>Ga0318551_10000574_pt1 | contig 11587 bp, 8 predicted proteins | sample GRESIP082b2f19_FD_203511 | JGI IMG/M metagenome (GOLD analysis project Ga0318551, IMG submission 203511) | Tropical soil microbial communities from Luquillo Experimental Forest, Puerto Rico - GRE.SIPMG.082b2f19 | ecosystem: Environmental > Terrestrial > Soil > Tropical forest > Bulk soil...
GGCGGCGAGCTCGATCAGCGCCGCGCTCTTCTCGTCCGCTTCGAACGGGAACGGCTGGAACGGCGCGTCCGGCCAGCTCGTGACCTGGATCGGCACGAGATCCGCATCCACCGCGCCTGATTTCGGCACGCGCAGCCGCGCGACCGCCGAGAGCTTGTCCTGCGGATCCTTGTTGCCGCCGAACACGCAGTTGCCGAGCGAGTAGAAGATCGGCGCCGAGTGGTACACCTCGACGCCCTGGAATCGATGCGGATGCGCCCCGAGCACCGCGCGCGCGCCGTGATCGATCGCCCGGTGCGCGAGCTCGATCTGGTAATCGCGCACCTCGAGCGAGCCCTCGTGGCCCCAGTGGAAGAACGGGATCGCAGCGTCCACGTGCCGCACGAGATGCTTGAGGTCCTGATCGAGCATCTTCTTCATGCACTCGAGATCCGTGTAGCACCCGGCGACGCCGGGGTCGTGCTTGCGCGCGAACAGCTCGCGCGGCTCCTTCATGTCGCGCGCGTCCTGGAAGTAGTAGCCCAGGAATCCCAGACGCACGCCGGAGCGCTCGACGATCAGCGGGCGCCGCGCCGCGCCGAGGTCCTTGCCGGCACCGAAGTGGAGGATCCCGGCCTGATCGAGCGTGTCGATCGTATCGGCGAGGCCGTCCGCGCCGTAATCCATCAGATGGTTGTTCGCGAGAGTGACTGCGTCCACCGAGCCTTCCTTCAGGATCTGGACCAGCTCGGGCCGCGCGCGGAACGTGAAGTTTTTCACGAGCGCCGTGCCGCGTTCGGTGAACGGGCACTCGAGATTCACCATCGCGAGATCGGCCCAGTCCAGCACCGGCTTCAGGCCCGAGAAGTAGAGCGGGAACAGCAGCTCGCGCGAGAAGCCGTCCGCCGCGCGCAGGTCGAAGTGGTCCTGGAGGTTCGAACCGAGCGTGGTGTCGCCGGCCGCGGCGATCAGCGCCACGTCCATCTCGCGCGCATGCGGGCCCGCGATCGCGTCCGCGGCGCCGAGCCGGCTCGAGCTGTCGGGCCGTGCCGAGGCCCGCGCGCGGCGCGATCCGAGCCAGGTTGCGGTTGCGGCCGCGGCGAAGCGCAGGAGAAAATTGCGGCGGTTCATCCCCGCCATTACATCACACCCGTCCCCGATCCGGAGATTTCCGTGCGCCGCTCAGGGTTGCTGGTCGTCAGACGCTCTCGACCGCGGACGGCTTCACGTTCTCGCCGAACCGCCTGCCGAGCGCGACCAGGTAGTTGTCGATGCCGGTCGAGAGGCCGAAGAAGAAGCGCGCCATGAAGCGGAAGAACGGGTTCGAGACGAACCCGTCCTCGGCAATCGTCACGCGCGTGCCGCTGCCCGCGGGCGCGAGATCGTAGGTCCACGTTCCGCCGAAGCCGGCGGAGCTGTCCGCCACCACCGCCACGAGACGCGCCGGGGCGTCCGCCACGGTGATCTCGAGCGGCCAGTTGCCCTCCTTCGTGACCTGCATCCACACCGGATGCCCGTCGCGGTCGGCCAGGCGCCTGACGCCGGTGACGTCCGTGCGCCAGCCCGGCGAATGCTCCATGTCGGTGATCACGGCCCACACGGAATCCCGCGGCGCCGCGAACATCGCGACGCGTGCAACGTGATGCCTGCGCGGCAGCATCATCCCGCCGATGCCCATCACGAGGATGAGCGTGATCACGACGATCCCGACCCCGATCACGAGCCGTAACCCGACCTTCAGCATGCCTGCCTCCCGGGCGAGAGCTGCGGTTTCATCTTCCCCGGCGTCACGCGCCCGATCAAGACCTGCTCGGCTCCGACGAACGCCGCCAGCGAGCGCAGCGCATCGGCGACCCCGTCCAGCGCCGGCTCGCGCTCGATCGGCCCCCAGCGTGTGATCGGCGCCGGCGCCCCGTTCGCGAACCAGGGCTCGAAGTGCACGTGCTTCGCCTCGAGCCGGCGATGCTCCCGATGATGCTTCGCGTCCACGCGCCCGATCAGGCGCCCGTCGTGAAGGATCGGCAGCGAGTAGTAGCCGTGCACGCGCTTGTGACCCGGGACGTACACCTCGATCGTGTAATCGAACCCGAACAGCTTCGCCGTGCGCGCGCGATGCCAGAGGAACGAATCGAACGGGGAGAGGAGCGTGGTGCCGCGGGACGGCGGCGAGCCGGCGCGGCGCCGCACGTGGCGCGCAAGCTCGGGCAGATCGGCCGCGAGCGCATACCAGCGCGTGCGGTCGCCCGCGATCGCGACTTCCGCCACCTCGCCATCCCGCAGTGCGGCCTGCAGCACCTTGCGGCGCGCGGTCGCCGGCGTTCGCGGGAACGTGAGGTACATGCGGAGATCCGTCTCGGTCGCGGCCCCCATGGCGTGCAGCGCGAGGCGGAGGTGCCAGCGCGAGAACTCCGTCGACTCCATCGGCGTGACGCCCGCGATCGCGGGCAGCACGCGCTCGGCTGCGGCGAAGCGCTTGTGGAAGTGCGTGCGCGAGTGGATCAGCGTGCGGCCCGTCATCCACAGGTAGTGCAGCGCGTGCGTGCTCGGCTTCCAGCTCCACCAGCCGGAGCGGCCCGGGCGCTTCGTCTCGAAGTCGGCATTGCCGAGCGGGCCGCGCTCGCGGATCTCCTGCTCGGTCGTCGCGATCAGCTTCGCGTTCTTGCGCAGAAATCGTGACCAGCCCGTGTGGTGCACGCCGTAGTCCAGCATCGCGCGCCGCCAGGCGGGCAGATCGGCCGCCGGGACGAAGCACGCCGCGTGCGCCCAGTACTCGAACAGCACCCGCTTCCGATAGATCAGCCGGTCGAGCGCGGCATGGTCGTAGGCGCCGAAGCGGCTCCAGAGCGTGAGGTAGTGCGCGCGATCGAGCACGTTGATCGAGTCGATCTGGAGCCCGCCCACCTCCGACACGAACCGCTCGAGCGACTTCGCGCCGAGCTTCTGGCCGCGCGGTCGCGTCAGCTGCTGGCGCTCGAGGAACAGCGCCGCGGCGGCGTGCGCGGGAAACTCCTGCGCCGTCATGCGGGGTAGGCGCGGCCCAGCACCTCGACCAGGTGCAGCATCGGCACGTCCATGCCGCGCTCCTTCGCGCCGCGCGCCATGTGGAGCAGGCAACCCGGATTCGAGGCCACGACCACGTCCGGGGAGACGGTCTCGATGGAGTCGAGCTTGCGCGCGAGCTGGGCGTCCGCCATGTCCGCGTGCGTCAGGTTGTAGATCCCCGCGCTGCCGCAGCACCAGTCGGAATTCGGCAGGTCCACGCACTCGACGCCCGCGAGCGACTGGAGCAGCGCGCGGGGGGCCGTGCGCACCTTCTGCGCGTGCGCGAGGTGGCAGGGGTCGTGGTACCCGACGCGCAGCGGCCGCGCCGGATCGCGCGGCGAGCGGAGCGGCGTCGCGCCGGCGGGCAGGCCCAGCTCGGCGAGGACTTCGGAGACGTCGCGCACGCGATCGGAGAAGCGCCGCGCGTCGGCCGCGGCGGCGTCTTCATGCAGCAGGTGCCCGGCCTCGCGCAGCGCCGCGCCGCAGCCCGCCGAGTGCGTGACGATGAAGTCCGCGCCCGCGCCGATGCGCGCCACGTTCGCGCGCGCGAGCGCCTTCGCCTCGCGCCTGAGCCCGGCGTGCGCGTGGAGCGCGCCGCAGCAGCCCTGGCCGGGCGCGACGTCCACACGCGCGCCGGCGAGCACGAGCAGGCGCACCGCCTCGCGCGTCACGCGCGGGAACATGACGTCCATCACGCAGGTGGTGAAGAACGCGACTCGCGCCCGTGTGCCGACCGCGGGGCGGAACATGATCGTGCCGTCCTCGGCGCGCGTCATCCGCGCATCGGGCGGCAGCGTGTGCCCGAGCAGCTCGATCGAGCGCCCGGCGCGCGGCTCGAGCGAGGGAGTCATCGCGAACCCCTGGCGCGCGAACGCGGGCACGACGCGTGCGGCGAGCGGCGATCGCATGAACGCGGCGATCGGCCCGCTCTGGCCGAGGCGGAGGAGATCGGCCGCCGCGTGCATGCGTTCGCGATGCGGGATGAGCCCGGTCAGCGCCCACTCGCCGAGCCGCCGCGTGAAGCCGCGCTTCACCGCGCGGCGCGCGAGCTGCCCGCGTGTCTCCTCCAGCATGCGGCTGTACGGCACTCCCGCCGGGCACACGGTCTCGCACGCGCGGCAGTCGAGACAGTTGTCGAGGTGCGTGATCAGCTCGGCGGTCGGCTCCATCCGCCCCTCCGCCAGGCCGCGCATCAGGTAGATGCGGCCGCGCGGCGAATCCGGCTCGATCCTGAGCTCGCGGTAGGTCGGACAGGCGGTGAGGCAGAGGCCGCAGTGGATGCAGGTGTTGATGTCGCGGCGCGCGGGCGCGTCCTCGGAATCGAACCAGGACGGTGCGGCGCGCGGAGTGGGGCCGGGCTCGGAAGTCACGCGCCACAGGGTATCACCGCCCCTACTTGTCGAACGACTCGAGGTGCAGCTTGTGCAGCATGCGATGGAGCGCCGGGGCGAGAAACACGCTCATGCTGGTCAGGAGGGCGACGCCGCTGAACAGTGCGTAGATGGACTCGAACCATTTCCCGCCGGTCGTGGTGATCGGATTCACCGGACCCATGCCGCCCAGGATCATCGAGGCATTGACGAGCGAATCGAGCCAGCCGAGCCGGCCGAGCGCGTGGTAACCGAGCACGCCGATCAGGAGGCCGACACCGATGATGAGCGTGGCGAGCCCGCCGCTCTTCATCATGCGGCGGAGGAACTTGGACCACGGCAGGAGCGGCTGGCTGCGATGCTCCATCCCCATCCAGGTTTGCGTTTCGGCCTTGTGCACGACACCTCCCTGCGGCGTGCGCCGCTACGGCACCAGCACCACCTTCCCGAACTGCCCGCGCGATTCGATCAGCCGATGCGCCTCGGCCGCGTGCGCGAGCGGCATCGCGCGGTCCACGACCGGCTTGAGCCGTCCGTCGCGCACGAACTTCAACACTTGGACCAGCTCCGACCGCCGTCCCATCCACGAGCCCATCAGCGCGAGATGCTTCCCGAACAGCACATTCACATCGAGCTTGACCTCGCCGCCGGTCGTCGCGCCGCAGGTGACGAGCCGGCCGTTGCGGGCCAGCGCCGCCACCGCCGCCTCGAACACGCGCCCGCCGACGTGCTCGAGCGCCACTTCGACGCCCTTCTTCGCGGTCAGCTCGCGCACGCGCGCCGCGACGTCCTCGCGCGCGTGATCGATCGTTTCGTGCGCACCGAGCGCCTTCGCGCGCTCGAGCTTCGCCGGCGTCCCGGCGGTCGCGATCACGCGCGCTCCGAAAAGGCGCGCGATCTGGACCGCCGCGCTCCCGACCCCGCTGCCCGCGCCGATCACGAGCACGTCCTCGCCCGGCGCGAGCTTCGCGCGCCCGACCAGCATGTGCCAGGCGGTCAGAAAGACGAGCGGCACCGCCGCCGCCTCCTCCCACGACAGGTTCTCCGGGTAGGGCAGGCAGTTCACCGCCGGCACGGAGACCAGCTCCGCGTAGCCGCCGTTCCGCCGCCGCCCGATCACGTCGTACTGGCGGCACAGATTGTCGTCGCCGGAGAAGCACTGCGGGCAGGTGCCGCACGAGAGCGTGGGCAGCACGAGCGTGCGATCGCCGGTCTGGAGGTGCCGCACCGCCGATCCGATCGCCGCGATCTCGCCCACGACGTCGTTGCCGAGGATGTGCGGCATCTGGATGTCGAGTCCGCGCAACCCGCTCCGCACCCAGAGGTCCAGGTGATTGATCCCGCACGCGCGCACCCGCACCAGCGCCTCGTCCGGCGCGATCGCGGGGTCCGCGATCTCGCGCGCCTCCAGCACGTCCGGACCGCCGAAGCGGTCGAACACCACGGCCCTCACCCCGCCTCACTCATCGAACAGCACCGTCGGTTCCTGGTAGAAGCGCACCTGCCGCTGGCGCAGCTTCTCCTGCGCCCAGTCCTTGAGCCACTGGTTCTTGACCCCGAGCGACTGCGAGCCCTCCGCGAGTCGCTCGAGCGGAATGTTGAGCCGCAGCGCGCGCCAGCGCACCAGGTGGCGCGTGATGCCGGCCGGCAGCCGTGCGCCGCTCGTGGCGAGCTCGATCACTTCGTCGGGCTCGAAGTGCGGGAACACGACGAGCGCGGTCACGTCGGGATGGCGCGCCTGCGCGGCGGCCAGCGAATCGCTCGCGACCCGCAGGAAGCGCGTGTCGCCGCGATAGGCGTCCACGATCGCGTTCAGGAGATCGTTGCGCGAGGGGAGATCGGTCCCGCCGTGCAGCGTGTCGACGCAGCCGTCTCCGCACACCACGTACGCGAGCGCCTCGCGCCGCGCGAGCACCGCCCGCGCGTGCGGCAGCGTCTCCGGGTGGCACTCGAGCCCGGGGATCGCGGCGAGCTTCAAGCCCAGCTCATCGTGCGGGTAGCCGACCAGAGCGTGAAACCAGGTCGAAAGCTCGACGTCGGGCTCGCGGTACGCCACGACCTGGACGACGAGGTGGGGAAGTCCCGCGGCCTTCGCCGCCATCGCGCGATTCGCGCCGTCCAGCACCACGAAGCGCTCGCGCGGCGCGCCTTCGTGATCGAGCGGCGCCACGATCGGCGGGTTCTTGAGGATGCCCTGCTCGCGCAGCTTCCGCGTCAGCGGCACCATGCGCTGCTCGTCATGGCGCTCGTGCGGAATCAGCGTATCCACGGAAACGAAGCGCAGGTCCGGAAGGCGTGGATCGGTGCGGGGCGGGGACATGCGGCGGGAATCTACACCAAAGCATCCGGACGCCCGCCCGTCGTCCGGATTGCCGCGCTCGTGGCCGTGGTTCGACCGCCCGTCCGGCATGCGCTAGAGTCCGTCCCGCTTGCGAAACCTGTGACCCTCCACCCCCGTATCCCGGTTGTCCCGCGCGCCCGGCAGGGGCGCGTGAATCCCGTGTCCGGCTAGCGATTCCCGACATCCTGACAGGAGGTCTTCATGCTGCGCCGAATCCTCGTTGTCCTCGGTCTGCTCACGGCGTTCGCGTCCGTCGCGTCCGCCCAGACCGTGGACGACATCATCGCCAAGTGCAACACCGCACGCGGCGGCCTCGACAAGATCAAGGCGATCAACACCATTCGTCTCACCGGCAAGATGACCGTGGGCCCGGGGTTCGAGGCGCCGGTCGTCATGCTCGAGAAGCGGCCGAACCAGTCGAAGATGTCGTTCACGCTCCAGGGCATGACCGGCATCCAGGCCTACGACGGCAAGGTCGGCTGGGCGGTGATGCCGTTCATGGGCAAGAAGGATCCGGAGCAGATGTCGGCGGACGACGTGAAGGAGATCGCCGACCAGTCCGACATCGATGGCCCGATGATCGACTACAAGGCGAAGGGCAACACGGTCGAGCTGCTCGGCAAGGAGCAGATCGAAGGCACCGACGCGTACAAGATGAAGCTCACGCTGAAGAGCGGCACGGTGCGCACCGTGTACATCGACGCCGACAGCTACCTCGAGATCAAGACTACCGGCAAGCGCACGGTGCGCGGCACCGAGACCGAGTTCGAGAGCACCATCGGCGACTACAAGGCCGTGGATGGCGTGATGTTCCCCTTCTCGATCGAGAACAGCGTGACCGGCCATCCCGAGAAGCAGAAGATCACGTTCGAGAAGATCGAGGTGAATCCCAAGCTCGCCGCCGATGAGTTCACGATGCCGGCGAAGACCGACAGCTCGGCCGCGGCCGGAGCGACGACCGCGAGCGACGCGAAGGCCGGCGACAAGCCGCAGCCCGACGCCGCGGATCCGAAGTCGACGAGCAAGACCTCGACGAAGAAGACGACCAAGCCTTGAGGCTTCGAAGCCGCGGGTCGATCCGGCCCGCGGCTTCCTTCTGCCGTCCCCCATTCCCGATTTCAAGGAGCGCAGAATCATGACTTCGAGACTCGGCCGCATTCTCGCGGTCCCCGGCCTGTGCTGTCTGCTCGCCTCCCCACTCGCGCTCGCGCCGCTCGCGCTCGCGACGCCGGCGCGCGCCGACGACGTGAAGGTGGACGCTGCGACGTTCGACGGATTGCGCGCGCGTCCGATCGGCTCGGCGACCATGGCGGGCCGCATCGCCGCGATCGACGCGGTCGCGGGGGATCGAGTCACGCTCTACGTCGGCGCGGCGGGCGGCGGAGTGTGGAAGTCGTCGGACGGCGGCACCACGTTCAAGCCGGTGTTCGACAAGTACTGCCAGTCGATCGGCGCGATCTGCATCGATCCGGTTCATACGAGCACGGTGTGGGTCGGCACCGGCGAATCGTGGACGCGCAACAGCGTCTCGATCGGGGACGGGCTCTACAAGACCACGGACGGCGGCGAGGACTGGCAGAAAGTCGGGCTCGATTCCACCGAGCGCATCGCGCGCATCGCGGTGGACCCGCAGCATCCCGACACCGTGTACGTCGCCGCGACCGGGCACTTGTGGGACGACGACACGCATCGCGGCGTCTATCGCACGCGCGACGGCGGGAAGACCTGGCAGCGCGTGCTCTACGCCGACGCCTCGACCGGCTGCGCGGACCTGGTGCTGGATGCCAAGGATCCGAACACGATTTACGCCTCGATGTGGACGTTCCGCCGCAAGCCCTGGTCGTTCAGCTCCGGCGGAACGAAGAGCGGACTGTTCAAGAGCACGGACGGCGGCACCACGTGGAAGGAGCTGCGGAACGGCCTGCCCACGGGAATGCTGGGCCGCATCTCGCTCGCGGTGACGCCCGCCGATCCGGCGCGCGTGTACGCCGTGGTCGAGGCGAAGGAGAGCGCGCTCTACCGCTCGGACGATCGCGGCGCGTCGTGGAAGAAGATGAACGCGGGCGCGAACATCACGCTCCGTCCGTTTTATTTCGGACGGCTCGTCGCCGATCCGAAGAACGCCGATCGCGTGTACAAGCCCGGGCTCCAACTCTCGGCGAGCGAGGACGGCGGCAAGACGTTCACCGGCGCGGCGCAGTCGGTGCACAGCGACATGCACGCGCTGTGGCTCAATCCCAGCAATCCCGAGCAGATGTTCGTGGGCTGTGATGGCGGCGTGTACTTCTCCGAGGATCGCGGCACGCACTGGAGATTCCTCGCGAACCTGCCGGTCGGCCAGTTCTATCACGTCAGCTACGACATGGCGTACCCGTACAACGTATACGGCGGGCTCCAGGACAACGGCTCGTGGACCGCGCCGTCCCAGCATCCGGGCGGGATCGAGAACTATCACTGGCGCGTGCTGGACGGCGGCGACGGCTTCTGGGCGTTCGCCGATCCCAACGACGCGAACATCGTGTTCGTCGAGTACCAGGGCGGCAGCATCTCGCGCGTGAACCAGACCACGCTCGAGGACAAGGAGATCAAGCCGTTCCGGAAGAGCGACGAGCCCGAGTACCGCTGGAACTGGAACACGCCGGTCCACCTGAGCCCGACGCATCCCGGCACGATGTACATGGGCGCGCAGTTCCTGTTCCGCACCACCGACCGCGGCGATCACTGGGAGCGGATCTCGGGCGATCTCACGACGAACGATCCCGCGAAGCAGAAGCAGGCGGAGTCGGGCGGGCTCTCGGTGGACAATTCCTCGGCCGAGAATCACTGCACGGTCTACGCGATCAGCGAGTCGCCGAAGAACGCGCAGGTCATCTGGGTCGGGACCGACGACGGCAACGTGCAGATCACGCGCGACGGCGGCAAGAGCTGGACGAACGTGACCAAGAACATCACCGGCCTGCCCGACCATCGCTGGGTGTCGTATCTCGACGCCGGCCACTTCGACGAAGGCACGGTGTTCGCCACGTTCGACGGCCACGCGCTCGGCGACATGGCGAGCTACGTGTACCGGAGCACCGACTTCGGCAAGACCTGGAAGGCGCTCGCGACGCCGGACATCCATGGCTACGCGCACGTCGTGCGGCAGGACCTCGTGAACCCGAACCTGCTGTTCGTCGGCACCGAGCTCGGGCTGTTCATCAGCGTGGATGGCGGCGTGCAGTGGGCGCAGTTCAAGGGCAACTTCCCGAACGTCGCGGTGCGCGACCTCGTGATCCACCCGCGCGAGCACGACCTCATGATCGCGACGCACGGGCGCGGGATCTACATCCTGGACGACCTCACGCCGATCCGCGCGCTGACGCGCGAGGTGCTGGCCGCGGACGTGACCATGCTGCCCTCGCGGCCCTCGGTGATGGCCATCCCGGCGTTCGAGCAGCGCTTCGACGGCGATGCGGCATTCGACGGCGAGTCGCCCGGCGACTTCGCGACCGTCACGTACTACCTCAAGAAGCGGCACGTGTTCGGCGACTGCAAGGTCGAGGTGTACGGACCGGACGGCAAGCTGGTGCTGACGGAGGCGGGAGGGAAGCGCAAGGGCCTGAATCGGGTCGAGATCCCGACGCGCATGAAGGCGCCGAAGGTGCCGCCGGCGACGAACCTCGTGCCGCAGCAGTTCGCGTTCGTCGGCCCGCGGCTGCCGGCCGGGACGTATTCGGTGAAGCTCATCAAGGGCGACCAGACCTACACGACGAAGCTCGAGCTCGAGAACGATCCGCGCTCCAAGCACACGGCCGAGGATCGCGCGGCGCAGCAGAAGCTGGTGCGCGAGCTGTACGACATGCTCGCCGACCTGACCTACACCACGGACGCCGTGGTGAGCGCGCGCGATCAGCTGCGCGCGGGCGCCGACAGCCTGAAGGCCGGGGACCCGGCGAAGGCGAAGCTCACCGCGCTTGCGGACAAGTTCGAGGACATCCGGAAGCAGCTCGTCGCGACGCGCGAGGGCGGACGGCTGACCGGCGAGGAGCAGATCCGCGAGAAGCTCGGCAGTCTGTACGGCGCGGTGAACGGCTACGACGGCCGCCCGACCGGCGGACAGGAGGAGTTCAAGACCGTGATGGCCGGCGAGCTCACGAAGCAGCGCTCGGCCTACGACGCGCTGGTCGCGAAGGACCTCGTCGCCGCGAACGCGACGCTGGCGGAGAAGAAGATGTCCGCCGTCACGCCGCTCACGCGCGACGCCTGGGAGAAGAAGCAGAGCGAGTAGCCCAGACGTCGCCGTTCCGGATCCATTGTGGATTCAGGCACCCGTTGCTAGAGTGCAGCGGGCCAATGTCATGTTGCGCAAGGAGGCGCATAGTGAGACTCGACTCAGTTCGATACTGCGTCGTCGCCTTTCTCGCATCCACACTGCTCTGCGGTCGGTGCAGCGCCGACGGATTGACAATTCAGTTCGTGTCTGACGCGACTTGGTCAGCCTACTCTGTGAACCCGGATGGAAGCCGTGGCGCCCTTCTCGGCCCGAGCCAATGTATCTGCAACCCGCCGGGCGGATGCCCATGCTGCTGGACCGGGAATGTGACTCCAATTCCGGGTGCCTGCTGGCTCTGGAGGCCGGGGACCACGCCCTCGACAGTTCCCGTTGATCTCGAGCGCATGATCGCGACGCTCACCCTCGACGTCCCCGGATTGCCATCTACGGGGACGTTTTACTTGGCTGCGGACGACTTTGCCGAACTTAGGGTGAATGGATACTCGGTTGGCTCGATCGGAAGCGTCAGTGATTACGGAAGCGCGGCATCTGCGCAAGCAGGGCTGACACGATTCGATATCCAGCCCTTCCTGGTCCCGGGTC
>Ga0318551_10000579_pt1 | contig 11571 bp, 11 predicted proteins | sample GRESIP082b2f19_FD_203511 | JGI IMG/M metagenome (GOLD analysis project Ga0318551, IMG submission 203511) | Tropical soil microbial communities from Luquillo Experimental Forest, Puerto Rico - GRE.SIPMG.082b2f19 | ecosystem: Environmental > Terrestrial > Soil > Tropical forest > Bulk soil...
GGGATATACGACAGGCCCGCGCGCAGCGCGCTCTGCCCCAGCCCGGCCTGCAGGTGCAGGGTGAACACGAACAGGAACCCGCCGTAGCCGGCCATCACGGCCAGCAGCGTGCCGAGCCCGGCGGTCAGGCCGGGGGCGCGCAGCACGCCCAGGTTCAGCAGCGGGTCACCGCCCCGGGCCGCGACCGCCCGCTCGAAGCCGGCGAAGGCCCCGGCGAGCAGCAGGCCCGCCGCGACGCAGCCCAGCGTCCACGCCGGCCAGCCCAGTTCGCGGCCAAGCACCAGGGGCAGCACGATCAGGCACACGGCCGGTGCCGCGATCGCAAGGCCGCGCAGGTCCAGGCGGCGCGGGCCGGGGCCGGTCTGCCGCGCCCGGGGCGGGTCGGCCGGGACCACCCGGGGAACCAGCACCGCGACCAGGACGCCGAGCGGGACATTGATGAGAAAGACCGGCCGCCAGCCGGCGCCCAGCAGGTCCGCGCTGACCAGGAGGCCGCCGAGGACGACGCCGACGACCGCGCCGGTCGCCAGCACCAGCCCCCACGCGGACAGCGCGGTGGCCCGCGCCGCGCCGGTGAACCGCGTCTGGATGACGCTGAGGATCTGCGGCACCAGTACCGCCGCGGCGGCGCCCTGCACGCACCGGGCGAGGATCAGCAGCCCGCTGTCCGGGGCGAGGCCGCAGGCCAGCGACGCCGCGGTGAACACCACCACACCGAGCAGGTACATCCGGCGGCGGCCGTATAGGTCGCCCAGCCGCGCCCCGGTGATCAGCAGCATCGCGTAGGCGGCGGAGTACCCGCCGACCACCCGTTGCAGCGCTGCGCCGGACGCGTGCAGGTCCGCCCCGATCGAGGGCATCGCCACGTTGACGACGAACGCGTCGATCAGCGCCATGAACTGCCCGCCGAGCAGGACGGCCAGCATCAGCCAGCGGTGGCCGGGCGGCGCGGCAGCGGTCCGGCCCGGGGGCCTGGCAAGGTCCAGCGTGGTCATCGCGGTCTCCGTTTCCGGTTCTGCGGATCGTGCGGTCGCCGGTACATACCTGGCCGGCCGCACCGATTCATCGCTCCCGGCCGGGAAACCGATGAATCCGCGCCCCGGGCCAGGTAGGTATGGGCAAAGGACGACGGCACGGGCCGTGCCGTCGCCGCGGGGCGCCCCGGGTGGCGGCGCCGCGGCGGCGGATGCCGGATCCTGCGATACGGCGGTGTCGGCCGGCACATCAGGGAGGCACAGTGACGGTTACCACCAGCGAGGACTTTGCCCGCCAGGCGGACCCGTTCCGGCGTGAGCTGCTGGCGCACTGCTACCGGATGCTGGGCTCGGTGCACGACGCCGAGGACCTGGTACAGGAAACCCTGCTGCGGGCCTGGCGCGCCTCGGGCCGGTTCGACAGCGAGCGCGCCTCGCTGCGCACCTGGCTGTACCGGATCGCGACCAATGCCTGCCTGACCGCGCTGGCGGGCCGCGGCCGCAGGCCGCTGCCATCCTCGGTGGTCGCGCCGAGCGAGGACCCGGAGCAGCCGCTGGTCCGCGCCGAGGTGCCGTGGCTCCAGCCGGTGCCCGACGCGATGGTCTGGGCGGAGCGGGCCGACCCCGCCGCGCTCGCGGTGTCCCGGGCCAGCATGCGGCTGGCGTTCGTCGCCGCGCTGCAACTGCTGCCGCCGCGGCAGCGGGCCATCCTGATCCTGCGCGAGGTGCTGGAGCTGCCGGCCGCGGAGGTCGCGGACATGCTGGCCACCACGCCCGCGGCGGTGAACAGCGCGCTGCAGCGGGCCCGGGACAGGCTGGCCGGGGTGGGGGAGGACCAGATCAGCGAGCCCGCCGAACCGGGCCTGCGGGCCACCGTGGACGCCTATGTCACGGCGTTCCAGAACGCGGATATCACCGCGCTGACCCGGCTGCTGACCAAGGACGCGATCCTGGAGATGCCGCCGATGGCCGTCTGGTTCACGGGCCGGGAGCTGTACGGCCGGTTCATCGCCCGGGTCTGGGCCGTGCGCGGCACGGACTGGCGGATGGTCCCGGCCGCGGCCAACGGGCAGCCCGCGGTCGCCGCCTACGTGCGCGGCGACGACCGCGGGTACCAGCTGCACACCCTGCAGGTGCTCACCGTCACCCCGGCGGGCATCAGCCGCAACGTGGTGTTCGCCGACCCCGGCCTGTTCGCTACGTTCGGCCTGGCGCCCCGGCTGGACCCGGCGGCCGGTGCCCGGTGAAGAACTCGCGTGGCCGGCGGTCCTCCGTGGTCTCCTCGGTCACCGTCGCCGCCGCGAAGCCGGCCTCGCGCAGCAGGCGGAGCCAGGTGCCGCGGCCGAACAGGCCAAGCCGGTGCGCCTCGTGCATCACCCGGACCTCCCCGCCGGGCTCCCGCAGCAGGAACGCGTACTGGGTCACGGTCCAGGTATCGCCCGGGTCCGGGTCGTAGGACCAGTCCAGGTACCGTGCCGCCCGCCCGTCTGCGCCATCGCTGCCGCCGTAGCCGGTGGCCGGCTCGAAGTTCTCGGTGATGTTGTCGGGCACCAAGACCGCGACGCCGCCGGGGCGGCAGTGTGCGAACGCGGTCTCGATGACCCGCCGCAGGTCGGTTTCTGTGGTCATGTAATCCACGGCGTCATGGACGAACACGGCGTCGAAGTCCCGGCCCAGCCGGACCGTGCGCATGTCCGCCTCGACGTGCTGGCAGCCCGGGTTGAGCCGCCGCGACACCGCCAGCATGCCGGCCGAGAGGTCCACCAGCGTCATGGTGAACCCCGGCGTGAGGTGGCTGGCGCAGTTCCCGCCGCCGCTGCCCAGTTCCAGCACCTCGCGCACCGGCCGGCGGGCCCGGCGGAGCAGCCGCCCCGCGAAGGCGGCCTCCTCGGCATACTCCTCCGGCGGGGAGATCAGCGGCCACCACGCCGCCAGGTCCTGGTAGAGCCGGTAACCGGCGTGCTGCGCAGCCATGCCCCCATCCTCCACCGGCGCCCGCCCGCGCCCGGCAAGTTCATCATCAGGCCCGCTCCCGCGCTCCGCCGCCGTGATCATGGGGGATCGGTCGGCCCAGGCACGCCACTGCCATGATCGCGTGAGTCTGTTCGCTCCTGCGACGAACAGGATCACGAGATCATGGAACTCAGGGCTGTTCCGGATCGGCTCACCGCACCCCGCCGGGCGTTACAGCTCCGCGCGCAGGGCGCGGGCCGTTGCGGCGAGGTCCTCGGTGGCGCGCTGGTGCAGCGAGCCGCCGAAGGTGATCCTGGCTACCCCCGTCGCCGCCAGCTCGGCCAGCGATGGGCCGCCCGGCCAGCACATGGCGTTGACCGGGCCGCCGCAGTCGGCGACCAGGGCGGGCAGGGCGGCGAGCGGGGCCACGATCGGATAGCAGCAGTCGGCGCCGGCCTCCAGGTAGCGCCGGCCCCGCTCGACGGCATCCTCGACCGTGTCACCGGCGCCCGCGGGCCGCGGCCGGACGAACACGTCGACCCGGGCGTTGATCACCAGGGCGTCCCCGGCCGCCTCGTGCACGGCCGCCAGGAAGCCGGCCTGGCGGCCCGGGTCGCTCAGCACGCGGGAGAGCGGGTCGGAGTCCTCCAGGTTGCACCCGACGGCCCCGGCCTCGGCCAGCCGCCTGGCCAGCTCGGCCGGCGCCAGCCCGTACCCGGCCTCGATGTCCGCCGTGACCGGGATGTCCACGCACCGGGTGATCCGGGCGATGGCCGCGAACATCTCGGCCGCCGGGGTCTGCTGGCCGTCGGCGTAGCCCAGGCTGGCGGCGACCGCGCCGCTGGAGGTGGCCAGGGCACCGAACCCCGCCTCCGCGAACACGCGCGCGCTGGCGCAGTCCCAGACGTTCGGCAGCACCAGCGGCTGCTGGCCGTGATGTGCCGCGCGGAACCGGCGGGCCGCCGCCGTCAGGGCGGTCACAGCTGGTACGTCCCGGGAACCCAGGTCCTGGTGCTCACGCCCACCGTATTCCAGGCGTTGATTGCGACCAGGAGGCTGACCAGCGCGGCGATCTCGTCCGCCGAGTATTCGCCGGCCACCTCGGCATACGCCTCGGCCGGCACGTGGGTCTGGGCCAGCAGGGTCACCGATTCGGTGAAGGCGAGGGCGGCACGCTCCCTGGCCGTGAAGAACGGCGTCTCCCGCCAGGCGGGCAGCGCGTAGATGCGCTGCTCGGTCTCCCCGGCGGCGCGGGCGTCCTTGGTGTGCATGTCGATGCAGTAGGCGCACCCGTTGAGCTGCGAGGCCCGGATCCGGACCAGTTCCCGCAGCCGGTGGTCGAAGTCCACCTGGTCGAGCTGCTTGGTCGCGGCGTTGTCCAGGTGCGACAGAGCCTTGGCGAATGCCGGGGCATGAGCGTCGAAGTCAAGCCGGACGGGCACCTCGGTGGCGGTGGCCATGATGAGCTCCCTTGCTCTTGCGGCTGCGTGTTCTTCGGTTCCACACTATGAAGAAATCAGCCCAGAAGTGAGGTCCACTTTCTTGTCAGATTCATGGGCCATTTCGAGCGTCGACCTGCACCTGGACCTGGTCGGCCCCCGGGTGCGGGCGGGCCTGGAGTCCGCGTTGCGCGAGGCGGTGCGGGGCGGCCGGCTGCGGCCGGGCACCCGTCTGCCGTCCTCCCGTGCGCTGGCCACGGACCTGGGCATCGCCAGGAACACCGTCGCCGACTGCTACGCCCAGCTGGTCGCCGAGGGCTGGCTGGCGGCCCGGCAGGGGTCGGGCACGCGGGTCGCCGAGCGGGCCGCCTCGCCGCCGCACGCGGCGGGCCCGGCGGCGCCCGTGGCCGCCCGCCAGGCCCGCTTCGACCTGCGCACCGGGGTTCCCGACGTGAGCGCCTTCCCGAGGCAGGCGTGGCTGGCCGCGGGGCGCAAGGCGCTGGCCGCGGCACCGGCCCGGGCGCTGAGCTACACCGACCCGCGTGGCCTGCCGGAGCTTCGCACCGCGCTGGCCGGGTACCTGGCCCGCGCGCGCGGTGTCGCCGTCACCCCGGACCGCGTGGTCGTCTGTGCGGGCTTTGCCCAGGGCCTGGAACTGGTGTGCGAGGTGCTGCGGGCCCGGGGCGCAGCCACGCTGGTGACTGAGGCACTCGGTTACCCACGGCACTGGCGGATCGCCGGGCGGGCCGGGCTGGCCGTCTCGGCGGTGCCGGTCGACCCGGGCGGCGCCGTGCTCGGTGACCTCGGCGGGGCGGACGCGCTCCTGCTCACGCCGACACATCAGTTCCCGCTGGGCGTGCCGCTGGCACCGGCCCGGCGCCGCCGCGCCGCCGACTGGGCCGCATCCGCGGGCACGGTGATCATCGAAGACGACTACGACGGCGAGCTGCGCTACGACCGCCAGGCCGTGGGGGCGCTGCAGGCGCTCGCGCCTGAGCATGTCGTCTACGCCGGCACGGCCAGCAAGAGCCTCGCGCCGGGGCTGCGGCTTGGCTGGCTGGCGCTGCCGGCCCGCATGGTTGACGAGGTCGTGGCGGTCAAGGCCGCGGCCGGACGGCTGAGCAGCAGCCTGGACCAGCTCACCCTGGCCGAGTTCATCGCCTCCGGCGCCTACGACCGGCAGGTGCGCCGGGTCCGGCTGGCCTACCGGCGGCGCCGCGACCGGCTGGTCGCCGCGCTGGCCGCCAGCGCCCCGCAGGTCCGGGTCACCGGGATCGCGGCCGGCCTGCACGCGGTGCTCCGGCTCCCGCCCGGCACGAACGAGGCCAGCCTGGTCGCCCGGGCCGCCCGGCACGGCCTGGCCGTGGAAGGCCTCAGCGCCTACCACATGCCCGGCCACGACGGCGGCGGCCCGGCGCTGGTGGTGGGCTATGCCACGCCGCCGGGCCATGCCTACAGCACCGCGGTGGCGCGGCTCTGCGCGGTGCTCACCGCGGGCGAGTAAGCGCGCGGCTGCAGCGTGCCCGGGCCCCGCGGGCACGGGCGTGCCGGGCCCCGGGGTCCGGGCACGCCAGCGGACGAGGGCGTCAGTATGCGCGGCCGCCGGGGGCGCGCGTCGGCGCCCGCGCGGCGCGGGCGTCAGCGCGGCCGCGGGTGTCAGCGGGAGCGGCCGGGGCGCCGCGCCGATCGGGCGTAGTCGAGCGCCTCGGTGGCCAGCGGCAGCCACGGCAGCGCGGAGCGCGGATCGAGGCTCAGCCACTCGCGCATCGGCGTGCCCTTGTTCGCGTCGAAGGGGACGCCTTCACCGGCCCGGACCAGCGCTTCGACTCGGTCCGCCGGTAGCTTCAGCACCAGCGCGCCGCGCACGTGCATGGCGAAGATCTTGCCCTGGAACCGCAGCGCGGACCGGCCAAACCCGCTGCCGCCCCGGGGCGGGGTTACCCCATCGATGCCGACCAGCTCATCGACCAGGTCGTCGAAACGCTCCTGCGAGCCGGCCAGTGCCGCCTTGTCCTCAGTCACGGCACCTCCTCAAATCCTGGCGCCAAGGGTAAGCGCCGGGGCCGACAATCCGGCGGGCCGCCTGCGTGCCCAGCGGGCCGGCCGCGCCGGCGCCGGCCAGATACGGTCAGGCCGGCGATCGGGCCCTGGCGCCGCGGCTGGCTCGCCAGGCGGCCTCGGCCTCGCCCATCGGGGTGGACGCCGGCGCTCGCACGAACGGCCAGATCTCCTCGGCGATGGCCCGCCAGTTCGCGGTGGCGTTCAGCTCGCCGAGCAGGGCGAACAGGCCGAGGTTGATGCGCTGCAAGATGACATAGGACCGGGGGATGGCCACGTAGGCGGCAACCGGGCTGCGCAGGTCGAAGAATCGGCGCACCACGGACGACGCGTAGTCCGGGGTGATGGTCAGCGGCGCCGATTCGCGGACCAGCTGGTAGAAAACGGCCATGTGGTCCACGATCACCTCGGTGCTCAGCGGAGCGTCCCGGACCAGGAAGCCCGCCTCCTCCATGGCCCGCCGGAACGCCGCCGGGTCGTGGTCCACGCACAGGTTGCGGACCATATGGATGAGCGGTCGGAGCTCGACCTCGGTGAAGTGCTTGACCAGTCCGTAGTCGAGGAAGGTGACCCGGCCGTCGCCGTGGAACAGGTAGTTCCCGGGGTGCGGATCGCCGTTGAACGCGTGCGCTTCGTAGAGGCTGCCGAATACGAACCGGTAGATCGTCTCCGCGGCCAGGTCGCGTTCCGCCTGCGACCAGCCGGCCAGCTCGGCGAACCGGGCCCCCGTCGACAGGTCACTGGTCACCACCCGCCGGGCGGACAGCTCGCCGACGATTGCCGGCACGGAGATCGTGGGATGCCCGGCATAGTAAGCCGCGAACAGCCGCTGGTTCTCCGCCTCCCGGCGGTAATCGAGCTCCTCGAGGACACGGTCTCGCAGCTCGGTGACCAGCGCGTCGACGTCCTGGCTCGGTGCGGTCACCTTGAGCATCCGGCGCAGCAGGGAGACGTTGTCGAGGTCCGCCGCCATGCTCTCGGCGATGCCTGGGTACTGCACCTTCACCGCCACCGCGCGCCCGTCATGGGTCATCGCCCGGTGCACCTGCCCGATCGACGCGGCGGCGATCGGCTCGGGGTCCCAGCGGGCGAACGCCCGGTCCGGTGGCAGGCCGAGCTCCTCGGCGACGACGCCCGCGGCCAGTTCCGGGCTCATCGGCGGCACGCTGTCCTGCAGCCGGGACAGAGTGCGCCGGACGGCGGGGGACAGGCCGTCGTCCACGTAGCTGGCCATCTGGCCCAGCTTCATCAGCACGCCCTTCATGGCCCCCAGGGTGTCCGCGACGTCCTCGGCGGTCTGCAGGGCAAGGTCATTGCGCAGCTGCTGCCGGTTCTCGCCCGCCGCCGCGAACAGCCGCGGGGCGTTGCTGGCATAGCGCGCCCCGCCACGGGCGGCGAGCTGCAACGCGGCAATCCCGCGCCGTACCCGGAGCCGGGCGTGGCCGCGCCGCCGGATCAGCAGGACGACGGCAACCGCACCGGCGGCGGCGACGGCCGCGGCGATGCCCTTCCTCATTCGTACCGCCCTCGTGCCGCCCCGTTTCGCGCTGTCCCGTCCGCGCCACGGCACGCTCGCCGCGCCGGACCGCTGCCCCCCGTCACGCCTGCCGCGCGGCGCGCATCCGCAGGGTGATCCGCTGCCGGGCCTCGAGCACCCCGGGCTCGCCGAGGAACACCGCGTCGAGGACGCCGAGCGCCTGCCGGATCTCGGTCTGCCGCGCCGGGTCCAGCGGCTGCGGGGGATACCCGTACATCTGCAGTGCCCAGGCCGGGAGCACCGCCAGGACACCGTCTTTGATGTCGGCCCAGATCTCCGCGACGTCCTCGTCCAGGCCGGGCGGGTCGAGCAGGTAGGCCATGGATTCCGCGGCCGCGGGCGTGCAGCGCAGTTCGGGGCGGGCGGCGGACAGGTAGCCTTCCAGCTCGCCGAGGCTGCTGGGGACCAGGCCGGCCGGGATGCCGACGAGTTGCGCGGCGGCGACCATTTCCGCGACGTACCGGTTGCTGGCCTCCGGCGACAGCAGGCTGCCGAACGCCCGCGCCGCCACGATGCCCGACTCCACGAGCGTTGCGTGCACCCACAACAACAGGGCCGGGTCGCTGGCCGCATACTGGCGGCCGGTGACCTGGTCGGTCCCGTTAATGTGCTCATGGACCCGGCGCACCCGCGACGCGGCCCGCTCGGCTGCGGCACGGTCACCGAAGCTGATCGTGGCGAGGTACCCGCCCGTGGCGGCCAGCCTGCCCACGGGATCCGAGCGCCAGTTGCTGTGCTGATCCACGCCCGCCATCGCCAGCGGGTGCAGCGCCTGCAGCATCAGCGCCCGCAGCCCGGCCACCGGCCTGCCCAGGTCGGTGCTCACCCGCCAGGTGACGCTGGCCGGGCCGAAGAATCCATCGTCCGCCGGATCCTCGGGCACCCCGGACACGTAGGCCGCGGCCGACCGCTCGACCAGCCCCGCCGCGGCCGCGTACGCCTCGGCCGTCACCGCCCGGCCCCCCTGCCGGCCCCGCCGGCCCAATCGAACCTCATACCAGTCAAACTACCCACACCTACGAGTGCCGTCCCTCGCGGCTCTCCCCTGCCGTCTCCTGCCCGCCCGCCTCCCGTGCGCCTCACAGCGCTCATCCGTCGCGCAATTCCCCGTGCGTCCCGCGCCTGCTCCATCCGGGGGCTCGATTGACATTTGCAGCGCTCCGCCGGCCGGTGCCACCTCCTTGTCCGTTCGCCGCACGACACCCTATTTCCGCGGCTACCATATATGCCCGTGTCTGTGGATAATGGCGGCATGCGCGCACGGTTCCTGGCGATAGCCGCGGCGGTATGGACGGCCGCGAACGCCGGCATTTACCTGCTGGTAATGAGCGCGCAGGGCAATTCTCCGGAGTGGTGGTATCTGGCGGTTCTGGGAACCTCGGCCCTCTTGTTCGTCCTTGCTGCCGGCCGAGTGTGGCCGGTGCCGCTGCTGATCACCGGTGCGGTGCTGCTTACCGCGGCCACCCTGATCGGGGTGTTGTCGATAGGGCCGCTGCTGGTGCCCGGCGTACTGGCCGCCGTCGCCGCCCTGGGTTCCACCCGCCGGCAGGGCGGGCGGCCACCGGCCAGCCGTCCCCGCGAGAGGATGCCGACGGGCTGACACCGGCCCAGGACCGCGAGAATCACCCAGCAGCCGGCCGCCGGCGTGAATCGGGCCCGCCGGGCAGCTACGAATCCGCCCGCCGGGCATCGCCGCGCTCGCCGCCGCGCCGGTCGTCGGCCCGCGTCTACCGCCCCGCCGGGCATCGCCCGCGCCTGCCGCCGGGCACCGTTACCCGACGGCGCGCCACCGGCCGCCCGCCACCGGGCCAACGGTCCTGGGCCCCGCCTGACGCGGCGGCCCGACGCGGCGGCCGGCCCGGACCGCGGCATTCCTGCGGGACTCCCAGGCATGCTTGACGGCGCGGCTATCCGGCGTGTTTGCCCTGGTTGCCGGGGGGTGCGGCTAACTGAGAGGGTCGCGCAGGCCGGCGAACAGGTCGTCCTCGGGCAGCGGCGCGCCAGTGGAGTCGCTGGCCCTGATGAAGCTTTCCCGGCCGAACGCGGCCTCGGCGATGTCGGCCGGGATTTTGCTGAACCACGATTCTTGGATCTGGCTGGAATGCGCAAACAGGGCATCCCTCTTGCGGGGCAGCACCGGCCGGATGTCAATAGTCGTCGTGATGCGCGCTTCGGTCTCGGCCATCCGGGCGCGCATCTCCGGCGTGACATTGCGCCTGTCGGGCACATCCTCCCCGAGTTCCCGAAGCGCCGCCCATATCTTTTGCCAATCGCTGGGACGCATGGCGGTGAGGTAGAACTTGGCCGGGATGCCTGTGTCACGCACCGCCGCCGCGGCCGCGCGGGCCGCGTGCACATGGTCGGGGTGCTGGTAGGGGCCCTCCGGGTCGTAACTGACCACGACCCGCGGCCGGTAGCGCTCGATTAGCGCGCCGACCCGGCCGGCGACCACCGCGAGCGGGATATTGCAGAACGCCTCCGGCTCGTCCTTGTAGTCCCAGTCGGGCATCCCGGAGTCGTGGTACCCCAGCGTCTCCAGGTCGCTGACCCCGAGGATCTTGGCCGACTCGCGCAGTTCGGCCAGCCGCAACTGGGCCACCGTCTGCGCGTCGTGGCCGTCCTGGCCGGGCTTGACGCCCCCCGGGGCATCGCCGAACTCGCCGTTCGTACAGATCACCACCACCGTGCGGATCCCCTGCTCGGAGTAGGTGGCGAGCACGCCGCCGGTGCTCGAGGCCTCGTCGTCCGGGTGCGCGTGGACGGCCATCAGCGTCAGTTCATCTGCCATGCCACCAGCCTGCCTGATGTTGCGGGCTGGCGCGAAACCCAGGCCCGCTGGTGCTGCGAAGATGGCCGGGAGAGGGGAGCGGAATGGCTGAGCCGGAAGGCGCGGGCACGGCGCTGGCCGCGGCGCGGGAGCGCGCCCGGGCCCGGCTGGCCTCGCTGGAGCGTGAGTTCGGCGGCATCGTGGCGGCCGCGCGCGATGCCGCCACCGACGACGAGCACGACCCCGAAGGCGCCACGCTCGCCTACGAGCGGCAGCACGTCGCCGCCCTGGCGGACGCGGCCCGGGAGGATCTGGCCGAGATCCAGGCGGCCCTTGCCCGGCTGGCAGACGGCAGCTATGGCACCTGCCAGGCCTGCGGCCAGGAGATCAGCCCGGACCGGCTCGCCGCCCGGCCCGCGGCCAGGACGTGCGTCGGCTGCCCGCCGCACCGGTAAGCCACCGCCCGGCTCCGCCGGCTGCCCGCTCCTCCGGTAGGCCGGCGGCCCGCTCAGCCGGTAGGCCGCTGGCCCGCTCCGCCGGTAGGCCGACGGCCCGCCGCCGCCGAGAAGGCGGCTGCCAGCCGCGTCGGTAAGCTGTGGGGATGGGCGGAGAATCGGTGTACCCGCGGCTGGAGCCGCTGCTTCCGCTGGTCCGCAAGCCCATCCAGTACGTGGGCGGCGAACTGAACTCGGTGGTCAAGGACTGGGATGCCGCCGACGTCCGGTGGGCGCTCATGTACCCGGACGCTTACGAGGTCGGGATCCCCAATCAGGGCGTGCAGATCCTGTACGAGGTGCTGAACGAGCGGGCCGGGGTGCTCGCCGAGCGAACCTACAGCGTGTG
>Ga0318551_10000592_pt1 | contig 11448 bp, 11 predicted proteins | sample GRESIP082b2f19_FD_203511 | JGI IMG/M metagenome (GOLD analysis project Ga0318551, IMG submission 203511) | Tropical soil microbial communities from Luquillo Experimental Forest, Puerto Rico - GRE.SIPMG.082b2f19 | ecosystem: Environmental > Terrestrial > Soil > Tropical forest > Bulk soil...
TGCCCTCGAGGGCGGCGGCGGCGTAGGCATCGATGTCCGGCCCCTTGACGAGGCCGAGCCGGCGGAACAGCCGTTGCTGGTCTGCGGTCAGGTCCTGGTAGGACAGGTCGAACGCGGCCGCGACCGACAGGTTCTCGGCACGCATGACGGCGAGCCGGTCGCGCGCCGCCGCCAGGGCGGCGGAAAGCTCGGCGGCGCTCCGCGCCGGGTGGTGGCGGAGCTGCCCGGCGAGCATCCCGATCGCCAGCGGCAGGTACCCGCACAGCCGGGCGATCTCGCTGGTGGCGTCCGCGCCAGGGACCAGGCCGGGGCGGTCGGCCAGCCGGGCCAGCAGCGCTGCCGCGTCGGCGGGAGCGAGGGTGTCCAGGCTGAGCACCCTGGCGTCCTCGAGGGCGGTGAGCCGCCGGCGGCTGGTGATCAGGACCAGGCTCCCGGCGGTACCCGGTAGCAGCGGCCTGACCTGCTCATGCCCGGTCGCATCATCCAGCAGCAACAGGACCCTCTTGCCCGCCACCTGGTCGCGCCACTTGGCCGCCCTGGCCTCCTGGCCGGACGGGATGTGCTGGGCGGCGACGCCGACGGTCAGCAGCAGGCTGGCCAGCGCGTCGGCCGGGTCGACCGGCTGCTGGCCCGGGGTGTGGGCGTGCAGCGGCAGGTAGAACTGCCCGTCGGGGAAGCTCCCGGCGAACTGGTGCGCGGCGTGCACCGCCAGGGTGGTCTTGCCGATGCCCGGCATGCCGTCGATGACGTGAATCGCGACGGCTCCGCCGCCAGCGGTGACGTCGGCGAGCGTTTCCAGCAGCAGCGCCAGGTCCGCATCCCGGCCGGTGAAGCTGCCGATGTCACGCGGCAACGTCTGGGCCGCCGCCGCCGACCCGTTGGCCGCCGCGGCCCCGCTCCGGGCCGCAAGGACCTCCGCCGCGGGCGCTCGCCCGCGGGCCGCGGCGACAAACGCCGCCCGTTCGTCCCCGGCCAGGTTCAGTGCATCGGCCAGTAGCAGAGCGGTGTCCTTGCGCGCGGTGCGGTTGATGCCACGTTCCAGGTCGCTGACCGACCGCAGGCTGATGCCCGCCGCCTCGGCCAGCTCCTCCTGTGTCAGCCGCGCCGCCGTCCGGAGCCGCCGGAGCAGATCGGCGAAACTCAGCTCCGGCTCCGTCACCACCAGCCACCTCTCCACCGGGCCCGCTGGTTTCCGGCCTTCGCTCGGCCAGCTGCCATCGGCGTCAAGCTTATCGATCGGCCGCGGCCGGTCTGCCCACGTCAGGCGTGCGCGCCGGCCGTCACGGTGCCCACGCTCAGCGTCACCGTCGCCTCCATGGCCGCGCCGACAAGGTCCGCCTCGTCGTCGAGCAGGCGGCGTTGCGGCGCGGTCAGCTCGCGCAGCGGCTCGACGGTGATGGCGAGTTTGCGGCCGGCCCGCCGCTGGTGCCACACCCCGCCGACGAGGCCGTCGACCAGCAGCACCGGGTAGTTTCCCGCCTGGCCGGCCGGGGTGAGCGCCCGGGTGGCGGCCGCGCCCGGGTAGAGCCGGTCCCGGGGCTGGCCCGCGACGACATATGCGTCGAAGTAGGGCAGCAAGCGGATCCCCCGGTACGGCCGGGGCGGCGTCACGGTGTCGCCGGCGACGGTGAATCCCGGCGCGCCGTCCACGTCGACGCGCTCCAGCTCGCCGGCGAGCGCGCCGAACAGCTCGGCAGCGTAGCGCGGCGGGATGTTGAGCCACTTGGCGAAGTGCTGCGGCATGGCCGGACCGTAGGCGTACAGGTAGCGGGCGACGAGGCTGCGCAGGGCCGCGCCGCCGTCCTGGGGGCGGAAGCCGGGCAGCCACCGATGCGGATGGGTGTAGGTCACCTTGCGGCCGCGGTCCGGTCCGAAGCACAGCATCCCGCGGTGCGCGGCCGTGCTGGTGAGCTGGCGCCAGCGCGGCCACCTGCCGCCGAACGCCTCCATCGTCTGCTCGACTGCCCACGCGCCGGCCTGCTCCGCGATCGCCTCGGTCAGCTCGTCGACGGTCAGCTCGGCGCCGGCCAGCGCGGTTCCGATGGCCGCGATGACCTCGTCCGCCTGCCCGGGGGTGAACCGGACCCCCTCCGGGTGCGCCGGCACCGACGGCGGCAGGGCCGACAGCGCGCCCGTCCACATCGGCAGGTCGGCGGTGGGGAGCAGGTGGATGGTGCCGCGCGGGCCGAACGTCCTGACCAGGGTCCGCTCCGCCCAGAGCGCGTGCCGCACATCGCTGCGGGTCGCCCCGGCGACGCGGCGCGCGATGGAGAGCTCGGCGGCGCTGGGCACCTGGGCGTGCGCGCCGCACAGCACGCCCGCGATGCCGGCCGGGGCCAGGCCGCCGGCCGGTTCGGTCAATGCGTGCCGGGCCATCCGCCGGGCCGTGACGCCGCTCCAGGTCAGGGCGGGCGGAGTGGCGGAATCTGCGGTCATGAACGCCCATCCTGCCTGGCGTGCCTGACAACGGGGACACCGGGAAGGCGGCGGGGCTGTTAAGCCGCTCTAGCCGGCCGCACCTCAGCGGACGAGCGCAGGCCGGAGAGGTCATGAGCCCGACGCCGGCAACCCGGCCCGGCACCGGGCCTGGGTAAACTGCCCACCGCAAACCGGGCCTCCCGCGGCGTGGACAGCGGGCCGTCGCGCCAGGCCAGCCGCATGGTGGTCAGGCAGGCGCCCGGGCAGCGGCGGAAGAACGCGGCCGCGTATTCCTCCAGGGCGGCGAGGGTGAGTTCGTCACCCGGGCAGCGGTGCGGACCGGGGCCGAACGCCAGCCACGGTCCGGCCCGGGGGTGGCGCACCGCCGCGGCCAGTGACGGCAGCACCAGGGTCCCTTCGGGAACGGGGCACCTGCCGATCCGCGCGTCCTTTCCGGCGACCAGCGGCGGGGTGACCGGGAACAGCGCGCCCGCCGTGATCGCCTCCCGCACCAGCCGCGGCCAGGTCCGTTCCCCCGCGGCAACCGGCGCGACGGGCCGGGGGCGCCCCAGCAGCCACAGCAGCACCCGCTCCAGGACCGGCAACAGGGCCGTGGCGCCGTTGCTGATCGTGGCGACCGCCCGGACGATTTCCTCGATCGTGTACCCTGCCTGTTCCATGGCCAGGCACATCTGGGATACCAGCCCGCCGTCGGGGGTGGCCCGCTTGGCGTCGATGACCTGCCGGTAATACCCCCAGATGCCGTGCCAGGCGTCCTGGGCGCCGACAAGCCCGCCCCCGGGGCCCACCAGGCCGAACGCGGCCTCCCCGGCGGGCCGGATGATGGGGGCCCAGTCCGCATCGGGGATGCCGAGGGCGGCGCATACGGTGGCGGCGGTGGCGGGCTCGGCGTAGTCGGCCCGCAGGTCGCCGGTGCCCCGGCGGGCGATGTCGTCCAGCAGGCGGGCGGCGGTTTCCCTCATCCGGGGGCGCACCGCATCAGCCGCGTCGCGGGTGAACAGGTGCCCGATCGTCTGGCGGAGTTTGCGGTGCTCCCGGCCGTCCATGCCCAGCATGTGCCCCGGCGGGTGACCGCCGGGGATTTCGGCGCCGGTCAGCGGGGTTTGGCACCGGTTGGCCATGCGCCACGCCGGGGAGCTTTTCACGCCCAGCAGGTCGCGGTACCGGTGAATCACCCACATGGGCTCGCCACCGGCCGGGGCCGTGACCCGGGCATGGCCCTTGGTCAGCACCGCGGGGAACCGGCCGCCGGGCGTGGCAGCGAAGGTGAGCGGGATCGCGGGGGCCCGCTGACCCAGGGAGCTGGTGGTGGTCATGGCGGTCACTCCTTCGGTGCACCGCACAGCCTTCGCTGCCGGGAACTGAGGCACCAGAGCGCTGCCCCAGCCCCTCCGGCGCACCCGCGGGGCTGGGACAGTGCCCGGTTTTCAATTCCAGGTGACGGCCATTGCAGTTACCTTGATGCGTGCCTTGCACCGCAAGTCACGCGCCATCTGACGCGGTGGACAGGCCAAGGCGCGGGCCGGCCAGCACCGGGCCGTGCAGCAGTCAGCCGGCCAGGGCGGGGCGCAGCGCCCGCGCGGCGAGCGAAATGCGCACCGCGCTGGCCGCCATGGCCAAGGCCAGCACCCAGGTCAAGGGTGCCCCGGCAACCATCACGCCGGTGATCAGCAGCGCGTCCAGCGCGATGATGCCGAGGAAGCCGACGGCCCCGGTGCGGGCAGCCCGCCGGTACCGCGCGCCGAGCGCGGCGGCGGCGAGCAGCCCGATGATGGCGGCGAGCGCCAGGCCGACCACGATGCGCGCCGCCAGCGGCACGGACCAGGCCCACGGTCGGCCGGTGAGCAACGCCACCGCCCAGCAGGACCCGACGACGGGCCCCAGCCCTAGCAGCCTGCGCGCGGCGCGCCGGGCGGGATTCACCCGGGCGAAGCCGGCCACGATCGCCTCCGGGTCGCCGAATTCCGCCACCGCGGCCTCCGCCGCGAGGTCGGGGGGCAGGCCCTGCTGGAGGTAGCACCGGTGCGTCTCGGCCAGGCCGTCGGACAGCTCCTCGACTATCGAGGCGGGCAGCTGAGCCGCCAGGACGGCCAGGTAACCGGTGATCAGGCGGGGTTCGGACATGGGATGCCCTCAAGCGCGGCGGTCACCATGGCCGAGAAGTCCCGCCAGTCCGCCCGCCTGCCCGACAAGGCCCGGGTTCCCGCCTCCGTCAGCCGGTACTCGCGCCGCCGCCGGCCGCCCACCACCGACCACGACCCGGTGATCAAACCGGCCTGCTCCAGCCGCCGCAGCGCCGGGTAGATCGTCCCGGTCGGCAGGTCCAGCCGTCCGCCCGTGCTCTGGCGCAGCGCCTCGATGACCGCGTACCCGTGTTGCGGGCCGCCTTCGAGGGCCGCCAGCAGCATCGCGTCCAGGTGGCCTTTCAGCTCCTCCGCCCTCATAGGTAGTGACACTACGTTAGGTCTTCCGGCCAGGCAATCCGCGGCGTAGTGTGCAGCTATAGGTAGCAACGCTATATATTTAGAACCCGGGGGCAACCGGCGGTGGACGGGATCGGGGGGCCTGCCGCCGGGGCCCGGCGTCACCCGGAAGGAGCGGTGAGGGACATGGCCCGCACGGTGAGCCTTGTCGTCCGCAACCTGGTGTTCACCGTCGTGGTCCCCGGGCTGGGCGGATTCTGGGCGCCGTGGCAGATCCTGGGCGGGCACTATCCCGCCCCGGCCATGTGGGAGGCGGTCGCGGTCATCGCGGCCGGGGTCGCCCTGTACGTGTGGTGCGTCTGGAACTTCGCCGCGGTGGGGCGGGGCACGCCGGGCCCGTGGGACGCACCCCGGCAGGTGGTCGCGACCGGGCCGTACCGGTGGGTGCGCAACCCCATCTACCTCGCCGCGCTGCTCGTCGTGCTGGGGCAGGCGTGGCTGTTCCTGTCGCTGCCGGTGCTGGCCTACGCCGGGGCCATGGCGCTGTGCTGCCACCTGTTCGTGATCGGCTACGAGGAACCGACGCTGCGCCGCCGTTTCGGCAGCGCCTACCTCGAGTACCGGCGCGCGGTGCCGCGCTGGATCCCCCACCCGCCGGGTGCCGGGGAGCGGGCAGCCGGGTAACCGGGTGCCGCCGGTGTGCTCAGCGCCCGGCGGCCGGGCCAGGGCCTCCGCGGATCAGTCAGTCGTGCTCGCGGGTCCAGTGCGGCCGGCGGAACAGCCGGCCCAGGTGGTCGTGGAAGCTGTGCCCGGTGTACTGCAGGGCATCGACCCGGTAGACCGGCGGGCCGTCCGGAGCTGGCAGCTGGCTGGCCTGGGCATCGTCGATGCTGCACTGGATGTGGCTGCGGGTGATCTCCCGCACCTGGTCGGCGTCGATGAAGCGCAGGCCGGCCTGCGTGGCGATCACGATCCCGTCGAAGACATCCAGCTCGGGTATCTCCAGCACATGCTCAAGGGTGCCGATCTGGGTGCCCGAGGTGCTCAGCACCGGCGTGCCGGGCACCGCCGCCTGGTAGGAGATGGCCGAGTCGTCTGCCATGCGGCACCTTGCCTCACCCCGGGGCGGGCCGCCGGGCGGGCCCGCCGGATCCCCTGGAGCGTACCAGCCGCTACCGGGCGCGGCGGCGCAGCAGGAACGGCACGAGCGCCGATTCGAGCTGCACCCGCAGGCTCATCTTGCTCTCGCCTTCCCGGCGCTCGGCGAAGTGAATGGGCAGTTCCACGATCTTCAGGCCGTGCCGGACCGACCGGTAGTTCATCTCCACCTGGAAGCTGTAGCCGTTGCTGCGGATGCTGGCCACGTCGATGGTTTCCAGGGCAGCGGCCCGCCAGATCTTGAAGCCCGCCGTGACGTCGCGGATGCCAAGGTGCAGCAGCGCGCGGACGTAGTAGTTGGCGAAGCCGGACAGCGCCCGGCGGTGCCACGACCACTCGCTCGCCAGGCTGGCGCCGGCCACATAACGGGACCCGATCACCACATCGGCGTTGGCGGACAGCAGGGTGCCGAGCAACTGTGGCAGGTATTTCGGCGCGTGGGACAGGTCGCTGTCCATTTGCACCACGTATTCGGCGCCCGCCTGCATGGCCCGGGTCATGCCGTCCACGTAGGCACGGCCGAGGCCCTGCTTGTCCGGGCGGTGCACGACGGTCATCCGGCCCGGGCCGTGCTCGGCGGCGAGCTGGTCAGCGACGCCTCCCGTGCCGTCCGGCGAGTTATCGTCGGCCACCAGGATCCGCAGGCCCGGCAGCGGCAGGGCGAGCAGCCCGGCCACGATCACCGGCAGGTTGGCGGCCTCGTTGTAGGTGGGCAGCACGACCGTCACGGCCGCAGAGCGCCACGGCTCGGGCAGTTCCACCACGCGCTCGGCTGGTGCATCCCGCACCTGAAGCGCCATCGTTCTCCTTCCGCCGCTGGCCCGGCCGCGAGATCCGGCGGCGGATGCCGCGAACCACGCTGTGCGTACGGTACCCGATCGCAGCTGAGCCCGCCCCGGAGCCAACCTGCCGTTGACCGTTGGGCCACCGCTCACCGGCGGGCCCAGCGGGGGCGGGGGCCAGCCGCGGCCACGGCATTTCCCGGCTGGGCGCATCCCCCGGCCGGGCTTGCCGCGTGTCGCGGGACCGCGCCTGCGACCACCCGCCGCCGGGCCGGTAAGCGGGTGCGGCACGGGCCCCGCGTGAGACGATCGGCGGAACCGCCGACGAAGGGGGCCCGGTGCTGACCAGGCTGGAGAGCCGAGAGATACGGCGCCGGACCCGCCATGCCGACCGCGGCCGGGCGGGCGCCAGGCCGCGGCCGGACCTGCCGGCCGGCACCGACCTGCTGCCGCAGATCAGGCACATCGTCGTGCTCATGATGGAGAACCACTCCTACGACAACTACCTGGGCATGCTTGCCGGCCGGGGCGAGGGTTTCCCGCTGGGCCCGGACGCCGCGCCGGCGGCAGCCAACCCGCGCGCGGACGGCAGCGTCGTGCGGGCACACCCCCTGCCCTCGACCACGCAGGTACCGCACGTGCCCGTCCAGAGCTGGCACGCCGCCCACCTGCAATGGAACGGCGGGCGCAACGACGGGTTCGTGCGCAGCGTGCAGGCCACGGTGCCGGCCGCGCCCGCGGTGGACGCCGAGCTCCCGATGGGCTACTGGACCGAGCGGGACCTGCCGTTCTACTACGGGCTGGCCCGGACGTTCCCGGTCGCCGACCGCTGGTTCTGCTCGTGCCTGGGGCCGACGTTCCCCAACCGCCGGTTCCTGCTCGCCGGAACGGCACATGGGCTCATCGACGACCTGCCGTTCGGCATGGCCGACTACCCGCCGAACGGCACCGTCTTCGACATGCTGACCGGCAACGGCATCTCGTGGCGGAACTACCACCACGTGTCCTCGCTCAGCGTGCTGCTCAAGCGCGCACTGGGCGGCGGGGGCCTGGCCTCGGTGCGGCGGCTGGCATCGCTGGGCCGCTGGTTCCCGCCGCTGGTGACCGCCGTGCGGGGGAACAAGACGTTCACCGCGGACCTGTACCCGTTCGGGCTGGCCCGGTGCCTGCTGCACCTCAGTAGCGTGGACCGGTTCTTCGCCGCGGCGGACGCCGGCACCCTGCCCGCGTTCAGCCTGGTGGACCCGGATTTCATCCGGTTCTCCGAGGAGAACCCGCAGGACATTCGGAAGGGCGAGAGCTACGCCGCCGAGGTGATCAACCGGGTCATGCACGGCAAGGGCTGGCCGCATACGCTGCTGATCTGGCTCTACGACGAGCACGGCGGCTATTTCGACCACGTGCCGCCGCCGGAGGCCGTGCCGCCCGACGATGTGCCGGGCAAGAGCCTGCTCGCCATGCCGGCCTGGGCGCGGGCGCTGCTGAAGCCGTTCTTCCCGCAGTACCTGGCGAGCATCGCGAACCTGGACACGGGGCCGGTGCGTTACGACCGCTACGGCTTCCGGGTGCCCGCGGTGATCGTCTCCCCCTACGCCCGGCCCGGCTATGTGGCCAGCCAGGTGTTCGACCACGCATCCGTGCTGAAACTGCTCGAAGCCAAGTGGAACCTGCCGCCGCTCACCAAGCGGGACGCCGCCGCGGCCGCCCCGCTCGACGCACTGGACCTGGACGCCGAGCCTGCCTTCCTGATCCCGCCCGCGCTGCCCGCGCCCGGGATGGCCTGGGGCTCCTGGTGACCTTTTTGAGGGAAGCAGCAGGTCAGTGCGGAATTGTCCGGCCCTTCCAGGCGCCGCCCCGCCCGGCGTGGTGCCGCCGGGCGGAGTCCACCGTCATTCCCGCGTAAAGCAGCGCCACCAGGGGCAGCCCCGGGGCGCGCAACCAGGACAACCGGTACAACCTGAGCACCGGAACGAAGGTCACCGTCTGCAGCAGCCACCCGGTGAGGCCCGCCGCCGCGCACCAGGCCGCCGCCGTGCCTGCGCCCGCCGCCAGGGCCGCCAGGCCGGTGATGGCGGCCACCGGGGGGAGCAGATAGAGCCACGCCAGGCCGGCCAGCACGGCCGCGAGCAGGGCCGGCGAATACCGGAGCTGGGTGTAGGCGCTGCGCGCCACCATCCCCCATAGCCCGGCGAGCCGCGGGTAGGGACGGCGGCTGCGCACATCCGTGGTGAACCCGAGCCAGCAGCGGGCTGCGACCGGCGGCCGTTTCAGCAGCCGCGCCAGGGCAATGTCGTCGATCCTGGCGCCGCCGATGCGGTCCAGCCCTCCGGCGGCCGCCAGGGCCGGGCGGCGCACCAGCATGCAACCCCCGGCGGCCCCCGCGGTCCGCGCGCCGGGCCGCCCGACCCGGCGGAACGGGTAGAGCTGGGCGAAGAAGTAGACAAACGCCGGAACTATCCACTTCTCCCAGCGGGTCTCCGCGCGCAGCAGGGCCATCTGGGACAGCAGGGCACGGTCGTCGGTGACGGCGGCGCGGACCAGGGCGCCGACGGTGCCCGGTCCGAAGGCGATATCGGCGTCGGTGAACAGCAGGTGGTCACAGTCCCCGGCGGCCGCCACCCCTTGGGCCATGGCCCAGACCTTGCCCGCCCACCCCTCCGGCAGCGGGGCGCCCCGGATCACCTTGAGCGCAGCGCCGGGAGCCTGCCCGAGCGACTCGGCGACCGCCCCGGTGCCGTCCGAGCTGCCGTCATCCACCAGCACGACGGACAGCTCACCGGGATACTCCTGCGCCAGCAGGCTGGGCAGCGTCTCCGGCAAGATCGCCGCCTCGTCGCGCGCCGGGATCACCGCCACGACCGAAGGCCACCGCCCGGCGGCCGGCCCAGGCCGGCTACCACGCGGCAGCCGGCAATCGGTGCGCCAGTAACCTCCGTGCGCGACCAGCAGGTAAGCCCACGCGACCGCCGCGAGCACGCACGCGGCAACGAGAACCGGCATCCCCGCAGCCTCGCACAGTGGCGGCCGGCGCGCCCTGCCCGTCCGTCGAACGGGTAGGTGCGGCTGCCCGGTGCCGGAACAGCAGGAAGAACACTTACCGGCCCGCTTCGCCATCCACGGAACCACCCGGCAGCGCGGGGGTCTCCCCGCCGTCGCCGTCGTCGGCGTCGGGATCGACTCCGGAGCGGACCGCGGGCGAAGCGGCCAGGTTCCGCTTAACCGAGTCCAGGATGGTCAGGCCCTGGGCGACCAGGCCTGCGGTCAGCTCACCCAGCCCTTCGGCGCCGTTCAGCACGTTGACGTTCGCGCCCGCAAGGCCGCTGGCGGCCTCCTTGACAATCTGCGGGAGCTGGTCGATGAGCATGCGGTCGAGCGCGACCCGGTCGTGCGAGGCCGCCGCGGCGGCCTGGATCCGGATCCGTTCCGCCTCCGCCTGGGCCAGGATCCGGACCTTGTCCGCCTCCGCCTCGGCCGGCTTGATGACCTCGGCGACGAGCTGGCGCTGGCGCAGTTCAGCCTGCTGGTGCGCGAGTTCGGCCTGGGCAGCGATCACGTCAAGCTGGGCCTTCGCCTGGGTGAGCGGCCCCACCTGGGCCGACTGGGCCTGAGCCTGGTCCACCTCGGCCTTGTACTTGGCCTGCACGACCGCGGTCTGGCGCGCGTACTCGGCCTGCTTGCGCTGCGCCTCCTGCTCGGCCTCGGCGGCCGCCTGGTTGGCCTGAGCCTGCGCGATCTTGGCCTGCCGCTGGATGGCGGCCCGGTGCGGGGCGGCCATCGCGTCGATGTAGCCGGAGTTCATGTCGTCGATGGACTGGATCTGCAGCGAGTCCACGGTGAGGCCGATCTTGGCCATCTCAGCTTTCGAGCCGTCGAGGACCTCCACCGCCAGCTTCTGGCGCTCGGTGACGATCTCCTCCACGGTCATGGAGCCGACGATAGAGCGGAGGTGCCCGGCGAAGATCCGGCCGGTCAGGGTGGACATCTGGTCCTGGTCCGACAAGAACCGCTGGCCGGCGTTGGTGATGCTCTCATCGTCGTTACCGACCTTGAACGCGATGACGGCCCGCACATTCACCGAAATGCCCTGCCTGGTCACGCAGGTCTCCGCGACCTCCGCTTCCTGCATTGCCAGCGTCAGGTAACGCGCCTTACGGAAGAGCGGAATGACGAAGGTGCCGTGGCCGACCACGACCCGGAATGGCGCGCCGCTTCGCCAGCGCCTGCCACCAGAGATCATCATGGCCTGATCGGGGGCAGGAACGCGGTAACCGAACATGGTGGTGCTCCTCAGACAGCGTCGTCGGGAAGGGGTTGCAAGGGATCGGCCCAGGCGCTGACGTCGACCGATCGCGTTCCACGGTTGTTGATGACCAGCACGCTCGAGCCCTGGGGGATCGGCTCGGCGGACCAGGCGAGATACGCTTCCGAACCGCCGCGGACCTTGATGATGACCTCACCGGGACCCTGGGCGCCGCGGGTGGCAATGACGAGAACGCCGATGGAGCCGATGAGGGATTCGTCCCCGGCCACGACCAGCCGCTCCTCACAATGCCCGACTTTGGACATCACACCCTATCGCTTGTCGGCCACCGGACCGTCTGGGTCCGGCGCCGCACGAGCTCAGGCGCCGGGCGGGCCCGGGGGAA
>Ga0318551_10000594_pt1 | contig 11436 bp, 11 predicted proteins | sample GRESIP082b2f19_FD_203511 | JGI IMG/M metagenome (GOLD analysis project Ga0318551, IMG submission 203511) | Tropical soil microbial communities from Luquillo Experimental Forest, Puerto Rico - GRE.SIPMG.082b2f19 | ecosystem: Environmental > Terrestrial > Soil > Tropical forest > Bulk soil...
CGCCGTCCCCGGCGCGAACGCCCTGGTCGGCGGCGTCACCGCCACCAGCCTGGACGTCAAGCGGGCGACCGCGCACGACCGCACCCTGATCATCCCGCTCATCCTGGTGGTGGTGTTCGTCATCCTCGGGCTGCTGCTGCGGGCGCTGGTGGCACCGCTGATCCTGACCGCGACGGTGGTGCTCTCCTTCGCCGCCGCCCTCGGCGTCAGCGCCTTCTTCTTCAACCACGTGTTCGGGTTCGGCGGCGCGGATACCAGCTTCCCGCTGTTCGTGTTCGTGTTCCTGGTGGCCCTGGGCATCGACTACAACATCTTCCTGATGACCCGGGTGCGGGAGGAGGCGATCAAGCGCGACGCCCGGCACGGCGCGATCGTCGGGCTCGCCGCCACCGGCGGGGTGATCACCTCGGCCGGGTTCGTGCTGGCCGGCACGTTCGCCGTGCTGGCCACGATCCCGTCCACGTTCCTGACCGAGCTGGGTTTCGCGGTCGCGTTCGGCATCCTGCTCGACACGATCGTGGTGCGGTTGCTGCTGGTCACCGCGCTGAACCTGGACGTCGGCCGGCATATGTGGTGGCCGAGCAAGCTGGCGAGCAAGCCTGACCCGGCCCCGGCTGAGCTCAGCAAGGAGCGTGCCACGGCCATGATGCCCGGCTGACGCGCCGGGAGCGGGACGGGGCAGCGTTGGTGGCCCGGAGCATGTCCGACGGCCAGATCACCAACTAGCCGGCGGCCGTACGCGATGTAATCGGTAGCATTATCCGGGATACCCCGGTTACGCTACCGTCTGCGGGCTGTCATCGGCGAGGGTAGGTCACGGGGTGAAAATCTTCTGCCTGACTGGTCCGCACTGTCGCCAGCCATACGGGGAGATCGATGAACAGGCTGAGGAAGATCGCGGAGATTCCGGCCGGGAGCTGGACCAAGTGGGTAGTCGTGGGCGTCTGGGTCGTTGTGCTCGTGATCGCCCTCCCGCTGTCGAGCAAGCTCACCGGGGCGGAGAAGAACGACGCCAGCGCCTGGCTGCCGGGCGGCGCCGAGTCGACCAAGGTCCTGAACGTGCAGTCGCAGTTCCAGTCGCCGAACGTCTACCCGGGGGTCGTGGTCTATGAGCGCGCGTCCGGCCTGACCGCCGCGGACCGGGCCAAGGCGGCGGCGGACGCCCGGGCGATCGCTGGCGTTCACGGTGTCGTGCCCGGTCAGGTGGTGGGGCCGGTCCCGTCGGCCGACGGCAAGGCGATTCAGATCATCTTCAAGGTCGACCTCGGCACAAAGGGCTGGGCCGGCGCGTCCACGGCCGCCGATTCTGTCCGCGCGATCATCACCTCGAACGCGAACGGCCTGACCACTCACATCACCGGCCCGCTCGGGAACGCGGCCGACAGCAACAACGTGTTCAAGGGCATCGACAGCACGCTGCTCTATTCGGCCGTCGCCGTCGTCATCCTGATCCTGCTGATCACCTACCGGAGCCCGGTGCTGTGGCTGCTGCCGGTCATCTCCTCCGGGGTGGCGCTGATCACCGCCCAGGCGGTGATCTACCTCCTAGCCGCCCACGCCGGCCTGACGGTCAACGCCCAGAGCGCCGGCATCCTGGATGTGCTGGTCTTCGGCGCCAGCACGGATTACGCGCTGCTGCTCGTCGCGCGCTACCGGGAGGAACTGCGCCGCCACGACCGCCGCCACCCGGCGATGGCCGAGGCGCTGCGCCGGGCCGGCCCGGCCATCATCGCCAGCGGCAGCACCGTAATCCTGGCGCTGCTGACGCTGCTCGCGGCCGAACTGAACTCGACGAAGGACCTCGGGCCCGTGCTCGCGATCGGCGTGGCGGTCGGCATGGTCTCCATGCTCACCCTGCTGCCCGCCCTGCTGGTGATCTGCCCCCGCGGCGTTTTCTGGCCGTACCGGCCCACCTACGGCTCGGCCGAGCCGACGACCCGGGGGCTGTGGGCGCGAGTCGGCTGGTGGATCGCCCCCCGGGCGCGGCTGACGTGGATCACCACCGCCGTGATCCTCGGCATCCTGGCGCTCGGCCTGACCGGCCTGAAGGCCCATGGCCTGACCACCGCGCAAGGCTTCCGCGGACACCCCGATTCGGTGACCGGCGCGACCGTGCTCGCCGCGCACTTCCCCGCGGGCTCGGGCGAGCCCGTCATCGTGATCGGCAATCCCGATTCGGCGGCCCAGCTGCGGTCCGCCTTCGCGGAAACCCGGGGGATCGCCAACGTGACGCCGCCGGTGGTCCGCGCGGGGCACGCCTACCTCGAGGGCACGCTGACCACACCGCCCGACAGCCAGGCCGCCTACGACACGATCGACCGGGTGCGGGCCGCGGTGCACGCCGTTCCCGGCGCCGACGCCCAGGTGGGCGGCACCACCGCGATCAACCTGGACGTGGAACGGGCGTCCGCGCATGACCGGAATCTCATCATCCCGCTCATCTTGCTGGTGGTGCTGGTCATCTTGGGGCTGTTGTTGCGGGCTTTGGTGGCGCCGTTGATCCTGACCGCCACGGTGGTGCTCTCGTTCGCCGCCTCGCTGGGCGTCAGCGCCTTCTTCTTCAATCACGTGTTCGGGTTCGGCGGCGCGGATACCGCGTTCCCGCTGTTCGTGTTCGTGTTCCTGGTCGCCCTGGGCATCGACTACAACATCTTCCTGATGACCAGAGTGCGGGAGGAGGCGATCAAGCGCGACGCCCGGCACGGCGCGATCGTCGGCATGGCCGCGACCGGCGGGGTGATCACCTCGGCGGGCTTCGTGCTGGCCGGCACGTTCGCCGTGCTGGCCACGATCCCGGCCACGTTCCTGACCGAGCTGGGGTTCGCGGTCGCGTTCGGCATCCTGCTCGACACGATCGTGGTGCGGTTGCTGCTGGTCACCGCGCTGAACCTGGACGTCGGCCGGTGGATGTGGTGGCCGAGCAAGCTGGCGCAGAAGCCTGACCCCGCCCCGGATGAGCTCAGCCGGGAGCGCGCCGCGGCCACGGTGCCAGGCTGACCGGGGCCGGATCCGGGCCGTTCACCGCCGGGCGGCGACGACGTGGACCGTGAAGGGTGCCTCGAGGGTACCTCCGCTGTCACTCCACCATTGTCCCGCCCGCCGGTGAGGTTACGGGATCCGTGAACGGGGTACCGTCGGCGCACAGCGGGCACCGGGCCGCGGGCCAGGCCCGGCTCGGTATCGTGCTGGCGGGGTAGAAGGGCACGCCCATCCGCGCCGGGACCATCGCGCTCGCCCCTCCCAGCGAGATCAGCGCGGCCACGGCGACCGGCACCGCGCCCCGGCCGCGCACCTCCTCCAGGCAGGCCGCGACCGCCGTGCCGGCATTGACCGCGTCGTCGACGACGCCCACCCGCCAGCCGCCGATCCCGCCGTGGACCGCGGGAAGGTGATACCCGGTCGCCCCACCGGGCGAGCGATAGCCGGCCAGGAACGCGGCCCCCAGCTGATCGGCGACGGCGTAGGCCAGGAACGCGCCCCCTTCCAGGGGGCCGCACACCGCGTCGACCGAGTGCTCCCTCAGCCGTTCGGCCAGCCAGCGGACATGCGCGCGCAGCAGGGCAGGACGCAGCAGCAGCGCGTCAAGATCCAGCCACAGGTCCCCGTGGTACCCGGTGCCCAGATCGAAATGCCCCGATCGTGCGCGGGCAAGCTGGACCAGATCAGGGAACTCCACCACACCATGATCTCAGCCGACCGCCGACCGGAATCCGGCCAGTCGGTTGATGCCTCCGGGCCGGGACGCCTGCATGCCGAGGGACGTCCGGCCACACGGTCAATGTGGTGGTGCAGCGCCCGCGCGCGCAGCCGGCGATTTGCCCGCCGGGGCGGTGGTGTCACCCGACCGCATCCTGGAGGATCGGCGGCTCGGCGGGATGCGGCACCTGTCGCCCGCTGACCGCAAGCCGTATCGCCACCGCGACCGGCGCACCGAGCGTGACCACGAAAAGGACGATGCTCGCCCACGTGGGGAGCCCGCCGCCGCCCGTGCTCGTGCACGTTACCGGCCCTCCGGCTGGGCCCTGGCACACTTGCCCGGCGTCGGATGAAACGGCGAAGAGCCCGACCAGGACCACCCCGAAGTACCCGCCCGGCCAGACCAGCGTGCCGAGCAGCTTGTCCGGCCAGCGCCAGCGCGGAGAGGACCACAGCAAGACCAGTCCCGCGAACCAGCCGACCACGAAGAGGAACCCGCCGGCCAGCAGCAGGATGATGGCCGCGGTCTCGCGCCAGCCGAGCCGGGCCGCCTGCTGGCCCGCGCCCGCGGCGGCGACGATCTCCGCCGGGTCGCCGAGTTCGTCCAGCACGACTCGCAGCGGCACGGTCCCCGCGGCGCGTGCCTCGGCGATGTGCGCCGCGATCTCGTCCAGCAGTTCGGCGCGCCGCGCCCGGGGCAGGGATCGCGCGGCCCGGCGTAGTCGCTTCAGGTAGTCAGCGGCCAGCGTGTCGTCGGTCATGGCGTTCCTCTCAGCAGAGCGTCGACGCTGTCTCGCAGCAGGGCTAGCGGGCGGCGCGTCGGCGCATGCTCCGCGCCTGCAGGTGCTGCAGCGCCACCCCCAGCCGCTCACCGCGCGACCCGGGTGCCGGGAGGGCGCCCAGCTGTATCGCGACATCATTGGCGTCGTAGAGGATCCGGCACCGATACACCAGGTCGCCACGGAACTCCCAGTGGTCGTCGCCCTCGATCTGGATGCGCGTGCCGGTCGGGGCAAAGCCCGGCGGGTCCAGCGGCCCGGTCATCGTGCCCGTGAGGCGCCATGGCACGATCGCCTTACGCCGGTCGAACGAGGCGTAGGGCGGCTCGGTCTCGGCGAAGCGGTAGTCAGGGCTAGCGCGATGGAGCTGCTTGACCAGCAGGGCCGCGCCGTCGTAGCCGTGTGGCAGCGGCGGCGACGACGGCTGCTGCCATTCGACGTCGTCGGTGCACAGGGCGGCGACCTGTTGCGGGTCATAGGCGTTCCAGGCTGCATGCCAGCGGGATGCGAAGTCACGCAGGAACTGCTCGTCGAGAAGTTCGGCCGGGGCCGTGGCTTGCTCATCGGTGCTCATCGTTGCCTCCTTGCCACTTCCTGGCGCAAGCATGGGCCCGACATCGTCATCGACCGTCCCGGAACCGTGACGGGCTACGGCACCGACCGCGCTTGACGCCCATCAGCCACGTTCTATCACGAAGGGAGCGAATTAACGTCTGAGAACTCCTCACGGTATGAGGCGTTAGCCCTTCCTCACGGCCCGCTCAATCACCACACGAACACCGATATTCCCACAGGTCATTCTGTTAGGCATCCTTAGTCGTGGTCAGCGATCAGCTTGTCAGTGAGCGGGCATGAGCACCGTGTTGATGATGTAGACGGTGGCGTTGGCCGTGTGCAGGTTCCCGCAGGTGACGGCCGCGTTGTTCACCTCGTACGTGCCGCCCATCTTCGCCGTCTTGAGCTGACCGCCCTCCAGCGTGGTCAGCGTCATCCCGCTGGCCAGTTCCTCGGGGGTGACGCGGCCGCTGACCACGTGGTACTTCAGGATCCTGGCGAGCTCGGTCATGCCGCTCATCATGGACATGTCGTGCGCGGTGAGCTTGCTGAAGGCCTGGTTGTCGGGCGCGAAGACGGTGATGTCCCGGGCCGAGTCGAGGGTGCTCGTCAGCTCGGCCTTGCCGATTTCGGCGGCCATCGTGGTGATCAGCGGGTTGTGCCTGGCCGCCGTGACGACCGGGTCCATGGCCATCCCGTGCGTGCTGCCCATACCGGTGGCGGGGATCATTCCGCAGTCGGCGCCGACCGTGGCGGCCGACTCGGTCATCGACTCGGACGGTGACGCCGTCGCCTGCCGGGAGGCGGCCGGCGTGCCGCCGGCCGTACTGGCGCTCGTGCTGCTGGCGCAGGCCGCGGCGGTCACGGCCAGGGCACAGGCCATCACCGGCATGGTGATGGCGCGGCCGCGGGTCAGGCGCGTGTCAATCCATCGCATCGTTCTCTCCTGGGGTTCCGGGCGCTCACAGAAGTTACTCGTCACCGCCGCCGCTCTGGATTGCCCGGGCGAGAATTGCCGCGCTTCGGGCAAGCGGGAGCACCGGCGGCGGCGAATTACAGATGTGGGGATACGCGACACCGGCCCGCGGCCGGTGCCCGCCCGTGCCGCCGGGCAGGCGCCGGGCGCAGGTCTGGAGGCCCTGCTGGCGGGCGTGGCGCGCGGGGATCAGGGTGCCTTCGAGGCGGTCTGCACCCGGGCCGGAGCGACCATGTTCGGCGTGGTGCGCAGCGTGGTCCGCGACCCGTCTCAGGCAGAAGAGGTCCTTCAGGAGGTCCTGCTCGAGGTATGGCGCGCCGCCTCGAGGTTCGAGCCGGGCCGGGGCAGCGCGCTGGCGTGGCTGGCGACGATCGCGCACCGCCGCGCGATCGACAAGGTGCGCGCGGAGCACCGACTGGCCGAGCGCCAGCTCCGCGCGGCCTGGTACGCCGTTGACTATGACGAGGTGGCCGAGACCGTCGAGGCCCGGCTCGACCGGGAGCGGGTGCGTCGCTGCCTGGGCTCGCTGACCCGGCTGCAGCGCGAGTCGCTGACCCTGGCCTACTACGGCGGGTACACCCTCCGCGAGGTCGCCGCGCTGCTGGGCGTGCCGGAGGGGACGGTGAAGACCAGGATGCGCGATGGCCTCATCCGGTTGCGGGACTGCCTGGGGGCGGGCTGATGAGACTACGGCGGCCCGAACTGCATACCCTCGCGGGCGCGTACGCGCTGGACGCCCTGCCCGAGGGGGACCGGGCCCGGTTCGAGCGGCACCTGGTCAGGTGCCGGGCCTGTGCCCGGGAACAGCGTGAGCTGCGCGAGGCCACCGCCCGGCTGGCCGGGGCCGTGGCGGCGGACCCGCCCGCCGAGCTGGTCGAGCGCGCGGTCGCGGCGGCGGCGCGGATCAGGCAGTTGCCGCCGGACACCGGCCCGGCCCGGGCCTGGCCCGCCGCCCGCCTCATCCGCCGGGCCGGCCGCGCCCGCCTGGCCCCGAGACGGCCCCGGCTGGCGCTGGTCTTCTCCGCGGTGCTGCTGGCCGCCGCGGCGGCCTTCGGCGCGATCGCGCTCACCGCCGAGCACACCGTCGGCGCGGCCCGGCAAGGCGACCACATGATCGCCGAGGTACTGAACGCGCCGGACGCGGTGCTGGCGACCTCCCGGGTGGAGGACGGCGGCGCGGCCACCATCGTGATGTCCCACCGGGATCACGCCCTGGTGTTCACCACCGCCGGGCTGCCGCCGCTGCCGGCCGACCGCCGTTACCAGCTGTGGCTGATGGGCCCGCGGGGTGATCGCCCGGCGGGCCTGCTACCCGCCCCGCACGAGGGCATGACCAGCCCGGTCATCGCCACCGGCCTGGCCGTCGGCGACTGGGTAGGCCTCACCGTCGAACCCGCCGCCGGGTCAGCCCACCCCACCACCAAGCCCATCTTGATGCTCAGCCTCACCGCCTGAACCCCCGGCCCTGACGGCGTGATGCCACATCCACATCGTTCCGGCGACATGGCTGGGACATCCACGCCTTTGCGCCGGCGGCGGGCACGGATCACCAGCCGCGGAAGTAGGCTGGGAGCGCAACAGCACCAGGGGTAAGGCTGGGTGCGCGCCTACGGTCAGCTTTCGTGACCCCAGACCAGCCGCGCCGTGTCGGCGACGAGTTCGAGCTTGCGCTTTTCCTCGTCGATGGTCAGCACGTTGCCCGCGGACGTGGAGGCGAACCCGCACTGCGGGCTGATGGCCAGGTCTTCCAGCGGCACGTACCGGGCCGCCTCGTCGATGCGGCGTCGCAGGTCATCCCGCGACTCGAGCTCTGGCACCTTGGAGGAGACCAGGCCGAGGACGACCACCGTGCCGGGGCGGATGAAGCGGAGCGGTTCGAAGCCGCCGGCCCGTTCGGTGTCGTACTCGAGCAGGAACCGGTCCACCCCCACCTCGCCGAAGAGCCGCTCGGCCACCGGCTCGTACCCGCCCTTGGCCATGTAGGCGCTGCGGTTGTTCCCGCGGCAGATGTGCAAGCCCACGGTGACGTCGGGGTGCCTGGCCTTGACCCCGCGGACGACCGCCGCGTCGGCGGCCACCGAATCCTCCAGGATCAGCTTCGGGTCGACGGCCGCGCCGCCGGTCGCCGCGCGGAACTCGTCGTCGAAGACCTGGTTGTAGGACAGCGAGTCCAGCTGCACCCAGCGGGTGCCGCGCTCGATCAGGTCCTCGATCTCCTCGATCTGCAGCGCGATGAGGTCGCTCACCAGCTCCGCGGAGGAGGGGTAGGCGGCGGCGCTGACCCCGGGACGCCAGACCATCCGGCCCATCGCCGCGCTCATCATCGTGATCTTGAACTGGCCGGGCACCTGCCGGGCCATGAATTCCGCCTCGACGTTGGTGAGGCGGTTCTTGCGGTACACCTTGGCCGTGGCCGCCGTCATCACGAAGTCCGTCTCATCGGTCGGCGGGATCTCGCCGTCCGGCCTGCGCCACCTCACCGAGGGGGTCTCGATCACGTTCATCCCGCCGGTCGACTCCAGGATGCCGGTCATCCAGTTCGTCCGCCGGGCCTCGCCGTCGGTGAACACCCCGATGCCCGCCTCGCGCTGCAGGGCTAGGTTCTCTCCCGCCGCCCGGTCCTCTACCTCGCGCAACCCGGCCTCGGTCAGCCTGCCCTGCCGATGCTCGGCCCGGGCGGCAAGCAGCCATGGCTGCCGCAGCAGGCTGCCGACGTGCTCGGCGTGGTGGTCCGTTGCCACTGGCGTCCGTTTTCCTCGGAAATGTCCGCCGCCTACTCTTGCTCCGGCCGGGCGTTCATGTCCATGGCTCGCACAACAAAAGCTTCCCGGTGCCTTTGGCGCCAGGAAACCAGGCCCTCAGTGGACCTCATGCGGGCTTTCCTGATGGACGGCCGCGAGCAGCGCGGCGTAGGCGCGGACCAGCGCGGCGCGCTCCAGCGGGAGCAGCGGGCTGTCCGGCGGGCAGCCCTCCCGGACCCACCGATCGGACAGGTCCATGGCCTGTACCCGGTGCACGGCGGCCGGCCTGACCACGGCCTCGAGCTGGCCGTAGAGATAGGAGTACAGGCGGGTCACCGAGTCGACCAGCTCATCGCCCGTCTGCTCGGGATCGGGCGAATACTGACGCTTCCGGTGCGCCCGCCACCAGTCGATCTCCAGGCTGGCCGCCCGCGCCGGGTCCGCGGGTTCGCCGAAGCGGCGCCTGATCAGCGCGTAAAGCTGGCGCATGCAGGCCTGGGCGCCGTCGGGGTCGTTGTCGGGGACCGGCGCCCACAACCGGACGGCGCGCATCATCAGCCGGGCGCCCCGCAGGGCCCGCACCCAGTCGGCGCCGAAGCCCAGCAGCAGCAGCCGGACCGAAGCCATCAGCACCTGGGTCCAGCGGCGCAGGTAGTAGGCCACCCACATCCGGTATTCCAGGTCAGCGAGGCGGAAAGGATCGAACGACCGGGGTCCGCTCGACGACCCCATGCCCACCCACCACATGCCCAGGGGACTCTCTTTCTCTAGCCGCGAGATGCGTAGGCGCCGAGTTCGGCGCGGAGCCTGTACCGGGCCCGGTGCAGGCACGACTTCACGCTGCCGAGCGGAATGCCGGTAAGGGCGGAGATCTGCTGGTAGCCGAGTCCCTCGAGGTCGGCGAGATAGACAACCGTCCGGTGCCTGGTCGGCAAGGCCCGCAGTGCCGCGGTGAGGGCCGCGTCCAGCAGGCGCCCGACCACCTGGTCCTCGGCCGAGCCATCGTGTGACTGAGCACTGAGCAACTGCGCGCTGGTGGCGTCTCCGGTGACGAACTGCGGTTCGGCTCGCCTCTTCCGGTAGCCGCTGATGAACGTGTTCATCATGATGCGGCGCAGCCACGCGTTCAGGTTCGTGCCCGGCTGGAACCGGCCCGAAGCCGCGAGCGCCTTCGCGAATGTCTCCTGCACCAGGTCCTCCGCGTCCGGTGTATTGCCGGTTATCCGGAGCGCCGTCGGGTAAAGGCTCGTGCTATACGCCCGGAGTACATCCTCAGCCCACACTCCGTCCGCGGTTATCGCCATTCCCGGCTCCGGATTACGACGCTCATTATGCTTCCCCTCACATCGCCTGCCTCTGCCAGTGCGGGCTCGCAGCCTTCTAGAACGGTGTCGGGATGTGGTGCAATGGCAGGTCGGGCTGCACGTAGCCACCACGCGGCTGCCGTCTGGGCAGCTTGATTTCCTGGTGCGCGGGCGGCTTGTAGGGGACCTGGCTCAGCAGGTGGCTGATGATGTTCAGCCGGGCGCGCATCTTGTTGTTGGCGTCCGCGACAAACCAGGGAGCCCACGCGGTATCGGTCGCGGCGAACATCGCGTCCCTGGCACTGGAGTAGTCGTACCAGCGGCTGTAGGACTTCAGGTCCATGGGAGACAGTTTCCAGATCTTCCGCGGGTCGTTGATCCGGCTCTCGAGCCGCCGGGTCTGTTCCTCCGGACTGACCTCCAGCCAGTACTTCAGCAGCAGGATCCCGGAATCGGCCATGGCCTTCTCGAAGGCCGGCGTCAGCCCCAGGAATCGCTCGGTCTCCTCCGGTGTGCAGAAGCCCATCACCCGCTCGACGCCCGCCCGGTTGTACCAGCTGCGATCGAAGATCACGACCTCGCCGGCCGCCGGGAAGTGCGGGACGTAGCGCTGGATGTACATCTGCGATTTTTCCCGTTCGGTCGGGGTGGGCAGGGCCACGACCCGGAACACGCGCGGGCTCACCCGCTCGGTGATCCGCTTGATCGTGCCTCCCTTCCCGGCGGTGTCCCGGCCCTCGAACACCACGCAGATCTTGGCGCCCGAATCCTTCACCCACTCCTGCATGGCGACCAGCTCGCCGTGCAGGATCCTCATCTGGTGCTCGTACTCCTTGCGCTTCATCTTCGACGGCGGCCCGGACCCTTCAACTTCGGCCGCCTGGCCCGCTGCCTCCGCTGGCACCTTGTCCTTGTCCTTTTTCTTCGCCATATCGCTACCTTCCTATGGATGCGGGCCTGGGCGCAGTATCTCCGCGATCTGGCAGGCGGTCACCGTCATCGGGCCGGCACGGTAGAGGCTGATTCCCGGGTGGCCGCGAGGTGCCGTAGCCTGGCCCAGTCCACCGGGGGTTTCGGCGCGGGAACGCCCGGACGGACGCGTGGCACCCAGACGCGCAGCGCGCCCGGCGAGACCGTGCAGGTCACCGGCGTCGACATCAGTATCGACTCGCCGTCGACGCCGACCGGGATCTGCGGCGCGTCGGCGGTGACCTCGATCTCCTTCGTGGCCAGCACGCTCACCCCGTCGGCCCTGCTGCCGCGGAGCAGATCGACGGCCTGCCCGGCGGTACGCACCGTGACACCGACCACGCCGAGCACGCCGCCATCCAGCCGCGCGCGGCGGCTCAGGCCGGCGATGTCCCCGGTTCCGTACGGATTGTTCG
>Ga0318551_10000598_pt1 | contig 11413 bp, 7 predicted proteins | sample GRESIP082b2f19_FD_203511 | JGI IMG/M metagenome (GOLD analysis project Ga0318551, IMG submission 203511) | Tropical soil microbial communities from Luquillo Experimental Forest, Puerto Rico - GRE.SIPMG.082b2f19 | ecosystem: Environmental > Terrestrial > Soil > Tropical forest > Bulk soil...
CGGTGATCGGGCGGCGGGTCGCCGTCTACGGCGGCGGCAACACCGCGATGGACGCCGCCCGGACCGCGCGCCGCCTGGGCGCGAACGACGCGCTGATCGTCTACCGCCGCACCCGGGCCCAGATGCCGGCCCACGCGGAGGAAGCCGAAGAGGCCGAGCGCGAGGGCGTGCGGATCAACTGGCTGCGCACGATCACCGCCTTCGACGGCCCGGACCTGACCGTTGAGGCCATGGAGCTGGACGAGAACGGCTTCCCGCAGCCCACCGGGCGGTTGGAGACGCTCGCCGCGGACACCGTGATCCTGGCGCTCGGCCAGGACACCGACACCGCGTTCCTGCGCCAGGTACCCGGGGTGGAGTTCGCCAGGGACGGGACCGTGCAAGTGTCGCCGGCCATGATGACCGGCTGCCCCGGCGTGTTCGCCGGCGGGGACATGGTGCCCGCCGAGCGCACAGTGACCGTGGGCGTGGGCCACGGCAAGAAGGCGGCCAGGAACATCGACGCCTGGTTGCGAAGCGGCGGGCTGCGCGGCGCCGCCCCGCCGGACCAGGCCAAGCACCCGGGCGTCACGTTCGGGCAGCTGAACCTGTGGTACTTCGGCGACGCGGCCCGCCGCGAGCCGCCGGAGGCCGCTCCGGACCAGCGGACCGCAGACTTCGCCGAGGTGGTCGGCGGCCTGTCCGAGCAGCAGGCGGTGTACGAGGCGCAGCGCTGCCTGTCCTGCGGCAACTGCTGCGAGTGCGACGGCTGCCTGGGCGCCTGCCCCGAGGACGCCGTGATCAAGCTGGGGCCGGGACACCGGTACCGGTTCGACTACGACAAGTGCACCGGCTGCGGCGTGTGCTACGAGCAGTGCCCGGTGCACTCGATCGAGATGGTCCCGGAGGGCCCGGACGCGGAGCGCGGGGAGATGACGGAGGGATGACTACGCGTGCCACGGTTGACGGCAACGAGGCCGCCGCGTCGGTCGCCTACCGGCTCAGCGAGGTCTGCTGCATCTACCCGATCACGCCCTCGTCGCCCATGGCCGAACTCGCCGACGAGTGGTCCAGCCGGGGCCGGCGCAACGTCTGGGGTGGCGTCCCCTCGGTGGTGGAGATGCAGAGCGAGGGCGGGGCCGCGGGCGCCCTGCACGGCGCGCTGCAGGCCGGCGCGCTGGCCACCACGTTCACCGCGTCGCAGGGCCTGCTGCTGATGATCCCGAACATGTACAAGATCGCCGGCGAGCTGACCTCCGCGGTGCTGCACGTCGCGGCGCGGTCGCTGGCCGCGCAGGGGCTTTCCATCTTCGGCGACCACTCGGACGTGATGGCGGTGCGGCAGACCGGCTTCGCGCAGCTCGCGTCCGCGTCGGTGCAGGAGGCGCACGACCTCGCGTTGGTCGCGCACGCGGCCACGCTGGCCACCCGGGTGCCGTTCGTGCACTTCTTCGACGGGTTCCGCACCTCGCACGAGCTGAACACGATCGAGCTGCTGGACGACGACGACCTGCGGGCGCTGGTGCCGCAGGAACTGGTCCGCGCCCACCGCGGCCGGGCCCTGTCGCCGGATCACCCGTTCGTCCGGGGCACGGCGCAGAACCCGGACACCTACTTCCAGGCCCGGGAGACGGTGAACCCGTTCTACGCCGCCGTGCCGGACGCGGTGCAGGACGCGATGGACGCCCTGGCCGGGCGGACCGGGCGCCGCTACCGGATCGTGGACTACGCCGGCCACCCGCAGGCCGAGCGGGTGATCGTGGTGATGGGCTCCGCCGGGCAGACCGTCGAGCAGACCGTAGCCCACCTGTGCGCGGCCGGCGAGCGGGTCGGCGTGGCCCAGGTCCGGCTGTTCCGGCCGTTCCCGGCGGCCGTGCTGCTCGGCGCGCTGCCGGCGTCCGCGGCCCGGATCGCGGTGCTGGACCGGACCAAGGAGCCGGGGTCCGAGGGCGAGCCCCTGTTCCTCGACGTGACCGCCGCGCTCGCCGGCTCGTGCATGGATTCACAACGGGACCGTCTCCCCCTGGTCATCGGCGGCCGCTATGGGCTGTCCTCCAAGGAACTGACCCCGGGCATGGTCGCGGGAATCTTCGCGGAACTGGCCCGGGGGCGGCCGCGGCGCCGGTTCACGATCGGCATCACCGACGACGTGTCCGGCACCAGCCTGCCGTACGACCCGGCGCTGGACATCGAGCCGCCGGGCACGGTCCGGGCGGTGTTCTTCGGGATCGGCTCGGACGGCACGGTCGGCGCGAACAAGAACACGATCAAGATCCTCGGCGACGAGGGCCAGTACGCCCAGGGCTACTTCGTCTATGACTCCAAGAAGTCAGGATCGCAGACCGTGTCGCACCTGCGGTTCGGGCCGGCGCCGATCCGCGCGCCGTACCTGGTGCAGCAGGCCAGCTTCGTCGGCTGCCACCAGTTCGGGCTGCTGGAGCGGGTCGACGTGCTCGGCCGGGCGGCGCCGGGCGCGACGCTGCTGCTCAACTGCGCGCATCCGCCCGAGGAGGTCTGGGACGCGCTGCCCCGGCCGGTTCAGGAGAAGATCCTGGCCAAGGGGATCGACGTGTACGCGATCGACGCGGGCCGGATCGCCCGCGCGGCCGGGCTGGCCGGCCGGACGAACACGGTCCTGCAGACCTGCTTCTTCGCGATCTCCGGCGTGCTGCCGCGCGACGAGGCCATCGCCAAGATCAAGTCGGCGATCGCCAAGACCTACGGGCGGCGCGGGGCCGAGGTGGTCGAGCGCAACCACGCGGCGGTCGACCGCGCGGTGGAAGGGCTGCACCGGATCGAGGTGCCGGACCGGGTCACCTCCGCCCGGGACCTGCCCGCGGTGGTGCCGGCCGGCGCGCCGGAGTTCGTCCGCACGGTCACCGCGGCGATGATGGCCGGCCGCGGCGACGACCTGCCGGTCAGCGCGCTGCCCGCGGACGGCACCTACCCGAGCGGGACCACGGCCTACGAGAAGCGCAACATCTCCGACCTGGTCGCGCAGTGGGATCCGGACCTGTGCATCCAGTGCGGCAACTGCAGCTTCGTGTGCCCGCACAGCGTGATCAGGTCCACCTACTACGACCAGGCGTTGCTGGACGGGGCGCCGGAACCGTTCCGCTCCGCCCCGCTGGACGCGCGCGGCCTGCCGGACACCCGGTTCACCCTCCAGGTGTACGTGGAGGACTGCACCGGGTGCGAGCTGTGCGTGCAGGCCTGCCCGGTCAGCGCGCCGGGCAACACAGCGCTGGGTACCCCGGGCCGCAAGGCGATCAACCTGGCCGCGCGCGAGCCGCTGGTGGACGCGGAGCGGGAGAACATCGCGTTCTTCGAGACGCTGCCGGTGGCCGACCGGTCCCGGGTGGACTTCGGCACCGTGCGCGGCACCCAGTTCCTGCAGCCGCTGTTCGAGTTCTCCGGCGCCTGCGCGGGCTGCGGGGAGACGCCGTACGTCAAGCTGATGTCGCAGCTGTTCGGCGACCGGCTGCTGGTCGCCAACGCGACCGGCTGCTCGTCGATCTACGGCGGGAACCTGCCCACCACGCCGTGGACCGCCGGGCCCGACGGCCGCGGCCCGGCCTGGTCGAACTCCCTGTTCGAGGACAACGCCGAGTTCGGGCTGGGGTTCCGGCTGGCCGCCGACCGGCACACCGAGCTGGCCCGCAGCCGCCTGGCCGAGCTGCGGGAGATGGTCGGCGCCGAGCTGGCGGACGACATCCTCGGCGCGCCACAGCGGCGCGAGTCGGAGCTGCGGGCGCAGCGCGACCGGGTGGCCGAGCTGAAGGGGCGGCTGTCCGGACTGGCCGGCCGGGACGGTCGGGATGGCCGAGACGGGCTGGTCGCCGACCTGCTGAGCGTGGCGGATTACCTGGTCCGGCGCAGCGTGTGGATCGTCGGCGGGGACGGCTGGGCCTACGACATCGGGTCCGGCGGGCTCGACCACGTGCTGGCCAGCGGGCGCAACGTGAACGTGCTGGTGCTCGACACCGAGGTCTACTCCAACACCGGCGGCCAGTCGTCCAAGGCCACGCCGCTCGGCGCGGTGGCCAAGTTCGCCGCGTCCGGCAAGACCATGCCCAAGAAGGACCTGGCGCTGCAGGCCATCGCGTACGGCTACGTCTACGTGGCGCGGGTCGCGATGGGCGCGGACCCGCAGCAGACCCTGCGCGCGTTCCGCGAGGCCGAGGCCTACGACGGGCCGTCGCTGATCATCGCGTACAGCCACTGCATCGCGCACGGCATCGAGATGCGCAACGGCCTGGACCAGCAGTACCGCGCCGTGGCCAGCGGGTACTGGCCGATGATCCGGTACGACCCGGTGCTGCGCGAGGCCGGGGCCAACCCGTTCCTGCTCGACTCGCCGCGGCCGCGGATCCCGCTGGCCGCCTACACCCAGCGGGAGCTGCGGTACCGGACCCTGGGCAACACCAACCCGGCCGAGGCCGAGCGGCTGGGTGCCCTGGCCCAGCAGGCGGTGGATCAGCGGTGGGACACCTACGAGGAGATGGCGAGCCGCGGCCCGGCCCACTTCCCGGCCGACGCGCGGGCCGGCCGGGCCGCCGTGCCGCCCGCCCCGGTCGCCGATGCCGACGAGGAGGGCTGATGGACCTATCCACCCGGTACCTGGGCCTGGAGCTGCGCAACCCGCTCGTGGCCTCGGCGTCCCCGCTGTCGAACACCGTCGACGGCGTCCGGCGGCTGGCCGACGCCGGCGTCGGCGCGGTCGTGCTGTTCTCCCTGTTCGAGGAGCAGCTGCGGCGCGAGGCGGCGCAGAACGCGGCGCTGGCCGAGGCCGGCACCGAGAGCTTCGCCGAATCGCTGTCCTACTTCCCGGCCGAGGCCGAGGCTGACCCCGGCCCGCGCCGCTACCTGAGCCTGCTGGAGCGCGCCGCGGCCGCCGTGGACATCCCGGTGATCGCCAGCCTCAACGGGTCCACCACCGGCGGGTGGACCGGCTACGCGGCCGCCCTGGAGCAGGCCGGCGCGGCCGCGATCGAGCTCAACATCTACCATCTGCCCGGCGACCCCCTGTCTCCCGGCCGGGACGTCGAGCAGCGGCACGTCGAGATCCTCACCGCCGTCAAGGCCGTGGTCCGGGTGCCGGTCGCGGTGAAGATGAGCCCGTTCTACAGCTCCGCCGGCCAGATGGCGCAGCGCCTGGACCGGGCGGGCGCCGACGGCCTGGTGCTGTTCAACCGGTTCCTGCAGCCCGACATCGACCCCGAAACGCTGACCGTGTCCGCTCCGTTCGGGCTGTCCAGCCCGGCCGAGGGCCGGCTGCCCCGGACCTGGATCGCGCTGCTGGCCGGGCGGGTACGCGCCTCGCTCGGCGCGACCACCGGCGTCGAGGACGCCGCGGACGTGGCCCGGTACCTGCTGGCCGGCGCGGACGTGGTGATGACCGCGTCGGCGCTGCTGCGGCACGGCCCCGGGTACGCGGGGGCGCTGCTCGACGGGCTGTCCGGCTGGATGGCGCGCAAGGGGTTCGCCGCCGTGGCCAGCGCGCGCGGCCTGCTGTCGGTCCCCTCCGGGACCGACGAGGCCGCCTGGGAGCGCGCGGGCTACGTCGGCGCGCTGCGGGCCGCCAACCTCGGCCACGGCCCCTGGTAACCTCGCCCGGTATGCCTGACCGCGACCGTCCGGCGCCCGTTCCCGGTACCCGCGGCAACGCGCTCGGCCTGCGGCTGGCGCTGGCTTTCCTCGCGGTGGCGCTGGTCGCGGTGGCCCTGCTCGCCGGGCTGACCGCGGCCTTCGCCGCCACCGACGTGGCCGCCCTGGCCAACCACCAGCGCACGGAGCTGACCGGCGCGATCGCGGTGGCCGCCGCCGCGGCGTGGGACAAGAGCCACAGCTGGGCCCCGGCCGACCTGTCCCCGGTGCTCGACCTGGCCGAGCAGACCGGCGCGGTCGTGCAGATTCGCGACGCGTCCGGCCGGGTCGTGGCCCAGTCCCGCGGGTTCGCCGCGCGCGCGTCGGCCCCGCAGTACAGCAAGCCGGTCAGAGTGCGCGGCCAGCGGCAGGGGGAGGTCGTCGTCCGGTTCACCGGCTCCGGCCTCGGCGGCGCCGACCGCGGCCTGGAGGTCGCGCTGCTGCGGGCCATCGCCGGCGCCGCCGGCCTGGCGGCGCTGCTCGCGCTGGTGACCGGGCTGGCCGTAGCCCGGCGGATCACCCGCCCGGTCGAGCGGATCATCGGCGTGACCAGGGCCATGGGCCGCGGGGAGCGCAGCGCCCGGGTGGGCCCGGTGGCCGCGCCCGGCGAGCTGCGCGAGCTGGCGGCGGCGTTCGACCAGATGGCCGACACGCTGGCCCGGCAGGAGCAGCTGCGCCGCGACCTGGTCGCCGACGTCGCCCACGAGCTGCGTACCCCGGTCGCGGTCCTGCAGGCCGGGCACGAGGCGCTGCTCGACGGGGTCACCGAGCCCACCCCGGACGAGCTGGCCTCGTTGCGCGACGAGGTGCTGCGGCTGGCGCGCATGGTCAGCGACCTGCAGGGCCTGGCGGCGGCCGACGCGGCCGCGCTGCACCTGTCACCGCGCCGCTGCGACCTGTCCGGCCTGGCCACCGACGCCGTGGCCAGCCTGGCCGGCCGGTTCGAGGCGGCGGGCATCACCGTGCAGCAGGACCTCACCGAGGCCGAAGTCATGGCCGACCCGCGCTGGCTGCACCAGGTCATCACGAACCTGCTCACCAACGCGCTGAAGTTCACCCCGGCGGACGGGCGGGTCACCGTCCGGACCGGGCCGGACGGGCCGAACGCGGTGCTCACCGTCATCGATACCGGCATCGGGATTCCCGCCGACGAACTGCCGCACATCTTCGACCGGTTCTGGCGCGGGCGGCAGGCCGCACAGACCTCGGGCAGCGGCATCGGCCTGGCCGTCGCCGCCGAGCTCGCCCAGGCGCACGGGGGGCAGCTGACCGTTACCAGCCAGCCCGGGCTCGGGACCCGGATGACGCTCACCCTGCCCGGCGCCTGACAGGCCGCCGGGCAGCCCCGGGGCGCGGCGCCCCGGGGCCACCGGCCTGCCGTCATATCGGCGCGCTGCCCGCGTGCGGCCCGGGGGCGGCGGCATGGGGCAGCGGCCGCCGGGCCTAGGCCCGGTCCTCGAGGAGCTACACGACCGCCGCGATCTGTCTCTCCTCAGCTCAGTCGTAGCGGGCGGTGCCCGCCGGCCGTGGGGACGGCCTGCGGAGCGCGAGGTCGCCCGACGACGCCGGTCTCGCCCCCACCGGACCGGAGGGGTGGCGACCGTTACGCGAGGCGGGCACCGCCTGCTACCCCCCGCGGGCGGCGCTGGAGTCTCATCGAGCCGCCCGGCTGCTCCATCAGCAGACACCGGCGCCGTGCACGCCAGGTGCAGACCATATGGACGAGATGTGGAGCACGCCCGTCCTTGACAACCCGAGGGATAACGGCTACCTATATAACCGTTAGAGGAGGCGGGCTCATGCAGCAAGAAGTGATCCTCGCGATGCTGGCTAAGGAGCCGTCACACGGCTACGAGCTGCGCGCGCGGCTGCGGCAGGCCCTGGGCCCGCTCGGTGACGCCATGAACGACGGGCACGTCTACGTCACGCTGACCCGGCTGGAGAAGGCGGGCCTGGTCACCTCCGAGCAGGCGACCGGGCTGGCCGACCGGCCGGACCGCAAGGTGTACGGCCTGACCCCGGCCGGGCAGGAGCGGGTCACCGGCTGGCTGGCCGAGGTCAGCTGGCCCAAGCCGGACCTCGCGGAGTTTCATCTCAAGCTGGTCGCGGCGGCCGCGGCCGGGCTGGCCGACCCGCTGTCGATCGTCGACGCCCAGCGGCGTGAGCTGCTGCGCCGGCTGCGCGACGCCCAGCGCGCGGCGCTGGCCGAGCCGGACGGCTCGGCCGCCGGGCTGCTGCTCGAGGGCATCGTGCTGCGACTGCAGGCCGACCTGCGCTGGCTGGAGGCCTGCGAACGGAACTGGACCCCCCGGAAGGACCGGTCATGAGCGACACCGGCGCATCGGTGCTGCGCGCCCGCGGGCTGCGCAAGGAGTACGGCCAGGGCGAGGGGCTGGTGCGCGCGGTCGACGAGGTCGACCTGGACGTCGCCAGCGGCGAGACCGTGGCGGTCATGGGGCCGAGCGGCTGCGGCAAGTCGACGCTGCTGCACCTGCTCGGCGGGCTGGACCGGCCGACCGGCGGCGAGCTGTGGCTGGCTGGCCAGCGCCTCGATCAGATGGGGGAGCGGGCCCTGGCCCGGCTTCGGCGGGGGGCGGTCGGGTTCGTGTTCCAGGCCTTCCACCTGATGGACGAGCTCACCGCGGTGGAGAACGTCGAGCTGCCCGCGCTGCTGGCCGGCCAGCCGGCCCGGGCGGCCCGGCGCCGGGCGTCCGCCCTGCTGGACCGGGTCGGCCTGGCCGACCGGGCCGCCTTCCTGCCGTCGGCGCTGTCCGGGGGCCAGCGCCAGCGGGTCGCGATCGCCCGGGCCCTGGTCAGCGAGCCGGCGGTGGTGCTGGCCGACGAGCCGACCGGCAACCTGGACAGCCAGGCCACCGTGGAGGTGCTCCGGCTGTTCGAGGACCTGCACGAGGCCGGGCAGACGCTGATCATCGTCACCCACGACTCGCGGATCGCGGCCACCGCCGACCGGCTGATCTCCATGCGCGACGGGGCGTTCATCGACGAGACCAGGCTGACCGGCGGCAGCACCGGGAACCTCGGCTCCCTGGCCGGGCTGACCTAGCGGAAAGGCTGAGGACATGGGCAGGATCCGCCTTACCGGCCGCCTGGTCCGCCGGGACCTGCGCCGCCGCCCCGGCCCGGCGTTGCTGCTGGTGCTGGCCATCACCGCGGCCACGGCCACGCTGACGCTCGGGCTGGTCCTGCGCGGGGTCACCAACCAGCCGTACCAGCAGACCCGGGCCGCGACGAACGGGCCGGACGTGGTGGCCCAGATCGCCGGGTCAGGGCCGGTGCGGACCGGACCACCACGGGGGCGGCACCTGTCGCGCCACGGACCGCCCGCCTCCGCACCCGTCGCCCACGCCCAGATCGCGGCCGAGGCCAGGGCGCTGACCCACGCGCCGGGCGTGTCCCGCTACAGCGGGCCGTTCCCGGTCGCGTCGGCGGTGGTGCGGGCCCGCGGCCTCACCGCGGACGTGGAGGCCGAAGGAAGGTCGCTGACGCCAGCGTCGGTCGACCAGCCGAAGGTGACCGAGGGGACCTGGGTCAGCAGCGGCGGCATCGTGCTGGAGCGCACGTTCGCCGAGGCGCTCGGGGTCGGCGTCGGCGACCGGGTCAGGCTCAACGGCCGGCCGTTCCGGGTGGCGGGGATCGCGGTCACCGCCGCTGACCTGCCCTACCCGAACCTCTGCTACTACCCGGGCGGGAGCTGCATGTTCGATCTCCCCGGCCCGTTTGCCTCCCGCAACGTCGGGTTCGCGTGGGTCACCGAGGCGGACGCCCGCGCGCTCGCCTCGGCGCAGGCGCCGCCCTCTTACGTCCTTGACCTGAAGCTCAAGGACCCCGCCGCGGCTCCGGCGTTCGCCAGCGCGCACGGCAACCGGCCCACGCCCACCTCGCCGATCCTGATCCCGTGGCAGGCCATCCAGAGCTCGTCCGGCCTGCTGGTGCAGGACGAGCAGTCCGTGATCTCCCCAGGGGCCTGGCTGGCCGGGCTGCTGGCGATCGCCAGCGTGGCCGTGCTGGCCGGCGGCCGGATGGCCGAGCGCACCCGGCGGGTCGGCCTGCTCAAGGCGATCGGCGGTACCCCGGAGACGGTCGCGGTCGTGCTGCTGGCCGAGAACCTGGTCCTGGCCCTCGTCGCGGCGGCGGCCGGGCTGGCGATCGGGTGGCTGGCCGGCCCGCTGGTCGCCAGCCCCGGCGCCGCCCTGGTCGGCACTCCCGGCGCGCCGGCGGTCACCCTGCCCATCGTCGGCCTGGTGGTCGCGATGGCCGTGGTGGTGGCGCTGGCCTCGACGCTCGCGCCGGCCATCCGCGCCGCCCGGACCAGTACGGTCAGCGCGCTCGCGACTGTGTCTTATCACGCGGGGGCCCGCTCGCCCCGGCGCCGGCCCAGGCTGATCGCGCTCTCGGCCCGGCTGCCGGTGCCGCTGCTGCTCGGGCTGCGGCTGGTCGCCCGCAGGCCGCGGCGGGCCCTGCTGAGCACGGCCAGCGTCGCGGTCACGGCCACCGGGATCGTCGCGGTACTCGCCTTCCACGCCACCGTGCGACTGAAGACCGTCGGCCTGGCCAACGGGCTGAACGACCCGGTGGTCGACCGGGACGAGCAGATGCTGCTGATCTTGACCGTGGTGCTGGTCGCGCTCACGGTCCTCAACGCGATCTGCGCGGCCTGGGCCACCGTGCTGGACGCCCGGCACGCCTCGGCGCTGGCCCGCGCGCTCGGTGCGTCGCCGCAGCAGGTCACGGCCGGGATAGCGGCGGCGCAGGTGCTGCCCGCGGTGCCGGGCGCACTGCTCGGCATCCCGCTGGGCATCGGGCTGTTCGCCGTCGCGGCCCAGGGGGTCGGGGTGGTCGTCCCGCCGGTCTCGTGGCTGGCCGCCGCGGTGCTCGGCACCCTCGCCGCCGTCGCGGTGCTGGCCGCCATCCCGGCGCGCATCGGCGCCCGCCGGCCCGTGTCCCCGATCCTCCAGGCCGAGACGGCCTGACCGGCTGAGCGCTCACGCGCTGCGGGCGGTGCCCTGCAGCAGGGCGGTGACCTCCGCATCGGGGACCGGCGTGAAGTCGGCGTACCACTGCCCGACGGAGCGGAACGACCCCGGAGCGCGCAGGAGTATCACCTCATCGCAGCTGGGGCGGTCGACCAGGACCTGTGCTGACCTCGGCGCGCCCACCGGTGCGGCGAACATCACCCGCGCCGCGCCCTGCGCCCGGGCCACCTCGCAGGCGGCGCGGGCGGTGGAACCGGTCGCGACGCCGTCATCCACCAGGACCGCGGTCCGGCCGGTGATGTCCACCCGGGGCCGCCCGGCCCGGAACCGCCGGGCCTGCCGCTCCAGTTCCTGCCGTTCCCGCTGCTCCACGGCGGCGATTTCGTCCGGCCCGATCAGCGACCCGTGCACCACCTCGTGGTTGATGATCCGGATCCCGCCCTCGCCGATTGCGCCCATGGCCAGCTCCGGCTGGAACGGAACTCCCAGCTTGCGCACCATGATCACGTCCAGCGGCGCGTCCAGCACCCTGGCCACCTCGAACGCAACGGGAACGCCGCCGCGCGGCAGGCCGAGCACGACGACGTCGCTGCCGCGCAGGAACGCGAGCTCCCGGGCCAGGCTCCGGCCGGCGTCGGCCCGGTCAGCGAACAGCACCGGTCACCTTCATTCACCGTCCTCACCCAACCGTTACCCGCCGCTGGCCAGGTGAACCAGGCGACGGGCGGTGCTCAGGCCGTGGCGGCGGGTAACGGTTGGGTGAGGACGGTGAATGAAGGTGACCGGTGCTGTTC
>Ga0318551_10000601_pt1 | contig 11403 bp, 10 predicted proteins | sample GRESIP082b2f19_FD_203511 | JGI IMG/M metagenome (GOLD analysis project Ga0318551, IMG submission 203511) | Tropical soil microbial communities from Luquillo Experimental Forest, Puerto Rico - GRE.SIPMG.082b2f19 | ecosystem: Environmental > Terrestrial > Soil > Tropical forest > Bulk soil...
GCGCCAAGGGGCCGTTCCTGTCGATCAACTGCACGAACTTCTCGGAGACGCTGCTCGAGAGCGAGCTGTTCGGCCACGAGAAGGGGGCCTTCACGGGCGCGACGGCCGCCAAGCCCGGGCTGCTCGAGACCGCCCAGGGCGGCACCGTCTTCCTCGACGAGATCGGGGACATGCCCATGGGGCTGCAGGCGAAGATCCTGCGCGTGATCGAGACGCGCCAGCTGTCGCGCGTCGGCAGCGTCAAGTCGCACGCCATCGACGTCCGCTTCGTCGCCGCCACCAACAAGCACCTGGAGGCGGAGATCGGCGCCGGTCGCTTCCGGCGCGACCTGTTCTACCGCCTGAACGGGATGTCGCTGCAACTGCCCCCGCTGCGCGAGCGGCGCGCGGAGATCCTCCCGCTGGCGCGCATGTTCCTCGCCCAGCTGGCCGAGCCCTGCGGCCTCCCCGCCGCGCCGCCGCTCTCCCCCGAGGCGGAGCGGGTCCTCGAAAGTTACCCCTGGCCCGGCAACGTCCGCGAGGTCCGCAACATGATGGAGCGGGCGCTGCTGCTGTGCGAGGGGGGCCCCATCCTCCCCGAGCACCTCCCGCTCGAGAACATGGCCGCGAGCGCGATCTCCTTCCTGCCCGCCGACCCGGGACGGGCCACGGCAGCGCCGGCCCCCGCCGTCGCCATCCCCGTCACCGGCGACGCCGACCCCGACGCCGAAGAGAAGGAGCGCTTCCAGCGCGTGCTCGCGGAGTGCGGCGGCAACCAGAGCCGCGCCGCCAAGCAGCTCGGCATCGCGCGCAGCACCCTCATCGCCCGCCTCGAGGCGTGGAACGTGCCGCGCCCGCGAAAGTAGCGGACGTGGCGACCGTGCGCACCGATCGGCGGGCGGCCGTCCTCCTCGCGGGTCTCGTCCCGCTCGCGCTCACCTGCGTCCCGGCGCTGCCCGGCGGCCCCTATGATTCGCCCGACGACGCCGGTAGCGGGCTCGCGGGGCCCGGCGGCGCCGGAGGCGCCAGCATCGGTGGGCACGGCGCATCGCCGAGCTCTACCGGAGCCGGCGGCTCGTCAGGGGGCGGGGGCCCGGGCGCGCCCGGCTGTGCGCTCCCCTGGCCGGTGAGCATCTCCGCCCCTTCGTCGGGGGCGTCTCCGGCGGGCACCTTCGTTCCATTCCAGCTCACGGTGACCAATCCCAACGATGCGAGCTGCGCCCCGCAGATCCCCAAGGTGTCCTGTTCGTCGCCCTTCCCGCCGCTCTCCTTTCAAATGGATGCCAGTCAGTGGTTCGCGGCGCCTCTGTCTCCCGGCCAATCGACCTCCCGCCTGTTCTCCGTCGGCGTCCCTGCGGGGACTCCCTCCGGCGGCTACACATTTGCCTGCACCATCTCTCAGCCCCTCGGCCCGGCCTCTTGGGCGATGGCGACCTTGACCATCGGGGGGAGTGGGCCGCCGCCCGTCTGCCTTTCGACCCCGCCGACGACGAGCGCGATTCTCGACGCCGGCCTCATGACGCCCCTTTACACCTACGCCGCCGCCGGCCTCAGGGCGCCGGACGTGGTGCCGACGAGCCCCGCCTCCTTTTCGTCCTACGACGTGACGGTGAACCCGGGGGTCAGCGCCGACCCGTCGCAGGCGTGGGTGGGGTTCGGGTTCAACTTCCAAAACCCGTCTTGCGTCGACGCGAGCCTGTTCTCGGGCGTTCGGTTCACGATCACCGGCACCCTCGGAACCTGCTCACTGAACGTCTCCGTGGTGACCAGCGAGGACAGCTTGACGCCGCGCAATCCGTTCGGCGCCTGCACCATGGAGCCATGCTATCCGCCGATGTCGGGACCGCTCTCCACCGGCACCTCCACGGTCAGCTTCGCCGAGATGACCGGTGGGATGCCGATGGCGACGGTCGACGCGCGAGCGCTCAACGGGATCCAGTGGACGCTCAACGTGCCGACCGACCCTACGACCCCACCCTGTGTCGCGAGCTTCACCTTGAGCGACGTGTCCTTCGTCGCAGGCCTCTGACCGTGGAACGTGCCGCGCCCCAGAAGGCAGCGCCAGCGATGCGGACGGCGAGCGGCGCGTGGTGGCTGGCCGTGGCCTTCGCCGGCGCGGCCGCCGGCATCGGCGCTTGCGTCGGGCCGCTCCCGGGCGGCCCGTACGAGGCCCCGAAGGGGATCGGCGTCGGCGGCGCGGGCGGCTCCCACGTCTCGGCCCGAGACGGCGGCATGCCCGCCACCGCCAGCTGTGGATTCTCGCCGCTCGTCGGGTTGTCGCCGACCACCACGTCGCCCCTCCCCGCCGGGACCAGCGCCTCCTTCGACGTCTCCATCACCAGCCTGGACCCGCCGGGCTGCCCGCCGCTCTCGAGCTACCACATCCACTGCTTCGGCGACCCGCCGCTCTCGCTTCAGCAGGACCCGACGTGGTTCACAGGACCGCTCCCGGTGGGCGGAACGCTCCACAGCACCCTCCACGTGAGCGTCCCCCTGGCGACAGCGCCGGGCAGCTACCCCTTCACCTGCTCGAGCGGAGATCAGCTTCGGGACGCGCACGGGACGTACGTCGTGGGACCGCAGGGAACGCAGGGACCGGCGACCTCGAAGTGCGCCACCATGCCCGCGCCCGGCGCGGCCATCTTCGACGGCTTCATCAAGCTCACGCCGTACACGGCCGCGGGGGCCGGGCTTGCGCCCCCCACCATCGTCGCGACGTCGACGAGCCCGCTGACCTTCCGCGTGACCGACTCGCCGGGCGGGGCGAGTGACCCCTCTCAAAACTGGGTGAGCTTCGGATTCAAGTTCGTCGGGGGCGGTTGCCTCGACGCGAGCCTGTTCTCGGGCGTGGAGTTCGCCATCGACGGCGACACCAACATCGGCTGCGGCGGCCTGAGCTTCGAGGCGCTCACCAACGAGGACAGCTCGATCGCGAACAGCCCACCCGGGTCGTGCAACATGCCGACCTGTCGCCCCCCGTCATCGCCCGCGATCGGCCTCGGCACCACGACCATCCCGTTCACCAGCTTGTCCGGCGGTGTGCCGATGCCGGGGGTGGATCGGACGGAGCTCATGGGCGTCCAGTGGACGCTCCACCTCGCGCCGCCCGGCGCGAGCGCTCCCTGCGTCGCCAATCTGACGATCAGCGGCGTCACGTTCGTTCCGTGAACGGCGTCAGCGGCGCGTGACGGTGCCGGCGGCGCCGACGCGCGCCCCTTCGCCCGCCGGTTCGTCGCCCGCGATCACGAGGACGTCGCCGCGCCGCGCGTCGGCGAACGCCGCGTTGGCGTCCGAGGCGTCGCGATCCAGCCGGGTGAAGAGGTGGCGCCCTTTGCCACCGCAGCCGTAGAGGCGCAGGCGCCCCTTGTCGCACAGCAGATCGCTCACCACGCGCACGGCGCCGGGCGCCGCGGCGGGGGCGCCGCCCACGCGCAGGACGAGGTAGCTGAAGTCGACGCGCCCGCCGCCGCGCCCGGAGGCGGCGTCGTGACACCAGTCGCGGTCGCGCGCGAGCGCGGGGCACGGGCCGGCCCAGATGCAGGGGGCGACGACCGCGAGCCCGCCGGCGACCACGAGATCGCGGACCGCGAGCAGCTCCCGCGAGGTCTCGCGCAGGGCGGGCTCGACGAGGACGAGCGTGCCGCCGGCCGCGAGCAGCGCACGCGCCCAGGCGGCGACGCGCGCCGCGCGCAGGCCCGCCCGTGCCTCCGGCGGCCGGCCGACGAAGAGCTCGTTCAGAAGATGCGCGGCGACGACGAGATCGAAGCGCCCGCTGACGGCCGGGAGCTCGCGCGCGAGGTCCGCGCGTACGACGCCGGACCCCGGCTCGACGACGGCGTCGACGGCCGCCACCTCCAGCCTCTCCCCGAATCGCGCGCGAAGCGCGCGCCCGACGGCGCCCGTCCCGGCACCGAGGTCCAGGGCCCGGGCCGGCGCGGCCGCCCCGCCCCGGCCGTAGATCTCCTCGAGGACGCGCGCCAGCGCCGCCTCGGTCCGGGGGGCGATGTCGCGGGCGTAGCCCGCGCGCAGCGCGGGGTCCGCGAGGTAGCGCGTCCCGACGAGCTCGCGCGCGCCGACGAGCCCGTCGTGGATCGCCGAGCGCCGGCGCAAGCTACCCCTTCCCGATGATGTCCTTGACGCTGACGATGACGAGGACACCGAGCAAGAGCACGAACCCGGCCGTGTGAACCGCGGCCTCGATGCGCGGGTTCACCCGCTTGCGGGTGACCGACTCGATCCCGAGGAACAGCGCCCGCCCGCCGTCCAGCGCAGGGAACGGCAGCAGGTTGAAGAGCCCGAGGTAGACGGAGAGCAGGCTCAGCATCATGAGGAAGTCGACCGCCCCGCGATCGGCGGCCTTGGCGATCTGCTTCGTGATGCCGATGGGCCCCGAGAGGTCGGCGTGCACCTTGCCCCGGACCATGTCGTAGAGCCCGACCAGGATGCCGACGGACTGGTAGTACGGGTAGACCACCGCCTCCTTCATGGCGGTGCCGAACCCGACCGGCGTCCGTTCGTCGATGGGGCCGATCTGGATGCCGACCTGGTAGACGCCCGACTTCGCGTCCGGCGTCACCTGGAAGGTCTTCGGCTCGCCATGGCGGAGGACCTTGATGGCGACGGCCGCCCCGTGCCCGGCCTGGATCACCTCGCTGATCGGCCGATCGGCGTTCACCGGCTGACCGTTGGCCTCGACGAGCACGTCACCCGCCTGCAGCCCCGCCGCCGCGGCCGGCCGCCCCGCCACCGGCTCGATGATCCGCTGCGTCTTGGACGGCATGCCGTACGCCATCAGCATCACGAACACCAGCACGAGCGCGGTCAGGTAGTTCGCGGCCGGGCCGGCCAGGATGGTCGCCAGGCGCATCCAGCGCGGCCGGTTCGGGTAGACGCGCGGATCGCTGCGGTCGAACTCCTCGGCCGGGTTGAGGCCCGTGATCTGGACGAAGCCCCCGAGTGGGATGGGCGCGATCTGGAAGGTGGTGTCGCCGCGCTTGAACCCGATCAGCGTCGGCCCGAACCCGATCGAGAAGCGCTCGACGCGCATCCCGCACAGACGCGCCACGACGAAGTGGCCGCCCTCGTGCAGGACGATGAGCAGGCCAAGGCCAACAATCGCCAGGACGATGGACATTGTCCTCAGGTTAGCACGCCCACCCCCCAGCCGCCGTGGGCTGAGCTGGGCAGGCCGATCGCGCTCAGGCGGCCAGGAACCGGAGGACCGGGCGGAGCAGGAACGGCATCGGGCGGCGCGGGCGCGACCCGACGACGTCGATGCCCAGCTCCTGGGCCCGGCGCTCGAAGACGGGCTCGAACAGCAGGCCCGGGCCGCTCGCCCGGACGATCACCGGCAGGGCGCGGAGGCGGCGGGCGACGACATAGCGACCGCGCAGGACGACCGCGTCGCGCCCCGCCCCCAGCCGCGACAGGGCCCAGGCCAGGGGGGCCAGCGAGGCCTGTTTGCCAGCGTCCAGCAGCACGACCACGTCACCCCGCGCCTCGGAGGCGCCACGCAGGAAGGCACGGCCCGCCGTCGCGCGCGGCAGCACCCGCAGCTCCTTCATCGAGCCCGCGAGCAGACCCGCGATCGAGAGGCTGTTGTCCGTCGACCCCGTGCTGACGGCCAGGATCTCGAACGGCCGCCCGAGGCCGGTGAGGTGCGCGGCGACGCGCCGGATCTCGTGGCCGATGGAGTCCTCGTGGTCACCGAAGGCGATGACCACCGAGATTTCTGGTTCGCTCTGAACGCGCTGCGACATGGGGGGAACCTCGCGCGGAGTGACCTCCTTGGAGAGCACGGCCCGTGCCGCCGACTGCGTCATAATTATTTCAACAGCTTAGCACACAGATCCTGCAGCTTCTGCGAAGCCCGCTTCGCGGCTCGGGGGTTCCCCGTGCGAATTCGGTTACACGCCTGTGACAGGAGGCCGGGCCCTTAGGCAGGACGCACGGAGGCCCCAATCGCGGACGCGATGGCCCCCGCCAGGAGCCCGGGATCGCTCTCGACGACGACCGGGATGCCGACCGCGCGCGCCTCGACCGTGGCCAGCGGCGCGCCCTCGCGGCGGCCGTTGGAGAGCACGATCGACGGCTGGACGTAGACGTCGGCGGCGTGCAGCCAGCGAGCGACCTCGGCCCGCGAGACGAACCCGGGCAGGCGCAGCGGCACGCCGAGCTCGCGCGCCCCATGCTCCAGCCGGCGGCGCTCGGGCCCGTCACCGAGGATGACGAGCTCCGCCTGCGCGCCCGAGGCCCGGACCCGCGCGCACGCGTGCAGCAGGCCGGCGTGCCCTTTGATCGGAACGAGGCGGCCGACCGCCAGCAGAGTGGGAGCGTCGAGCCCGAGGCCGCGCCGCAGGGTGTGATCGGGGCCGCCCCGCCGGGGCGCGAACACCGTCGGTGGGGCCGGAAGCTCGACCACGCGACCGACCCGGCGTCCGGCGAGCGCCGCGAACCGCTCGCGGAGCGCCTCGGTCACGAACCGGAGGTCGGTCTCCCCACGTACGAGCTGACGGGCGAGGGCGCCGCCGAAGGGGATCCGCTCGAGCAGCGCCACGTCCCCGGAGTGGCCGTAGGCCCGGCGGGGGAGCCGGGGCGCGACCGAGAGCGCGACCAGCGCGCTCGGGACCAGCCAGTGCGCCTCGACGACGTCCCAGCCGGCGACACGCTCCGCGGCGGCTGCGGCGAGGGCCGCCGAGAACCTCGCCGCGGCGAGCAACGTCGCAACGCCGCCACGCTCGAGCATCTCGGGAGCCCCCGCGCCGTAGAAGAGCGGCGCCCGGCCCGGTGGCGCGCTCGGCACCCGCGTCACCGTGAGCGCCCCGGCCGGCGGCGGGGCGGCGGGCTCGGACCCGTCGCCCGCCGCGAGCACGTCGACCGCGTGGCCGCGAGCGAGCAGCTGCTCGACGCGATCGCCGACGAAGCTCCCCGCGTAGTCGCCGGGCGCGCGCGGGAAGGACGTGGTGAGAAGACCGATCCTCACGGTTGCTCGAGCGGCAAGCGCGCCGCGGGCGCCGCGCCCGCGGGCGCGGGCAGGCGTCGCGCAGCGGCGTGTGCGGACAGGCGCCGCGCGACGGCGCGCGCCAGCAGCCGAAGCAGCGGCAGGGCCACGCGCGCCGGGCGCAGGCCCGAGCGCCACGTCGGCCCGTAGATCGGCCGCACCGGCACGTCGACGACACGCGCGCCCGCGGCCCCGAGCCGGATCAGCACGTCGTTGGGATATCCGTACCGGGGAAAGAACGGCTCGGCGGTGAGGAGCGCGAGCACGGGACGCGCGGCGACGGTGTAGCCGCTCTGCGTGTCGAGGAGGCGGCGGTACCCGGAGGCGAGCCGCGTGAGGTAGGAGAGCACGAGGTTCCCCAGCAGCCGGACGGGGGGAATGTGCCGCCACCCGCCCGGCCACCCGAGCCGGTTCCCCTTGGCGTAGTCGGCCTCGCCGCCGAGCACGGGCGCGAGCAGCCGCGGGAGATCGGCCGGATCCATCTGCCCGTCGCCGGCCATCACGGCGGCCGCGTGGACCACCACCTCGACACGCCGGCCGCCCCCGCGCCCGGCGCCGCGCCCCGACGCCCGGCGGGCGACCCGGCGCGCCGCCGCCGCCGTCGCATCGGCGCTCCCATCGTCGACGACGATGACGTGGTCGACGAACCCCGGGATCGACCGGATGGTCGCGGCGATCTTGTCGGCCTCGTTGTAGGCCGGGATGACCACGGCGATCGCGCGGCCGCGAAGCACGCCCGAGGATTGCCCGGCGATCCGGGTCGGTCAATCGGAATCGCGCTACTCGGTGATCTCGCCCTTCGGCTCTTCGTCCTTGTCCTTCGGGGCGTCGGACTTGTCCGATTTGTCCGGCTTGTCTGACTTGTCCGACTTGGACGAATGCCGGTGGTGCGGGTGCGGCGCCGACTCCGCTTTGGCGGCCGGCGCCGGCTCGGGCGCCGCGGCCGTGCCGGGCGCGCCGCCGTGACCCCCCGCGGGCGCGGGCGCGCCGCCGACCGGCGTCAGCGAGATCGACAGCGGGGTGTCGTCCGTGACCCGCTGCTCGTACTCCTCGTAGCCGTCCTTCTTGAGGTGGAGCGTCACCGACGGGCTGCCCGTCAGATCGATGGGGAGGGTGACGGGCGTCGAGCCCATCAGCTTCTTCTTGTGGCCGTCGTCGACGTAGATGTCCGCGCCGTCGGGCGACGATTTGACGTGGATGTAGAACAGGCGCCGGTTCCCCTCGCCCACGGCGGTCACGCGGAAGTCGGGGCCACGGCGGCCGAGGAACCGCCAGGCGCCGAACGCGCCGCCGGCCAGCACCACGAGCAGCGTCGCCACGATCGGGAAGCGGGACTTGGGCTTGAGCACCATCCCCGAGACCGGGGTGCCGATGTACGGGCGCGGCGCGGCGCCGGAGACCGTGCGCGACACCGGGGGCACGGTGCTGCGCGAGCGCGCCGACGGCCCGCTCCCGGTGCCTGTGACGGTGACGCCGTGGGGGTGGGTCGCTTGCGCCGACGCCGGGCGCGGCCCGCCACCCTCGGGGAAGAGGTCGTAGAGCAGCTGCGCGAGGTGGGTGGGCTGGAAGCGCGCCTCGTGCACGACGTCGTCGAGCGCGTCGGCCATCTCCGCGGCGCTCTGCCAGCGATCGTTCGGGTCACGGGCCAGCGCCTTGAGGATGGCGGCGTCGAGCGCCGGGGGCACCGCCGGGTTCTGCAGCGACGGCACCGGCACCTCGCAGCGGCGGACGCGCTCGATGGTCTGGACGTCGTTCTGCCCCTTGAACAGGCGCCGCCCCGTGAGCACCTCGTGCAGCACGATCCCGCAGGCGAAGATGTCGCTCCGGTGATCGACGTTGACCCCGTCGGTCTGCTCCGGCGCCATGTAGGCGTACTTCCCCTTCATGGTGCCGCTCTTCGTCGCCTCGGTCGTGTCGCCGAGCGCCTTGGCGATGCCGAAGTCCAGCAGCTTGACCGCCCCCTCGTAGGACAGCATCACGTTCGAGGGCGAGATGTCGCGGTGGATCATGCCGAGCGGCCGACCGCTGTCGTCGGTGAGCCCGTGCGCGTAGGCGAGGCCGCGGCAGGCTTCGCGGCCGATGTAGGCCACCAGCTCCGGGCGCGGCGGCCCCATCGTCTTCCAGATGCCGCGCATGGTCTCCGACAGATCGTGGCCGCGGATGTACTCCATGGAGATGAAGTACTCGCTCTCCACGGCGCCGAGCTCGAAGATGTGGACGATGTTCGGATGGTTGAGGCGCGCCGACAGCTTCGCCTCCTCGACGAACATCCTGACGAAGGACTGGTCGTCCGACAGATGCGGGAGGATCCGCTTGACCACGAACGTCCGTTCGAACCCGGCGGGACCCTGGATCCGTCCCTTGAACACCTCCGCCATGCCGCCACGGCCGATGCGCTCGAACAGCGTGTATTTGCCGAACTGAATCGGCTCGGAGAGTTGGTTTGCCACGAGGAGGACGGCGACGGGGAGCCGAGGAGGCGGGAGCCGGGGAGGCGACTGCGAGGGGGGGCCGGGCGACGCTATATGATACCGACGGCGTGACCGCGCAGCAAACAAGGTTGACGAACGTCCCGGATGAGCCGACCGGCGGCACCGCGCCGGTCGGGATCGTGGTTGTGGGGGGCGTCGACCCCGGGGGAGGAGCCGGCCTGCTCCGGGATGTGGCGACGGCGACCGCCCGGGGGGCCGTCGCCCACGCGGTTGGCACCGCCTGGACCGAGCAGGGCGACCGGGTGCACCGAGTCGAGCCGCGCGACCCTGACGCCGTCCGGCAGGCGCTGATCCAGGCGCTCGCGGCCGGGCCGGCCGCCGTGAAGATCGGCATGGCGGTCGGGCCGGCGACGGCGGCCGGCATCCTGGATGCGCTGGCCGGCTACACCGGGCCGGTCGTTCTCGACCCGGTCCTGGCCAGCTCGCGGAGGGGCCGCTTGTGGGGCACCGAGCCACGGGCGCTGCTCCCGCTCGCGCGGCGGGCGACCCTCGTGACGCCCAACACCGGCGAGGCGGAGGCGTTCGGGCAGGGCCCGGTCTCGACCGCGGCAGAGGCCGAGGCGGCTGCGCTGCGTCTCGTCGCGACCGAGGGGCTGGCGGCGGTGCTGATCAAAGGAGGGCACCTCGCGCCGGGCGCCGGGGAGGTGACCGATGTGCTGGCGACCCCCGGCGAGGTGCAGCGTTTCGTCCATGCGCGTGCGCCAGGACGGAGCCCCCGGGGGACGGGGTGTGCGCTGGCGACCGCGATCGCGATCGAGCTCGGCCGCGGGCGCTCGCTCGCCGTCGCGGTCGCCGAGGCCACCGCGTGGCTCGGGGGCGCGATTGCCCGCGCCCAGGACGTGCGCGGCGAGCGCCGGCTCTGACGTTCAGGGCGCCACTTCTAGACGTAAGAGCGGCGTGCGCTTGGTGGGGAGCAGGCCCATCGGATTTTGCGGATCGTTGCTCCGCACGAAGGCCTGCCCGGAGACCACGCTGCTGGCCCAGATGGTCGGCTCCCCGCCGCTCTTGTGGACCCCGACCCAGACGACCCCGCTGAGCGGCTTCATGTCGGTCAGATCTTCGACGACCCAGCGCCCGTCCTTTCCGTTCGACAGATCCTCCTTGGAGATCTCCCGCGTGACGGCCCGCAAGGCCTCGCCGGGCGTCTCGAGGGCGGTGCTCTCGTAGATCTTGATCTCGAGCTTGCCTGGCGCCTCGGCCTGGAAGCGGAGCCGCAGCGGCTGGTGCTCCCCCTGCGGCAGCTCGAAGCGCACGACGCTCTCGTAGCTCGGGTTCGGGAAGGCCAGGGTGCCGGTCGCGCGGGCGTCGTCGTAGGCCATCACCAGCTCGCGTTGCGTGCGCAGCCCCGCGGGCTGCGGCGTCGCCGCGCAGCCGCCCGCCACGAGGATCGAGAGCACGGCCCACCACGCCATCGCCTGGTGCATCGGCACCTCGCGGCGATTCTAGACCGTCTGGTGAGCGCGCGCGCCCTCCCGAACCGAAACATCCGGACCTAGGCCTCGCCTGCGGAGCAGCTGAACTCCGCCGCTTGACACGCCACGAACCGCTCCCTAGCCTGTCCGCCGGTGATCGACCGTGATGCTCAACTCTGCGTCGAGATAGCTGCATGAGCGTCGTAGAGCTGAATCAGGCGAGCTACGAGCAGAGCTCGGAGGACTGGAACCTCTCGAGGCAGATGCGTCGGTTCGACCGGACTTTGCAGGTTCTGACCGAAGAGCGCGCCGGGGCCCCGTGGATCGAGTTCGGCGCCCTGAGTGGCGGGTTTGCTGCGATGTGCAGTGACGCCCTGGGGCTGAATCGGTCCGACGTCTGGTGTTGTGATTTCGTTCCCACACATCTCGGCCGCGCCGCCGAGCGCGGGTTCTCGGTCGCTGTTTGGAACCTGGAGACGGGGCCGCGTCCCGCCACGCTGCGGCCCGGTATGTTTCAGAC
>Ga0318551_10000602_pt1 | contig 11400 bp, 10 predicted proteins | sample GRESIP082b2f19_FD_203511 | JGI IMG/M metagenome (GOLD analysis project Ga0318551, IMG submission 203511) | Tropical soil microbial communities from Luquillo Experimental Forest, Puerto Rico - GRE.SIPMG.082b2f19 | ecosystem: Environmental > Terrestrial > Soil > Tropical forest > Bulk soil...
GCCGGTGGCAAGGTGGCGGAGGTCGAGTCCGTGCACGTCGACGAGGCGATGCGACGCCACGGCGTCGGCGCGGCCCTCCTCGACGCGGCCGTCGCGTGGGCGGCAGAGCACGGGTGCTACCGCGTGCAGCTGACCTCGCACGAGGGCCGCGAGGACGCGCACTCGTTCTACGCCTCGTACGGGTTCGTCCCCACCCACGTCGGGTTCAAGCTCGTCCTCGACGACGACGCCGAGGATGACGACACCGAGGGCGACGAGACCCAGGGCGACGAGACCCAGGGCGACGAGACCCAGGGCGACGACGCGGGGGCCGCCGACCACCCGCCCGGCTAGGTCTCCGCGTCCTCCGGGCCCGCCTTCGGCACGGCGATGGTGGGCGGGTCGTCCGGTGCCCGCTCGACGGTCTCCACGGCGACCGCGGAGGTCGGCGGGCCGTCGTCGGCCGCCACGGCCTGGACCGACCCGGTCACCGCGGGGACCGACGAGGTCGAGGGCTCCTCGCCGGTGACGACCGGCACCGAGCCGGTGATCGCCGGGAGGCTGGAGGTCGACGGCCCCTCGGGCTCCAACGACGAGGGCGCCGCGCCGACCGGGACGGGCGGCTCTGCGGGGACCGGGCCCCCGAGCCACGCGGGGAGGGTGCCGACCGGGATCGGCGGTCGGCCCTGACCCGGGTCGGCGTCGTCGAGCTCGGCCCACGTCGGCCGCCGCCGCCGCTCCCGGCGCCACTGCGCGATCTCCTCGTAGGGCAGCATGAGGGCGAGGAGGGCGAGCACGCACATCGCGGTCGCAGCCGGCACGTACGGCGGGAGGTAGGTGAGCGCGACGACGGCGTGGCCGCGCGGCACCACGACCGCCTGGAACCGGTTGCGGGTGAGGATGGGGACCGGCCGCCCGTTCACGCTCGCTGACCACCCGGGGAAGGAGAGGACCGAGCGGACGAGCAAGGTCTCGTGGTGGCACGAGGTGACGTAGGTGTCCTGCGTGACGGTGCGCAGCCCACACCCCGGCGCGTGCACGAGCGGGGCCGCGCGGTCCAGGCGCCAGATGCGGAACTGGTCGTCGTGGTACACGAGCCGCGCAGCGCCCGACGGGAGCTTGACGTACGCCGTGGTCGGGGCGACGACGTAGCGGACACCGAGCGCCTCGAACCGGCGGAGGTGGCGGACCAGCAGCTCGGCCACCGTCGGGACCCGCGGCACCTTCCGGCGGTCGCCGGTGAACGCCGTCGCGTGCTCGTACCGGTCGAGCGACCGCTCGATCCCGACGAGCGGCTTCGGGACCGGCAGGTCGACGACGTCTAGCTGCCGCACGCCGATCTCGGATCCGAGGTTGGGCGTCGGCACGCCGAGGCTGAAGAACCGCGTCGACCCGACGTGGTGCTGGAGGTAGTGGGTCACCGCGACGTCGACCCGGTTCGACGTCGGCCACGACGCGAGCGGGATCGCAAACAGGATCGCGGCCTCGGTGACCGCGACGGCCCCGACGGCCAGCGCGCGGTGCCGACCGGGCACGATCGCAGCGAGCAGGAGCGCCGCGATCACCGCGATCACGATGAGCTCGGACTGGCGCATGGAGCTCGCCGCCAGGGTGCGCGACGCCGAGATCGAGGGGTGCGCGAGCGACATCCCGTACAGGAGGGTCAGCGCCGCGACGAGGACGCCGGTGGCCATCGCCACCACCGCCGTCGCGCGCGGAGCCGTCGAGAGGTCGCGCATCGCGAGCGCCGCGAGGATGACGAGGGCGAGCTCCCAGGTCGGCGGGAGGTACCGGTAGAGCACGATGTGCTGGGTCACCGGCGCGAGGGCGATCAGGTTCTTGATCCCGGGCGCGGCCACCGAGTCGGCGAGCGCGACCCCCACCCAGACCGCGAGGACGACGCGGAGCCCGCGGTCGCGCTTGAAGAACAGCGAGGCCACCGCGAGCGCGATGAGCGCGAACCCGGCGTACCCGCCGACCGCCCCCCAGATCTGGTGGATCTGGGGGTACGCGTTCGCCCCGATCCGCCCGAACAGGTACGGGGCCTCGATCATCGACACGTACGCGGGGACCAGCCCGTGGTCTGCGGTGTTCCCGGCGTGCTGGGCGACGTACCCGTTCAGCAGGAAGCTGTCGAAGGCGACGAGCATGGGCGCGGCGATCCCCATGCCGCAGGCGAGGCCTGCGAGGACCTTGCGTGCGTACGCGGCCAGGTGCTCGCGCCCGATGGTCCACGCGCGCTGGATCGCGACCAGGGCCACCAGGATGAGCCCGAGGGCGGCGACCTCGATGAACCCGGCGAGCAGCGCGAGCGCGGCCCCGACCGCGAGCCAGCGCCATCCCCCGCCGCGCCCGTCGGCCGCCGCGCGGCGCGCCCGCTCGACACCGAGCATCATGATCGGCAGGAAGCAGACCGGGCTCGAGGCGGCGTTGGCGAGCCAGGCGAACGTCCCGTTGGTGGCGAAGAGCATCCCGCCCACGGTCGCGACGAGCGGCCCGCACCGCAGCTCGCGGAGCAGGAAGTACGTTGCGACCCCGGCGATCGCGAGCAGGACGAGGTGGTACACGAGCGACCCGTCGTGGACGAGCAGCAGCGGGGTCAGCGGGAAGAGCCCGCCCGACTCGAGCTCCCCGATGAGCGGCGCGCCGAGGGCTTCGAACGGGTTCCACCACGGGACGTGGCCGTGCACGAGAAGCGTGGCCGCGCGGATCCCGAGCGTGTACTGCGTGGTGTAGACGCCGGGGTCGACGGTCGGCTTCGCCGCGAGCGTGGCGTACGAGTGGCGTCCGAGCCCGCTGAAGAGCGCGAACGGGTCGTACCGCGCGGGGTTGCGCAGGACCGCCAGGGTGAGGGCGACCGGCCAGATGCCGGCGAGCGTCGCGCCGAGCGCGTCCTGCCAGCGCGGGTAGCGCCGCGGGGCCGTCATGTCGGCGGGCTCGACCGGATCGAGCGCGGCCACTCGCCGCGGGCGAGCACGAGGTTGAGCTCGGTGGAGTACAGGAAGAGCTGGGCGCCGATGTTGATCCAGAAGATGAGCCCCAGCACGACCGCGAACGTCCCGTAGATCGGGGTGGCGTGGGCCAGCCGGCTGCCGATCAGCCACGCGCCGAGCACCTGGATGGCCGACCACCCGACCGCGCCGAAGGCGGTGCCCGGGAGGATGGTGCGCCACGGGGTGCCGGGCGGGGCGAGCAGCCGGAGCGCGGCGGCGTACCCGGCCGCGTTGACCGCGAGGACCACCGCGAACGCCGCGGCCCGGGCGGCCGTGCCCCCGAGGCCGGCCCGGGCGACGCCGTTGGTGGCGAGCCCGGTGAGGACCGACGACCCGAGCGTGACCGCCGCCAGCACCCCAAGGATCATGAGCCCCTTTGCGACCCGTCCCCACAGCGAGGGGTCCTCGGTGCGCGGCCGTCGCCACAGCGCCGCGGACGCGGCCTGCAGCGAGTTCGTGATCCCGAGCGAGCCCCACAGGAGCCCGATGATGGCGGCGGCGAGGGCGAACGAGTTGCCGCGGACGACGGCGTGGATCTGTCCCCTCAGGTCCTCGCCGATCACTGGGAACTGGTGGAGCACGCTGTTGAGGAGGTGGTGCTTGAGCGTCTCCTCGCCGAAGACGAGCGCGCCGATCGTGATGAGGAGGAGCAGCAGCGGGAAGACCGAGAGGAACCCGTAGAAGGTGACGAGCGCCGCCTGGCGGCTCGCGCGGTCGTCGGAGTACCGCTTGATGACCGCGACGATGAGCGCGACCGGGAACCACGACCGCTGCACCCGGTCGACGGCATCGAGGGTCCGGTCGTAGATCCCGCGGCCGTCGGCCATCGCGGGGTCAACGCGATGGGGTGAACGCGCAGGGGAGGTGCTTGATGCCGTTCACGAACGAGGAGCGCAGCCGGTCCGGCTCGCTCGTTGCCACGATGTCGGGCAGCCGACGGAGGAGCTCGCGGAACATCACCTTGATCTCACGTCGCGCGAGGTGCGCGCCGAGGCAGAAGTGCGGCCCCGCCGCCCCGAACCCGAGATGCGGGTTCGGGTCGCGGAGGATGTCGAAGCGCGTCGGGTCCTCGAACACCTCCTCGTCGCGGTTGGCGGAGTTGTAGAAGAGCAGGACCTTGTCGCCGGGCTTGAGCTGCTCGCCGGAGAGCTCGGTCTCCTCCGCGACGGTCCGGCGCATCCAGATCACCGGGGAGGCCCACCGGACGATCTCGTCGACCGCGGTCGCCGACCGCCCCTCGAGGTCGGCCTGCCAGAGCGCGCGCTGGTCCGGGTGCTCGGTCAGCGCCCAGAGCCCGTGGGTGATGGCGGTCCGGGTCGTCTCGTTCCCCGCGGTCACCAGGAGCACGAAGAAGCTGGCCAGCTCCTGGTGGGTGAGGGCGTCCCCGTCCTCCTCGGAGTTCACGAGCGTGGACACGAGGTCGTCGACCGGGTGCTCGACACGCTCGGCCCCGAGCGACTCCATCATCGCCGTGAGCGTCGCGCCCGCCTGGATCGTGGCGGTCACGGGGTGCTCGCCCTCGGGGATGTACTCGTCGTCTCCGCCGGAGAGGATGGTGTTCGAGCATCGCAGCGCCTCTGCCTCGTCCGAGCGCGGCACGCCCATCATCTCGCAGATGATCCGGAGCGGGAACGGCGCGGCCACGTCCGTCGCGAAGTCGCACCCGCCGTCGGCCGCGACGGCGTCCACGATCTCGCGCGCCACGCGGTCGATCGAGGCCTCGATGGCCTGGACGCGGCGGGGGTTGAAGGCGTTGGAGACGATCCGGCGCAGCCGCGTGTGCCGCGGGTTGTCCGTCGAGATCATCCCCGAGAAGTACTCGACCATCTCCGGCGGGAGGTCGATGAGCGAGACGGCGCCCTGGCCGGACCGGAAGATCTCGGGGTGGCGGCTCGCCGTCGATATGTCGCGGTGCCGCGTGAGCGCGTAGTACCCGTCGCCTGGCGGAAGTGGCACGGGGGAGTCCTCGATCACCGGATCGTCGAAGTGCGCGATGGGACGCTCGGCCCGAAGCAGCGCGAACGCGTCCTCTCGGGCGGCCCAGGGGAGCTCCCAGAACTCCTGGGCTGAGAGGTCGATCTCGTCGAGCCTCAGATCCGAGCGCGACGGCACGCTCGCAACAGTAGCGAAGGTCCTCCCCGTGGCCCGTTGGCATCGGGCGGTCCACCAGCGTGACGCGCACCGTCGGTAGCGTTGCGACGGCACGAGGGGGGTGCACGATGACGCAGACGACGCTCATGATGGACACCGCGACCGCCGAGGAGGCGGCGTCGGGTCTCGAGAGGGTCTGGTGGCTGCTCCTCGCCGACGGGGTCCTCTCGCTCATCATCGGGTTCCTCGTGCTCTCGTGGAAGGAGCAGACCCTCTACGTGCTCGCGTACTTCCTCGGCGCGTGGCTGCTCGTCGTCGGGGTCTTCCAGCTCGTCTCGGGCGTCCGGGCGATGCGCACCCGCTGGCCGTACGCGCTCATGGGCCTCGTCGCGATCGGAGCCGGGATCGCGACCCTGGTCTGGCCGCACATCACGCTCTACGTGATCGCGACGATCCTCGGGTGGACGCTCCTGATCTGGGGGATCCTCGACATCGTGGGCTCGTTCCTCGCCCGCGAGGTGCCCCACTGGTGGCTCGGGATCATCAAGGGGCTCGTGCTGGTCGCGCTCGGCGTCTGGGCGATCCGCCACCCCGGCCACGCCCTGACGGTGCTCATCACGGTCCTCGGGATCACCGCGGTCGTCTGGGGCGGGATCGAGTTCGTGGCGGCGTTCTACGCCCGGCACGCGAGGTCGAAGCTCAAGCGGGCGCTCGCCGAGGCGGGCTGAGGGCACGCGCGCGGGCGGTCCCGGCAGAATGGGGCCGTGGACGGCTCGCTGAGCGACGAGGAGCGCGCCGAACGGCTGCGCGCGCTCCGTGAGCTGATCGAGCTCATGCGACCGGCCGTCCAGCAGGACGGCGGCGACCTCATCTTGGTCGGCGCGGACGTGGAGCGGGGCGTCGTCGAGGTCGAGCTGCAGGGCGCCTGCTCCTCCTGCGCCATCAGCACCGCGACCCTCGAGGGCGGCGTGGAGCGGATCCTCACGACCCGCCTCGGGTGGGTCACCGAGGTCCGCGGCGGCGTCGACGAGACCGCCGACCCGATCGAGTCCTCGTTGCTCGGGCGCGGCGCCTACGTGCCGAGGCGGTAGCCGACCCCTGGACGGTGCCGGATCTAGTTAGTTATACTAACTAACGATGGTCGCCACGGACTCCGCCACCTCGATCGGGGAGCTCGCGGCAGGCCTCCGGGTGGCGGTCACCCGGCTCAACCGACGCCTCCGCTCGAGCTCGCTCGGGGGCGTGTCGCCCGCCCAGGCGTCCGCGCTCGCCATGATCGAGCGGCTCGGCTCGCCGGCGCTCAGCGAGCTGGCCGCCGCCGAGCAGGTGCGCCCGCCCTCGATGACCCGGCTGGTCGACGCGCTCGAGCGCGACGGCCTCGTCGAGCGTCGGGTGGACGACGCGGACCGGCGGTGCCAGCGCGTGACGCTCACCCACCAGGGCCGTCGGGCGCTGGGCTCGATCCGTGGCCGCAAGACCGCGTTCCTCGAGGCGCGGCTCGCGCGGCTCACGCCTGAGGACCGCGAGGCCGTGGCCCGAGCGCTCGGCATCCTCCAGCTGCTCGCGGGGGACGGGTGACCCGGCTGCGCCGCGCCACCGGTCGGACCTTCGCCGCGCTCCAGGTCCGCAACTTCCGGCTCTACTTCGTCGGCCAGCTGATCTCGATCTCTGGGACCTGGCTCCAGTCCTTCGCCCAGGGCTTCCTCGTCGTCCAGATCCTCAGGGCGTCGGCCATCGACCTCGGCATCACGATCGCGCTCCCGTTCCTCCCGATGCTGCTCTTCGGCCCGCTCGGCGGTGTGGTCGTCGACCGGTCCAACAAGCGCCACATCCTCTACGCCACCCAGACCGCGGCGGGGCTGCTGGCCCTCACGCTCGGGGTGCTCGTCTCGACCCACCACGTCTCCCTCACCGCGATCTGGGTGGTCGGCGCGCTCCTCGGGGTGGTCAACCTCTTCGACAACCCGGCGCGGCAGTCCTTCGTGCAGGAGATGGTCGGCCGCGAGCTGATCCCGAACGCGGTCTCGCTCAACAGCGCGATGATCAACCTGGGACGCGTCCTCGGGCCTGCCATCGGCGCGGCGCTCCTCTTCGTCGGGATCGCCGCGTGCTTCTACGTGAACGCGGCGTCGTTCCTCGCGCTGCTCGTCGCGCTCGCGCTCATGCGGACCGACGAGATCACCCGCATCCGGACGGTCGTGCGCGCCAAGGGGCAGGTCCGCGCGGGGCTGCGCTACGCCTGGGACGACCACGAGCTGCGCGAGGTGCTCGCGTCGGTGGTCCTCGTCGGGCTGCTCGCGTTCAACTTTACGGTGACGCTCCCGCTGTTCGCGCTCTCCGTGCTGCACGGGTCGTCCGGCGCCTACTCGGTCATCACGTGCTCCATGGGCCTCGGCGGGCTGCTCGGCGGCCTCTACGTCGCCCACCGCGCCCGACCCACGCGCCGGCTGCTGGCCGTCCTCGCGCTGGCGTTCGGCCTGCTGATGGCGGCGCTCGCGCTCGCACCGACCGTCGCCGTCGCGTGCCTGGCGATCGTGCCGATGGGCGCCGCCTCGCTCGCGTTCGTCTCGACGGCCAACGCCTCGCTCCAGCTGCACAGCAAGGAGGAGATGCGCGGCCGCGTGATGAGCCTCTACGCGATGGGCTTCCTCGGCACGACCCCGATCGGCGCGGTCCTGGCCGGGCTGATCGCCGAGGCGACCGACGCACGCGTGGCGATAGCGGTCGGCGCGGCGGCGAACCTCCTCGCGTCCGCGTACCTGGTCACCACCGCCCGGGCACGCGCGGCGTCGCGGATCGCCGCGGCGCCGAGCGCCGCCTGAGCTAGGAGGGCGCGGGGACGGGGGGCTCCTTCGGGAGGCCGAGCGCGCGCTCGCCGACGACGTTGCGCTGGATCTCGGCGGTCCCGCCCCAGATCGTCTCGGAGCGGCTGAAGAAGAAGCTCGCCTGGAGGTCGTCCACCGGGTAGTCCGCCCGCCCGCGCCGGCGCCCCGGGAGCCCGCCCTCCGCGTCAGCGACTCCGTCGCCTCCTCCGTCGAGGACCTGGGCGTCCATCCCGCGGATCTCCATCGCCAGCTCCATCGTCCGGCGGTGGGCCTCGGACCAGAACATCTTGTTGCAGGCCCCGAGCAGCGCCGCGTGGTGGGTCCCGTCGAGCGCGTCGGTGAGCGTGCGGAACCCGTTGATCTGCATGATCTTGATCTCGATCCAGGACCGGACGAGCGCGTCGACCACCAGGGGGTCGGCGCTGCGCCCGTGCGCCTCGGCCTCGGCCACGATCCGCTCCCACTCCTTGAGGAACCGCCGGTACCCCGTGGTCGCCGAGCTGCCGCGCTCGAAGGCGAGGGTGGTGTTCGCGACCTTCCACCCGTTTCCGACCCCGCCCACGACGTTGTCCCTGGGGCACCGCGCGTCGGTGAAGAACACCTCGTTGAACTCGGCGGACCCGTCGACCTGGGTGATCGGCCGCACCTCGATGCCGGGCTGATCCATGGGCACGAGCAGGTACGAGATGCCCGCGTGCTTCTCTGCCGCCGGGTCCGTGCGGGCGAGCAGGAAGATGTAGTCGGCGTCCAGCGCCTGGGTGGTCCAGACCTTCTGTCCGTTGATCACCCACTCCTCGCCGTCGAGGACCGCGCGGGTCTTGAGCGAGGCGAGGTCGCTGCCCGAGTTGGGCTCGCTGAACCCCTGGCACCAGGTCGTCTCGCCGCGCAGGATCCCCGGCAGGAACCGGTGCTTCTGGTCGTCGGTGCCCCACTGCAGGATCGTCGGCCCGACGAGCGTGTCCCCGAAGAAGTCCGCGCGCATCGGCGCGCCGGCCCGCGCGAACTCCTCGGTGAGCACCACGGTCTGCAGCGTGCTCAGGCCCTTGCCCTCGTACTCGACGGGCCAGCTCGCGCAGATCCACCCGCCCTTGTGCAACCGCTCGACCCACTCCTCGTTGAACCGCGCGCGCTCCTCGGGGGGCAGCGAGAACCCCTCGTCGAACCACCCCTCGGGCAGGTTCTCCTCGAGCCACGCGCGGATCTCGACGCGGAACGCCTCGGCATCGGGCGGGTAGGTCAGGTCCACCGCTGAAGCGTAGCCAGCCGCGCGAGCAGGGGCCGCCGGCCGCATCGCGGCACGCGCGCGGATGCGACGTCGCCCGGTCGCGTTTGCGCCGCGGCGCGGCGCCGGACGACGATGGGGCGCCCCGCGCCCAGGAGGACCGTCCGTCGTGCCCACGTCACCGAGCGCCGCCCTGCGCGAGCTGCGGGCGTCGTGGGCGCGCTCGAGGGCCACTGTGCTCCCGGACCGCGTGGTGCCCGCGCCGGCACGACCGGGCGGGCGCCGGGTCGCGTTCCTCATCTACCGCGGCAACCCGCGCTGCGGCGGGCAGGGCGTCTACACGCGGCACCTGACGCGCGAGCTCGTCGCGCTCGGGCACAGCGTCGAGGTGTTCGCCGGCCCGCCGTGGCCCGAGCTCGACGAGGGCGTGGGGTTCACGCCTGTCCGGGGCCTCGACCTGTACCGGGACCCCGACCCGTTCCGGGTCCCCGCGCGCCGGGAGTTCACGTCCCTCGACGACGTCATCGAGTTCGCGACGATGTGCGTCGCGGGGTTCGGCGAGCCGCTCGCGTTCTCGCGGCGGATCGTGAGGGTCCTCGGCCCGCGCCGCAGCGAGTTCGACGTCGTGCACGACAACCAGTGCCTCGGCACCGGGATCGCCGAGCTCCACCGCCGGGGATGGCCGCTCCTCGAGACGCTGCACCACCCGATCACCGTGGACCGGGCGATCGCCCTCGACCACGCCGAGACCGCCTGGCAGCGGTTCACGACGCGGCGGTGGTTCGGGTTCCTCCGGATGCAGGTGCGCGTCGCGAGGGCCCTCCCGGCGGTCGTCACCGTCTCGGCCAACTCCCGGCTCGACATCAACCGCCACATGCACGTCCCGCTCGAGCGCCTGACGGTCGTGCCCGTGGGCGTCGACCACACGGTGTTCCACCCGGACTCCTCGGTCCCCAAGCGACACGGGCGGCTCATGGTGACGTCGTCGTCCGACGTGCCCATGAAGGGGTTGGTCCCGCTCCTCGAGGCGGTCGCGAAGCTCCGCGCCGAGCGTGACCTGGAGCTCTTCGTGATCGGGCGACCGAGGCCCGGTGGCCGGGTGGCCCGGGCGATCGAGCGGCTCGGCCTCGCCGAGATCGTCACCACCATCACCGGCGTCACCGACGCCGAGCTCGCGAGGCTCTACGCCGAGGCGGAGGTCGCCGTCGTGCCGTCGCTCTACGAGGGGTTCTCCCTGCCGGCGATCGAGGCGATGAGCTGCGGCGTGCCCGTCGTCGCCACCACGGGCGGCGCGCTGCCCGAGGTGGTGGGGGCGTCCGGCCGGACCGGCGTGCTCGTCACCCCGGACGACCCTGAGGCGCTGGTCTCGGCCATCCGGGACCTGCTCGACGACCCGGCGACGCGCGCGCGGCTCGGCGCGGCGGGGCGGGCGAGGGTGCTCGAGCGGTTCACGTGGCAGGCGACCGCGCGGGGGACCGCCGCCTGCTACGACGCGATCCTCACCGGCCGACCGCTGCCCGCGTCGATGGAGTTCGCCTAGGTGCTCACCTGCGACTACGACCGGCTCGGCCTGGTGGCGGGGGACCGTCTCTTGGACCTCGGGTGCGGCTTCGGCCGCCACGCCTACGAGGCGGCGCGCCGCGGCGCCGACGTCGTCGCGCTCGACGCCGGGCTCGACGAGGTCCTCGGCGTGGCGGCGGTCTTCGCGGCCATGGCCGAGCAGGGCGAGCTCGCCGAGGCGACCGAGGCGGCGACCGTCCAGGGGGACGGGTACCGCCTCCCGTTCCCCGACGGCGCCTTCGACCGGGTGATCTGCTCGGAGGTGCTCGAGCACCTGCACGACGACCGCGCGGCGATGGCCGAGCTCGCCCGCGTGCTGCGCGACGGAGGGACGATGGCCGTCACGGTGCCGAGGTTCGGGCCCGAGCTCGTCAACTGGGCGCTCTCGGACGAGTACCACGGCGTGGAGGGCGGCCACGTCCGCATCTACCGCCGCAGCCAGCTGCTGGACCGGCTCCGGGGCGCGGGCCTCGAGGTCACGGGCACGGGGCACGCCCACGGCCTGCACAGCCCGTACTGGTGGCTCCGGTGCGCCGTCGGGACGACCGACGAGGCGCACCGGCTCGTCCGCGCCTACCACCGCCTGCTCGTGAAGGACATCGTTGAGGCCCCGCGCGCCACCCGGCTCGCCGACCGCGCGCTCAGCCCGCTGATCGGCAAGTCGGTGGTGGTCTACCTGCGCCGCCCCGCCGCGCGCTCGCGCCGCGTCGCGGTCGGGGCTGCGAGGTGA
>Ga0318551_10000605_pt1 | contig 11360 bp, 10 predicted proteins | sample GRESIP082b2f19_FD_203511 | JGI IMG/M metagenome (GOLD analysis project Ga0318551, IMG submission 203511) | Tropical soil microbial communities from Luquillo Experimental Forest, Puerto Rico - GRE.SIPMG.082b2f19 | ecosystem: Environmental > Terrestrial > Soil > Tropical forest > Bulk soil...
CAGTGCCCACCCGAACTGTCAAGTTAACCTGCTAATATGTCGAAACCGGGACTGGCCGCTACCGGCTTGCTGGCGGCAGCAGGACACACTTGTGCGCGGCCCATGAGCAGGCCATTTCTGTCTAAAGGGCCGCAGAAACAGTTTGGTTACTGAGGAAACGCCGGTGCGGGCTCCATCCCATGACGCGGCACAGCAGCCTTCGGCAAATAAGCCGGCATCCGCCCAGCCGCCTAAAAAAAAGCAAGCCCCCACTTCGCCGCTGCCGGCTCAGATCGGCGCGATGGATATCGAGGCATTTTCCCGGAATCTGGCGCGGCTCGTCGAAGAAGGCGGACGCGCGCTTGCGGCTTATCTGAAACCACGCGAGCAAGGGCACGGCGACAATGAGCTCGCCGATGAGGTCACTGAAGTCGTCAAGACGCTGAGCCAAGTGGCTGAATATTGGCTGGCCGACCCGCAGCGCGCGGTCGAAATCCAGACCAGCCTAGGCAGGGCTTACCTCGATCTGTGGGCCGCGTCGATGAGACGGCTCGCCGGCGAACCGACAAGGCCGGTTGCCACGCCCGCAGCAACCGACAAACGCTTCAGCGACCCGGAATGGACACAAAATCAATATTTCGATTTTCTGAAACAAGCTTATCTGTTGACGGCGCAATGGGCCGACAAACTTGTAGCGGACGCCACCAACCTCAATCCCCATACCAAGCAGAAGGCTGAATTCTATGTGCGCCAGATCACCAATGCCCTGGCGCCGACCAATTTCGTCCTGACCAATCCCGAGCTTCTTCGCGAAACACTGACGTCCAATGCCGACAATCTCGTGCGCGGCATGCACATGCTTGCCGAAGACATCGAACGCGGCGGCGGGCATCTGAAAATCCGCCAATCCGATTCCTCGATGTTCGAGGTCGGGCGCAACCTTGCGATCACGCCGGGCAAGATCATTTACCAGAACGAGCTGATGCAGCTCATTCAATACACACCGTCTACCGAAACCGTGCTCAAGCGGCCGGTTCTAATCGTGCCGCCGTGGATCAATAAATATTACGTCCTCGACCTCACTCCGGAAAAATCCTTCATCAAATGGTGTGTTGATCAGGGATTGACCGTGTTTTGCATCTCGTGGGTCAATCCCGATGAGCGGCTGGCGCAGAAGACTTTCGAGGACTACGTGCTCCAAGGCCCGCTTGCCGCGCTCGACGCCATCAAGCGAGCGATCGGCGAAGAAAAGGTTCACGCTATCGGCTATTGCGTCGGCGGCACGCTGCTGGCAATCACGCTGGCGGCAATGGCCGCTCGGCATGACGACCGCATTGTCTCTGCCACGCTATTCGCCTCGCAGGTCGATTTCACCTATGCCGGTGACCTCAAAGTGTTCGTCGACGAAGAACAGGTCGCGGCGTTGGAGAAGAGAATGGCCGAGCGTGGCTATCTCAACAGCAGTTCGATGGCAACCGTCTTCAATATGCTGCGCTCGAACGATCTGGTTTGGCCCTACGTGATCAACAATTACATGAAAGGCAAGGCGCCCTTCCCATTCGACCTTTTGTACTGGAACTCGGACGCCACGCGCATGCCGGCGGCCAATCACTCCTTTTATCTGCGCAATTGCTATCTCGATAACACGCTTGCCAAAGGCAAGATGGCGCTTGGCAACATGACGATCGATTTGAAAGCTGTCAAAATTCCGATCTACAATCTAGCGACGTGCGAAGATCACATTGCCCCCGCCAAATCGGTGATGTTCGGCTCCAAATTTTTCGGCGGCGCCGTTCGGTTCGTAGTGGCAGGCTCAGGCCATATCGCCGGCGTGATCAATCCGCCGGCGAAGAACAAGTACCAATTCTGGACCGGCCCCAAGCCCCGGAACGCCGACATCGACGGCTGGCTCGCCAAGGCCAAGGAGCATCCCGGCTCATGGTGGTCAGATTGGCTTGTTTGGATCACCAAGCAAAGCCCGACCGAAGTCCCGGCACGCAAACCGGGCGCCGGTGGCCTCAAGCCGATCGAAGACGCACCGGGAAGCTACGTCAAAGTGCGCGACTAGAAGAACTACCGCCCCTAGCACGCGTCGCATTTGCCTTTGTTTTCAGCGCTACCGCGCGACGCGTGCAATCGCGTGTTGAATAATGCTGTGAACCTGGGCACGACTTTAGTCCGCAAGCTTACGGAAACAGCGCAACCTGTTCGAGGCCAACGGTTTCCGGCAGTCCAAGCATCACATTCATATTCTGCACCGCTTGGCCGGACGCGCCTTTGGTCAAATTGTCGAGCGTCGAGACAATGATCGCGCGGCCCGCGATGCGGTCCGCGGCAACGCCGATAAAGGTCATGTTGGAGCCGCGCACGTGGCGGGTTTGCGGGGTCGCGCCGAACGGCAGCACATGGACAAAAGGCTCCGGCGCGTAAGCTTTTGCCAGTACCGCGTGCAGGTCCTGCGGCGTAGCTTTGATGCCGCGCACATAGATCGTCGCCAGGATACCGCGGTTCATCGGCACGAGATGCGGCGTGAAGCTTACCACGACGTCGCGACCGGCAGCGCGCGAAAATTCCTGATCGAGCTCCGCCATGTGGCGATGATGGCCGACGCCATAGGCATGGAAGCCTTCGGACACTTCGGCGAAGACCATCTCTTCGCGCGCTGCCCTCCCCGCGCCCGTCATTCCGGACTTGGCATCGATGACGATCTCGTCCGGATCGATCGCTTTGGTCTTAAGAAGCGGAATGAGCGGCAGCTCGGCGGTCGTGGTATAGCAGCCGGGATTGGCGACAAGCCGCGCGCGCTTGATCTTGTCACGATAAATCTCGGTGAGCCCATAGACTACTTCCTTTTGCAGTTCAGGCGCGGCATGGGCATGACCGTACCACTGCGCGTAAGCTGCCGGATCGGCCAGACGGAAATCGGCCGATAGATCGATAACCTTCGTGCGCGGGGCGCGGGTCAGCAATTCCTTGATCACTTTCTGAGTCGTGCCATGCGGCAGCGCGCAGAATGCGACGTCGAGCCCGAGCGCCTGCCAGTCGGCGTCCTCGATCGACGTGAGCGTCGGCAACGCAAACGGCGTGAATTGCGCGAACACGTCGGTCATGGACTTGCCGGCGCGGCGATCGGCTGTGAGCAAGTCGATCTTGCTCTGCGGATGGCATAAAAGCAGGCGCACCAGTTCCGCCCCGGTATAGCCGGAGGCACCGAGCACGCCGATCTTGACCTTGTTGGACTGGCCGCCTGTTGCGGACATGGATGGACCTTTACGCTGTTCGATGGCGTGTGGCCGAATCCGCTTAAGATTATCAGAGTAGTTGCTACGAAGGTGCCGCGGATCCGACGGCACGGGAGGGCTATGTGCGTCGGCGCATGCGTGCGCGACGACGCCAGCGATTGCGACGGCCGTTGGCAGATGTGGCGGCGGCTAGCGATCTGTTCATGGCCCGCGATATAGGGCGCAACCCGCCATGGGTCAATTCGCCAACCGGGAATGTGCCTGAAGTTCGGTTTGCAATGTTATCGCTCATTCTTTTGCCGCGCCGATGGCATAGTTATTGAGGCAATTGGGGTTGATTCGCCGTTGCCCTCTGGGTGCTCCATTGCACCGGACGCTACGACGCTCCACATGGGACTAGCCTGGGAATAACCGTGGGAAAGACCGCCAAATCCTCGAAAATGCCCGACCTGTTCGACGCGCCGAAGGCACGCCGGAACGGCACCCGCGGTGGCTCCCCGCGTGGCGCGGCGGGCGACGCGGGTTACACGGCCAAGCACATCGAGGTGCTCGAGGGCCTCGAACCGGTGCGCCGACGGCCGGGAATGTATATCGGCGGCACCGATGAAAAAGCACTGCACCATCTGTTCGCCGAAGTCATCGACAACGCCATGGACGAGGCGCTTGCCGGCCATGCAGACTGGATCGAGGTCGAGATGGCCGAGGACGGTTTTGTTACGGTCACCGATAATGGCCGCGGCATCCCGGTCGATCCGCATCCGAAATTCAAGAACAAATCGGCGCTCGAAGTGATCATGTGCATGCTGCATGCCGGCGGTAAGTTCGACTCCAAGGTCTATGAGACCTCAGGTGGGTTACACGGCGTCGGCGTGTCGGTAGCGAACGCGCTCTCGGAACGTATGGAAGTCGAGGTTGCGCGCGGCCAGCGGCTTTACCGCATGGCGTTCGAGCGCGGCAAGCCGAAGACTAAGCTGCAAGATGCCGGCAAGGCGCCGAACCGGCGCGGTACCAAGGTGCGTTTCCGTCCCGATCCGGAGATTTTCGGGGCCAAACCATACTTCAAGCCCGAGCGCGTATTCAAAATGACGCGCTCGAAAGCGTATCTGTTCGGCGGCGTGGAAATCCGGTGGTCTTGCGCCAAGGAGCTGTTGCGCGGCAGCGAGGACGTGCCGGAACAGGCGACATTCCATTTCGCCGATGGCCTCAAAGACTACCTATCCGAAACCCTTGCCGGCGCGACGCTGGTCCATCCCGATATTTTCACCGGCAGCGCGGGAAAGATGGGTACCCACGGCGCAGTGCAATGGGCGGTCGGCTGGACCGCGGACGCCGACGGCTTCCTCAATTCCTATTGCAACACCATCCCGACGCCTGACGGCGGCACGCATGAATCAGGCCTGCGCACGGCGCTGACGCGCGGTTTAAAGGATCATGCCGAGCGCGTCGGTCAGGGCAAGCGTGCCGGCGCGATCACTAGCGATGATGTAATGGTCGGTGCGGGCGCCCTCCTCTCGGTGTTCATTCGCGAGCCGGAATTCCAGGGTCAGACTAAGGATCGGCTCGCCACTGCCGAAGCCCAGCGGCTGGTCGAGCAGGCGATCAAGGATCCTTTCGATCACTGGCTCGCCGGTCACCCCACCGCCGCGAACAAGCTCCTGGATTTCGTTGTCGAGCGCGCCGAGGAGCGCATCCGCCGCCGTCAGGAGAAGGACATCGCGCGCAAGTCGGCGGTACGCAAGCTACGCCTTCCCGGCAAGCTCGCCGATTGCACCAACAGCGCGGCAGAAGGCGCGGAGCTATTCGTGGTCGAAGGCGACAGCGCCGGCGGCTCGGCCAAACAGGCCCGCGATCGCGCCTCGCAGGCGATTCTGCCGCTGCGCGGCAAGATTCTCAATGTCGCGTCAGCAGGCAAGGACAAGCTCGCGCAGAACCAGCAACTTGCCGATCTCGTTCAGGCCTTGGGCAGCGGCACCGGCGTGAATTATCGCGATGAAGATCTGCGCTACGGTCGCGTCATTATCATGACCGATGCCGATGTCGACGGCGCTCACATTGCCTCACTCCTGATTACTTTCTTCTATCGGCAGATGCCTCAGCTCATCGAGAAGGGTCATCTCTTTCTTGCCGTGCCGCCGCTCTATCGGTTGGCGCACGGCGGCAAGATTCTTTACGCGCGCGACGACAAACATCGCGACGAGATCCTGAAAAAAGAATTCCATGGCAACGCCAAAGTGGAGGTCAGCCGGTTCAAAGGCCTCGGCGAGATGATGGCAGCCCAGCTCAAAGAAACCACCATGGACCCCAGAAAGCGGACGCTATTGCGCGTCATGCTCATTGCCGACGACCGCAAGGACACGGAAAAATCTGTTGAGCGGCTGATGGGCACCAAGCCGGAAGCGCGGTTTGCATTCATCCAGGAGCGCGCCGAATTCGCCGACGAGGCGGCGCTGGACGTCTAGCGAAGCGTTTTTGCGACGGTAAGCCGCACCGCGAAAATTGTCAGTGCGCCGGTAAAAATCGCTGCGATCAACGCCGCCCAATGGCTCACCAGTTCGGCGAATCGCCACAACGAATAGACGATTACGTTATAGCGCAGGCAGTTCTCCCTGGTGATTTCATCGAAGCAAATCGGCCCATCCAGCGGATAACCTGCCGAGGCCCACCATAAAATCCAGGCCGCAAAGACAATAACGGCACCCCAAAGGACCGCCACACGCCAGTCTTTTGGCATTCGCCCTCATCCCACCAACCGAACTCAGACATATCGGAACGCAAAGGCGGCAATATTGAGGGCCGGCACCTTGCAGAAGGCTGCATTTTGCGGCCTCGTTTTCACTCTCTCTCGAACAGGATACCGGCCGCCGTGATGAGCTTCACATCCGGGTGCGTGGAACAAAATGCGCGAGCTTCCTGGCGTTCGCCGCCAATTGGTCCCTGTCGATCACTGGCGGGTCGTCCTCGGCGCGATAATAGCCGTCGAGCCACGCGAGGATGATGTCGACGTCACCCTTGCTAGCCGCTTGGAACTGTTTGCAGGTCCAGGCGGAAAGGTCGATCTCCGTCGCTGATGCTGGCACGCATCCCAAGAGGATTACCGAGGTGAGAGCTGCGGCTATGGTCTTCATCACTTTCCGAAGGATTACTCCTCGAAATGCAAGTTCGCAGCCTTCACGATGTCGGCGAACTTGACGATATCGTCTTCGATCATGCGCCGAAATTCAGCCGCCGGCCCGCCGCCGGGCGTCACCGCCAGATTCCTCAATTTTGCCGACACGTCCGGATCGCGGATCGCCATGCTCAAGGATTTTTCAAGTTTCGCGGCAATCGGGGCCGGTGTCGCGGCCGGTGCAAAGATACCGCTCCACAAATGCACATCGACGCCAGGATAGCCGGATTCCGCCATGCTCGGCACATCCGGCAGTTCGGGCAGGCGCTCGTTGCCTGTCACTGCGAGCGCCTTGACCTTGCCTCCCTTGACTTGCGGGACGGTCGGCGGCGGATCGGCGATCGCGGTCATGGTTTGGCCGTCGATAATGCTGAGGATCATCTCATTGCTGCTTTTGTAGGGGATCATCACGGCCGGCATGCCGGACTTCAGTTTCAATTGCTCCATGGCGATAGTGAACGCCGGCGAGGTGCTCGGAAAATTCGCCTTGTCTGGATGCTGCTTGGCCCATTCGACCAATTCCTTGACATTGCGCGATGGATTGTCAGGTCCGATCACCATGATCAGCGGGAAACTTCCCATCATCGCAAGCGGGGTCAGCGTCCTGGTCGGGTGATATTTCAGATCCAGATAGATCGCAGCCGCAATCGACATCTGGCCGCTGGCGCCGACCAAGAGCGTGTAACCGTCGGCTGTCTGGTTCGACACATATTCGGCGGCAAGCCTGCCGCCTGCTCCGGGGCGGTTTTCGATCACGACCGGCTGGCCAAGAATTTCGCCGAGCTTGGCGCCGACAAGCCGGGCAAAAATGTCGTTGCCGCCGCCGGCGGCAAAGCCGACGATCATTCGCACCGGCCGGGTCGGATAGTTGCTCTGCGCGCGGGCCTGCGCTGACAACGCAACGGCAAGCAGCACACCAAGAAGGCACAACCCCGCGCGCCGTGAAAAATTACTCATCAGGCTTTCTCCATAAGCTTGCTGTTTTTGCATGCGAGCGCATACAGGCCTCGGGGACGCGAGGGCTGCCGCGCGCTACTCACAAATTCATCCAGTCGATCAACGCCGCGGTCACCCTGTCCGGTTGTTCAAGCGTGGAAAGATGACCGCTCTCCGGAATGATGGTCAGGCGGGATCCGGCGATGCCGGCTGATATCTCGCGCGATAATTCGAGCGGGGTCGCCTGATCATCTTCGCCGACTAGGACCAACGTCGGGCATTTGATGGCGCCAAGACCAGGCCGCGCATCCTGCCGGTGTATGATTGCGTGCTGCTGGCGCAAAAATGCCTCCGCGCCCGTATCTTCCACCATGTCCCGCACGATTTGCTTCAAGGCGGCGTCATTGTGGCGCTTGCGGTGGACATAGAGTGGAAAAACGACGTCAACCACCTCGGCGTAGCGCCCATTTTCAGCGAGCTCGATCGCTACTTTGCGCCGCTTGGTTTGCTCGGGCGCTTCGGCGCGCGCCCCGGTATCGAGCAGTGCCAATTTTGCCACCCGTTCCGGCGCATGCCGCGTAATTTCAAGGGCGATGTAGCCGCCCATCGACAGGCCGGCGAGCGCAAAACGGTGCGGTGCGGCGGCCAAGATACGCCGTGCAATCGCGGCCATGCTGTCATCACGAGTATGGTCGGCGATGGTGACCGGACCGAAGCGCCACAAATACGGGATCTGCTCGCCATAGAGCCGCGCCGAGCAGCCGAGGCCCGGAACGAGCACAATTGGCAGCGCCTCTGTCATCGGGGAACTTTCCTCGCGGACGCTGCAGATTACCGGTCGGTCAAAAAAAGTGAAGAATCTTCTGAACTTACTGCGCTACTGGTTCGGCTTTCAGGTTGACTTTCAGGCAATCAACCCTATCTTCCGGGCACGCCAATTAGGCAGATTCGACCTCCCGGCGGCCTTTTCCGCTTATCCATAAGGGACGCCGCCGCGGTCTTTTGAGGGTCTATGTCGTTCTCCAATCTCGGCTTGTCCGAAAAAGTCGTTTCCGCCGTCACTGCGGCTGGTTACAAAAATCCCACTCCCATCCAAGAACAGGCAATACCCCATGTGCTCGCCCGGCGGGACGTGTTGGGCATCGCGCAAACCGGCACCGGCAAGACCGCGGCCTTTACGCTCCCGATGCTCACGCTGCTGGAACAAGGCCGCCCGCGCGCGCGAATGCCGCGCACGCTTATCCTTGAGCCGACGCGAGAGCTCGCGGCGCAGGTCGAAGAAAGCTTTGCCAAATACGGCGCGAACCACAAGCTCAACGTTGCGCTCCTGATCGGCGGCGTCTCGTTCGACGATCAAGATTTCAAGCTGACGCGCGGCGTCGACGTACTGATCGCGACGCCCGGCCGACTGCTCGATCACTTCGAACGCGGACGCCTCCTGCTCACCGGCGTGGAGCTATTGGTGATCGATGAAGCCGACCGCATGCTCGATATGGGCTTCATTCCCGATATCGAGCGCATCTGCAAGCTGGTCCCCTTCACGCGGCAAACGCTGTTTTTCACTGCGACCATGCCGCCGGAAATTCGCCGTGTCACCGAGCAGTTCCTGCACAATCCAATGCGCGTCGAGGTGGCACGCCCGGCGACGACCGTGGCCACCACCACGCAGCTCATCGTCAAATCCGGCCGCGAGCCGCATGAGAAGCGCGATACCTTACGCCGGCTCATCCGCTCCGCTGACGGATTGAAGAACGCGATTGTTTTCTGCAACCGCAAGCGCGATGTGGCGACGCTGTTCCGCTCGCTGCTGCGCCACGGATTCTCCGTTCAGGCGCTCCACGGCGACATGGACCAACCGGCGCGAATGGCCGCGCTCGAGCAATTCCGCAATGGCGAGGTCACGCTCATGGTTGCATCGGATGTCGCAGCACGCGGGCTCGACATTCCGGACGTCAGCCACATTTACAATTTCGATGTGCCACACCATCCCGACGACTACGTCCATCGAATCGGCCGCACTGGCCGTGCCGGCCGTAGCGGGACAGCGATCATGATCGTCGCGGGCGCCACCGATGCCAAAGCTGTGGCGGCCATCGAGAAGCTGATCGGCCAGCCGATTCCGGCGATGGAGAAGCCCGCGGGCCAGCCCACGGCTAAACACACGCCGCCGCATCAGCGTGTTTCCGAGCGACTTCACGGCCACCATCATGCCGGACGCAAGAGCCCGACGACGCGCAATGAAGATCCACGCCCGCGTCGCACACCACCTCCTGCCCCGCGTCCGCGCGGCGAGGATTCGGATGCGTCCCACCTGCCCGCATTCCTGTTGCGCCCGGTAAAGGTCTAGAATTCACTTATTGCGCCAGTCATAAAGCGCCTGGGCCGGACGTGAGACGGCACGAATTCATTTCCATTTTCGGCGTGGCGATTGCGACATGGCTGCTCAGCGCCGCGTTGATCACGCCGGGCGCGGCGCAGGATTTCATGGCGGCGCCGGGCGTCCCCGCCGACGCCTTTCCAAAACCCGAACGCCCAGTCGCGGATATCATCAGCCCGATCTGGCATGACGAAAAGGAACGCGACGCGGCCAATGAGCCACGCCAGCTCGTGCGGCTTGTTGGCATCGAATTCGGAATGACAGTCGCGGATATCGGCGCCGGCAGCGGCTATTACGTGGTGCGACTGGCGCCGATCGTCGGGCCCAGCGGGCGCATCATCGCGCAAGACGTTGAGGCAGAATATTTGCGGGGCTTAGGCAAGCGGGTGCGCGATCTCGATTTGCGCAATGTCACCCTGGCGCTTGGCGAGCCGCACGATCCGAGATTGCCGGTCCGTTCGCTCGACGTCGCGATCCTGGTGCACATGTATCACGAAATCACGCAACCTTATGGGCTGCTTTACAACCTCGCTACAGCGCTCCGACCTGGCGCTCGCGTCGGGATCGTCGATGCCGCGGCACCGACCGCAGAGCACGGTACTCCGCTAAACCTTTTGCGCTGCGAGCTTGCGGCCGTCGGCTATCGCGAGTTGGACTTCCATCCGCTCAAAGGAAGCAACGCCTATCTAGCGATCTTCGCGCCGCCATCCGACGAAAGCCGCACCCCTCCAAATAAAATAATCGCGTGCAAGCAGTAGTGATTGTTGGGCAGAGCGCCGTGAAAACGGCTCCGGCCCAGCCTAGCCCATGTTCTTGCAAGTCTTGAAAGTTAGTGAGCCTCGCCGTTAGCAGGCTCAAGCTGAACTGATTCGCCGCAGCCGCAGGCCGACGTCTGGTTCGGATTATTAAAGACGAACTGTGCGGAGAGCTTGTCGACCTTGTAGTCCATCTCGGTGCCAAGGAGGAACAGCACCGCTTTCGGATCGATCAGGATGCGCACGCCCTTGTCCTCGACGACCTCATCCTTCGGATCGATCGTCTCGGCATATTCCATGGTGTAGGCCATGCCGGCGCAGCCGCCGTTTTTCACACCGACGCGCACGGCGGTGATCGGACGGTCGGCTTTGGCCATGACCGCCTTGATCCGTTCCGCAGCGGCATCGGTGAGCCGCATCACCTGAGGTCTCGGCCGGGCAACGGCCATCTTCATATCCTCCGCACGTTTGATCGCAGCTTCGATCGAACGATTCGTTGCAAATTATGTAATGCGCGGCCTTTGCTCACGCAACTCACCACATATTCAGTACGGTCCGGGCCTCGTCCGACATGCGGCTCGGGTCCCACGGCGGATCCCACACGACATTCACCTTGGCTTCACGCACGCCCGGGACACCTGCCACCGCGTTTTCCACCTCGGCTGGTAATTCCGCAGCTGACGGGCAATTCGGGGTCGTGAGCGTCATGTCGATATTGACCATGCGATTGTCGTCAATATCGACTTTATAGATCAGGCCGAGCTCGTAGATGTCGGCGGGGATTTCCGGGTCGTAGACAGTCTTGAGCGCGCCGACGATCTCGTCGGTGAGCCGCGCCATTTCTTCCGGCGGGATCGTCGATGGCCGCTCCGCCGCTTCCGCGGTCGCCGGCTTTGTTTCGGTTT
>Ga0318551_10000607_pt1 | contig 11326 bp, 10 predicted proteins | sample GRESIP082b2f19_FD_203511 | JGI IMG/M metagenome (GOLD analysis project Ga0318551, IMG submission 203511) | Tropical soil microbial communities from Luquillo Experimental Forest, Puerto Rico - GRE.SIPMG.082b2f19 | ecosystem: Environmental > Terrestrial > Soil > Tropical forest > Bulk soil...
CTACGATCGCCCGGCCCGGCGTGTTGCATTGGCCCCGCCGGGGCGTTCCAATCACGCGATGACGAACGGGAGACCTCCGCTCTGGGCCGTGCTCGGCACGATCCTCGCCGCGCCGCTCTTCATGGGTGCGGTGCTGATCTACGTGCCGTACGCGCTCACCGGCTGGCGGCGCGGACCGGCGCTCTTCGGCTTCGAGGGGACGCGCTGGATCGGCGTCCTGCTCGCGCTCCTCGCGCTTCCGGTCCTCGCCGACTTCCTCGTGCGCTTCGTCGCCGAGGGCCATGGAACGCCGGCCCCGGTCGCGCCGCCCCAGCGGCTCGTCGTGGGCGGCATGTTCCGCTTCGTCAGGAACCCGGCCTACCTCGCGGCCGTGACTGCGATCGCCGGCGAGGGGCTGTACCTCGCGAGCCTGGCGGTGCTGGTCTACGCGCTCGGGGCGTGGGCCTTCTTCCACCTCATGGTCGTGCTGTACGAAGAGCCGACGCTGCGCGCGAAGTTCGGCGCGGACTACGAGGCCTATTGCCGACGCGTGCCGCGCTGGATCCCGCGCCGCCCCCGATAGCGCCGCAGAATGCACGAAGGCCTCCGCCGTCGTGGCGGAGGCCTTCGCGTGTGCCGCGAACCGGCGTTGCCGCCGGTCAGCTCGGGATGCTTACTTGCCAGCGCCCCACATCAGGTTCGCGCCGATGCTGAAGAAGTTCAGGTCGGTGCCCAGGTCATTGCTGGCCGGGATGATGTGATACGCGCCCTGAACGCCCCACTTCATGTTCTTCGAGCTGCCGAGATCCATCCCGGCCCCGAAGTTGAAACCGAACTCGTTCTTCGACGTGTCGGCATTGCCCGACGGGCTCTTCAGCTTCGCAGAGACGTCATACAAGCCGAGGCCCGCGGTGACGTACGGCTTCATCGCGCCCTGCGTCGGGAAGGCCATGAGGCCCTGCGCCGTCAGCTGGAACGCGCTCCAGTTGAACTCCGAGCCCGGTCCGAACGCCGTCTGTGCCGCAGCGTTCGCCTGAGTCGAACCGCCCCAGGCGTGATACCCGAGATCCGCACCGACGCCCCACTGCGTGTCGATCATGTGGACGCCGCTCGCGGCCAGATGCCATCCGGTGGCCGCCGCGTTGTGATAGTCGCCGGTCGGGATGCCGGCGCCGCCCGCCAGGCCGATCCAGTTCGAGGCAGCATTCGCCGCGCTCACACTGACGACCAGGGCCGAAGCGGCCAAGAAGACTGCGAGTCTCTTCACTGCATCCTCCCTTGCTGAGAAGCCTGCCCATGCCGGATTCCGTTTCACCGGCCACCCGGGTTATCGGCATCCCCGGCGCTGGACTTTCGCTTTGGAGGCGGGTTTTTCGCGGCATCCAACCGGTTGGGACGCAGCGGTTTACAGGCGCTATTTCCGTCAACGCAGCAACGAGTCGAGGCTCACGAGGGTCGCCTGCCCGAGCCACTCCACCTCGCCGCCCTGAGCCGCGGCGATGCGGCCCGACGAGTCGATCACATACGTGTACGGAACACTCGGGCAGGGGAGGGATTTCGACAGCGCGCGTCGCGTGTCGAGCAGGACGGGCACGCGGATGCGCTGCCGCGCCACGTAGCGCGCGAGCGACGGGAACGGATCGAAGCACACGACGGCGATCCGGAGCCGCGCCTGATCGGCGGGGGAGCGCGATCGCTCGAGCGCCGCGAGCGAATCGAGCCCGGCGATCTGCGCCGCCGCATGGCGCTCCCATGGCGCCCAGTAGTGGACGATGAGCGTCTGTTCCCCGGGGCTCAGGCGCTCGGCGCCGACCGGCACCACGGGCAGCACGGCGTCGAATCGGGCGGGTTTTCGCTCGGCGACCGCGATGTTGCGGAGCGGCAGCGGCACCGCGCCGGGGCGTGTGACGATGAAGAGCTGCGATCTCCAGAGCGCGAACGCCGCGACCGTGATGAGGAGCAGCGCGGCGCGAAGCCGCAGCCTCACTGCCCGGCCGTGCCGGGCGCGGGCGAGCGGCCGGGCGTTCCGACCGGCGCGCGCTCGATCGAGAGCAGCGGCCGCGCGAGCGCTCCGGTCCAGCGCAGCAGGCTGTCCACCACGACGACGACGAGCAGCGCCATGAGCAGCACCGTCACGATGCACTGGATGCGCGGCGCGATCGGGGCGGCGAGGAACGCGCGCCACAGCGAGGGCGCGCCGGCCGCGAACTGCGGCCTGAGGTAGTTCAGGCGCAGGTTCAGCCAGCCGGCCGTCAGCGTGTTCACGCACATGAACGCGAGCGGAACCAGCGTGCACCACGCATAGCGCGCCCGGCCCATGTTGATCAGCACCGACGTGCCGATCGCGAGCGCGAACGCGGCGAGCATCTGGTTGCTGACGCCGAGCATCGGCCAGATCGTGCTCACCGTCCCGGTCCAGACGAAGTATCCCCACATCGCGACCGCGAGCGCGCTGAAAGTGAGCGTCGGCGCGAGGCCGCGCCACCCGCGCAGCGCCGGGACCGCCATTCCGCCCACCTCCTGCAGCATGTAGCGCGTCACGCGCGTTCCGGTGTCGATCAGCGTGAGGACGAACATCGCCTCGAACATGATCGCGAAGTGGTACCAGAACGACATCAGCCCGCGGAGGAACGGCAGGCCGCTGAAGATCTGCGCCATCCCGACCGCGAGCGACACCGCGCCGCCCGGCCGCCCGGCGAGCGTCTCGCCAACCTCGCGCTCGAGCACGCGCAGGTTCTGAACCGCCATGCCGAGCCCGGCGAACACCTCGGGCCGCGTGTTGATCGCGAAGTAGTCGGCGGGCTGGAGCGCGCAGGCCGCGATCAGGGCGATGACGCCGACGAAGCCCTCGAGCACCATCGCACCGTAGGAAATCGGGAGGATGTTCCGCTCGCGGTCGATCATCTTCGGCGTGGTGCCGGACGCGATCAGCGAGTGGAATCCCGAGATCGCGCCGCACGCGATCGTGATGAAGACGAACGGGAACAGCGGCCCCGGGAACACCGGGCCGCCGGTCTTCGCGAACGCGGTGATCGCGGGCATCTGGAGGCGCGGGTTCACGAGGATGACGCCGATCGCGAGCAGCATGACGGCGCCGATCTTCATGAACGAGGACAGATAGTCGCGCGGCACGAGCAGCAGCCAGACCGGCAGCACGGCGGCGATGAAGCCGTACGCCATGATCCCGACGCCGATCGTGCGGTCCGGGAACAGCAGCAGGTGCCCGAGCGGGGCGCGCTGCACCCACGCGCCCGCGGCGACCGCGGCGAGCAGCAGCACGACGCCAACCGCGGTCGCGGCGCGCACCGCGGCCGGGCCGCGGCGCGTCCACACGCCCATGACGAGCGCGATCGGGATCGTGCACGCGATGCTGAACACGCCCCAGGAGCTCTGCTTGAGCGAATTCACGACCACGAGCGCCATCGCGGCGAGTGCCACGGTCATGACGAACACGATCGCGATCGCGGTGGCCGAGCCGGTCACCGGGCTCACCTGCTCGCGCGCGATGCTCGCGAGCGAGCGGCCGTCGCTGCGCACCGAGGCGGTGAGGATCACGAGATCGTGCACTCCGCCGGCGAGCACCGAGCCGATCAGGAGCCACAGGAAGCCGGGCAGGTAGCCGAACTGGGCGGCGAGCACCGGCCCGATCAGGGGCCCGGCCCCGGCGATCGCGGCAAAGTGGTGGCCGAACAGCACGAGCGGGTGGGTCGGCACGTAATCGCGCCCGTCCTCGTGCGTGTGGGCCGGGGTGCGGCGCAGGTCATCGAGCGTGAGGACGCGCGCCGCGAGGAACGCGCCGTACGTGCGGTAGGCGATCAGCGCGACCAGGGCCGAGACGATGACCAGGTAGAGCGCGGGCACCGGCGTCCTCCGTTTGGGAACGGAACTTCCTGCGCGTGAAGCTTACGGGCGCCGGCGCGCGAGCGGCAAGTCGCGCGTCGCAGCGGGCGGCACGGATTCCCGCGCGGTGGAGGGTGCGATGCGCCTGGTCAGGACGCCTTGCGCTCGGCCGCCGGCAGCTCGAGCCGGGGACGGCGGCGGCGCCGCTCGCCGTTCTCGCCGTCGGCCGCGTTGCGCGCCGAGTCGGTGCCGCAGAACGGGCAGAAGTCCCACTCCGGCTGCATGCGGCGCCGGCAGTTCTCGCAGTGCTCGCCGACGAAGTGGCCGCAGGTCGGGCAATAGTCGAAGTCGGAATTGATGACGCTCTTGCACGCGGCGCACACCTTGGCGGTCTGATCCGCGAGGTAGACCACGCGCGTCACCTCTTCGAGCGTCGTGATTCCGGCCATCGCCTTCTTCAGGCCGTCTTCGCCGATCGAGCGCATGCCGGCCTCGACCGCGGCCTGGCGGATCTGGCTGTCGGGGGAATTGCCGACGACCAGGCGGCGGATCGCCTCGTTCACCTCGAGCACCTCGAAGATGCCGGTGCGGCCCTGATAGCCGGCATCGTGGCAATAACTGCACCCGCGCCCGCGGTGCAACACCACCGTGCCCTCGTCGCGGCCGCCCGGCATCAGGCGGTTCAGGTTCGAAGCGTTCGTCTCGTACGCCTCCTTGCACTTCGGGCACAGCACGCGCACGAGGCGCATGCTGACGACCCCGAGCAGCGCCGAGGCGACCATGAACGGCTCGAGCCCGAGGTCCACGAGCCGGGTCACCGCGCTCGCTGCGTCGTTCGTGTGGGTCGTGGACAGCACGAGGTGCCCCGTGATCGAGGCGCGGAACGCGATCTGCGCGGTCTCCTTGTCGCGGATCTCGCCGATCATGATGACGTCGGGGTCCTGGCGCAGGATGGCACGCAGCGCGGAGGGGAAGGACTTCTTTCCCTTCTCGTCCACCTGCACCTGATTCACGCCGGGGAGCTGGAACTCGACCGGATCCTCGACGGTGACGAGATTCCGGGTGACGTGCTGGATGTAGCGCAGCGACGAGTAGAGCAGCGTGGACTTGCCGGAGCCGGTCGGCCCCGTCACCAGGATGATGCCCTGCGGGCGGTCGAGGAAGCGCTTCAGGCGTCCGAGGTCGTCCTCCTGCATGCCGAGCTCGGCAATCGAGAGCACGGTGCGCTTCTGATCCAGCACGCGGATCACGACCTTCTCGCCGTTCGTGACCGGCAGCGTGGAGACGCGCATCTCCACGCGCCGCCCATCCACTTCCACGGTGAGCCGGCCGTCCTGCGGCATGCGCTTCTCGGCGATGTCGAGGTTCGAGAGCACCTTGATCCGCGACGTGACCGCGCCCTGCGTCCACTTGGGCAGGCGCTGCAGCTCCTTCAGCAGACCATCGACGCGCAGGCGCACCACGAGCTCGCGATCCTGCGGCTCGATGTGAATGTCGCTGGCGCGCTGCTCGACGGCGCGCTGCAGCAGCCAGTTCGCGAGCCGCACGATCGGGCGGCCCTCGGCCTCCTTCATGAGGTCCTCGGCGCCCCCGGCGATGTCGGCCTCCTGCAGCGTCGCGATCGAGATTTCGTCGCTCTCCCGGACGATGTTCTCGATGATCTCGTTCATCGAGTTGTCGATGTGGTAGAAGCGCTCGATCGCCTCGGTGATCTGGGACGGCCGCGCGAGGATCGGGCGGATGAACATGCCGGTGTGGAACCGCAGGTCCTCGATCGCCCCGACGTTCAGCGGATCGGCCATCGCGAGCACCAGCGTCGAGCGGCCCTCGATCTCGATCGGGAGCGCGCCGTACTTCTTCGCCACCTCCTCCTTGACGAGGCCGAGCGCCTGATCATCCACCACGATCTCGTTGAGATCGATGAGCGTGAGCCCGAGCTGGCGCTGGAGGCAGCTCACCAGCGCGTCCTCGGTGACCATGCCGAGACGCATGAGCGTCGCGCCGAGCAGCTGTCCGGCGCGGCGCTGTTCGGTCACCGCCTGAGCGAGCTGCTCGGGAGTGATGACCTTGTCTTCGAGCAAGAGATCGCCGAGGCGCTTGTGTTCCTTAGCCATCCGTGACTCCGCCTTGCCGGTGGGAAGAGCAGCAGCTTCGCGTCCGGTTATCGGCACGCCGGCGTCCCGGCTTCAGGTCGTGGCGCGTGAGAATCCGCGTGCGACGATCCAGCCGGAACCGCGGATCGTGCGAATTGCAACACACGCGCGGTTCCTTGTGAGCGTCTGGAGCGCGTGCTAGGGTGCGACCGTGATGAATTCTCCAACCACGCCCACCGATACTTCCGCGACGCGCGACGACGTCACGCTGCGCACGCTGACGGCGCTCAGCACCGCGGACGCATTCCACGCGGCCGCGAATTTCAACGACTTGCTGCGCGCCGCGAGCCGCCATTGCCGGCGCCTCGTGGACTGCGAGACCGCCCGCATCTGGGTGGCCCGCCGCGGCGGCCGGCGGCTCGTGGCGCGGGATTTCGCGGAGGATTCCGACCGCACGGGCACGGAGCTGCGGCTTGCGCGCGGGGAGGGCCTCGCGGGCTGGGCGATCGCCCACGAGCGCTCGCTCCGGCTCGACCAGGGCGAGGCACCGCCCGACCTGCGCGGCCCGACCCCGCCGTTCCAGAACGCGCTCGTCATTCCGATGTTCCGCCGCGGAGCCGTGTTCGCGGCGATCGAGTGCCTGAACAAGCGCGGGGACGGGAACTTCACCGATGCCGACTTCGACCGGCTCGACGTGGCGTCCGAGCACGTCGCGTTCGCGCTCGACAATGCCCTGCTCTACGACGAGACCGAGCGGCGCGCGCTCGAGAAGGAAGTGCTGCTCGAGATCTCGCGCGCACTCGCGACCCCGCTCGATCTCGACGAGGTGATCGACGCGATCTTCAAGGCGCTCCGCCAGGTCGTGAGCTACGACGCCGCGGCGATCTACCTCGTGAACCGGTCCACCCAGGCGCTCGAGCTCGTGAGCGAGGTCGGATACCCCGAGGGTTCGGACGACGCGTTCCGGCTCCAGGTCGGCCAGGGCATCGTGGGGTGGGTGGCGAAGACCGGCGAGCCGGTGATCGTGCCCGACGTGGGCGCGGATCCGCGCTACGTCGCGGCGCGCACGAGCACGCGCTCGGAGCTCGCCGCGCCGCTCCTGATCGGCGGCCGCACGCTCGGCGTGTTCAATCTCGAGAGCGATTCCGAGGACGCGTATCACGAGGGCCATCTCGAGCTGGTCTCGGCGTTCGCCGCGCAGGCGGCGGTCACGATCGAGCGCGCGCGCTTGACGCGCGAGCGCATGGAGCGCCGGCGCATCGAGAAGGAGCTCGCGATCGCGCGCGAGATCCAGCTCTCGTTCCTCCCGAAGCGCGCGCCGGAAATCGCGGGCTTCGAGGTCGCCGGCACGACCCATCCGCACGACGAGGTGGGGGGCGACTACTTCGATTTCATCCCGGTCTCGGACACGCGCCTCGGGCTCGCGATCGCGGACGTCTCCGGCAAGGGGATTCCCGCCGCCCTCATCATGGCGGGCTTCCGCATGTCGCTGCTGGCCGAGATCCGCAACGAGTTCGCGATCCGCGCCGTGATGCGCAAGGTGAACTCGCTGCTCTACGAGAGCACCGACCGCGACAAGTTCGTCACTGCGTTCTACGGCGTGCTCGACCACCGCAACCGCGTCCTCATGTTCACGAACGCCGGGCACAATCCGCCGATCCTGCTGCGCGAGGGCGGCCGCGTCGACTACCTGACGGACGGTGGCGTCGCGCTCGGGGTGCTGCCGGAGGCGCACTACGAGGACCGGCCGATCGCGATCCGGCCCGGGGATGTGCTGGTGCTGTACACGGACGGCGTGACCGAGGCGGAGGACGCCTCGCACGCGCAGTTCGGCCGGCGGCGTCTCGAGGAGAGCATGGTGAAGCTCGCCGGCGGCACGGCCCAGCAGATCCTGGACGGGATCGTGAGCGCGGTGCGCGCGTTCGCGGGCGAGCATGGGCTGACCGACGATCTCACGCTGATGGTCCTCAAGGCGAAGCCGGAGCCGCCGTCGAGCTAGGCGGACGGCGCCGCGCGCTCGAGCGCCTGCGCCATCTTCAGCACCTCGGCCGCGTGGCCGCGAACCTTCACGCGGTTCCACAGCGCCGCGATCTGCCCGTCGCGCGCGATCAGCACGGTGGCGCGGCGCAGGAACTCGATGCTCCAGGGACCGATCCCGACGCGCGAGAGGATTCCGAACGCGCGCCCCGCGTGGCGCTCGCGGTCGGTGAGCAGCGGGTAGGGGAGATCGAGGCGCTCCATCCAGCGCTGGTTCGTCCCGGGGGAATCCACCGAGACGCCCGCGACGGTCACGTGGGCGCGCGCGAATTCGGCGTGGAGTGCGCGAAACTCGCGCATCTCGCGCACTCAGCCGGGTGTGCCGCCGTGGATGAAGAAGAACAGCACCACGGGGCCCCGGGTGAGCGCGTCGCCGAGCCGGAACGGCGCGCCCGTGGGTGACTCGAGGATCAGATCGGGTGCGCGGCGGCCCACGACTTCGTTGTCGCGCGGCACGTCGGTCACGTTCGCACCATAGTGGACACCCGAGGGGCCGGCAAACCGCTGCCGGCGCCGCTCGGACCCGCGCACTTCAAGTGATGCTTGAAGCCGCGAATTCTTGACCCTCCCGGTCAATCCCGATAGTGTGCCCGGAACTTCCCCCTCATTCGGGAGCGCCCGTTGCGATTCGATCCGCTCGTCATCCTGGCCCTTCCCGTCGTGGCGTTCAGCCTGGCCGCTCATGAATGCGCGCACGGCCTCGTGGCGGGCTGGCGCGGCGACAGCACGGCCCGCGAGGCCGGCCGCGTGACCCTCGATCCGCGGCCGCATCTGGACCCGTTCGGAACGCTGCTCCTCCCGGGCCTGCTCGTGCTGCTGCACGCGCCGTTCCTGCTCGGCTGGGCGCGCCCCGCACCGGTCGAGGCCGCACGCCTGCGCGATCCGCGCCGCGACCGGGCGCGCGTCGCGCTCGCCGGGCCGCTCGCGCACCTCGCGCTGGCGCTCGCGTTCGCCGCGCTCGCGCGCCTGGCGCCGCCCGGCCCGCCCTGGACGCTCGCGCATCGCGCCGCGGTGTTCGGGGTGGTCGCGAACTGCGCGCTCGCGGCATTCCACCTGATCCCGTTGCCGCCGCTCGACGGCTCGTGGCTGCTGATGCGCGTGCTCAGGCTGCGCCAGATCCTGCTGCTCCATCAGTTCCGGCTGGTCGGATTCCTGGTGCTCGGCGCGGTGCTGCTCTCGCCGATCGCGGCACCGGCGCTGCGCGGCGCGCTCGCGGCCGGCGCCGCGGGCTGCCTCGCGCTGTTCGGCGTGCACGATCAGGCGGGGGCGTGGTGAAGCGCGGCCGCATCCTGTCCGGCATGCGACCGACCGGGCGCATGCATCTCGGCAATTACGTCGGCGCGCTCGAGAACTGGGTGCGGCACCAGAACGACGGCTGGGAGAACCTGCACATGGTGGCCGACTGGCACGTGCTCACGACCGGCTACGAGGACACCACGCGGCTCCAGACCGACATCTTCGACATGGTCGTGGACTGGCTCGCCGCCGGGCTCGATCCCAAGCAGAGCGTGATCTTCGTCCAGTCGGCGGTGAAGCAGCACGCCGAGCTCCACCTGCTGTTCTCGATGCTGGTGAGCAAGGCGCGCCTCGAACGCATCCCGACGCTCAAGGAGCAGATCCGCGATCTCCATCTCGACGAGCAGACCATCTCGTACGGCCATCTCGGCTACTCGGTGCTGCAGGCCGCGGACATCCTGATCTACAAGGCGACGCACGTTCCGGTCGGCGAGGATCAGGTGCCGCACGTGGAACTGACGCGCGAGATCGCGCGGCGCTTCAACTTCCTCTACTGCAAGGACCGCCCGCATGTGTTTCCCGAGCCGGAGGCCCAGCTCACCGCGTTCCCGCGCCTGCGCGGCGTGGACGGCGGGCGCATGAGCAAGTCGGTCGGCAACACAATCCTGCTCACCGACACGCCGGAGGCGATCACCGAGAAGATCCGCCAGGCGTACACCGACCCGAAGAAGATCCGCGCGAACGATCCGGGACGTCCGGAGCCCGACGAATCGGACGGGCACGGCGGCTGCGTGGTGTGGGAGTATCACCGCAAGTTCAACCCGGCCGAGGCGGAATCGATCGCGAAGCGCTGCCGCGCCGGCGAGCTGGCGTGCGTGCCGGACAAGAAGCACCTCGCCGCAATCGTGATCGAGGCGCTCGCCCCGCTCCGCCAGCGGCGCGAACAGTGGATCTCCGACCCGGACGCCGTGCGCGACGTGATCGAGGACGGCAACCGGCGCGCGCGCGAAATCGCCGAGGCCACGATGGACGAGGTGCGGAGCGCGATGGGACTCAAATCCAACGGGGTGAAGGTGCGATGAGCGCGGCCGACGAAACCGCCCGACCCGAGGATCCGCGCGGCGAAGCCGGACCTCCACCCGCGCCGCGTTCCGGCGCGCCCGCGACGGTGACGGTCAAGCTCGCGCGCTTCGAGGGGCCGCTCGATCTCCTGCTCCACCTCATCAAGCGCGACGAGATCGACATCTACGACATCCCGATCGCGCACATCACGCAGCAGTACCTCGCCTACATCGAGCTGATGCGCGCGCTCGACCTCGAGGTCGCGGGCGAGTTCCTCGTCATGGCCGCGACGTTGATGCGCATCAAGGCGAAGATGCTACTGCCGCTGCCGGGAGTCGGGGAGGAGGAGGACGAGGGCGATCCGCGCGAGGAGCTGGTGCAGCGGCTGATCGAGTACCGCCAGTTCAAGGAGGCGGCCGGAACGCTGCAGATCCGGGAGGCCGATCGCCGGCGCCTGTTCGAGCGCGGCATGGTGCCCGGCGACGACGAGATGGGCCCGCTGCCGCTCGCGCCCGTGACGCTGTTCGACCTGCTCGATGCGCTGAACCGCGTGATGTCGCGCGTGCCCGAGCAAACCGTGTACGAGGTGCAGGGCGAGCTGTACGACGTCGAGGACAAGATGACGCTGATCGCGAGCACGGTCGCGGAGCATGGCACGGTCTCCTTCACCGACCTGCTGCTGCGCTGCCGCGCGCGCGCCGAAATGATCGTGACCTTCATGGCGCTGCTCGAACTCATCAAGATGGGCCAGGTGGCGGTGATCCAGGCCGAGAACTTCGGCGACATCACGCTGGTCGCCCGCGTCCCGAAAGGAAGTGACTCGCATGCCTCCGATGAATCTGCGCGCGGCGATTGAAGCGCTGCTGTTCTCGTCCGACCAGCCGCTGCCCCTGAGCCTGCTCGCGGAGTCGCTCGAGGCGCCGTCGGACGAGGTGATGGAGAGCCTGACCGCACTCGGGCTCGACTACAGCGCGCGCGGCGCGGGCGTCGAGCTGCGCGAGATCGCGGGCGGCTGGCAGTTCGTGACCGCGGCCGAGCAGGCCGACTGGGTCGGGCGCATGCTGCGCGGCAAGCGGCGC
>Ga0318551_10000612_pt1 | contig 11279 bp, 11 predicted proteins | sample GRESIP082b2f19_FD_203511 | JGI IMG/M metagenome (GOLD analysis project Ga0318551, IMG submission 203511) | Tropical soil microbial communities from Luquillo Experimental Forest, Puerto Rico - GRE.SIPMG.082b2f19 | ecosystem: Environmental > Terrestrial > Soil > Tropical forest > Bulk soil...
ATTACACAGCGTCCGTCAGTGGCATTGTGATACCAGGCAAATGGGTTGTGGATGCTATTGATGCGCACATTAAGCTTGGATTTGCCGACGATGGCCAATGGTTGGCGGGGTTCGATGTCGCGGATGAAGGGCCGGACATCAATGCCATGGTGGCGCGCAAGGGTGTCATTCTGCAATATGCTGAGGGCTGGGACGCGCGCGACACTGGCGTCACAGCGCGTAAGGCTGTTGTCACCGCCAATAATTGGGGTGTCAAGCGGGTGCAGTACGACTGCGTTGGTGTCGGGGCCACCGTCAAAGCTGAGATCAACCGTCTGAATGATGAAGGCTTGATTCCGCGCGGCATGCGTTTCATTCCTTGGGATGCTGGCGCTGGTGTTTTGTTTCCAGAACGCCATGTGGTGCCGGCGGACATCGACAGTCCGACCAATAAGGATCATTACAGAAACCTGAAAGCGCAGGCTTGGTGGGAGTTGCGGCAGCGGTTTGAGCGCACATACCGCGCGGTTGGGCTTCAGGAAGATGGCTTAATTTGGCGTGACACTTATGATCCTGACGAGTTGATCTCAATACCAAGCTCGTTGCCAAATTTGGATCAGATCAAGGTCGAGCTCAGTCAGGCCACTTACAGTCAATCTGGGCAGTTGAAGCTGCTGATTGATAAGAAGCCTGACAACGCCAAGAGTCCAAACTACGCTGATGCCATCGTCATGTGCTATTGGCCGGTGCAAGTTGGCGTACTTGAGATCAGCGAAAGTTTGCTTGCGCGTTCGCGCATGCCTATGCGGAGGAGGAGATAACTACCAATGAGCTGGAATGTGGCGGTCCCGAAGGGCGCGACCCTCAAACAGGCGCAGGATGCGATTAGCAATACGCTTAACTTGCCGGACGGCGTTGGGCAGCATCTTGCTGACGCGCTCGACAGCTTGCACGAACGGCATGGGCCGGACGTTCTGGTTGACGTTACCGCGCATGGGCATTTCTTTGACGGTTCACAGTCGAGCTTTGAGGTCACTACAGTGACCATTGATGTGCGTAAGAGCGGCGACATGTCGCACGCGGTGCAGGAATCAGGCACGGCGGCTGATACGCACACGCACACACCAACAGACCCGGCGGCGTCGACAGACCCGACTGCGCCAGCCACTTCAGCAGACCCAGCCGCAACGGACCCGTCAAGCACTAGTTGATGCTGCGTTCCTGGTACGCAAATTTCGTGCTCGGCTGTTACGCAGTGGTTCTCTGCTGCGTAATGGTCGGGTTCTTAATCACATTGGGACGATGACACATGTTCAGCAAGCCCAAGCCCACGGACGCGCCGCCGCAGCCCAAGGCCAGCGCACCCACGCCAGTTCCGACAACTGACCCGGCGCCAACCAACGCGATATTTCCGGCGCTGGGAACAATGTCAATGACCGGTGTGCCGGGTGGTCCGTTGAATGAAGACCCCAGCACGCAAATTGCGCAGCAGCAAAAGAGCGATTCACAAAGAGCCAATTGAGGTGAGCCGTGGCGCGCGTCCTATTCGTTCTGCGAGAACGCTCCGGTTATCCTGGTTACCCAGGCTATCCCGGCTACTTGGAAGGTGCAGGGCTCAAAGATCAGCCAGCTTCAACGGGCCTTTACAATTCAGGACGCTTCATTTCTGACTGGCTCGGTCTGAATGGTGTTGAAACCAAGATCGTGCATGTCAATGACGCCAACGACATTCATCGCGAAATCGTCGCCTTTGCTGCCACGCATTGTGTGATTGAAGCCATTTGGGTGCCGCCGTACAAGTTCGATGAGCTACATGCGGAATGCCCTTACGTTTGGTTCATGGTGCGCAACCATTCAGAAGCGCCATTCCTGGCCATTGAGAGCATGGCATACGATTGGTTGTTGCAGTACCTCAGCAAGATTAGTGTGGCCGTTTGCCCGAATTCGCCGCGCATGATGGACGATCTGCGCTTTCTAGCCAGTGATCTTTATCCAAACTGGACCACAGACGTCATTGAATTGAAAGTGCCGCTGCTACCAAATTGCTATCCGTTGAATGTTGCGTCGCCGTACCACCCCAACAATATCAAGGACACGTTGGACATCGGTTGCTTCGGCGCATTGCGGCCGTTGAAGAACCACGTCACGCAGGCGCTGGGCGCCATGCGGTTGGCCGACACGCTCAAGCGCCGGTTGCGGTTCCATATCAACCCTGACTCTGGCGAAGGTGGCATTGATAACGCCATATGGACGAATCTGAAGGCGTTGTTTGCGGCCTTTCCGCAGTACACCTTGGTCGAGCATCCTTGGCATTCGCACACGGACTTTCTGGACCTGCTGAGCCAGATGGACATGGTTAGTCAGGTTTCATTCTCTGAGACCTTCAACTTTGTGGCGGCTGACGCAGTTAATCAAGGCGTGTCAACCTTGGGTTCGCCAGAGATTGCCTGGCTGCCGTCCATGGCGCAGGCGCAACCCTCATCGTCCGCCGATATTTGCGCTGGGCTGTTGCGGCTTTGGGGCATGAAGACGGCAAGTCCACGCTACACGCCGGGTCGTGATGGTCTAACGGCTTACAACAAGGCCTCCGCCATATCGTGGTATGGCTACATCATCAAGACAGATCAAAATCACGGCGGTCTTCAACCGCCGCATCCGCCGCATCCGCCGCATCCGCCTCACCCTTAAGCTGGGAGAGTTACCCTCATGAACGACAAACTGAACGCCCAGCATTCAACAGGCGCAGGCGTCATTATGCGGCCAACGGCAGTCGAAGTGTTAGCTGTCTGTGGCCGTTTTCATGCGGAATGTTACCGCAAGGGTGAATTGCTCTGGGAAGACGATTACGACAACACAGTCGTGACCGTCGGCAAGAACCTGATCCTGGATCAAGCGTTCGCCGGCAGCGCCTACACCGCGACGGAGTACATGGGTCTGGTGAGTTCGGTGTCGTATTCGGCAATCGCTGCTACAGACACAATGGCGTCGCACCCCGGCTGGACGGAAGCCGGCACCACCAATGCGCCCACCTATTCTGGCAACCGGCCCACTTGCGTCTGGGCGGCTGCGTCGGCTGGCGCCAAGGCGCTCAGTGCTGCATTGAGCTTCTCCATCACCGGTGGCGGCACCATCAAGGGTTCATTCCTGGTTGGTGGAGCTGGCGCTTCCAACGCGGTCATGAACACCTCTGGCGTGCTGGTAAGTTCCGGCTTGTTTACGGGCGGTGACCGGGCTGTGTTGAATGGTGACACCGTCAACGTCAGTTGGAGCATCAGCATTTGATATGCTCTGGCTGATCAACAGCGGGGCAATCTGGATCGTGCTTCCAGTGCTGCTTTTGATTGGCATTTACCTGAGGTCACGACGCCCACCCATGACTTGAATCCTCCTGGGCAAGGAGGTGAGCGATGACCATCAGTTTTGTCGGTGCTGCCAATGCTGCGGCTACGACAATCACGCTGCCAGCTGGGCGAGCTGTTGCTGATCTTGAGATCATTTGGGCGTACAACAACGGCAGCAATACTGTCCCTACGGTTCCAGCCGGTTGGACGACCATTCGTAGCGCGGGCGCCAGTACGAACGCTGGCGTTTGCGCGTATCGGGTTTGTACCAGCACCAGTGACGCGTCTGGCACTTGGACGAACGCCACTAACCTGATTTGTGCGGTGTATCGTGGCGCGCTGCTAGCCAGCAATTCCGCTGTCGCAGCGACGGGTTCCAGTAACAGCATTGCGTACCCAACGTGTCCGATGACGTACACGGATGGGTCGAGTTGGGTGGTTGGTGTTGCGGGCCATCGCACAGCCAACAATGTCAATGTTGCGCCGACCGGCATGACGAACAGGACGTCATCCGGCACTGGTCCTCAATCGGCGCTGCATGATACGGCGGGTGGCGTTGGCGCGTTTAACGCTGCCAGTGTTACGGTCAGCGCCAGCTCTGGTTGGGTGGTCGACACTGTTGAATTGTCGTCTGCTGCCATCAACGTTGTCGAAGCGGGCGGCGCAGGCGACAATTTCAGTTCGCAAACTGTGTCGGCGGCACACATTGTTGAGTTCAGCACTCCGGCTTCGCAATTGTTGCCGGTGTTGCTGTTTCCAGCGACAAGTGGCGGTGGCGCTCAAGATTCGCCCATTTTAACGGGTGATGTCGAAAACGTATCCAGCGCCGAAGCAGCGGCGGCTGCGGACGTTACAGACGCCACAATTGTTCCGGGTGGCGGCACTACTTATTCAGTTAACGTTAATGAGCTTTCATCGTTCGCGTCAGGCGCAATTGGCCTGGTTACCATCTTTGTTCCGGCGTCGTTGTCGCCTTCAACTTATGGCGACGTAACCTCATCCTTAATCCCAACCTCCGTCAATGTGACGGAAGCCGGTGCAGCGGCGGACACCACTAATCGCACGGCGATATTTGGCCCGAACCCAACGCAGGAAAATGGTTCGGCAGTTGACGTCACTGACGCCACGGTGGTTACGGCGACACAGTCAGTGACGGAAGCTGGCGCGGCGGCGGACACAACCAATGCGCTGACGCTCATTGCGCGCACGGTGACGGAAGCCGGCGCAGCGGTTGACGCGCCGGCCAGCTTGGCTGTGTTGCCGAGCACAATTGCTGAAGTTGGCGCAGCGGTTGACGCGCCTAATAGCGTTGGGGTGTTCCCGACACAGGCCATTGTTGAAGCCGGCGCAGCAGTTGACACCACCAATGATTTAGCGGCCATTCTGCGGCCGGCGGTGGCGGAAGTTGGCGCAGCGGTTGACGTCACCAGCAATTTGACGTCAGCGCTGAATGCGACAGCCGAAGCTGCGGCAGCTATTGATGTCACCAACAACATTGCGGCGCTGCCGTCAGCGCTGAGTGATTTTGGTATAGCGACCGACACAACCAATGATGCGTCTGTGTTGGCCTGCTCTGTAGCGGAAGCCGGCGCGGCGATTGAAGCCACCAATCCGGTTGAGATTGAAGTTGGCGCCATTGTTGAAGCTGGCGCCGCAATTGATCAATCGGCCAATATTGCCAGTCTGCCATCCAGCGTCGCGGAAACCGGCGCAGCGGCTGACATCACTAGCCTTTTCGCGTCAGGCGTCCTGGTGGTCGCGGAGGCGGGTTCAGCGGCGGACGCACCCGTAACCACGGCGACCCTGCCGGCGGCCGTAGCCGAAGCCGGCGCGGCCGTCGACACAGTGATAAGCGCGCTGGCCGCCAAGAGCGCTGTAGCCGAAGCCGGCGCGGCTGTTGACACCACCACCCTGGCCGGTGGCGGCGTGATGGTGGTGACTGAAGCTGGCGTAGCAGCTGACGCCACAACGGCCTTGGCCATCTTGCCATCTGCGCTAATTGAAGCCGGCGCAGCGGCGGACGCGTCAACCGTCAGCGTTACGACGGTCGGCGTAATCATTGAAGCTGGCGCAGCCGCTGACACGGTGTCGCTGGTTTCTGGCGTAATTCTAATCGTCGCTGAGTTGGGCGCAGCGGTTGACGCTACCGACACCGTAGCCATTGGCGCAGGCGCTACAACTGAAGTTGGCGCAGCCAGCGACGTCACCAATACGCAAGTGGCCGCTGTCGGTTTAATGGCGGAAATGGCCTTTGCGAGTGACGGTTTAGGCGGTGGCGGTGGAACATCATTAACTGCGGAACATCTTGCGGCGCAAGACGTCACCAGCGCTAGCGCCCAGACATTCACCAGCGTGGTGTATGAACTTGCTAATGCCGCAGAGTTCACTGATGCGTCGATGGCCGGTAAGTACGGCGACCAGACGCTGGAAACTGGCTCAGTTGTTGAAGCAACTTCTGAAGTATCAATGGCTGGTTTCACAGTGGTTGAAGCTGGCTCAGCGGTTGATATTGCGTTGACGATATTGATTCCGCGCGTCATTGCGGTCACTGCGTCGGTGGCGCCAATTGCGGAAGGCGAAGCCAGCGTGAGCGCAGTTGAAGTTGCAACAGCGTCGGTCGGTCCGGGTGGGAGGTGAATTGAGGCATGGCCACCTTTGACCTCAACGCCATCACCTTTGAACTCGACACAACGTTGCTCATCCAGAGCAGCTTCAATGTGGTTTCAACTGGCGCGCCGTTTGATCCAGACACTGTGTGGCTGTATCTGCGCGACCCGTTGGGCAACTTGATGGCCTATACCGGGGCGCAACTCAGTCACGCGTCAATGGGCGTTTTCACGTTTAGTTTGACGCCAAGCTTGGCGGGTGGCTGGACCTACAAATTTCAGGGCCTGAGCGCGGGCGGGTTGGATGTGACGACGCCAGACGAAGTATTCTTCATCAATCCGTCGCCGGCCATGGGTCAGCCAGCGCTGGCGCCGCCGTATTACGGACCTGCGCCGCCGTTGACGCCAATCACTGTGTCTGAACCGCCTTACTGCTGGGTTTGAAAATGGCTAAAACGCCTTCACCGCCGCCGCCATCAGAAAGCGCACCTGCGACGGAAAGCGCCAGCGCTAGCGTTGATCCGTTGACGGGCGACCTGACTCCGTCACCATTGGCCTATGGCGTCGTCAATATGGCAATACTTGACGGTGGTGGCGTCAGCCGCAACGTCAAGATGTGGTCCGATAATGCGGGGTTGACGGGTAATCTCACCAGCATGCCAGTGTTGGCGGGTGTGGATGGCGCCAACCCGGCTGCGCCGACCAACCCGTTGCCGGTGTCAGGCCCGTCGCGCACGCCGGTAGCTGGTGCGCAGATGGCGCTTGCGTTAGCAACTGCACAAACGTTGACAGTGCCGACTGGCGCCACAGTGGCGGTGGTGCAAGCTGAGAATGGGGATTTACGGTGGCGGGATGACGGTACCGCCGCAACGGGTGCGGCCGGCATGTTGTTGTATGCTGGCGCCATACGCGAGTTTTCCGGGTCTGGATTGGGTGCTATTTCACTCATTCAGGCAACCGGCAACACAAGTCAAGCCAATGTGAGCTACTACAAATGAACGCTCTGCGAACTTTGGCGGCAGGCACAGCCGTACTCGCTTTGTTGGCGGATACAGCTGGTGCGGCAACTGTCGCGGCGAAGCATGGCCGTACAAAGGTGGTGATTCACACGCCGCGTGAGCCGCGCAGTGTTGTTACGCCATTTGGCGGTCAGCCGATGTCGATTTCGGATGGCAGCGATGTTGCTGAAGGCGCTAAGGCAGACACGGCAACCTGCACGCCGCCCGCGTCGGTTTCAGGTTGCTTAAAGCAACTTGATGCGGATGTAAAATCACCCATCCCCGCTGGCACGGCGGTAATTGGTTATACGTCGGCTGACCCTTGTGCGCAGTTGACCAAATCGACGGCCGATTTTTCGTCAACGACTTCAGGTGGTTCAGTCATCACCGCTTCGGCCTCCAACAAGGCTTATATCTGCTCAATAACCATCATTTCGTCTAAATATGCCAGCATCAGCCTGATTGAAGGGACAGGCTCTTCAGTTTGCACAGGTGGCACGCCAGCCGCTGTTTACGGCAACACAGGCGTCACAGCCGCCAACGGTATGGCCATTGGGGTGGCGTCAACCAACGATGGCGGTGGCCTCACCATCGGCAATGGTGGCTACACAATTGCGAAGAGTGGCACAGTGAACTACAACACATGCGCGCTGTTCACGACCACCAACAGCCCGCAGGTCAACTTTCATGTTAGCTACGTCAATGCGCCGTAGACTGCTGCTGGCTGCCGTAGCGCTGTTGCTGACGCCGGGACTGGCTGCTGGTTCGGTCAGCTCGATGGGCGCTGGCGCTTGGGCCGTAGCGTCGTCCGGCGGTGGACCTTACACCGCCGGCCCTGGGGACGTTTTGAGTGGTGCGGCGGTCTATGTTGGTTTGCGCGCTTACACGGCGGCAATTGCGACGGCGCATACGCAACCGTTGGTGAACCTGCGCCGCGCTAGTGATAGCCATCAATGCGACGTGTTGGTCGCCACCAATGGCGGATTGGGGGTTACGGCCAGTTGCGGGACTGGCGGCGACAATGGCCAATCGGCAACGTCGTTCTGCGCATCAACCACGTGCTACGCCACCAAGTTATACGACCAGTCAGGTAACAGCCGGGATCAGTCGCAAGCGACAACCACAGCCCAACCACAGCTCGTGTTTTCATGTCTTGGCGCAAAGCCTTGTTTGTCGGGCGACGGCACTAAGTGGCTGTCTGGCGCTGATGGTTTGACGGCTTTTACGTTTTCATTTTCAATAACGGAGTCGCGGACCAGCATTGTCGCCTGGGAAACGCTGCTTAATTTTCAGACAGCAGCAACTGGTGGTGGTTGTGGTTATGGCAACAATTACACCGGCGACACCGATCAATACTGGTCGTGCGGCACGCTGTTTGGCGTTAGCGTCTTTCCGGGCGGCACGGCTTGGCACATAATCGGTGTGCTTAACGACACGCCAAATGCAACGGCAATAGTGGATGGCGTAGTCAACGACATTGCGACTTCCGGCACCAATACGCCAGCCACGACCATGGGTGAGCTAGGGTACAGCGACGCTGGTTCTTGGAGTGGTGAGTTCACCGAATTGATTGTCTATACTTCGAACATCAATAGCAGCAACATGGCTGCCCTATGTCACAACTCTTACGCCTATTATGGGACATCGGTCGCATGCTGAGGCGCAGCCTTCTGGCAACGGCGATTGGCATTTTGACGGCTGGTCCGGTTTACCCTGAGCCGGTGATTCCGCCTGCGCCGCCAATCTTTGTTCCGCCGGCCGCGCCGTTTTTTGAACCAGTTGCGCCGCGCGCTGCGCCGCAGCGTGCCGGCTTCATTCATGGTTCGTCTGCCTCGCCACCGCCGCCAACGTGTGCGTATCCAGTTGATGGCGGTTGCGCCGCTGCGGCGGCCGGGTTGATCAGGCAATCGAGCTTCGGCACTTACGCGCGGCAGAATGGCCAGAGTTGGGCGGGTGGCAATCATCCGTGGAACTGGAATTCTTGCGGGGTTGATTACGGCTGTGGTGCTTACGGGCCGTTCCACCGGGCTGATCAGATCAACACCTATGTTCCGGCCTGCACCTATGCGCCGCTCGGTAACTCAGGCGGCAATGGGCCGTTGATAACCTGCGCGGGCGGCGCGAACCTGACGATTCAGGATATCGACTTTTCCGACACAGGCAGTGGGCCCGGCACCAATTGCGTTCCGTTAATACTGAATAATCCACAAACCGGCACTCTGACGTTGAAGGACGTCAGATTCAAGAATGGTCCTAATTGCACCGGCAATAATACAGGGCCTGGCGTTGGGCCGATGTTGGTGCGGGCCTTGGACGGTGGCTCATCGGCTAACTTGGATCTTGAAAATATCACCGTTGATGGTGATATGTACAATCAAGCCAGCAGCCCTGGCGGTTGCCTTTATTTCTCGATCTATGGCAGCGTAACAATCCGCTATAGCGCCTTTTTGCGGTGTGACGGACGACCCATCACGATTGCGTCTGGCAGTACAGCTTCGACATTCTTATTGACTAATTACAATTATATCGAGGACATGAACTACACCACCTTCAACGGGTGGCACGGCGAGTTTGTACTTGAGACCTCGACAGGTCCAAATATGGCGTCGTTCACGTCGTCCTACGACACGGCGCTGAATGGCCACAATGTCGCAACGGGTTCGAACGGCACTACCGCTTTCATCAATCCGACGCCGGGTGTCTTTTCAACCAAGTTTGCCACGGTGCAAATTGATCATCTGGTTGCAGTCACCAACTACAATCCGGCGGCGCCAGGCGGGCAAACAGTAACAACCAGTCAGGCGGCGTGGTTTGGTGGTTTTTACGGCACGATTACCATCAGCAACAACTACGTCGATCACACTGGCACCTACGGATCGAGCTTCGGGACCGGCGGTGGTTACTGCGACAGCCCAACAACGTTTACCAGTAATACCGATTTGGTCAGCGGTGGCGCCATCAATACTTGGGGCTCAATTCCTGTTGGTGCCATCAACAACGGTGTTTATAATTCAGGGAATGGCAGCACCACACTGTCGTTGAACGCGGGTGCTTACCCGATCTTAAACGGCGGGAAAATCCTGCTTGCCAGCATGGCTGGCACTGGCAGTGTGGCCTCGCTGAATGGCACGCAGACCACTGGCACGAACTATACTAATCAAATAAACGCCAATGGTGGTTCTTACAACAGCTCAACTGGGGCTGCCAGCGTCACACTAGTATCTGCGCCGGGTGGTCTGGTCCCTGGCGTCATGTTCCAGTTGGTTGGTATGACTGGTACAGGCGCAGTCTCGTCATTGAATGGTTACTGGACGGTGACGAGTGTGTCAAGCAATACGGTGAACTTCACCGCCACAACTGGTCTCGGCACCATCACGATTACAGCTGGTCAATTCTATAATGAGTTGATTAACTTCACAGGACCCACCGGTTTAACTCTTACCATCACAGGTGGCTCAGTCAATACGAATTGTTGAGATTATGTACGGAAATTGGCACAAGGTGGTCTGGACGCCGGAACGGCTTGAGCGTTTGAAGGCGCTTGTCGATCAGCGGCCACGGTTGCCTAAGGACACAATCTGCGCACGCTTGGGTTGTACACGCTCGGCTATGACGCACGCAATGCACAACTATGGCATTGGTGGCGCAAGGATTTACAATCAACACCCATCCACCAATTATAAAACCCGCGCAATACCGGTATGCAAGCCGAAGGGCAGCCCCATCAAGCTTGATCTAGGGCGGCCGAAAAGCTTAACGGCGCGCTTGATGGGCGATCCACTCCCTGGGCGCACGCCTTGGGCAGCGTAGGAGAGATCAAATGATCATTCTGATTGCGGCAGCCTTGGTCGTGCTGGGTGTGGTAATACGGGCCGTGGCGGCCAACACGCCGCTGGCGTGGGGCGACAGAGCGGCCTGGGTTCTTTGGGCCGTGGCGGCTATTCTGTGGTTGATAACCATGGTTGGTAGTGGCGGTAAGTAGTTGGGTTGCCAGTGTAACTTTCTCGAAACCTTAAGGAGATTCATGTGAAGAAGATTTTGTTGGCGGCTGTGGCCGCTATGGCGCTGGGCTGGGCGGGCACCGCAGCACCAACCACCGTACTCAATTTAGGCGAGGGAAACTCTGACATCATTGGGTACCCTGGCCCTTACGGCAATGTGACGATCAACCTGCTTGATTCAACGCATGCTACAGTGGTATTTGCGTCGGACAATGTTGGCGCCAACGACTTCTTCTTCATTGATTCTGGCATCGCTGATGTCAATGTCAATGCGACCAGCTTCTCGCTGAGCAACCTGGTCACCAATGGCCTCGGCAGTCCCAGCATCGCTGGTGGTGGCTCTGGCAATGTGGA
>Ga0318551_10000617_pt1 | contig 11233 bp, 8 predicted proteins | sample GRESIP082b2f19_FD_203511 | JGI IMG/M metagenome (GOLD analysis project Ga0318551, IMG submission 203511) | Tropical soil microbial communities from Luquillo Experimental Forest, Puerto Rico - GRE.SIPMG.082b2f19 | ecosystem: Environmental > Terrestrial > Soil > Tropical forest > Bulk soil...
AGCTGCCGCTGTTGTTCGACCGCGGCCGGCTGATCGGCGTCGCCGACCTGTGGCTCGACGAGTCGGTGCAGGCTCATCCGGCGAGCCGCCGCCGTGCGCGGCTCCTGTGGCGCGCGGGGGAGTGACAACCACCCCGGGATCGAGCACGGCCCCGGTCGGATGTGCTACCCTGCTGGCCCGTCGTCGCAGCCGGCTGCTGTGGCGGTTGCGGCCTCATACGGCGGGAAATTCCTCAAGCTTCATATGACGCGATTCGTATTCGTCACCGGCGGCGTCGTGTCCTCGTTGGGCAAGGGCATCGCCGCCGCCTCGCTCGGAGCGATCCTCGAGGCGCGTGGCCTCAAGATGGCGATGGTGAAGCTCGATCCCTACATCAACGTCGATCCGGGCACCATGAGCCCGTTCCAGCACGGCGAGGTATTCGTCACCCAGGATGGCACCGAGACGGACCTGGATCTCGGGCACTACGAGCGCTTCGTGCGCACCACCACCGGCCGCAACAGCAACTTCACCACCGGGCGTATCTACGAGCGCGTCATTGCCAAGGAGCGGCGCGGGGATTACCTCGGCGCCACCGTGCAGGTGATTCCGCACATCACCGACGAAATCAAGCGCTGCATCAAGCTTGGCGCCGACGGCTCGGACGTGTGCATGGTGGAGATCGGGGGTACGGTGGGCGATATCGAATCGCTCCCCTTCCTCGAGGCAATTCGCCAGCTCGGTGTCGAGCTCGGCCGCAACAACTGCGTCTACATGCACCTGACGCTGGTGCCGATCGTCGGGGGCTCGGGAGAGATCAAGACCAAGCCGACGCAGCACTCGGTGAAGGAGCTGCGCGGCATCGGCATTCAGCCCGATGTGCTCCTGTGCCGCTGCAAGCATCCCCTGCCGGAGGAGCAGCGCCGCAAGATCGCGCTGTTCACTAATGTGGAAGAGCGCGCCGTGATCTCGGCGGTCGACGCGGACGACATCTATCGCATCCCCATCCTGCTGCACGAGCAGGGACTCGACGACATCGTGGTCGACAAGCTGCGCCTGGAGGTGCCGCCGACCGATCTCGCCGAGTGGCGCCACGTCGTGAGCGGCAAGGCCAATCCCGACGGCCAGGTCGACATCGCCATGGTCGGCAAGTACGTGCAGATCCGCGATTCCTACCTGTCGCTGCACGAGGCCCTGATGCACGGGGGCCTCAAGAGCCGCACGCGCGTCAACATCCACTACATCGAGTCGACCGACATCGAGCAGCACGGCACACAGGTGCTGAAGGGAGTGGACGCAGTGCTCGTGCCCGGCGGTTTCGGCGAGCGCGGCATCGAGGGCAAGATCCAGGCGGTGCGCTACGCGCGCGAGCACGGCGTCCCCTACCTCGGCATCTGCCTCGGCATGCAGGTGGCGATCGTCGAGTTCGGCCGCCACGCCCTCGGCCTCGCCGACGCCAACAGCACCGAGTTCAACCGCGCCACACCCCACCCGGTGATCGCGCTCATCTCCGAGTGGCAGGACCAGGTGCACGGCGCGCAGACCCGCGATGAGAGCTCGGGCAAGGGCGGCACCATGCGGCTGGGAGCGCAGGAGGTGGTGCTCGGCGCCGGCACGCACGCCCGCGATATTTACGGCCGCGATCTCATCATGGAGCGCCACCGGCACCGCTACGAGTTCAACAACCGCTATCTCGATCGCTACCGCCAGGGCGGCATGCGCTTCTCGGGGTTCTCGCGTGACGGACTCGTGGAGGTGCTCGAGCTCGCCAACCACCCCTGGTTCATGGCGACCCAGTTCCACCCCGAGTTCACTTCCACGCCGCGTGACGGGCATCCGCTGTTCACCGGCTTCATCCGCGCCGCGCGCGCGCAGCGCGCCGCGCAGCTGCCGCAGGCAGCCGGCGCCTGAACCAGCGCCGCCCCGGCTCCGCGGCGCGAACCGCTACCATGCAGCTCGCTGGACATGAGGTCGGAAACGGCCAGCCGCTGTTCCTCATCGCGGGGCCCTGCGTGATCGAAAGCCCGGCGCTCACCCAGGAGATCGCCGGTCGGCTCAAGGAGATCACGGCCCGCCTGGGCGTTCCCTTCATCTTCAAGGCCTCCTACGACAAGGCAAACCGCTCCTCGCGCGCCAGCTTCCGCGGGCCCGGGATCGAGGCGGGCCTGCAGGTGCTCGCCGACGTGCGCGCACGCGTCGGCGTGCCGGTGCTCACCGATGTGCACGAGGACACTCCGCTCGCCGAGGTGGCGGCGGTGGTCGATGTGCTGCAGACCCCGGCCTTTCTCTGCCGGCAGACGAATTTCATCGTGAGCGTCGCGGCCCAGGGAAAGCCGGTCAACATCAAGAAGGGGCAGTTCCTTTCGCCGTGGGAGATGCAGAACGTGGTCGACAAGGCGCGCTCCACCGGCAACCAGCACGTCATGGTGTGCGAGCGCGGCTTCTCCTTCGGCTACAACAATCTGGTCTCCGACATGCGCTCGCTCTCCATCATGCGTGCCACCGGCTGTCCGGTGGTGTTCGATGCCACGCACTCGGTGCAGCTGCCGGGCGGCCAGGGCAGCGCCTCCGGCGGGCAGCGCGAGTTCATCCCGGTGCTGGCCCGGGCGGCGGCCGCCGCCGGCGTCGCGGGACTCTTCATGGAGACTCACCCGCGACCGGAGGAGGCGCTCTCGGACGGGCCGAACGCCTGGCCGCTCGCGCGCATGGAGCCGTTGCTCGCCACGCTGGTCGAGCTCGACCGTGCCGTGAAGAAAGTGCCCTTCGAGGAGACGCTGTTATGAGCCGCATCAGTGATATCCGCGGTCGCGAGATCCTCGACTCGCGTGGCAACCCTACCGTCGAGGTCGACGTGCTGCTCGACTCCGGTGCCCTCGGGCGCGCGGCCGTGCCATCGGGCGCTTCCACGGGCACGCGCGAGGCGGTCGAGCTGCGCGACGGCGACAAGGCCCGCTATGGCGGCAAGGGGGTGTTGCGAGCGGTCGAGCACGTGAACACCGTGCTCAGGAGCGCGCTCCTGGGCCAGGACGTGCGCGCGCAGGCGGCACTCGATCGGCGCATGATCGAGCTCGACGGCACCGAGAACAAGGGACGCCTCGGCGCCAACGCCGTTCTCGGCGTGTCGCTCGCCAGCGCGCGCGCCGCCGCCGCCGATGCCCGGGTGCCGCTGTACCGTTACCTCGGCCGGCTTGCCGGCGATGGGCGCGAGCCGGTGATGCCCGTCCCGATGATGAACATCGTCAATGGCGGCGCGCATGCCAACAACAGCCTCGACATTCAGGAGTTCATGATCCTGCCGGTGGGCGCGCCGAGCTTCCGCGAGGCGCTGCGCTACGGAGCGGAAGTGTTCCATGCGCTGCGCCAGCTGCTCGCCGGACGCGGGCTGTCGACGGCCGTCGGCGATGAGGGGGGCTTCGCCCCGAGTCTCGAATCCAACGAGGCGGCGCTCGGTCTGATCCTGCAGGCGATCGAGCGCGCCGGGTTCCGTGTAGGCCACGACGTGTGCCTGGGGCTGGATGTCGCCAGCTCGGAGTTCTTCCGCAACGGCCGTTACGAGCTTGCCGGCGAGAAGCGCAGCTTCTCCGCCGCCGCGTTCACTGAGTATCTGGCCGATCTCGCCGGGCGCTACCCGATCATCAGCATCGAGGACGGCATGAGCGAGGGAGACTGGGACGGCTGGGCACAGCTCACGCGTGCCCTCGGAGGAAGCATCCAGCTGGTGGGCGATGACGTCTTTGTCACCAACACGAAAATCCTCGCGGAAGCGATCGCGCGGCACCTCGCCAACGCGATCCTCATCAAGCCGAACCAGATCGGCACGCTCACCGAGACGCTCGAGTGCATCGCCATGGCCGACAAGGCGCACTATGCGGCGGTGGTGTCGCACCGCTCCGGCGAGACCGAGGACAGCACCATCGCCGACATCGCGGTCGCCACGGCCGCCACCCAGATCAAGACCGGTTCCCTGTCGCGCTCGGATCGCGTTGCCAAGTACAACCAGCTGCTGCGCATCGAGGAGGAGCTCGGCACGGTCCGCTACGCGGGACGCGAGGCGTTTCCGGTCAAGATCTGACGCGCTCCGGGCTAGTTGACCTCAACCCGCCGCCGGCACGGGGGTGACGATCACGATCGGACCCGTCGGGCCGCCGGTCGGTGAGCCCCCGAGGGGCTCGACGCTGACCGCGACCTTGTCGGCGGCCAGCAGCGCAGTGCGCTGCGGCTCACTCAGCGTACGCTCGGCGCGACCCGTCCCGGGCAGCAGCCCGAGGGAGACCGGTGCTCCGCCACGCGGCAACGCCCACAGCTCGTAGGACTTGCCCGCGGCCGGCGGCACGGTACCGACGACCTCGATGGTGAGCGCGGTCAACGCCCGGCGCCGCTCGAGCCGCCAGACCGGGTGGGCGCTGTCCGTGCCGAGGATGGCGAGAGTCTGGAGCGGCGGTGGCGCCAGCTCGCGCACGATCAGGCCCACGATGAGCGCGACGGCGACCAGGCCCGCCGCGGCGGCGAGCGGCCAGCGGCGCCAGCGCGAGGCGCGCGATGGCGGTGCGCGCTCGCCAAAGAGCTGCCCGCTCACGTTGGCCCAAACTCGCGGGGAAGGCTGCACCGGGGCGAGCGTCCGGCTCAGCTGAGTCCAGTCGTCCTCCCAGCGATAGAGCGCGCGGCGGGCGAGGGCGCTCTGCGCGCACAGTCGCTCGAAACGCCGCCGGGCGGCGCCGCGCAGCGTACCGAGTGCGTACTCGGAGGCCAGTCGGTCCAGCAGCTCTGCTTGCTCGTAGTTCATGACTCGAGGCACCGTCGCAGCGCGAGCAGGCTTCGCCGGACCCAGCTCTTCACCGTACCGAGCGGCTCATTCACCGCGCGCGCAATCTCGCTGTGCGTGAGGCCATCCTGGTAGGCGAGCATCAGGCAGCGCCGTTGCGGAGCCGCGATCTGCTCCAGGCAGCGCAACAACAGGGCGCCGGTGCCGAGCAGCTCGCCGCCCTCGGCGGGGCTCTGCGACTGCAGCTGCGGCTCGAGCGTGCTCACATCGCTCAGGGCCAGCGCCGGCCGCGCGGCGCGCTGCAGGTCGATCGCCCGGTAACGCGCCATGGAGACCAGCCATGCGAGCGGACGGCCGCGGATGGGGTCGAACTGGTGCGCGCGCTGCCACACGCTGACGAACACGTCCTGCAGCGCATCCTCGGCGGCATCGCGTCGCTTGAGCATGCGCGTCAATACCGCAAGCAGTAGCGGCGCGACGCGCGCGTAGAGTGTCGCGAGCGCCGTGCGGTCGCGCGCGGCGCAGCGCGCGAGCAGCGCTTCCAGCTCCGCGCTGTCCGGCTCGTTCGCCGGGCGCTGAGTCGGCGGCCCTCCTTCTGCGCGGCTCATGAGCCGATCATATAGCTCATCCGAGACCCGCGCCCGTCATGCGGGTTACGAGCCAGTATCCGGCGAGCAGCACGATGGCGGTGGAGCCGACCGGCATGAAGGCCTGGCGGTAGATGAGCGTATGGCGCGCCAGGAACGCGATGGGCAGCACTGCGAGCACTATCAACAGCTGGCCGGTCTCAACGCCGGCGTTGAAGCCAAGCAGGGACAACGCGAGGTTGGCGCCGTGCAGCCCGAGATCCGCCAGCACCGAGGCGAAACCGAAGCCATGGACCAAACCGAAAGCGAAGGCCACCGCCCAGCGGCGGCGCACGATCACCGGCCGCAGGTTGTTGAGCGCTCCGAGCAGCACGGTGAGCGCAATGCCGCACTCCACCCAGCGCGCGGGCAAATGCACGAGGCCGAGCACCGCCAACGACAGCGTGAGTGAGTGAGCCAGGGTGAAAGCGGTGACCACCTGCAGCACCTCGAGGGTGGTATCACGCGGCGAATCGCGCGCCTCCCAGCCCGCGGCGCCATAACGCACCACCGCTGGAAACAACAGCGTGAGCAGGAAGAGGATATGGTCGTAACCCTTGAGGATGTGCCAGATACCCTCGCTCAGGAACGCCGAGAACTGCTGCCAGCGTCCGGGCGCAGCCACATTGAGGCTCGCGAGCGGCGCCTCCCGGCTCAGCACCGCCGCCTGTTCGCCGCCGCCGCCGATCACCTGCAGCAGCCCGCGATGCGTGGGGTCGACCTCGAACAGCAACTGGTAGTGCACGGCGAGCTCGACGGGGCGCAGCCCGCAGTCGGCGGCAAAGCTCAGCACCGCGTAGTGGCCATCGACGTGCTCATCGACCAGAAGCCCCGTGAGGCGTGGCACGCAGCGATGGCGGTCCCCGCGGCCGATCGCTTCCAGCGTGAGTCGCGTGAACGCGTAGTCGGCGATGCGCGTCCGCGCCGCCTTCAGCTCGCCCCAGGTGATCCCGCCGTCGTGATCGGCGTCCAGACCCAGCACGAAGTCCAGATCCCGCAGCGCGATGTCCCACTGTCCGTGCACGACCTCCCCGGATCCGGGGAGCATGAGGGTCAGGTAGCTGTCGCTCGGCTTGTGGGCCCATCCGGTCGCGGCCCAGCCCGCGAGCAACAGCGCCAACCACACGCGCCGCCAGTGCATCACGGCGATCCCTGCTGCGCACCGCACCCCTGCGCGCCGGGGAGCAGGCGATCCTCGTAGTGCGTTTGCGCGATCCATTGCGCGAGCTGCGCACAGTCGGCGGCGGAGTGCGCACTCGCCGCCGCGCGCGCGTAGATGCGCAGGTCCGCGGGCTCGCGTTGCACCGCCCAGTTGCGCCGGGCGTACTCCAGGGCGCCGGCGGCCTCGCCGCGCACTTCCAGCAGATACACGGCCTGCTCGCGCCGATGGGTGCTGTCGCCATCGCGCTCTGCCGCGCGCCACCGCTCTTCGTAAGCGCGCATCCAGCGTCCCGCCTGCGGACTTGCCAGCCGCTCGGCAGCAATGGTGAGTCGCAGCAGCAGCGGATCCTGAGACTCATTGCCGGCGAGCAGCGTCAGAACTTCCCCGGGGCGCCCGGTGCGCAGCAGCAGATCGGCGTAGGCTGCTTTCAAATACGGATCATCGCGCTCAGCCGCCAGCGCAGCGCGCAGTGTCGCTTCCGCCTCACCCTCATCGCCGAGCCGCTCGGCCATCTCGGCTACGACGGCGAGCCGCCAGGCGCGCAGCGCTCCCGGGAGGCGAGGATCGAGCGCTGCGGTCGGACTCAGCACCTGAAAGCTCGCGGCCAGCCGGCCGTTCCGACCCGCCACGCTGGCGAGGCAAGTCACGGCGGAGAACGCATCGGCACTGCGCACCAGGCGGGCACAGGCGCGCCGCGCCGCGGCGTAGTCTCCGCGCAGCTCGAGAAGGCTTGCGCGCGTGAGCCAGGCCTGCGCGTCGAGGGGCTCGAGGGCGAGCGCGCGGTCGAGAATCGCCAGCGCCGCATCGAACTCGTGCAGATACTGCAGGGTGATCGCCTGCAGCACGAGCGCCCGCTCCGGCGGCTGCGGCCGCCCGATCCATGGCAACAGGGTTGCCTGTGCATAGGCGATGAAGCGCGGGTCGCTGTTGCGCCGGCCGAGGTCGATGTAGCCGGTTGCCAGCGTCAGGGCGGCCGCGAGGTCCGAAGGAGCTGTCGCAACCGCCGCCCGCAACGGTGCGAGGCGCTCGAGCTCCGTTCGGGCGGGCACGCGCTCGAGGACGGTATTGTCATCTGCGGGAAGGTATGGCGCGGCAACCGCACCCGCCGCGCACACGGCGAGTACCACGGCGGCGGCCGTGCGCAGGATCCCTGCGCACGGCCGCCGCGGTTCGAGCTGCAGGCGTGGACTCACGGCAGCAGCGCGGCGCCGTTGGGTGAGCCCGGGAACGGATCGAGCAGGTACGGGAATCCATCCAGATAGAAATCGTCAGGACTCTCGGCACCGCTCGCGTGGGCGTGGGCGGCATCAGGACCTGCGGCGCGCGCCCCGTCGGTGTACGGTTTGCCGCCGTTCGGGTCGTGGATCTGGTTGCCGCAGTTGCCCACCGCTCCGCACAGGGCACCCATGGCGGCGCGCAGCGTGATGTCCACCACGTCGTCGAATGGCCGCCGCCCGTTCGGGAAGCCGGCGAGATCCGCCGGGACGCCGAGCACGCCCAGGTCGTTCTGCGCCGCAGGCGGTGTCGGTGCGATCGAGGTGTTGAGTCGGAGCATTTCCGCCGGTGTTACGCCGAGCGGCTGATTGAGACCCTTGACCCCGGTCAGAAACACGCTTACCAGATCGTCGCGCGGCGTCTGTGGAGGCAAGGCGGCATTGCCGAACAGCACATTCAGCAGCACCGGCAGGCTCGGGTTGGTCACGTAGGTGAGGAACTGCGCATCGTGCTGCGGCTCGCTGCCGTTGAACCGGTCCTTGTCGGGCAGTCCGATGACCACCTCATTGACCAGCGGCATGCCGAGCCGCGACACCTGCTTCCAGCCCCCGTGGCCCCCGCTGTCATCCGCGTCGCCGCCGTCGGGCTCGCCGTGCGCGGCTTCCTCAGCGGGCACGCTCGCGGTGGTCCAGGCCCCGATCACCGGGTCCTTGTGCACGAGACAGCTGATCGGCACCTCGAGCGCGATCGAGGTCACGTTCTTGTCGGCGATGGTGTTGGGAGCCGCGTTGCGTGCGCCGACGGGGTTGAGGTTCACCAGATCGAAGATCTCGCCCAGGTTCACCACGAAGCCGTCCTTGCGCTGGCCGACGAACACACGCCCATGCGTGGCGCAACCCGGAATCGCGACGTTGTAGATGAAGTTCGCCGCGTAAGCCGGGTAGTTGTCGATCGATTTGTTGCCGATGTTGTCGACCGGCTTGAAGAAAGTGTGTCCGCCGAGCGTGGCGTTGGTGACCGCCTGGCGCTCACCTTCGCGCGGATCGCCACGCACCAGCTCGATGGTGTAGCTCTGGATGACATTGAGATTGGCGCCGGCGGGATTCACCGGACCGATGTTGGTGAGCGGCACGGCGACGTTCTTGCCCCCGGCGTCGACAGTGAGGCCCTTGAGGGTATTGGTGAAGCGGAACTGAAAGGTGAGATCGGGCCGGGCATCCCCGTCGTTGTCGATGCGGATCTCGTAGAGCGCCTTCGGGTCGAGAGTGAAGTAGTTGGGTCCGCCGTAGGCATCCTGCAGCGGGTTGTAGTTGGCGATAAAGGTGACGAATTGCTCCCGTCCGGGCTCATAGCTGCGGAACATGTAGAAGTCGGTGCCGTCGACTCGCGGCTGCCCCGCGATGAACGGCGCCTCGCGGTGGCTGGAGGCGAGCGTGGCGAGCGGCACCAGTGCCGCGGTGCACGCCAATAAGGAAAGTATCGGGCGATTCATGGTGGTCATCCCCTTGAGGTTGTGTGATGCGCATGGATTGAGAACTGCACATCGCCTCTACGGGCCAGCGCGCGGATTGGATGCAGGTGCGCATCCCGGGATGGGCGCGGGAACGCCGGGGCGTGGCGCCGCGTTGCTGCATCCGCCCCGGCGCGCCGGCCGTAGCAGTGGCCATGAGAGGCACTGCGGCAATGCTCGCGGCGGGGATCGGCATTGCCGGGGTTCTGGCGGCCAACCCGGCGCCGGCCGCGGAGCCCGCGCACCTTGAAGAAGTCATCGTCACCGCGACGCGGCAGGGCGCCGCGGGCGCCTCTGCGGCGAGTGAGGGAACGGCCACCGAGGAGGATCTGACCAACCGCCCGCTGCTGCGCCCGGCGGAGGTGCTCGAGGCGGTGCCGGGACTGGTCGTGACCCAGCACAGCGGCGACGGCAAGGCCAACCAGTACTTCCTGCGCGGCTTCAACCTCGACCATGGCACGGATTTCGCGACCTTCGTCGATGGTGTGCCGGTCAACATGCCGACGCATGCGCACGGGCAGGGTTACAGTGATCTCAACTTTCTCATTCCCGAGCTCATCGAGCGCATCGACTATCGCAAGGGTGTTTACTACGTCGAGTACGGCGATTTCTCCGCGGCCGGCGCGGCCGAGATCCACTATCGCAGCCGCCTCGATGCGCCCTTCGTGAGCGCCGCTGCCGGAGGGGAAGGCTTTCGGCGCCTGGTTGCCGCCACCTCTGCGCCGCTCGGCGCTGGTGAGCTGCTGCTCGGTGGGGAGTACGGCGCAACCGACGGTCCGTGGGTTCTTCCCGAGGGCTATCGGCATGCCAGCGGCCTCATCAAGGCGAGCGCAGGGGATGAGAAGCTCGGCTACTCACTCGCTCTGACGGGCTACACCGCTCACTGGCAGGCGACCGACCAGATTCCCGAGCGGGCGGTGAGCTCCGGGCTGATCTCCCGGTTCGGCAACATCGATCCGACCGATGGCGGGCGCACTCAGCGCTGGAGTATCTCAGGCGAAGCCTGGGGAGGGCTCGGTGAGGGCGCGTGGCGCGCGCACGGCTACCTCGTCGACTATCACCTCGATCTGTTCTCGAATTTCAACTACTTCACCGATCCCGTGCATGGTGACCAGTTCGAGCAGTACGACAGCCGGCGCGTGTACGGGGCAGAGGTCGACTACTCGGTGCCGATCGCGCCGTTCGCGCAAGAGGGGACGTTGCGCACCGGCGTGCAGCTGCGCGAGGATCAGATCGATCCGGTCGCTCTTTATGACACCACCGAACGAATCCGCTGGAAGACGGTGAGCGTCACGCAAGCGCGCGTCCGCAGCGCGGCCGTGTACGCCGCCTGGGAGCTGCGCCCGGCGAGCTGGTGGCTTGTCACGCTCGGGGCGCGTCTCGACAGCGACCACTTCGATATCCACGCCAACCTGCCGGCCAACTCGGGCACCGCGAGCGCGTCGCTGGTGAGTCCCAAGCTGACGCTGGCCTTCGGCCCCTGGAGCCGCACCGAGTACTTCCTCGATTTCGGCCAGGGATTCCACAGCAACGACGCGCGCGGCACGACGATCAGCGTCGACCCCAACGATGGTGTGACGCCGGCGAGCAAGGTCACGCCGCTGGCACGCGCCACCGGGGCGGAAGCGGGCTTGAGAAGCACCGCCATACCGGAGCTCGAGCTCGCCGCGGCGCTGTGGATGCTGCACCTCGATTCGGAGCTCGTGCTCGATAATGACGCGAGCGCGGTCGTGCCGAGCGGCGCGACGCGCCGCTACGGTCTCGAGCTGAGTGCGGCGTGGCATCCGCAGTCCTGGCTGCGCCTCGACCTCGATATGGCCTGGACCCGGGCGCGATTTAGCGAGCTCTCCCCAGCGGGACAGTACCTGCCCAACGCGCCGGAGAAGCTCGCTGCGCTCGCCATCGAGATCAATCGCCAGAGCGGGTGGTTCGGCGGCGCGCACCTGCGCTATTTCGGCAGCACTCCGCTGACCCAGGAC
>Ga0318551_10000618_pt1 | contig 11228 bp, 9 predicted proteins | sample GRESIP082b2f19_FD_203511 | JGI IMG/M metagenome (GOLD analysis project Ga0318551, IMG submission 203511) | Tropical soil microbial communities from Luquillo Experimental Forest, Puerto Rico - GRE.SIPMG.082b2f19 | ecosystem: Environmental > Terrestrial > Soil > Tropical forest > Bulk soil...
CGTCGAGACCATCACGGCCCTCGCGCAGTCACTGACGATCGGCGACCCGCTCGACCCGGCCACCAAGATCGGCCCGCTGGTCTCGGAGCGGCAGCGGGACCGCGTTGAGTCCTACATCGCCAAGGGCCAAGCCGACGGCGCCCGTGTCACGACCGGGGGCAGGCGCCCGGAGGGATTCGACCGGGGATGGTTCGTCGAGCCGACGATCTTCGCCGGCGTCGACCCCAAGGCGACGATCGCGCAGGAGGAGATCTTCGGGCCGGTGCTCGCCGTGATCCCGTATGCCGACGAGCAGGAGGCCGTCGCGATCGCCAACGACAGCGAATATGGCCTGGGCGGATCGGTCTGGACCGCTGATCCTGAGCGCGGCGCCTCGTTCGCCAGGAAGGTCCGCACGGGCACGATCGGCGTGAACGGATACGTCAACGACCCCTTCGCGCCGTTCGGCGGCGTCAAGGCCAGCGGGATGGGCCGCGAACTAGGCCCTGAAGGCCTCCAGCCCTTCCAGCTGCTCAAGACGATCTACCTGGACGAGCCCAACGACCCCGCCTGACCTGCACCGTAGGTCCCGGTTCCGGCTGATTCCCGGTCCGCCCGTGACGATTATTGGGCGGAACGGGCCGTGGTGCCAGCGGCCGGCACCGCCACCGCGGCCCAGGCCATCGGCCGACCCCATGAGGAACTGCGGCCAGGTTGCGCTCCGGGGTCTCACCCGGCCAGGGCCCGGTCGGGCGCGGGGCCAGGATCGACCGTGGGCACCGGATGCCCGGCCCGGACCAGGTCGAGGTAACGGCGGGTCTCGGCCGCGCGCCGCCGCCGGCTCCAGCCGAGCAGCCGGCCCATGATCCTGCTCACCTCGTCCGCCGCCCCGGCACCCGAGTCCGCCGACTCGATGAACAGCCGCGTCCGCCGCACGAGAACGTCCTCGACGTGCAGCGCGGCCTCGTAGGTGACCGCGTAGGCGACTTCCGCCCGCAGATACGGGTGACCCCCGGCCAGCGGCTGGGCCAGTTCCGGGTCGGCCCGGACCAGGGCGAGCACCTCGGTGGCCAGCGTCCCGTACCGGCCGAGCATGTGCTCGACCGCCTCCCGGGTCACCCCGTAGTCCTCGGCCAGCCGGCCCGCCGCGGGCTGCACCGCGGCCAGCCCGTCCGCACCGAGCAGCGGCACCTGGTCGGTCACAGATCCGGGCACCTCGCGGCCGATGGCGGGCACCACGGCGTCGATCACGTCACGGGCCATCAGCCGGTAGGTGGTGAACTTGCCGCCCGCGATGCTGGCCAGCCCGGGCAGCGGCACGTCCACCGCGTGCTCCCGAGACAACTTGGTGGTGGGCTTGGACCCGTTGCCCTCACTGAGGTCCACCAGCGGCCGCAGGCCCGCGTACACGGCGACGACGTCGGGGCGGGTCAGCGGGCGGGTCAGCACGCGATTCGCGGCGCCGAGGATGTACTCGAGGTCCTCGTCAGTCGGCGCGGGCTCGGCCCGGTCTCCGGCGAAGTCGGTGTCGGTCGTGCCGACGATCCAGTGCTCCCCCCAGGGGATGAAGAACAGTACGCTCTTCTCGGTGCGCAGGATCATCCCGGTGTCCGCGTCCACCGCCGCCCGCGGCACCACAATGTGCACGCCCTTGGACATCCGGACTCGGTAGCCGGCTCGTACGCCAGCCAGTTCGTGCACCAGGTCGGTCCATACCCCGGCGCAGATCACCACGGTCTCGGCCGTCACCTCCAGCAAGCGGCCGGATTCCTCGTCGCGAACCCGGGCGCCGGTCACCCGCCCCCCGTCCGGGGCGCGCCGTAGCCCGACTGCGCTGGCCCGGGTCGCGATGACCGCGCCGTGCGCCGCGGCCGTGCGGGTCACGGTCAGCGTGTACCTGGCGTCATCGACCTGCGCGTCGTAGTAGAGCATGCCTCCCGCGAGCCGGCCGGGCGACAGGGCTGGGGCTCGCTTCCGCGCGCCGCGGGCGGACAGATGCCGGTGATGCGGCACCGGCCTGCGCGTCCCCTCCATCGCGTCATAAAGGGCCAGGCCGGCCCCCACGTACGGCCGCTCCACCACCTTCTTGTACAACGGGTAGAGGAACGAGACGGGCTTGACCAGGTGCGGGGCCAGCTTCGATAGGAGCAGGTCGCGTTCGCGCAGCGCCTCGTAGACCAGCTTGAAGTCGAGCTGCTCCAGGTACCGCAGCCCGCCGTGGATCAGCTTGCTGGACCGGCTCGAGGTCCCCGAGGCCAGGTCGCGCCCCTCCACCAGGGCCACCCGCAGGCCGCGCGACGCGGCATCCAGGGCGGCCCCCGCCCCCGTGACGCCGCCCCCGATGACCAGCACATCGAACCGCTCGGCCGCCAGCCGATCGAGCACCGCGCCACGGTCACGGGCGTCCAGGGCCCCGTTACCTGCCATCACCCGCCCCCAGATTCGCCAGGGTCGCTGTCCCGGACCATGGACATCATCAGGCTGGCCGGGGCGTGACTTCGCGGGTGAAGTCCGGCGCGCGCTTGGCGATGAAGGCGCGGATGCCTTCCGCCGCCTCGCCGCCGGTGAACAGTCCCTGGACCAGCAGAGCCTCATAGCGGTGCCCCTCGTCCGGCGGCAGCTCGAAGGCGGCATTGACCGCCCGGACGACCGCAAGCTGGGCCGGCAGCGAGGAGGTCACCAGTTCGCCCGCCAGGGCGAGCGCGTCGGTGACGGCGTCACCGTCGGCGAGCCGGTCGATCAGGCCGATGGCCAGCGCCTCGCCCGGCCTGACCTGGCGGGCGGTCAGCATGATGTCCAGGGCCCGGCCCCGTCCCACCAGCCGGGGCAGTCGCTGGGTGCCGCCGGCTCCAGGGATGAGGCCGAGCTTGACCTCGGGCAGGCCGAACCTCCCCCGGGGGCCGCTCAGCCGTATCGTGCACGCCAACGCGAGCTCCAGCCCGCCGCCGAGCGCCAGGCCGTCCACCGCGGCGATCGAGACCCATCCAGCTCCGGCCAGCCGGTCGTTGACCGCACGCATCTTATCGCCGTAGGCCATGAAGGACTCTGCGTCGATGGCGGACATGTGCTTGATGTCCGCCCCTGCGGCGAAGAAGCCGTCCAGGGCCGAGGTCACGATCATGACCTTGACGTCACCGGCCCGCTCGGCCGCGTCGATGGCGGCGTGCAGTCCCTCCAGGATGGGCGCGCCGAGCGCGTTGGCCGGCGGCCGGTCCAGCGTCACGACCCAGACCCCGGGGCTCTCGCGGCGCCAGGTAACGACCTGCGCAGGTGCGGTCATGATGCTCCTCCGATCGGCGCGGCTCAGGCCATCGTCAGGCCGCCGCTGACCGACAGCGTCTGGCCTGTGACGAAGCCGGCGCCGTCGGAGGCGAGGAAGGCGACGGCCGGGCCGATGTCTTCGGGAGTGCCGAGCCGCCGCATCGGAATCGCGCGGGCCATCCCGGCGATGACCTTCTCCGCGTCGCCGGACCCCGCCGCGAAGCTCCGCAGGGCCGGTGTGTCGGTGGGGCCCGGGCACACCGTGTTGGCGGTGACGCCCTTGGCGGCCACCTCGCGGGCCAGGGTCTTGGTGAACGCGATGATGCCGCCCTTCGCGCCGGAGTACACCGCCTCCAGGGACGAGCCCACCCGGCCGGCGTCCGAGCCGATGTTGATGACACGCCCGAAGCCGCGGTCCATCATGCCTGGCACAACGGCCTTGGTAACCCGCAGCGCGCCCTTGAAGTTGATGTCGAGGATCTTGTCCCAGAACTCCTCGGTGGTCTTCACGAACGGCATGAAGTCGTCCCAGCCGGCGTTGTTCACCACCACCTCGACCGGGCCGAGCCCGGCCTCGACGGCACCCACCGCGGACTCGACCGAGGCGGTCTGGGTCACGTCGATCTCGACCGCGATGGCGGTGCCTCCGGCGGCGGTGATCTCCTTGGCGGTCTGCTCGGCGGCGGTGAGGTTCAGATCCGCCACGGCGACCCTGAATCCCTCTGCGGCCAGTGCCGTGGCGATGCCCTTGCCGATGCCCTGGGCGGCCCCGGTGACCATGGCGACGCGGTTGCTCATGCGGTCTCCTCCGGTGTGGTGGTGCGGATCAGCCGGCCGCCGGGTGCCAGTGCACCGGCCCGGCGACGAGGGAATGGCTGGTGAGCCTGCGGCCGAGGACCGATTGCGCCTCGCGGGCCGCCTCGATGACGGCTGGCAGGTCCAGGCCGGTCTCGACGCCCATCTCGTGGAACATGCTCACCAGGTCCTCGGTGGCGATGTTGCCAGTCGAGCCGGCCGGCACCGGGCAGCCGCCGAGCTCGCCGAAGCTGGACTCAAAGCTGGTGCAGCCCGCCTCGAGCGCGGCATAGGCGTTGGCCAGGCCCTGCCCGCGGGTGTTGTGGAAGTGGGCGGTGACCTCGACCCCGGGCAGCCGCTCGATGGCCGCCGCGAAGAACCGCGACGCGTACGCCGGGTTGCACATGCCGGTGGTGTCGCCGAAGCCGATCTCGGTGGCGCCGGCCTCGGCGAAGTGCTCGGCGATGTCGAGGACCCGGCCCATCGGGACCTTGCCCTCGTACGGGCAGCCGAACGAGGTGGCGATCACCGCGCAGTGGGGGAGGTTCTCGGCGACGATGCGCTTGCCCATCACCGCGACGTCGGCCAGGGTCTCCTCGACCGTCCGGTTGATGTTGCGCCGGTTGTGGGTCTGGGACGCGCTGACGAAGAGCGCCACCTCCTCGAACAGGTCACGCACCGCGAGCGCATTGCCGAGACCCCGGCTGTTCGGCACCAGCACCATCCGGGCGACGCCGTGCGGCAGGTCGATGCCGCGGAGCACATGCACGCCGTCGGACAGCTGCGGGATGACATCGGGCCGAACGAAGCTCGCAACCTCGATCCGTTTGAAGCCGGCCCGGCCCAGGGCGTCGATCAGCCGGATCTTGTCCGCAGTGGGGATCGTTTCCGGTTCGTTCTGGAAGCCGTCGCGGGGGCCGACCTCCCGAATGCGCACCCGTCGGCTCTCGCCCCCGCTGCGATTATCGTCCGTCACGACACGACCTCCCGGTCCGCGAGGCTCCGCTCGAGCCGCACTCTATGATGTGGCGCCGCCACCGCGACGAGCCGGCGGGCCCGCTCCGCCACTGTGCAACCGGTCAGAAGCGCGACGCCGTGCTCGGTGACCACCGCGTCCACGTCAACCCGGGCGGTCGTGACGACCCCGCCACGCAGCGTGGGATTGATGGTCGACTCACCGCCGGACTCGGAGCGTAGCGCGATGATCGAACGGGCGCCGGTCAGCGATGCCGCCCGGCTGAAGTCCACCTGGCCGCCGACGGCGCCGATGTGCACGCCGCGCCGCAGCTCGGCGCCGACCTGGCCGAGCAGGTCCACCTCGATCGCCGAGTTGATCGACACCAGCGACTTGAGCTGGGACAGCACGGCTGGAGCATGGGTGTAGCTGGCGGGCCGGAACTCGACCGGGAATTCGCCCAGCCGGTTGTACAGCGACGTGCTGCCCAGGGCGGCGCCGGTGATGACCAGCCCCGGGTCGATCTCCTTGCGCGCGCCGGTGACGACGCCCTTCTCCACCAGCGCCGTCACGCCGTCGGTGATCATCCCGGTGTGGAAGCCGAGGTCGGTGTGCCCGGCGAGGGACTCCAGGACCGCGCTGGGCAGCGAGCCGACGCCGAGCTGCAGGGTGTCGCCGTCCTCGACCAGGCCGGCCACGCGGTCGGCGATCACCCGGTCCAGCGCGTCGGGCGCGCGGGCGGGCGCCTCCCGCAGCGGCCGGTCGGTCTCGACCACGGCGGCGAAGGCCGACAGCGGCAGCCCGGCAGTGCCCCTGGTGCGCGGCATCCGGTGGTTGATCTCGGCGATCAGGGTACGGGTGTGCCTCAGCGCGTCGGCGACGTACTCCACGCCGATGCCGAGCGAGACCAGCCCGCCGGCGTCGGGCGGGGACACCTGCAGCAGCCCGACGTCGGATGGGAGCTGGCCGCGCTCGAACATCCGGGGGAGCGCGGAGTAGTGGCAGGGCACGACGTCGAGCAGGCCGTGCCGGCTCAGCCAGCGCAGTTCGCCCAGCCCGCCGTAGGAGAGCACGGTGAGGGAGTCCGGCAGCGAGTCGGGCAGGTCGCCGGACAGCCGCTCGTTCCAGGTGAGCCCGCAGAAGGCGCGGACCGGGCCGATGCGGTCGGCCTGTTCGAGCAGCGCGTTGACCAGCGGCTCCGGCTCGGCGCTGCCTTGACCCCACCACACACCGTCGCCAGCGGAGATGTAGCTGCCGAGGTCGATCATGGGCCGATCCGCTGCACCAGGGTGGCCGTGCCGAGCCCGCCGCCGCAGCACATGGTGATCAGCCCGATCTCGGCGTCGCGACGCTCCATCTCGGCCAGCAAAGTCCCGAAGAGCCGGGATCCGGTGGCGCCCACCGGATGGCCGAGGGCGATGGCGCCGCCGTTGACGTTGACCCGGCCCATGTCCGGCTTCAGCTCACGTTCCCAGGCCAGCACCACCGAGCTGAACGCCTCGTTGATCTCGACCAGGTCGATGTCGTCGATGGTCATCCGGTTGCGGTCCAGCAGCTTGCGTGTGGCGGGGATGGGGCCGGTGAGCATGAGGATCGGGTCGACCCCGACCGTGGTCTGGTCGAGGATGCGGGCCCGCGGGCGAAGGCCGTACCGTTCGGCACCCTCGCGGGAGGCGACCAGCACCCCGGCGGCGCCGTCGGAGATCGGGGACGAGCTGCCCGCCGTGATCCGCCCGTTCTTCTCCCGGAAGACGGTCTTGAGCCCGGCCAGGCTCTCTATCGACGTGCCCGGGCGGATCGCCTGGTCGCTGGTTCGCTTCTGGCCGTCCAGCTCGAGCGGGATCATCTCCCGCTCGACCCTGCCCGCGGCCACCGCCTCCGCCGCCAGCCGGTGCGACCGCACGGCGAAGGCGTCCAGCTCCGCCCGGCTGATGTCCCACCGTTCGGCGATCAGCTCCGCGCTCTCGCCCTGTGGCACGAAGCCGTACCGCGCGCGCAGCGCGGGCGGCCACGGGTCGCCGTACAGTTCGGAGATCTTCGCCGGTGAGTTCATCGGCACGTGGCCCATATGCTCCACGCCGCCCGCCAGCACGACGTCGTGTGTACCCGACGCGACGAGCGCCGCCGCCATCTCCACCGCGGTCTGGGCCGAACCGCAGCGGCGGTCGAGCACGGCCGCCGGCACCTCGGCCGGGTAGCCGGCCTGCAGCCACGCGTTGCGGGCGACGTTGCGTGACTGCTCGCCGAACGGCGCGGTGCACCCGATGACGATGTCGTCGACGGCCTCCGGCGCCAGCCCGGTGCGGTCCAGCAACGCGGTGTAGACGGCGCCCAGCATCTCATTAGGGTGTACGTCCCGGTACCAGCCGCGTTCCGGATGCGACCTGCCCATCGGCGTCCGCAGCGCCTCGACGATCAGCGCCTCCCGGCCCGACCGGGTCATGGGGCTTTCCTTCGGCATCAGATGACCGTCCCTCCGTCGACCGGCAGGACCTGACCGGTGATGTACGACGCCGCGTCTGACGCGAAGAAGACGAAGGTGGCGGCTATCTCCTCGGGGTCGGCCCACCGGCCGAGCGGGATCCGGGCGAGCGTTTTCGCGGCCAGCTTCTCGTTGGCGCGGATGTTCTCGGTCATCGCCGTCGCCGCCAGCGGAGCGACCGCGTTCACGGTGATCTGCCTCTTCGCCAGCTCCTTGGCCAGCGACTTCGTGAGACCGACCACGGCGGCCTTGGCCGCGCCGTAGTTGACCTGGCCGATGGTGCCCACCAGCCCGGCGGCCGAGGTGACGTTGATGATGCGGCCGCTGCCGTCCTCGGCCAGGAACGGCAGTGCGGCCTGGCTGACGGTAAACGTGCCTCCGACGTGGACGTCGAGCACCAGCTGGAACTGCTCGGCCGTCATCTTGGCGAACATGGCGGGCGCGATCATCCCGGCGTTGTTCACCACGACGTGAAGGGTGCCCCCGGTCAGTTCGGCGGCCTGACCGGCCGCCCGGGTCGCCTGCCCGGCGTCGCGCACGTCGAGCACCGCGGAATCGGCCCGCCCGTCGGCGGCCACGATCCCGGCGGCTACTGCGGCCGCCGTGTCCTTGTCCACGTCGGTCACCAGCACGGCCGCGCCGGCCGTGGCCAGCGCCCTGGCGACCGCCGCGCCGATGCCCTGGCCGGCGCCGGTCACGAGCGCGGAGCGCCCGGCAAGTGAGAACATCAGTAGCTCCTGGGCAGGCCGAGCACGTGCTCACCGAGGAAGTTGAGGACCATCTCCTGGCTGAGCGGCGCGATCTTCAGCAGCCGGGCCTCACGGAAGTAGCGCGCGACGTGGTACTCCTCGGAATATCCCATCCCTCCGTACGTCTGCAGCGCCCGGTCCGCCGCGTCGAAACCGGCGTCGGCGCACAGGTACTTCGCCGTGTTCGCCTCCCTGGCGCACGGCTTGCCGTTGTCGTAGAGCCAGGTGGCCTTGCGCAGCGCGAGCTCGGCGGCGTCGAGCCGGGCCAGGGAGTCGGCGAGCGGGAACTGCAGGCCCTGGTTCATGCCGATCGGCCGGCCGAAGACCACCCGCTCGTTGCCGTAGCGCACCGCGCGCCGCAGCGCGGCCCGGCCCAGGCCCAGCGCTTCGGCCGCGACCAGCATCCGCTCCGGGTTGAGGCCGTCAAGGATGTACCTGAAGCCCTGCCCTTCCTCACCGACCCGGTGCGCCTCGGGCACGCGCAGGTCGTCGATGAACAGCTCGTTCGAGCTGACCGCGTTCCGGCCCATCTTCCTGATCGGCCGGATGTCGACGTGGTCCCGGTCGAGATCGGTGAGGAACAGGGTCAGCCCGTCCGTCTTCTTCGCGACGTCCTCGAACCTCGTCGTCCGGGTGAGCAGCAGGACCTTCTCCGACTCCATCGCCTTGGAGATCCACACCTTGCGGCCGTTCACGATGTAGTCCGAGCCGTCCCGCCTGGCGAACGTCGTGATCCGCGTGGTGTCCAGCCCGGCGCCGGGTTCGGTGACGCCGAAGCACACGTGCAGGTCGCCGTTGACGATGCGCGGCAGGTTTTCCCGCTTCATCTCCTCCGACCCGTGCACGATCACCGGGTGCATGCCGAAGATCGACAGGTGCATCGAGCTCGCGCCGTTCATCCCGGCGCCGGAAGCCGACACCTCCTCCAGCAGCAGCGCCGCCTCGGTGATGCCGAAACCGTATCCGCCGTACTCCTCGGGAATGGTAATCCCGAGCCAGCCGCCGTCGGCAAAAGCCTGGTAGAACTCCGTGGGGAACTCGTGCGCCGCGTCCTTCTCCAGCCAGTACTGGTCGTCGAACTTGGCGGCCAGCTCGGCGACCGCCCGGCGGATCGTCGCCTGGTCCTCGGAGAGCTCAAAGTCCACCGGGAGCGCTCCTTTCTCGCTTCATTGGTACGACAATATCAAATGGACTGACCATAAACTAGGTGGGCACCAGCCGGAGCCCGTCGGCGATGCGTTCGTTCCACGCCGCTGGGCCGCCGTACAGGTACTCGTCGAGCTTGGCCCGCTTGTAATACAGGTGCAGGTCGTGCTCCCAGGTGTAGCCGATCGCACCGTGCAAGGTCAGCGCGCTGTCGGCCACCCGCGCGCCGGCCGCGGTGACCTGCGCCTTGACCGCAGCTGCATGTAGCGCCGACTGCGGGCCGCCGGCGTCGACTGACGCCGCGGCGAAGTAGACCGCCGACCGGGCGGCCTCGACCTCGACCAGGATCCTCGCGGCGGCATGCTTGACGGCCTGGAACGAGCCGATCGGCACGCCGAACTGATGGCGCTGCTTGCCGTACTCGACGGCCATCTCGAGCATCCGCGCCATCGCTCCCAGCGAGTCCGCGGCCACCAGCACGGCGGCGCGCGTGGCGCAGGCCGCCAGGAACTCCCGGGCGTCGACGTCCAGCGGCCCGGACGGCGCGCCCTCGATCACCACGTCGGCCACCGACCGGCTCCGGTCGAGCAGCCGGCGGGCCTGCGCCTGCACTCCGGCGCCGGCCGGTACCAGGCGCAGGCATGGCGAGCCGCTCGGGCCGTTGACCACCGCCACGAACCACGCCGCCAGGTCACCGGCGAGTACGCGCGGGACGGTCCCGTGCACACGCCCTTCGCCGTCGATCATGAGGCGGGGAGCCGCATCCGGGATCGCGTCAGCCGGGGACAGCAATGCCGGGTGCGCACCCTCGAAGGCGGCGACGCCCGTCCCGGAGCCGAGGGCGGGCACGGCGAGCGCGGCCGCCAGCCAGGTCGCGGACGGAGCGCTCGCGCCGGCGAGCAGCTCGGCCGTGAGGGCCAGCTCGACCAGCCCGCCCCCCTGGCCGCCGAGGGTCTCCGGCACGCCGACGCCGGCCCATCCGTCGCGGATCAGCCGGTCGGCGAACTCGTCCGCGCCGCCGCCATCCAGCCACCGGCGCACCACTTCGCGGGGGGCAACGTCGGCGAGCCAGCCGCCGAACGACTGCCGGTAGGCCTCCTGCTCCTCGTACAGCTGCCACCTCATCAGAATCGCAGCTCCTTGACCTGGGACCGGATGTCCTCGACGGCCTCGGGGTTTTCAGCCCCGGACAGATCCCCGGGATTGGTCCCGAGCACGGCGGCGCGGACCGCCCGGCGCAGGATCTTGGCCGACCTGGTCTTCGGCAGCTGCGCGACGCGGATCACGCGCGCAGGTGCGAAAGGCTTGCCCACCTGGGCGGCAACCAGTGCGGTGAGCCGCGCCGACACCACCCCGTCCTCGTCACCGTCAGCGTCCGCCGTGCCGGGCCGTCGTACCCAGAAGGCCCAGACCGCCTCGCCCTTCGCCGCGTCCGGGATCCCGACGACCGCGGACTCGGCCACGGCGGCGTCGGTCGCGAGCACCGACTCAATCTCCGCCGGGGCGACACGCTTGCCGGCCACGTTCATCACGTCATCGGAGCGGCCGAGGACAAACCAGCCGGCCTCGTCAGCCAGGGCGTAGTCCCCGTGCCGCCACAGGCCGGGGTACGTCGACCAGTAGGCCTCCCGGTACCGCTCGTCGTCCTTCCAGACCCCGCGCGTCATCGACGGCCAGGGCTGCCGGCAGACGAGCTCGCCGACGCTGCCGCGCAGCGGCCGGCCGTCGTCGTCGACCACGTCGACGTCCATGCCCAGCGCCGGACCGCCCAGGGAGCAGCTGCGGATCTCCTCCACCGGGTAGGGGCACAGGAACGAGCCGCCCACCTCGGTGCCGCCGGAGAAGTTGACCACCGGAACCC
>Ga0318551_10000624_pt1 | contig 11194 bp, 7 predicted proteins | sample GRESIP082b2f19_FD_203511 | JGI IMG/M metagenome (GOLD analysis project Ga0318551, IMG submission 203511) | Tropical soil microbial communities from Luquillo Experimental Forest, Puerto Rico - GRE.SIPMG.082b2f19 | ecosystem: Environmental > Terrestrial > Soil > Tropical forest > Bulk soil...
CTCGATCCCGAGCCCCGCGACCAGGGTGAGCACGTCGGCGATCGTCCGCTCGCCCGCGCGCGCCAGCGCCCAGGTGTCGCCGAGCAGCACGGTCCGCTCGACCTCGGAGAGCTCCGGCAGCCTCGCGGCCACGCCGGTGAGCTGCGTCGGCTCGTAGCTGGTGCGGTACGTCCCGGCGCCGCCGGCGTTCACGAACGCGGGCTGCGAGACCGGGAGCGCTCCCTCGCGCCCGCTGAGCAGCGTCCGCGAGGTGCGGCCGTCGTCGAGCGATCGCGCGAGCACCGGGACGATCCAGTCGGACCCGATCGCCGAGCGCCCCTCCGGCGGCGCGAACATGAACGGGCGCTGCGAGAGCGTCTCGTCCCCCACCGTCACGACCGGGTGGCCGCCCTGGAGGATCCAGGTGTTCATGATCTCGCCGACCGGCTCGCCGGAGGCCGCCTCGAGCGCGGCCCACAGGTCGCTCGTCACCGTGTTGGCGTACGCGTGGGTCGCGAGGTACCGGCGGATGCCGTCGCGGTAGACGGCCTCGCCGAGGTACTGCTCGAGCATCCGGAGCACCGAGGCGCCCTTCTGGTAGGTGATGAAGTCCGCCATCTCGGCGGCCTGCCCCGGCGACTTCACCTCGAACTCGATCGCCCGAGTCGTGTGGAGCGCGTCGATCATGAGGCCCGTCTCGCGCTGGAGCGAGAACCGCACCCACATCTTCCACTCGGGGCGGAACGCGTCGCAGCAGACGAACGACATGTACGTGGCGAACGCCTCGTTGAGCCAGATCCCCTCCCACCAGGCCATGGTCACGAGGTCGCCGAACCACATGTGCGCGAGCTCGTGGGCGATGACGTTCGCCACGCCGACCAGCTCGTCCTGCGAGGCGGTCGCGATGTCGACGAGGAGCGCCTGCTCGCGGAACGTGACGCAGCCCACGTTCTCCATGGCCCCGTACGCGAAGTCCGGGATGCCGACGAGGTCGACCTTGAGACCGGGGTAGGGGATCCCGAAGTACTCCTTGAAGAACCGGAGCGAGAAGGCCCCGACCTCGAGCGCGAACCCGGCGAGGTGCGCCTGGCTCGGCCGGCAGACGACCGAGAGTGGGACGCCGTCCACGTCGACGACCGGTGTCGCGGCGAACGGGCCCACGACGTACGCCACCAGGTACGTCGACATCTTCATCGTGCGCGCGAACACGACCTCGCGCCGCCCGTCGCCGAGGCTCGACTCGCTGACCACCGGCGTGTTGGCGTAGACGCCCAGCCCCTCAGCCGCGACCAGCGTCAGGTCGAAGGTCGCCTTGAGGCTCGGCTCGTCGAAGCACGGGAACGCGCGCCGCGCGTCGGTCGCCTCGAACTGCGTGGAGGCGAGCCGGTGCTCCACGCCCTCGTCGTCGGTGAAGGTGGCGCGGTAGAACCCGACGAGCTGGTCGCTGAGCGTGCCCGCGAACCCGATCGAGAGCGTGTGGGGGCCAGCCGGGATCGTCGTCGGGAAGGAGAACGTGGCGCGCTCGCGCTCCACGTCGATGCTCGGCGCGCCGGACGTCTGCGCGGCGCCTCCACCGTCGAGGGTCGCCGGCTCGAGCTCGAGCTCGAGCGCGTTGAGCACGATCTCGGCCATCGGCTCGTCGAGCTCGACGTCGATCTCCGCGGTGCCCTCGAAGCGGTGGGTCTCGAGGTCCGTCGCGATGCGGAGGCGATACGCGCTCGGGCGTACCGTGGTGGGCAGGCGGTAGGGGTCAAGCGTCGTGGTCATGCGCGAAACCTAAGGGATCGCTCTCGCGGCTCGTGCGCGAACGCCGCGGATGTGAAGGGTCGCGACGTCGAACAGGTCGCGTGGCGTCGACCGCCCGGGGAGATGTGAAGGGACGCGCGGCTACCGCCGCCACGCCTCCGGCGTGATCGTCCCGAGCGGCGAGACGATCACCCCGCGGATCGACGCCCTCGTCTCGACGATGGTCACGGGCGTCGGTTGCCAGATGACGGGGAGGGCGGTCGCGATGAACTGGTCGTACGCCGCGAGCGCGGTCGGAGAGCGTGTGGTCGCGAGCACGAGCGAGGTGGCCTGCGCGTCGACGTAGGTGCCCACGTTCCACGGCGAGCCCTGGGCGAACACCCACTCGCCGGACGGGAAGTACCCCGGGGCGTACGCCCACCCGCTACCCCAGCTGGCCAGGTCCCACGCGCCGCTCGCGCCGGCGACGTCGGCGATCACGCGGACTGCGGGCACTGCCTCGAGCCGGAGCACGACCCCCGCGCGCGCCGCGTCGCGCGAGAACCGCGTCATCATCGCGTCGGCGGTCGGCGACGTCGCGTACTCCAACGTGAACGAGAGCGGTGTCCCCCTCGGGATCCCTGCGCCGCACCGCGACGGGGCGACGCACACCATCGGGTGCCCGCGCGCGCGGTGCCACCCGTGCGCTTCGAGCAGCGCCGCCGCGTGCGCGATCGAGAACGGCGCGGGGTTCTGCACCGGGGACGCGAACGTCGTCGGGGGCACCGCGGGCACCGGGGCGTCGGTCGCCACGCCGTAGCCGTGGAGGTCCCGGCGGATCATGCCGGCCTGGTCCACCAGCGACTGGATGGCGAGCCTGAGGTAGCGCTGCGCGAACACCCGACCCGCGTGCCCTCCCGCTCCGCGGGTGGACCTGAAGTCGTAGGGCAGATACGACGTCGACCACGGCGCGACGACCGTCTCGCGGTACCCCACCTTGCGCAGCGGGTTGCGCGACGGCGCCGCGGCGAGCGACGCGACGCCGGGCGCGTCCGCCAGCGGCAGGACCCCCTGGTCCACCCGCCCACGCGCGAGCAGCCCCTCGCAGGCGGCGGGGGTGCCGCACGGCACGAGCCGGAGCTGCGAGGCCGTCGGCCGCTGGCCAGAGGCGCCGGAGGCGCGGTTCGGCGCCATCGCGATCGACCCGGTCGCGGCGTTGTACGCCGCGAGGCGCCAAGGGCCGTCGGCTGCCCCGAACACCGCGGCGACGTCGGTGCCCGACGCGGTGTAGTCGGCGCGGTCCGTCGCCATCGACCGCATGAGCAGGACCACGTCCACGCAGCGCTGGGCTTGGGCGAGGTCGGCCGCCGTGACCACCGTCCGGGTGCCGAGCGGGTCGGTGAACGCGCTCGCGGGTCCGTGGTTGCCGTCGCCGATCCAGTGGGTCCCGTAGCACCCCGCCGCCTGGGTGGGCGCGGTGAACTCGCCGTGGTTCCCCGCGATGCTCAGCGGGCCGCTCGTCGGGACGCGTGGGTGCGCCGGCTCGAAGACATCCCAGGAGGCGGGGAGCGGCGTGATCTGCGAGAGCTCGCTGTCGGTGAACCAGGTCGGGTTCACCGGGCCCGCGAGGGTGAGGGTGACCGTGCGCCCCGTGACCGCGACCTCGCGGATGTCATCGGGGATCCCGAGCGGCTGCCCGCCCGGCGCCGGGGCGAGGTAGTCCCCCCACATCCCCGGGAACGCGGCGAGCAGGTTCAGCCACTCCACGACGCCGTCGGCGGTGACCGCCTCCCCGTCGCTCCACCGCAGCCCCGGCCGAACGGTGAAGGAGACGACCTGGTCGTTGGCCGAGTACGTCGGCGCGGTGGCGAGCGAGCGCGGGCCGTCGAGCGCGATCGACGCGGACGCCCCGAAGAAGAAGAGGGGTCGGTACATCAGCTGCTGGAACTCGGCCACGTTGGAGGACGTGAGCTCGCCGGCGGAGGCGAACGGGTACGCCCAGTCCGGGGTCGTGGCGCGGGGGCTCGCGATCTTGATGACCCACCCGGGTGCGGCTCGCGCGGCGGTCGAGCCCGCCGGCGCGAGCGCGGCCCCGATGAGCAGCGCTGACACGGCGAGCGAGCGGATGACGGCCGATCGCGAGGCGATCGCCGAATCGTACCGGTCGGGCTCCCGTCGATCGTGTCGCGTCGGGTGCGCCGGCTACCCCAGCACCTCGCGCTCGAGCACGCGGTACGCGTCGTCCCCCGCCTCGACGCGCTCGACGGGGGCGAACCCGAGTCGAAGCGCGAGCCGGATGCCGGCGGTGCTCGTCTCCGGCACGGTCGCGCGCAGCTGGGTGTGGCCGCCGACGCGAAGCGTCTCGATCGCGAGCTCGCCGGCCCGCGTCGCGATCCCGCCGTGGAGCCGCCCGGGTCGCACCGCGAGCCAGACGTCGGTCGCGGTCGATGCGCGCCGTCGGTCGAGCGGGCAGGCGAGCGGGCCCACGACGAGCACCCCGACGAGCTCGTGGCCGTCGAGCACGGCGACGGCATCGCCCGCACGCAGGTGGGCGACCGCGCCACGGGGCAGGACCGACGCGTCGGCCTGTGCCCACGACGCCGCCTCGGTCGCGCGCGCCTCGGTGAGCTCGCCGAGCGAGAGCGCCACGCGCTCAGCCCGGGGGCGGCCAGGCCACGTCGACGACGACCGGGGCGTGATCCGACGGCTTCGGGCCCTTGCGCGCGTCACGATCGACGAACGCGTCGGTGACGGCGCCCGCCAGCGACGCCGAACAGAGCACGAGATCGATGCGCAGCCCGAACCCGCGGTGGAAGCTGCCCCCGCGGTAGTCCCACCAGCTGAAGACCTGCTCGTCGCCGTACCTGGCGCGGACGACGTCGTGCAGCCCCCCGGCGAGCAGGGTGTCGATCCGGTCGCGCTCGGCTTGCGTGACGTGGGTCTGGCCCTCGAGGGCCGCGGGGTCCCAGACATCGACGTCGGTCGGCGCGACGTTGAAGTCGCCGGCCACCAGCACCGCGCGGGTCGCGTCCAGCGGGCCGACGTCGACGGCGAGCCGGTCGAGCCAAGCCAGCTTGCGCTGGTACATCGGGTCCTCGATCGCGCGGCCGTTCGGCACGTAGCAGCTGCGCACCTCGACGCCGCCGGCCACGGCCGCGATGAGGCGCGCGCCGACCTCGTCCTCCACGGTCCCGAACCCTCGGCGCACCGACTCCAGCCCCACCCGGCTGGCGATCGCCACGCCGTTCCAACGGCCCTCGCCGTGGTGGACCGCCTCGTAGCCGAGCTCCTTGAACCCCTCGAAGGGGAAGCGCGCGTCGTCCAGCTTCGTCTCCTGCATGCAGAGCACGTCGGGCGCCTGCTGCGCGACCCACCCGGCCACCTTCTCGAACCGTGCCGAGAGCGAGTTCACGTTCCACGTCGCGAACCTCACCGCCCACCGCCTGCGGCGTCCACCACGACGAAGAGGAGCTCCGCCTCGGCGCACACCTGTCCCTCGACGGTGGCTGTGCCCGTCCCCCGCCCCGCACGCGCGGAGAGGCGCGAGAGCGTGACCGCCAGCTCGAGCGTCTCGCCGGGGAGCACCTGGCGACGGAAGCGGGACCGGTCGATCCCGCCGAAGAGCGGGAGCTTGCCCACGAAGCGGTCGTCGAGCAGCACCGCGCAGGCGCCGAGCTGCGCCAGCGACTCCACCATGAGCACCCCGGGCAGCGTCGGGCGGCCCGGGAAGTGGCCCGCAAAGAACCACTCGTCCTCCGAGACGTGCCACTCCCCGCGCGCGGCGACCCCGGGCTCGACGAACGTGACCGACGAGAGCAGGAGGAACGGCGCCCGGTGCGGCAGCACGAGCGCGGGATCGAACGGCGGGCTCGGGGCGTCGGCGACGACGCCCATCACGTCGCCCGCCGCACACGCGCACCGGGGTCGTCGGGTGGCACGGGCGGAACTTACCCAGCGGCTGCGCCAAGGAGCGCGGTGCGCACCAGGGCTGCGAGCTGATCGGGGTGCGAGAGGTGGGCGCCGTGCCCCGCGTCGTCGAACCGGACGAGGGTGGCGGTCCGGACCGCCGCGCTGAGCCTGACGGCGGCGGCGTGCCGACGGCGTGGGGCCCCGGCGGAGACCCCGATGACGACGGGGAGATCGATGTCGGCGAGGTCGACCGCGGCCGGGCCGCGCACCACGGCGAGGTCCTCCAGGAGCGCCGGACCGTCGAGCCGGCGGGCTGCCTGCTCGGCGGGGCCGAGCCGCTCCCATGCGCGGTCTCCCATGATCCGCCGGAAGAAGGACTCGGCCGCCGCGGCGGGGTCGGTGCCGATCGGGTCGGCTCGCGCATCCTCGGGGTCGAGGAGCCAGGGGACCGGCGGCTCGTAGACGACGACGCCGTCGAGGCCCGAGGGGCGCCGCGCCGCCACGCCCAGCGCCACGAGGCCCCCGAAGCTGTGTCCGAGGACGAGCGCGGGAGGGCGCCCGCCGCTGCCGCGGGCGGCCGCGAGCACGTCGATGGCGTCGTCGACATGGACGTCGAGCCCCGGCGTGAGCCCGAGCGACCGTGACGACCGGTACCCGCGACGGTCGTAGACGACGACGTCGGCACCGGGAAGGCGCCGGCGCACCCGCGCGAAGCTCGCCGCGCCGTCCAGCGCGCCGTGGACGCAGACGACGGTGCCCAGATCGGGGCCGCGCGCCGTGCGGAGCGCGGCCGAGAGCCCGCTCGGCGTGAAGATGCGGACGGCAGGCGCGGCGGCGCGGCGGGCGCCGCCGGCGTCTGGCACGCGAGCACGCTACTTCGCACCGCTGCAACCAATGGCTACACGAATGGCCGACCAATAGGCTTCGGCGGTGCCTGAGCCCCCCTCGCATCCTCCGGCGGCCTCCGCGGCGGGATCGGCGTCGGGCGGCGCCGCCGGCCGGTTCGGCCCGAACGCCTGGCTCGTCGACGACCTCTACGAGCAGTACCTCGCAGATCCGGAGAGCGTCGCGCCGAGCTGGCGGGAGTTCTTCAGCGACTACCAGCGCACGCTCCGTGCGCCGCAGGTCGTCCGGCCCGACGCCGCGCCGCCACCCGCCCCGGCCGCACCGGCAGCCCCTGACGCCGTCGCGCTGCGCGGCGCGGCGCTGCAGATCGCGACGAACATGACGGCGAGCCTCGAGGTCCCGACGGCGACCAGCGTCCGGACGGTGCCGGCGAGGCTGCTCGAGATCAACCGAGCGCTGCTCAACGAGCACCTCGCTCGCGCCTCCGGGACGAGGGTCTCCTTCACCCACCTCATCGCGTTCGCGGTCCTGCGCGGGCTCGAGGAGGTCCCGGCCATCAACGCCACGTTCGTCCCGAGCATCGGCGGGACAGGGGGGGCCGGCGTCGTCCGCCATCCCCACGTCGGCCTCGGGCTCGCCGTCGACGTCGAGAAGGCGGATGGGTCGCGCACGCTGATGGTGCCCGTCGTGCACGACGCCGACACGCTCGACTTCGAGACGTTCCTGCTCACCTACGAGGACCTCGTGCGCCGGGTGCATGCGGGATCGGCGACGCTCGCCGACCTCACGGGCGCGACGGTCTCGCTCACCAACCCCGGCACGCTCGGGACCAGTCAGTCCGTGCCACGCCTCATGCCGGGCCAGGGGGCGATCGTGGGGGTCGGCGCGCTCGGGTGGCCGCACGGGTTCGAGGCCGCGGACGCGAGGACGCTCGCGAACCTCGGGGTCGGCCGGGTGCTGACGCTGACCTCGACGTACGACCACCGGATCATCCAGGGCGCCCAGTCGGGGCTCTTCCTGCGCCACGTCGAGGAGTGCCTCGTCGGCCGGCACGACTTCTACGAAGGGATCTTCCGCGACCTCGGCATCCCGACCGAGCCGGCGCGGTGGCGGCCGGACCGCGTCGCGTCGGTCGCATCCGAGGGGCTCGCGACCGACGCGCTCAAGGAGGTGCGCGTCCAGAAGCTGATCAACATGTACCGGGTCCGCGGCCACCTGAACGCCGACCTCGACCCGCTCGAGGCGGGGGCGCCCGCGCCCTTCCCCGAGCTCGACATCGAGCACTACGACCTCTCGATCTGGGACCTCGATCGGACGTTCATCTGCGACGGGCTCGCGGGGCGGGAGGAGGCGACGCTCCAGGAGATCCTGACCCTGCTCCGCGACGCGTACTGCCGCACGCTCGGCGTCGAGTACATGCACATCCAGGACCCCGTGCAGAAGGCGTGGATCCAGGGGCACGTGGAGGGCGTCGCCGACAGGATCTCCCTCGAGGAGCAGCACCGGATCCTCGAGCGGCTGATCGCCGCGGAGGTCTTCGAGCGGTTCCTCCACACTCGGTACGTGGGCCAGAAGCGGTTCGGGTTGGAGGGGGCCGAGTCCACGATCGTGGCGCTCGACGCCCTCCTCGACGAGGCGACCGTCGCGGGCGCCGAGGACGCCGTGATCGGGATGGCGCACCGCGGCCGGCTGAACGTGCTCGCCAACGTCGTCGGGAAGAGCTACGGCGAGATCTTCGGAGAGTTCGAGGGGAACCTCGACCCCGAGAGCGTGCAGGGCTCGGGTGACGTCAAGTACCACAAGGGCGCGACCGGGATCTACAAGGCGGCATCCGGAGCGACCCTCCGCCTCACGATGGTCTCCAACCCCTCGCACCTCGAGGCCGTCGACCCAGTCGTCGAGGGCGTGGCGCGCGCGAAGCAGGACCGGCTGCTCCCCCCCTCGGAGGGGACGCACCCAGAGCTCCCGCTCCCCTCGCACCCGGTGCTCGCCGTGCTCGTCCACGGCGACGCCGCGTTCGCCGGGCAGGGCGTGGTCGCCGAGACGCTCAACCTCTCCGGGCTCTCAGGGTACCGAACCGGCGGCGCGGTCCACCTCGTGATCAACAACCAGGTCGGCTTCACGACGGCCCCCGCCGCCGCGCGCACCTCCTTCTACGCCACCGACGTCGCCAAGATGGTGCAGGCACCGATCTTCCACGTGAACGGTGACGACCCCGAGGCGTGCGCCCGTGCGATGCGGCTCGCCTTCGCGTTCCGCGAGGCGTTCGGGAAGGACGTCGTGATCGACCTCGTCTGCTACCGCCGCTACGGCCACAACGAGGGCGACGACCCCAGCTTCACCCAGCCCATCATGTACAAGGTGATCGAGCAGAAGCGGTCGGTGCGCAAGCTGTACACCGAGGCGCTCGTGCGCAGGGGCGACCTCACGCTGGAGGAGGCGGAGCAGTCGCTCGACGAGTTCAACGCCCGGCTCCAGGGGGTGCTCGACGAGGTGCGGGAGCGGCCGGTGCCGGTGCTCACTGCCGTTCCGGCACCGAGCGTCCCGGACGACCCGCCCGCGCCCGAGACCGGCGTGCGCGCCGAGGAGCTTCGGGAGATCGCCGCGGCGACCATGGCGGTCCCGAGTGGGTTCACCCCCCACCCGAAGCTGGAACGCCTCTTCACGGCGCGCCGAGAGCAGCTCGATCGCGGCCAGGTGGACTGGCCGCTCGCCGAGGCCCTCGCCATCGGCTCGCTGCTGACCGACGGGACCGACGTCCGGCTGGTCGGCCAGGACACCCGGCGGGGCACGTTCTCGCAGCGCCACGCCGCGCTGGTCGACTACGCCACCGGCGAGGAGTACGTCCCGCTCTGGCACCTGACCGGCGCGGCGGGCCGGTTCACGGTCCGCGACTCCCTGCTCAGCGAGTACGCCGCCGTCGGGTTCGAGTACGGCTACTCGGTGGAGCGACCGGACACCCTCGTCGCGTGGGAGGCGCAGTTCGGCGACTTCGTGAACGGCGCGGAGATCATCATCGACAACTTCCTCGTGGCGGCGGAGGACAAGTGGGGCCAGCTCGCGGGGCTGACCCTTCTCCTCCCCCACGGATACGAGGGGCAGGGGCCGGAGCACTCCAGCGGACGGATCGAGCGGTTCCTCTCGCTCTGCGCGAGGAACAACCTCAGGATCGCGGTCCCGTCGACAGCCGCGCAGTACTTCCACCTGCTGCGCGCCCAGGTGCGGCGACCCCGCCCGACGCCGCTCGTCTGCTTCACGCCGAAGTCCCTGCTCCGCGCCGCGGTCACGCGCTCGCCGATCGAGGACCTTGAGGCCGGCGCGTTCGCGAACGTGCTCGACGAACCGACCGACGCCGAACCGGTGCGCACGGTCGTCCTGGCGACCGGCAAGGTCGCCCACGAGGCGATCGCGCACCGCGACGCGCTTGTGGCGGACGGGCGCCTCGAGCCTGGCGTCGTCGCGATCGTCCGGGTCGAGCAGCTGTACCCGTGGCCCGACGACGCGCTCTCCGACGTCCTCTCGCGGTACGGGACCGCGAAGGACGTCTGCTGGCTTCAGGAGGAGCCCGAGAACATGGGGGCGTGGCCGTTCGTGCACCACCAGCTCCACCGGGACCTCCGTGCGTCCCACGCCCTTCGGCACGTCGCGAGGGCGGAGTCGGCGAGCCCGGCGACCGGGAGCGGGCTCGTCTTCGAGACCGAGCAGGCCGACCTGCTCGCGCGGGCGCTCGGATGACGGCCAGGCGGCGCAAGCAGCTGGTCGTCGTCGACGGCTCGAACCTCGCGACCGAGGGGCGGGCAGCGCCGAGCCTCAAGCAGCTGGACGAGTCCGTCACCGCGTTCCGCGAGGAGCACCCCGACAAGGAGGTGGTCGTCGTCGTTGACGCGACGTTCGGGCACCGCGTCGCCCCCGCCGAGCGCGAGCGCGTGAAGCAGGCGGAGCTGGCCGGCGAGATCGTCACGCCGCCGGCCGGCGCGGTCGGGCGCGGCGACGCGTTCATCCTCAAGATCGCGAAGCGGGCGAACGCCGCCGTGCTCTCGAACGACTCGTTCCAGGAGTTCCATGCAGAGCACCCGTGGCTCTTCGAGGAGGGACGGCTGATCGGCGGCAAGCCCGTCGCACGCGTCGGGTGGATCTTCACGCCTCGCATCCCGGTGCGTGCGCAGGGCTCGCGGACCCAGGGATCACGCTCGCACGACTCGAGCTCGAAGGCGTCCAAGGCAGCCGGCCAGACGAAGGCCACCGCGAAGGCCACGACAGCCGCGGCACCGGCGGCTCGGACCGCAGCGCAGAAGCGGGCCACCAAGGCCGCACAAGCAGGCGCGAGACGGCCAGGTCGACGCGCACGAAGCAGTCCAGCGTCGCGATCAAGGCCGTCAGCAGAGCGCACGCCGTGAAGGCGCAGCCGGTGAAGGCGCAGCCGGTGAAGGCGCAGCCGGTGAAGGCGCAGCCGGTGAAGGCCACCACCACGCGGAAGCAGCGCGCGGCGCCGGCAGACGGCAAGCCGAAGACCGCCTCGACCACAGCCAAGGCGGCCGCAGCCAAGGAGCCAGCCGCGAAGCGCGCGCCCGATCCGGTCAACACCGTGAGGTCGTTCCAGCGGCTGGTGACGGACGTCAAGGTCGGCGGCAAGGTGGAGGGCGAGGTGGTCCAGTTCACCTCCCACGGCGCGATGGTCGCGGTGCGCGTCGGCCGGACGATGAAGGTCGTCTGCTACGCGCCGTGGGAGGTGAAC
>Ga0318551_10000630_pt1 | contig 11136 bp, 10 predicted proteins | sample GRESIP082b2f19_FD_203511 | JGI IMG/M metagenome (GOLD analysis project Ga0318551, IMG submission 203511) | Tropical soil microbial communities from Luquillo Experimental Forest, Puerto Rico - GRE.SIPMG.082b2f19 | ecosystem: Environmental > Terrestrial > Soil > Tropical forest > Bulk soil...
GCATCGCGTCGAGGAGATCGGGCGCGCCGCCGACGAGTCGCTGCAGAAGGAGCTGCTGCCCGAGATCGCCTCGGGGACGACACGGGTCGGTGTCGGCTTGGCCGAGGTACACGGCGGCCGCGACGGCGCGGGCGTCGCGCTCGCGGCGGGCCGCGCAGAGGGCACCGCGCTGTTCGTGCTCGATGCCGTCGAGGCCGATCTGCTGCTGCTCCACACCGGCGGAGGGCTCGCGCTGTTGCACGCGCCCGGCCTTTCGCTCACCCCGCTGCCGACGGTCGACGGCACGCGCCGCTTGGCCGAGGTCCAGCTGCACGGTGCGCAGCCGCTGGCGCTGCTCGAGGGCACCGAGCGCGTGCTCGCGGCGGGCCGCATCGCGCTCGCGTTTGACGCGCTGGGTGCGAGCGAGCGCGCGCTCGAGCTGGCGGTCTCCTACGCGCTGGCGCGCAAGCAGTTCGACCGCGTGATCGGCTCGTTCCAGGCGGTGAAGCACATGCTGGCCGAGATGGCGGCGGAGCTCGAGCCCGCGCGGTCGCTCGCCTGGTACGCCGCGCACGCCTTCGACCACGAGCCGCGCGAGGCGCAGCGGCTGGCGGCGCTGTGCAAGGCGCACCTGGCGGAGGTGGCGACGGAGTGCCTGCGCAAGGCCACCGAGGTCCACGGCGGCATCGGCTTCACCGAGCAGTACGACCTGCACCTGTGGTTCCGGCGCGTGGCGTTGTCGCGCCCGCTGCTCGGCGGGCCCGAGGCGCTGCGCGAAGAGGCGTCGCGGCTGCGCGTCGATCCGCGGCCGTTATAATCCGCGCCCCGAGGTCGCCCGGGGACCCCAAGGAGTCGCGCGTGCCCGAATTCGTGTTCGTGATGGAAGACCTGCGCAAGGTCGTTCCGCCGGATCGCATCCTGCTCGACGGGATCTCGCTCTCGTTCTACCCCGGCGCGAAGATCGGCGTGCTCGGCCACAACGGCGCGGGCAAGAGCACGCTGCTCAAGATCATGGCCGGCGTCGACCAGGAGTTCGTCGGCGTGGCGCGCCCGCACGAGGGGCTGCGCATCGGCTACCTGCAGCAGGAGCCGCAGCTCGACGAGACCAAGACGGTGCTCGACGTCGTGCACGAGGGCGTGGCGGAGACGCGGGCGCTGCTCGCCGAGTTCGAGGCGGTCTCGGCGAAGTTCGCCGAGCCGATGGACGACGACGCCATGAACGAGCTGCTCGAGCGGCAGGCGAAGCTGCAGGACCGCATCGACGCGTCGAACGCCTGGGAGCTCGACCGCCAGCTCGAGGTCGCGATGGACGCGCTGCGGCTGCCGCCCGCCGACGCAGAGGTGCGTCACCTCTCGGGCGGCGAGCGACGGCGGGTGGCGCTGTGCCGCCTGCTCTTGCAGCGGCCCGACATGCTGCTGCTCGACGAGCCCACCAACCACCTCGACGCCGAGTCGGTCGCCTGGCTCGAGCGCTTCCTGCACGAGTATCCCGGCACCGTCGTGGCGGTGACCCACGACCGCTACTTCCTCGACAACGTGGCCGGCTGGATCCTCGAGCTCGACCGCGGCCGCGGCATCCCGTACAAGGGCAACTACACCGCGTGGCTCGAGCAGAAGAAGAAGCGGCTCGAGCTGGAAGAGAAGAAACAGACCGCGCGCCAGCGCACGCTGCAGCGCGAGCTCGAGTGGGTGCAGATGGCACCGCGCGCGCGCCAGGCCAAGTCGAAGGCCCGCGTCGCCGCGTACGAGAAGCTGCGCGCCGAGGAGGAGAACCGGGCGCCGGAGACCGTCGAGATCGCGATTCCGCCCGGGCCGCGGCTCGGCGAGCGCGTGATCGACGCAAGCGATCTCAGCAAGGGCTACGGCGAGCTGCTGTTGATCGAGGAGCTCGACTTCGCGCTGGCGCCGGGGGCGATCGTCGGCGTGATCGGCGGAAACGGCGCGGGCAAGACCACCCTGTTCCGCCTGATCACGGGCGCGGAGAAGCCCGACGCCGGCGAGCTCACGTTGGGCGAGACCGTGAGGCTCGCCTACGTGGACCAGGCGCGCTCCGAGCTCGACCCGAAGAAGACGGTGTACGAGGCGATCAGCGGCGGCGAGGAGAAGATGAAGGTCGGGAGCCGCGAGCTGCCGAGCCGCGCCTACGTGGGCTCGTTCGGCTTCAGGGGCCCCGATCAGCAGAAGCGCGTGTCGATGCTCTCGGGCGGCGAGCGCAACCGGCTGCACCTGGCGCGGACGCTGAAGGCCGGCGGCAACGTGCTCCTGCTCGACGAGCCGACCAACGACCTCGACGTCGACACGCTGCGCGCGCTGGAAGAGGCGCTGCTCGGCTTCTCGGGCTGCGTGGTGGTGATCTCGCACGACCGCTGGTTCCTCGATCGGATCGCGACGCACATGCTCGCCTTCGAGGGCGACAGCCACGTCGAGTTCTTCGAGGGCAACTACCAGGAGTACGAGGCCGACCTGAAGCGCCGCCGCGGCGTCGATGCGGAGCAGCCCCACAAGCTGCGCTTCAAGAAGCTGACGCACTAGCGCCCTTGGGGCCCCCGAGGGGCGGAGCGGGGCGCGCCGCTTCGATTCGCGCGGAATCGACGGCTCTGGGAGGCTCTCTTCTGGACCGCGCTCAAAGCTCGCTACGCGCGCCCCGCTCCGCCCCGCTCCTCGCCACCTCCTACAAAAGAACGAGTAGAAGGCCCGAAGTGCTATGGGCCTTGAGTCGCCCCGCCGACCGCCTCTTACACTCAAAAAAGAGAGAGGGAATGCGATCTGTCTTTCTGCCCGGCGGGCGGGTGCGGCGCGCGTAGCGAGCTTTGAGCGCGGTCCAGATGCGCGCCTCACCGGAGAGACCATTCCGCGCGAATCGCGAAGCGGCGCGCCGCACCCGCCCACCGGGCAGCCGCGGCGCCTCAGAGTGACTTGCGAGCCGCCACCGCCGCGCGAGCCACGTCGGCCTCCAGCGTGCGGCCGGCCAGGTAGAAGTGGATGGCCGACCAGACGAACAGCGTCGAGACGATCAACAGCGCCCAGCGCAGCGAGTCGGCGCCGTAACGCGGCGCGAGCGCGTCGCTGAGCGCGCCCGTCACCGCGGGCCCGAGCGACAGCCCCACGATGTTCAGCACGAACAGGAGCACCGCCGCGGCGGTGGCCCGCATCCTCGGCGTGGCCAGTGACTGGGTTACCGCGAACGTCGGCGCCTGGTACATCAGCCCGAGCGCGGTCGGGATCACCAGCAGCGCCAGCGCGAGCGTCGTGTTCGACGTGGTGTAGATCACGAAGCCGAAGGGGAACGACGCCGCCACCGCGAGCGCGGGCAGGTACACGCGCGCGCGCGGCTCGCGCGCCTGCCAGCGGTCCGCGAGGGTGCCGCCGAGGTAGTTTCCGATGCCTCCGCCGACGCCCACGATCATCGCCAGCCAGAAGCCGATCCGGGCGGTGCTCATGCCGTGCGAGCGCACCAGGAACGAGGGCGTCCAGTTGACGACCGAGTAGCCCACGAACGAGTAGAGCCCGCCCGCGAACGACGAGTGGCGGAACGACTTCGCGCGCCACAGAAAGGCGATCACCTCACGCGCGCTCGGCGCCGGGCCGCTGCCGTGCACCAGCCCCTCGGAATGGCCGCGCGGCGGCTCGCGCAGCGCGATCGCCGCGAGCAGGAGGCCCGGCGCGCCGACGACGGCGAAGGCGTTGCGCCAGCCGAGCGTCTGGTCGAGCCAGCCACCGGCCATGAAGCCGACCAGGATCCCGAACGGCACGCCGAGCGAGAACACGGCCAGCGCGGTGGCCCGCTTCTCCGGTGGGAAGTAGTCGGAGATCAGCGAGTGGGCGGGCGGGCTGCCGCCGGCTTCGCCGACGCCCACCCCGATGCGGCAGGCGAGCAGCGACCCGAAGCCCGCGGCGGTGCCGCATGCAGCCGTGAAGGCGCTCCACAGCACCAGACAGGTCGTCATCACCCACTTGCGCGAGAACCGGTCGGCCAGGCGCGCGATCGGCACGCCGAGCGTCGCGTAGAAGATCCCGAAGGCGGTGCCCGAGAGCAGTCCGAGGTAGGTGTCCGGCAGCGCGAGCTCCTGCTTGATCGAGGGCAACAGGATGCTGAGGATCTGGCGGTCCACGAAGTTCACGACGTAGACCGCGCACAGCAGCCCGAGCGCGACGCGCAGGTAGGCCGGTGAGTAGGTCGGCGGCTCGATCCGCGAAGCGTATCAGCGCGCGAGCAAGGCGCCCACACCGCGCGCGACGAGCGCCACCGGCGCGGCCAGCAGCGCGAGGGTGAGCCCCGCATCCACCACCGCCGCGCAACACCAGAACGCGTAGGACGCGCGGTCCCCCAACGTCGGCACCGGCGCGGGCCGATCGAGCTGCAGCCGGCCGCGCAGCTCCGCCACGCTCTCGCGCAGGAGCGACTCGGAGACGCCCTCGTGATAGAGGTTCCGGCTGTGGCGGCCGCGCACCCACGCGCGCCAGGTCGCACGGGGATCCACCACCCAGCCCATGACGATGCCTTTCAGGTTGATGGTCCAGGCGAACCACATCCGCCCGCAGCCCGAGGCGATCTCCCAGGCGCTGATCTCGGCCTCGCCGGTCCAATCCGTCTTGTAGCCGGTCGCGACGTGGTGCAGGTCGTGGATGCCAACCGCCTTGCGGCGGGCGTCCGAGTTGGGGAAGCCGAGCGGGATCGGGCCGAGCTGGGCGAGCTTCACGAATTTCGCGGCGTAGCCGCCGTCGGGCGGGAAGCCCGCCTCGGCGAAGTAGCGCGAGCGCGCCTCGCCCACGCTCAGAGTCTCCACGCCGCTCATCGCTCTCTTCTTCCCGCGCGCGGCCGCAAACCCTCGAGCTGCAACACCAGCGCGCTGCGCAGTCCTGCTTCGACCCCGTCGCGGCCGACGATGCCCGCGCCGAGCCAGCCCTGTACCCAGTACGCGTAATGCGCGAACAGCGCGCTCCCGGCCACCGCGGGCGCGACGTCGGGGCGCAGCTCGCCGCGCGCCTGCGCCTTCGCCACCAGGTCCGCCACGTGCGCGCCGAACTCCAGCGTGAGCCGGCCGATGCCCGCGGGGTCGTGCGCGCGGAAGAAGATCTCGCGCACCAGCTCCTTGGCGTGCGCCACGTCGCGCGCGTAGTAGGCGATGAAGCGGCCGAACAGCGCCATCAGCTGGTCGATCAGCTGGCGCTCGCCGGCGGCCGCGCTGCGACCCTCGGCGAAGATGCGGCGCGCGTCCTCCTCGAAGGTGAGGAACAAGAGCTCGCGCTTGTCGCGCACGTACAGGAACAGCGTGCCGACGCCGATCCCGGCCCGCTCGCAGATCTCGCGCGCGGTGGTGGCCTCGAAGCCATGCTTGCGGAACAGCGTCCGTGCGGCCGCGCGGATGCGCGCCAGCTTCTCGCGCTTGTTGCGCTCGCGCAGGCCTGCGGCCGGCTCCGGCATCTCCCAGGGCTCCATTCTGATCACGATCAATTATGATCAAGTTCATTTCAGCGCGCAAACGCGTGCGCAAGCCGGCGGCGACGCAGGTGCAGCGCCGCGCGGCGGTCCAACTGGCCGATCATCTGTTAGAGTTCCCGCCCGTGAATCGGACCCCCCTCTGGCTTTCGTTCGTCTTCGCGCTGCTGTTGCTGCCGCTCACCGCGCGCGCGGGCTCGGATCCCAACGACACCAATCCCCTGCTCGCGGACCAGGGCACCAACCCCTGCTTCGCGATCGACGACGTGGTGAAGCAGACGGTGTTCGGCGGAGGCGCAGATCCGAACGATCCCAACGCCCCGGTGCCGTTCGAGATCGTGATCACCGATCCGAACGACCCGCGCGAGGTCAACCTCTGCGACAGCCTGTGCAAGAAGGGCGGCGCGAGCTGCATGCGCTTCGTGAAGCGCGCGGCCGCGTGCCAGACCCGCTGGGCAGCCGACAGCGCGACCTTCAAGACGAGGGTGCACTGCAACGGCCTCACCGGCGACCTGCTGAAGTCGTGCGCGGCCGGGTTCCAGGCCGAGCGCACCAATACGGTTTCCGACCCGAACACACCCGACGACCCGAATTCGATCCTGAATCTCCAGAAGGCCGGACTGAATGCTTGCGCGAACGCAGCCACCTCCTGTCAGAGCAAGTGCAATGCGCCCTGAGCGAACGTTCACGGCGATCGTCCTGCTCGTGGGCCTCGTGTTCGCCTTCGCCGCGATCCGCCCGGCCGAGGCGACGCTCGGCACGGCCTACGACGGCCTCGTCTGTCAGGACCCGAACGACGTCGCCAACCAGTTCCTGTTCAAGGACAGCTTCACAGGCGTCGCGAACTGCGGCCGGCTCTGCTTCGCGGCGCTGGCGGTGTGCCAGCGCAACGTGAAGGACGCCGCCGCCTGTCAGCTGGCCCAGGCCGCGGACTGGATCAGCCTCGACAGCCAGGTCGACTGCGCGGGGCTCTCGGGCGCGGAGCTCTCCGACTGCAAGGCGGGCTGGGCTACGGACCTCGCCAGATGGAAGAAGGCGATCTTGAGCGAGCGTGCGACCGCGGTGAACCTGTGCGGGTCGAACAACAACACCTGCCTGTCGTGCGTGGGGCAGTAGCTCAGAGCGGACCGAGCTCGACCGGCACGCCGGTCATGAACGCCTGGCTGGAGAGCGGCTCGAAGCTGCCCTCGCCCACCGGCAGCAGTACGTTCGCGTTCACCCCGGGCGTGCGCGCGGCGACGCGCATGCCGGTGCTGCCGCGGTTGCCCCAGCCGTGCGTCAGCGCCACCACGCCGCGCATCAGGCCCGGGTCGAAGGCGATCTCGAGCTCGAGCGCGCCGTGCTCGTTCCACAGCCGCGCCTTCGCGCCGTCCGAGAGTCCGCGCGCACGCGCGTCGTCGGGGTGCACCCAGAGGCGGTTGCGGTCGTGCCGCCCGTGCTTCATCACCGGCACGTTCGCGTACCAGCTGTTGTGCATGTGCAGGTCGCGCCGCGTGATCAGCTTGAGCCGGTCCGCGCCCTCGGCTGCGAGCTCGGCGAAGATCGCCTCGGCGCGCGCCAGCGCCGCCGAGAATTCGGGCGGGCAGCAGTCGACCTTGCCGTCGGCCGTCTGCAGCTGCTCGGCGTAGAACCGGCCGGGCGCGAGCGGCTCGAACACCAGCGCGGGATCGGCGGCGCGGACCTCGTCGAGCGAGTGACCGCGCGAGCGCAGCATGTGGTCGATGCGACCCCACGGATCGGGGTCGGGACCGCGCAGCCCGAGCGCCTGCGCCAGCTGCGCGAAGATCCACCACTCTTCCCTGCGCTCGGCACGCGGCGCGACCACGGCGTCGGTGAATTGGATCCATGGCTCGTGCTGCAGCCCGAGCCCGGTGATGTTCACGTCCGCGCGCTCGAACATGTCGGCCGAGGGCAGGAGCCAGTGGGCGTACTCGCCCGTCGCGTTCTTGTAGAGGTCGATGCAGACCAGGAGATCGAGCTTCGCGAGCGCCTCGCGCATGCGCTCCTCGCCGCCGATCGAGAGCAGCGGGTTGCCCGCGACCACGATCAGCGCGCGGATCGGCGTGCGCCCGCCCCCGCCCAGGATCGCGTCGGCGAGCAGGTTCCCCGGCAGCCCGCCGCGGCGCAGCCGGCCGAACTCGGTGTCGGCGAAGCTCCGGGCGAAGTCGCGCCGGCCCGCCTTCGCGGCGGCGTAGAAGCCGAGCGACAGGATGTTGCCGCCGCGGCGGTCGAGGTTCCCGGTCGCGAACGAGAGCATGTGCAGGAGCCAGTATGCGAGCGTGCCCTGCCGGCCCATGTTCACGCCGGTCGACATGTGCAGCGACGCGCCGCGCGCCGCCGCGAGCTCGCGCGCCAGCGCGCGCACCGTCGCAGCAGGCACGCCGGTCACCGACGCCGCGCGCTCGGCCGGGAAGCGGGCGACGAAGGACAGCAGCTCGTCGACGTGCGCGCCGCGCTCGCGCAGCAGCGCGCGGTCGAGCCCGCCATTCTGCGCCAGCTCGTGCAGCAGCGCCGCCATCAGGTACACGTCGGTGTCGGGCCGGATCTGCACCAGCTCGCCCGGCTCGGCCGACTCGATCGCGCGCGGGTTCACGAAGCGCACCTTCGCGCCGCGGGCGCGCAGCTCGCGCAGCTTCTTCATCGGGTCCGCGATCGAGATGAAGCTGCCGTGCGACACCCGCGGGTTCGCGCCGAACACCAGCAGGAAGTCGGTGTGGTCGAGGTCGGGGATCGGGTGGATCGTGGACGAGCCGAACACCGCCTCGCTGCCGGCGAACTTGTTGGCGCAGTCCTGCGTGCCCGACGAGAAGTTGCGGATCGGGCCCAGCTGGGCGGCGAACGCGCCCATCGCCGGCCGCGCCAGCGTGTTGAACGCGGTGGGATTGCCGACGTACATCGCGACCGCTTCCGGTCCGGACTCGGCGAGGATCGCGCGCAGCGAGCCGGCGATGCCCTCGATCGCCGCATCCCACGACACGCGCTCCGCCGCGCCCCGCTCGCCGCGCCGCAGCGGAAAGTCGAGCCGATCGGGGTCGCGGTGGATCTCGACGCCCGCGAGGCCCTTGTTGCAGGCGAAGCCGCGCGTCACCGGGTGGGCGCGGTCGGGGCGCAGGCGCACCAGCTCGCCGTCGCGCACGCTCGCCACCAGCCCGCAGGCCGGCTCGCACACGCGGCAGAAGGTGCGCAGCTCGCGTTCGCTCACGAGCGGAGCCTAGCAGATCGCGAGATCGGCCCTGGCCGCCCAGCCGAGCCTGCGCTCGACGGCGATGCGGATCAAGGTCGGCTCGCCGCTGCTGACCGCCGTGGCTCCGCTCGCGTAGCGGGGATACTTCTCGCGCAGCGCCGCGAGCGCGCGCTCGGCCGCGGGGCCCCGCGCGGGCACGACCTCGCCGCGCCCGTCGACGCGCAGCCACCAGAGCCGGTCCCAGTCGTCGTCGTAGTGGTCGAACAGCAGAGCGACTCGGGGGTCGCGGCGCAGGTTGCGCACCCGCGAGAGCTCGGTTCCGCGCTTGGGCTTGCCGTCGATCGGCGTCCAGAGCGCGCCGTCGCAGAGTGCGAACACGACCGGCACCAGCTCGGCCCGGCCTGCGGCGTCGAGCGTCGCCATGCGCGCGACGGGCCAGCGGGCGAGGATGCGGTCGATCGCGTCGGGCGCGAGCCGCACGCGGCTAGTGGATGGAGTACGGCTCGGCGAGGTGGAAGCGCGCGATCTCCGCGTCGAAGCGCTCGCCGCCCTCGGTGACCATCTGGTAGCTGCCGCGCATCGAGCCGAACGGCGTGCCCAGCGGGCAGGCCGAGGTGTACTCGAACGCCTCGCCGGGCGCGAGCACCGGCTGCTCGCCGACGACGCCGGGTCCGCGCACCTCTTCCACGTGGCCTTCGGCGTCCTCGATCAGCCAGGCGCGCGACATCAGCTGCACCCGCTCGCGGCCCTCGTTCGAGATGCGGATGGTGTAGGCGAAGAAGAACTCGTTCATCATCGGGCGCGAGCGCTCGGGCACGTAGCGCGAGCGCACCGCGATGCGAATCCCCCGGGTGACGGCTTCCGAGTCGTTCAAGCTCCCCTCCGCCGTCTGCATGGTACGATCCGCTGCGTCGGCCGACCAGAGGAGTGCGCCATGACGGAGCTCTGCTTCTCCACCGCGACCGAGCTCCTCGGCATGCTGCGCCGGCGCGAGCTGTCCAGCCGTGAGCTGCTCGAGCTCGAGCTGGCGCGGATCGCGAAGCACGGCAAAGCGCTCAACGCCGTGGTGACGCTCGACGAGGAACGCGCGCGCCACGACGCCGCGGCGGCGGACGAGGAGCTGGCGCGCGGACGCGTGCGCGGGCCGCTGCACGGGCTGCCGATGACGATCAAGGACACCTTCGAGACCGCCGGTGTGCGCACCACCGCCGGCAGTCCCGAGCTCTCGGCGCACGTCCCCGCCCGCGACGCCGACGCGGTGGCGCGGCTGCGCCGCGCGGGCGCGGTGATCTTCGGCAAGACCAACGTGCCGTTCATGGCCGGCGACTGGCAGAGCTGGAACGAGATCTTCGGCACCACCAACAACCCCTGGAACGCCGCGCGCGTGCCAGGCGGCTCATCGGGCGGAGCGGCAGCCGCGGTCGCGACCGGCGAGACGGCGCTGGAGCTCGGCAGCGACATCGGCGGCTCGATCCGCGTGCCGTCGCACTGGTCCGGCGTGTTCGGCCACAAGCCGACCTGGGGGATCGTGCCGCAGCGCGGCCACATCCCGCCGCTCCCCGGCGTGATCTCGCCGCCCGATCTGAACGTGTGCGGACCGATCGCGCGCAGCGCCGAGGACCTGTCGCTCGCGCTCGACGTGCTGGCGGGCCCCGGCGAGCTCGACGCGGCCGGCTGGCGGCTCGAGCTGCCGCCGGCGCGGCGCACCCGGCTCGCCGACTACCGCGTCGCGGCGTGCTTCCACGACGACTCATTCCCGATCGACGCGGCGGTGCGCGCGCCGCTCGAGGCGGCGGTCGAGGAGCTGCGCCGCGGGGGCGCCCGGGTGCAGGTGCTGCCGAAGCTGCCGTTCGACCTGCGCGCCGCGCGGCGCGCCTACGAGGCGCTGCTCTTCCCGCTGATGGGCATGAGCTTCCCGCCGGCGGCGCTCGAGGCTCTGCGCGAGCTCGCGGCGAAGGCGCCGGCCGGCGACCAGTCGGCGATGGTGCTGAACGCGCGCGACATGACCGCGAGCCACAACGACTGGCTGCGCGCGAACGAGGAGCGCGAGCAGCTGCGCGTGCTGCTGCACGCGCAGTTCAAGGAGTTCGACGTGCTGCTGCTCCCGGTGAACCAGCTGCCGGCGATCCCGCACATGCACGAGCCCCCGATGCCGCTGCGCACGCTCACGGTGAACGGCAAGACGATCCCCTACACCGATCTGCTGTCGTGGATCTGCACCGCCACGATGTGCAAGCTGCCCGCGACGGTGGTGCCAGTCGGGCGGAGCGACGGGCTGCCGGTCGGGATCCAGATCGTCGCCGCGCACCTGGAGGACCGCACTTCGCTCGACTTCGCCCGCCGCCTGGCGGAGCGCACGGGCGGGTTCACGCCGCCGCCGGGCTTCTGAAGCGCGAGAGACCGAGCAGGAGCGCGAGCCCGCTCAGGATCGCCGCCACGCCGTAGGTGCCGGCTGCGCCGGCGTTCGGCCACAGCCCGGTGGTGAAGAGCAGCGGCGCGACGATGCGCGACAGCGCCGTGGCGCTGCCGTTCA
>Ga0318551_10000638_pt1 | contig 11077 bp, 6 predicted proteins | sample GRESIP082b2f19_FD_203511 | JGI IMG/M metagenome (GOLD analysis project Ga0318551, IMG submission 203511) | Tropical soil microbial communities from Luquillo Experimental Forest, Puerto Rico - GRE.SIPMG.082b2f19 | ecosystem: Environmental > Terrestrial > Soil > Tropical forest > Bulk soil...
GTGATGCCGCCCGAGACCTCGACCTGCGGCCAGCGCTTCGCGTCCGGCGTGCGGCGCGGGCTCTCGCTCGGATGCCCGGCGCACCAGCGATCCACGAGCTCGACCGCCTGCCGCACCTCGTCCGGCGTGCGGTTGTCCACGAGAATGCGGTCCACCTCCGGACGCAGCGCGTCCGCGAGCTGATCGAGCGATTCCACCTCCACCTCGAGCAGCAGGTCGGCCTGGCGGGTGCGGGCGATGCGGTCGATCGCCGCCGTGATGCCGCCCGCGGCGCGGATGTGATTGTCCTTGACCAGGTACATGTCCCAGAGCGCGAGCCGGTGGTTCTCGCCGCCGCCCGCCTTGACCGCGAACTTCTCGAGGAACCGCAGCCCGGGCGTGGTCTTGCGCGTGTCGAGGATCACGGCGCCGGTGCCGCGCACTTCCTCGACGAAGCGCCGCGTCAGCGACGCGATGCCGGACAGGTGCGCGAGGAAGTTCAGCGCAGTGCGCTCGGCCTTGAGAATCCCGCCGATCTCCCCCACCACCTGCGCGACCGCGACGCCGGGCTTCACCACGTCGCCGTCCTTCGCCATCGGGCGGAACTTGAGCGCCGGCTCGGCCTCGCGGAACGTGAGGCGCGCGACGTCGAGGCCGGCGAGCACGCCGGCCTGGCGCGCGACCAGCGCGGCGCGCGCGTTCACGCCGGCCGGCACGGCGTTCAGCGTGGTGATGTCGCCGGTGCCGACGTCCTCGGAGAGCGCGTACTTGATGATGCCGAGCGCGAAGGACTCGAGCATGCTCAGGCGTCCCGGCCGAAGCGATGGCTGCGGCGCCGCGGCTCGCGCGCGCCGCGCGGGTGCGGCGTGGCGCGCGGGCCGGCCGCGGCCGGCGCGGCGGCCGCGCTGATCGACGCGCGGATGTCGTCGATGCGGTCGCGCAGCGAGGCGGCGCGCTCGAACTCCAGCTGCTTCGCCGCCTCGAGCATCTCGGCTTCGAGCCGCGCCACGAGCTGCTCCGGCGAGGCCGCGTCCGCCGCGGTCATGAGCTTGCGCAGGTCGTCCTCGGCCGCCTCGCCGATCGCGTCCGCGACCGAGGTCGCGCGCAGCACCTCGTCCACGCTCTTCTCGACCGAGCGCGGCGTGATGTCGTGCTCCTGGTTGTACGCCACCTGCTTCGCGCGCCGCCGGTCGGTCTCGGAGAGAGCGCGCTGCATGGATTCCGTCATCACGTCGGCGTAGAGCAGCACGCGGCCGTTGAGATTGCGGGCCGCGCGCCCGGCGGTCTGGATCAGCGAGCGCTCCGAGCGCAGGAACCCCTCCTTGTCGGCATCCAGGATCGCGACCAGCGAGACCTCGGGCAGGTCCAGTCCCTCGCGCAGCAGGTTGATCCCGACCAGCACGTCGAACTCCGCGAGCCGCAGGCCGCGCAGGATCTCGACCCGCTCGAGCGCGTCGATGTCGCTGTGCAGGTAGCGCACCCGGACGCCCATCTCGCCGAGGTAGTCGGTGAGGTCCTCCGCCATGCGCTTCGTGAGCGTGGTGACGAGCACGCGCTCCTTGCGCGCGACGCGCTCGCGGATCTCGGCCAGCAGGTCGTCGACCTGGCCCGAGATCGGGCGCACGATCACCTCAGGGTCGACGAGTCCAGTCGGCCGGATGATCTGCTCCACCACCACGCCCTGCGAGCGCGCCAGCTCGTACTCGCCGGGCGTCGCGGAGACGTAGAGCGTGGGCCCGACCAGCGCCTCGAACTCCTCGAACTTGAGCGGGCGGTTGTCGAGCGCGGACGGCAGTCGGAAGCCGAAGTCCACGAGCGTGAGCTTGCGCGAGCGGTCGCCCTCGAACATCGCGCCGATCTGCGGGACGGTGACGTGCGACTCGTCGATCACGAGCAGGAAGTCGGCGCTTCCATCGGCTTTGCGCGGAAAATAGTCGATCAGGCAGCCCGGGCGCTCCCCGGGCGCGCGCCCCGAGAGGTGGCGCGAGTAGTTCTCGACCCCCGGGCAGGTGCCGATCGCGGCCAGCATCTCGAGATCGTATTCGGTGCGCTGCTGGAGGCGCTGGGCCTCGAGCAGCTTGCCCTGCGCGCGCAGCACGCCGAGCCGCTCGCGCAGCTCGTCCTTGATGCTGCCGAGTGCGATCTGGAGCCGCGGCTCGGGCGTGACGAAATGCTTCGCCGGATAGAGCGCGAGGCGGTCCATGCGGCGCAGCACGTGGCCCGTGACCGGATCGACCGCGGAGAGCCGCGCCACCACGTCGTCGTCCAGCTCGATGCGCACGATCACGTCGTCGTAGGCCGGGTGCACCTCGACCACGTCGCCGCGCGCGCGGAAATGCCCGCGCCCGACCTCGAGATCGTTGCGCGTGTACTGGATCGCGACCAGCTTCTCGAGCAGGTCGCGGCGCGACAGCCGCTCGCCCGCCGTCGCGTCGATGCGCATGCCCTTCCAGTCCGCGGGCGTGCCGAGTCCGTACAGGCAGGAGACGCTCGCCACGATGATCACGTCCTCGCGCTCGAGCAGCATGGACGTGGACTGGAGGCGCAGCCGGTCGATGTCGTCGTTGATGCTGGCGTCCTTCGCGATGTAGGTGTTCGTGGACGGGACGTAGGCCTCGGGCTGGTAGTAGTCGTAGTACGAGATGAAGTAGCCGACCGCGCTGTTCGGGAAGAACTGGCGGAACTCGCCGTAGAGCTGGGCGGCGAGCGTCTTGTTGTGGCTCACGACCAGCGTCGGCCGCCCCCACGCCGCGATCACGTTCGCGATCGTGAACGTCTTCCCCGAGCCCGTGACCCCGAGCAGGGTCTGCTGGGCGTCGCCGCGCTCGAGGCCGGCGACGAGCTGGGCGATCGCCTCGGGCTGGTCGCCGCGCGGCGGGTAGGGCTGCCGGAGCTGAAAGGGCATGGAGGGGCGATGGTAGCCGAGGCGTGCAGGAGGGTCGAGCCGGCGCGGCGGCGCGCTCAGGACGCGAGCGGCTCGTCCAGCCGCTCGGCGAACGGCCGCACCTCGAACGCGCGCGCGATCACGTCCAGCGCGCGGTCCAGCATCTCGAGCTTCTCCGCGAGCGGGCGCTTCATGCCGGGATGCGCGTCGAGCCTGCGATCCACGCGGTCCTCCGCCGTGCCGAGCGCGTCCACCGCGTGCAGCACGTAGCTCAGCGAGTCGCCGCGCGCGGCGAAGTCCTGGAGCCGCGCGTGGAACGGCGCCTCGGCGGTGAAGTAGCGCAGGGTGTGGTAGACCGGAAAGCGCGTCACCGGCGTGACCGCGAGCGGGAATTCCCGCACCCCCTCGAGCTGGTGCGGCGCGCGCGTGAGCGTGAACGGCCACAGCGTGAGGCGCAGCACCGCGGCCGGATCCGCGCTCTTCGCCGCGAGCACGAGGCGCGCGGGCAGCAGCAGCGGGGTCGGAAATCCCGACGCGTCGTAGCGGTAGCCGGCGGCGGCGAGCGCGCGCAGTGTGCGGCGGCTCATGTCGAAGTTCGGCGCGCGGAATCCCGTCACCTCGGCGCCCGAGGCGCGCGACAGCGCGACCCGCGACATCGCGAGCTCCTCGGCGAGCGGCTTCGATTCCAGCGCGGCGAGCGAGAGCGGGTGCGAGTGGGAATGGCTCGCGACCTCGTGCCCGGCCGCGACGAGCGCGCGCAGGCGGTCGCGCTGCGGGGTCGCGTCGCGCCCCACCACGAAGAACGTCCCGCGCACGCCGGCGCGCGCGAAGCGCTCAGCGAGCCGCGGCAGCGCGACCGTGTAGACCAGCGGATCGGCGGGCAGGCCGCGATGTCCGTAGCCGAGCAGGTGGAGATCGATCGGATCGACGTCCACGCTGACGGTGGCGCGCGGCCGGCTCACGGCTCAGGGCGAAGCGGCACGGGCGCTGTCCGCCGCGGCGGGTGCGCGCTCGGCCGGCATGTAGAGGTAGCGCGGCGCGCCGGTGTGCCCGTGCAGCCCGCCGAGCGGCGCGGTCCTGTCGCCGAGGCTGTCGCTCAGCCGGTAGGCGGGCTCGAGGGCGGCCCACAGCGGCCCCTCCTGCGCCAGGTAGTCGTCCGTGATGAGCGCGGGCCGGTCCGGCCCGTCGCGCAGCGGATCGAAGATCCGCTCGAGCGCGTGCGGGTCGTGCTTCACCAGCCGGTTCCCGTGCGAGCGCTCGAGATCGCCCATCGCGATGATCTGGAGCGACGCGCTCTTCCCGGCGCGCGCGCTGTAGAAGCCGTGATCCACGACGATCACGTCGCCGGGCAGCGCGTGGAGCCGGTTCAGGAACGCATCGCGCGCCGGCTTCGCGCCGCGATGCGGCAGCTCGAGATGGATGCCGTAGATCAGCGGGATGAACTGGAACGAGAGCAGCAGGCAGACCACGCCGCGCGCGCGCTCGGCGTACTGGCGCTCGACCACGGTGAGCTTCTGCACCAGCCGGTCGCACGAGATGGGCCCCAGGATCGAGAGCGCGACCATGCTCGGGATGAACACGTGATGCCACGCGCTGGGATCGAGCGTCGCGAGCAGGCCGGTCCCGATCGCGCCGAGCCCCGCCCACGCCCAGATGCCGGACGGCCCGCGCCACGGACGCACCGGCAGCGCGAGCGAGAGCAGCGACGTGACGGTGAGCGGGCCCAGCATGCCGAACAGCCCCGGGCCGAGATAACGCTGGATGCGCAGCGGGCTCAGCTCGGACCAGTGCGCGGGCACGTCCCACACGTAGTAGCTGAACCATGGCCCGAGCGCGCGCGAGAGCAGCCAGAAGCCTCCCCCGCATCCCAGGACCCACGCGAGCGCGAACGCGGGCAGGCGGTCGCGCTGGTTGAACGCGAGGTGCGTGAACGCCGCGGCGCCGAACCACATCGCGTGCTGCTTCGTGAAGAACGCGAGCGTGAGCAGCAGCGCCGCCCCCGCGGCACTGAGCTTGCCCTCGGTGAAGCGCAGCGTCACGAGCCCGCCGAACGCGAGGCACAGCATCAGCGAGTCGGGCCGCGAGACGACGTAGTGGCCGCCGCCCGCGACGCCGAAGCCCATCAGATAGAGCCCGGCGCCCGCGATGCCGTACGTGCGCGATCCGGTCTCGCGGCGCACCGTGATCCCGATCAGCGCCGCGAGCGCGAGCGTGGCGAGGAACGAGATCAGGCGCGGCTCCCAGAACGCGGGGCCGCAGATCCGCGCGATCCACGACGACGTCCAGGCAATGCCCGGCATGTAGGCGAGCGCGACGAACGAGAGCGACGGCGCGACGTAGATCGGCTGTCCGTGCGCGAGGCGCGAGATGTGATCCATCATCACGCCTTCGATGTAGTCGAGCTCGGCGGGCGCCCCGATCTGGATCACGCCGAGCACCACGAACGCCGCCGCGGCCGCGCACGACAGGGCGATCAGGAGCGCGGCGAGCGGGCGCGAGCTCACGATTTTCCGCCCGCCCGCGGGAGGCGCGCGATCTCGTACACGTGCACCGTGCCGATCTGCTTCCCGTCGTGCAGCACGGGACGCGTCGCGGTCGCCGCAGGCTCGAGGAACGCGGGCGGCTGGACGTCGGGGTGGTCCGGATCTGTGAGCACGACGACCCACTTCGCGCCGTAGGGACGCAGCTTCTCGAGGCGGTCGGGCGTGATTTCGGCGGCGCGCATCGGCCAGCCCTCGTGATTCGCGCGGAACAGGAGGCGCGGATCGGTGGGCGGCAGCGTGCTGAAGTCCGCCGCGACCATGAGATCGCCGGCCGGCACGAGCGGCTCGATCACGCGCCCGGCCTCGATGCGCAGCCAGTCGATGCGATCGTATTCGAGCGTGCGCGGCGCCCACGCCGCGTAGCCGAGGAATCCGGCGAACGCGATCGCCGCGAGCGGCACCCGCCCGGTCCGCGGGACGCGGTCCCACAGCTCGTCCATGCCGAGCCCGACGAGCATCGCGGCCGGGGCGAGGAACGGCAGCTGATAGTAGTTGTGGAGCACGCTGAGCCGGAAGAACACGACGACCAGGCCGAAGCAGCCGAGGAGCCAGCCGAACGCGACGAGCCGCGCGTTCGGCAGCCGCGTGCCGGCTTCCGTCGCGGCCGGCGCGCGGCTCCTCCACATCATCGAGGGCAGCGCGAGCGCGAGCCCGGCGGGCGTCGCGACTTCGTACACGAGGCGCTTCGCGATCCGGATCCAGCTCGCGATGTCGCGGCGCTCGGCCATCGTGCCGGTGTAGCGCCAGATCGGGTTCACCTCCTTGTAGAAGTCTGGCAGGAACGTCCAGTCCGGCACGGTCGCGTTCACGGCGTCCACGTAGCGCCGCCAGACGAGGAACGCGCCGCCCGACGCCCCGAGCACGAGCGCGAGCCGCAGCGCGGTCGCGAGCGCGGGCGCGGCGAGCAGGATCAGGACGAGCGGCAGGCCGATCGTGGCGAGGTAGGGCGCCTTGATCAGCGCCGCGATCACGCCGCAGAGCGTGGCCGCGAGCGTGTGCGAAAGCCGCCGCTCGCTGCAGGCGCGCAGCGCGTGGTAGAGCGTGCCGTCCACGGCGGCGAGCACGCTGAACTCGATGTGCGGGACGCGCGAGAAATACTGGCCGAGCGGAAACGCGAGGTACGCGAGCGTCGCGAGCGCGCCGGCCCGCTCCCCCGCGAGGCGGCGCACGATGCCTCGCACGTAGGCGGCGGAGACCAGGAAGAACGCGAGCGCGACGATCCGGTCCCAGAACGGGCTCGGTCCGAACGCGCGATAGAGCAGCGCGGTGATCGCCTCGGAGAGCGGAAAGTTGAGCAGGATCGTGCGGTGCGCGCCGAGCCAGCACACCGCCGGGTGCAGCAGATCGAACCCGCGGTGGTAGAAGTCGAGCGCAAAGTGCACGGTGTCGCACTGGCGCCAGGCGTGCGGGTCGGTGAGCGGACCGGTGAGGTGCGGCACGCGCAGCGCGATCAGCGCCAGCGCCGCGATCCAGAACGGCGCGGCCGCGGCGCGGGTTCGGGCCGGGGCCGGCGGATCGGTCAACGGGGCTCCTTCCGTGGAGGCCTGCGGACGCCCGGCGCGGGCGACGGACCTGCACCCGCGGCGCGCACCGGACGGAATCGCGGCCAGCATAGGGGGAGCGCTCGCGCCCGGTCAAGGATTCGCGCGCGGCGCGGCGGGCGAGCTCGCGCGCTGCGAGCGCGACTCCGATCCATTATGGTGTGCGCCGCGTTCCCACGTCCGGAGGATTCCTGACGACCGCCGATCCCGTACGATCCAGCCGCAACGCCGCCGGCGATCGCGCCCTGCTCGCGCTCGTGATCCTGGCCGCCGCGCTGCTGCGCGTCGCCGCCGCGCTGCACTCGCGCCTCTGGTTCGACGAGATCTACACGCTCTGGATCGCGCGCCAGCCGCTCCCGGACCTGCTGCGCAGCGTGGCGGCCGACATCCATCCCCCGCTCCACTACGTGCTGGTTTCGGCCTGGCGCGGCATCGGCGGCGAGGGCGACCTGTGGATCAAGTCGCTCTCCATCCTGACCGGCGTCGCGACCGTGTGGGTCGTGTACGCGCTCGGACGCGACCGCTTCTCGCGGGCCGCGGGGCTCGCGGGCGCGACGCTGCTCGCATTCCATCCCGCGCACATCGGCTTCTCGCAGGAGTCGCGATCGTACGCGCTGCTCTTCCTGCTGCTCGCGCTCGCGCAGTGGTGTGCGTGGCGCTGGATCGCGTCGCGCTCGGTCCGCGACGCGGTCGGGTTCGTGCTCGCGGCGGCGGCCGCGCTCGACACGCACTATCTCGCCGCGCCGGTGCTCGCGCTCGCGGCGCTCGGCATGGGGTGGTCGCTGCGCGCGGACGGCGCGCGTTTGCGCGCCTGGCTCGTGATGCAGGTCGCGGTCGGGCTGCTGTTCGCGCCCCAGGTCCCGACGTTGCTCGTCCAGCTCGCGCGCCTGCGCGCCGACCGCTGGGTGCAGCCGGCGAGCGTCGCGGGCCTCGTGAACCTGTTCCGCCTGCTCGCGTACAACCGCAGCCTCGCGATCGTCCCGCTGCTCGCGCTCGCGGCGGTGCCGCTGCTCGACCGCCGCACGCGCGCGGCGGCAGTCCAGCTGTGGCTGATCTCGATCGTCCCCGCGCTCCTGCTGTGGGCGCTCGCGATGTGCGGCGCGGGTGTCTACATCGAGCGCTACATGCTGTTCGGCCTGCCCGCGTGGTGCGCGCTGCTCGGCGCCGGCGCGCTCGCCCTGCCCGGGCGGTGGGTGCGCATCGCCGTGCTGCTCGGGCTCGGATTCCTCGCCGCGCGCGGCGCGCTGCGCCACGAGGCACAGCCCGAAGCGGCCCGCATGGCGCAGGTGGAGTCCTTCCTGCACGCGAACGTCCGGCCCGGTGAGCTGGTCGTGCACGCGGACGCGCACAGCCTGCTGTTCTCGCGCCACTACCCGCTCGATCCAGGCGAGCACGTCATCTATCTGCGTAACGACCGCCTGCCGTACTACGAGGGCGATCTCGTGATCCCGCCGGCGTGGCGCATCGGCCCGGCCGATCTCGATCGGCTCGCCGCCGCCCGCCCGCGCTGGTGGGCGATCGCGACGCGCTACGGATTCGCCGCGGCGGACGCCGAAACCACCGATCTCGCGCGCGCGGCCGGCGCGCGCGTGTGGTCCATCGATCGCGCCACGATCTGGCGCGGCGGCGCGGCCGCCGACTCCGCGCGCCGCTGAGCGCCGCGGGGCGCGCGCGGGTTTGCGACTCCGGCGCGCGCTCCGCATAATGCGTCCGCATCGCGGCACGGGCGCCGTCCGCTCTCCCGCGCGCCGCCGCCCCGGGCGCTCAGGCCACGATGGGACCGGCCGATAACCTTTCCATTCGGCGCTTTTCCGTCCGCGGGCTGTCCCGAACGAGGGTTCCTCATGGCGCTGCGCGCAGCCGTCATCGGCGGTGGCATTTCGGGGCTGGCCTCGGCGCTGCGCGTCGCGGCGCTCGGCCATGCGGTGACGCTGATCGAGAGCGAGGACTTCCTCGGCGGTCTCGGCACCACGTTCCCGTACAAGGGCGGGCACCTCGAGCGCTTCTATCACTGCGTTCTGCCCGAGGACGGCGCGCTGATCCGCCTGATCCGGGAAGTCGGGCTCGGGAACGAGCTGCAGTGGCGCGAGACCGGCATGGGGTTCATGTACCAGCGGCGCATCTGGCCGCTCAACACGCCGATGGACCTGCTGCGCTTCGGGCCGCTCTCGTTCGTGGAACGGCTGCGCATGGGCCTGATGGGCGTCCGCGCGCGCACCCAGGGGCTGAGCCCGCACCTCGACACCGTCGCGGTGGGCGACTGGATCCAGAAGATGGTCGGCCCGCGCACGTTCGAGATCCTGTGGAAGCCGCTGCTCGAGGCGAAGATCGGCGACGGCTATCCCGGGATTCCCGCGCTATGGCTGTCGAGCCGCATGAACCGCGAGAAGAGCACGAAGCTCGAGGTGAAGGGCTGCCTGACGCGCGGCTACCGCGCGCTGATCGACGCGATCGCGGACGCGCTGCGCGCGCGCGGCGTGACGATCCGGCTCACGACCGGCGTGGAGGCGATCGAGCGCGACGGCGAGCGCATGGCGCTCTCGCTCGCGGGCGGCGCGCGCGAAACGTTCGACTTCGTGGTCGCGACCTCGCCGCTCGTGCGCTTCCAGCAAATGACGCGCGGCCTGGAGCTCGACGCGCGGATCAGCGGCCTCCAGCTCGACTACCAGGGCGTGGTGAGCGGCGTGTTCCTGCTCGAGAAACCGCTGTCGCGCTACTACTGGATGCCGATCGTGGACAGCGGCGCGACCTGCCAGGGCGTGATCGAGATGTCGAACCTCGTGCCGCTCGCGCGGTCGCAGGGTCTGTACGTCACCTACCTCGTGAACTACACACACCGCTCGAGCGCGCTGTTCGCGAAGTCGGACGCCGACCTGCTCGCGCTCTATCGGACCGACTTGGCCGCGCTGTTCCCGGACAGCGGACGCACGGTCGTGGACCAGTTCCTGTTCCGCGCCCCGTTCGTCGAGCCGATCTGGAAGCTCGGCTACCAGCAGCTCTGCCCGCCCACCTCGGTGATCCCGGGACGGCTCTATCTCGCCTGCACGGCGCAGGTCTACCCGCGCGTGAACTCGTGGAACTCCTGCTGCGAGGTGGTCGAGGGCATGATGCCGGGGCTCGCCGCCGAGACCTCCGCGCTCGCGGCCGGCGCGGCGGGCGCGGCGTGAACGACGCATGAAGATCGCGGTCGTCGTCGGCACACGTCCCGAGATCATCAAGATGGCGCCCGTGGTGCGCGCGTGCCGGACACGCGGGGCGCGCTGCCTGCTGCTCCACACCGGCCAGCACTACTCGTTCGAGATGGACGGCGTGTTCTTCCGGGAGCTCGGGCTGCCCGCTGCGGACGTGAACCTCGAGGTCGGTTCCGGATCGCACCCGGCGCAGATTGGCGCGATCGTCACGGGCATGGAGCCGATCCTGAACGCGGAGAAGCCCGACGTCCTGCTGGTCGAGGGCGACACGAACTCGGTGCTCGCCGCCGCGCTGTGCGCGCACAAGCTCGGCATCCGCGTGGGCCACGTCGAGGCGGGGCTCCGCTCTTACGACCGGCGCATGCCGGAGGAGATCAACCGCGTGCTCACGGACCATCTCTCGGACGACCTGTTCGCGCCGACCGAGCACTCGCGCACGATCCTGCTCGGCGAGTCCATCCCGGCGGAGCGCATCCACGTGACCGGAAACACGGTGGTGGACGAGGTGCTGCTGCAGCGCGAGCGCGCGCGCGGCATGGCGGGGCTCGACCAGCTCGGCGTCGCGCCGGGCCGGTACGCGCTCGCGACCGTGCACCGCGCCGAGAACGTGGACGACGACGCGCGCCTGCGCGGCATCTTCGAAGGTCTCGCGCGCGTCGCCCGCGCCTTTACGTTCCCGGTGCTCGCCGCGCTCCACCCCCGCACCTCGAAGCGCCTCGCCGCACTTGGGCATGGCGTGGACGACGTCGTGCGCGTGCTGCCGCCGCTCGGCTACCTCCAGTTCCTCGCGCTCCACGCGGAGGCGGCGCTGGTGCTCACGGATTCGGGCGGGCTCCAGGAGGAGGCGTGCTGCCTGCGCGTGCCGTGCGTCACGCTGCGCGACAACACCGAGCGCCCGGAATCCGTCGAGGTGGGCGCGAACGTGCTGGCAGGCGCCGA
>Ga0318551_10000640_pt1 | contig 11066 bp, 11 predicted proteins | sample GRESIP082b2f19_FD_203511 | JGI IMG/M metagenome (GOLD analysis project Ga0318551, IMG submission 203511) | Tropical soil microbial communities from Luquillo Experimental Forest, Puerto Rico - GRE.SIPMG.082b2f19 | ecosystem: Environmental > Terrestrial > Soil > Tropical forest > Bulk soil...
CCTTTCTTGGGTGTGAGGCGCAGCTCGTCATCAGGATGATGAGGGCCATTGTCCACAGTGTCGTGAGGGGAAACTTCATAGCGTCAAGCGCTCCTTCGAACCTGGTTCTCGCGCCAGGGGCGTGAGACCGCCCGGATCACGCCGCGCCGCAGCGCGTAGCCGGCCTTGCGGCTCAAGGGATCCGACCGACTCGTGTCGCGATCAAAGAGACCGCGACCAAACTGTCCGGTACCGCGTGCCGCACTACCGAGCCCCCACGCCAGGGCGGCACTCACCACGCCGAACGAGGACAACGCAAGCCCGCTAGCGAGCCCCGCCGCCATCGGCATCACCTGGCGCATGACGAGAAACGTGAGCCCGGCTGCCATGCACACGCGCACGGCGTTTGCGATCTGGATGGAGCCTCCCTCGCTCACCGCCTGCTGGGCGGCAACGGTCACGACGCGGAGCATGAGCGCGGCCACCAGCACCGCGAGCAGCGCAATGAAGGCATAGTTGGCGAGCTGCGCAATCCAGGCCTCGAAGAAGCGCTTGGTGGAATTGAAGAGGAGCAGCGCGATGAAAAGCGGGCCCAGTGCCAAGAGCACCGAGAGCGCGATGCGCGAGAGCGCGAGCAGAAAGATCGTGTAGATGGCGGTGAGCCCGACGATGAGATAGACGCCGATCCCAGCCAGGTAGTAGGCAAAATTCCCATCGAGCAGTCCTCCTTTCTCGAGGAGGAGATTCGCGGCATCGCCACCCTCGAAGATGATCTGATCCACGATCCCGACCGGATCAAAGGCGCCGACGATGACGGCACCGAGCTCGGTCGGCGCGTTGAAGAAGGTGTCGACGATGAGACTGTTGTAGAGCCAGAGGGCGAGCGCGCTGCCGAGGACGACGGCGAGGGTGATGATCCGCTTCAAGCCACCGATGAAGGGCTCCTCGATCTGACCCGTGAGCTGGAGGTACCCCCACACCATCACGTACACGACGGCGAGCGTCACGATGGCCGGCTCGAGCGTCGCTGCGATCCGGCTCACGTTGGCGCCGATGTAGCCCACAAGGAGCGCATTCAGCCAGGCGTTGAACTCGGCGAAGAAGCCCATGAGAGCCGCTCACAGCCCCATCGGAGGCAACTGGCGTAGAGAACCCTGGTCTGCGATTGCCTGCTCGCGCGCCCGTTGCGCGCGCGCCCACTCCTGCGACTGGGCGACCTGGTAAAGGCCCTGCAGCTTCGTCGCCTCGTTCTGCAGCATCCCCTGCTCGGCCGTGATGCGCGCCGTAAGGTCGAGCGAGGCTTTCTCGTCCGTCGCCGCGCCGATTGCCGCGATCAGCTGCTGGAGTGAGGTGAAGCGATCGCTCGAGTTCACGAGCGCGGACCTCGCGAGCGCCTGGAGCATCGCCGGAGACTGTCGGGCGGTCGTCAGCTGAGCTTGCTGCGTGAGCGAAAGAGCAGCAATCTGGGGCGGCGTCAGCACCGCGTTCGCCGTCATGAGTGCACTCACCTCCGCGGCGAGCCCGGGATAGCTTCCCGAGGCACCGGTCAGAACCTGCGAGAGCTGCGACCAGCTCATCGGCAGGTAGTTGCGGTTGACTCCGGGGAGAAGGAGCTGCATTCCACGGTTCCCCGTGATCGCGGCGTACTCGCTCTGTGCCTGCGACAGCTGGCTTCTCGCGGTCGCCACCTGCTGCCGAAGCTCCTGCACCTCCTGCACGAGCTGGCCAATCGCGGAGACATCGATCACGGCCCACTGTGCGTGGGCAGGCTTGGACGAGCCGAGCGCGAAGAGTGAGACCATCAGGACGGCGGCTATGGGCTTAAGGGTCATAAGGCACCTGATGTAGTGAGGAGAGGGGCTCACGACTTGAGAACCTGCTCATAGAAGGACGGCAACCAGCCACGCGGATCGGCACCCAAGCGCGTGATGAGCTCATTCACGATGTCGAGCGAGGCGCGGCGGCCGGAGATGACGGCGAGCTCGCCGCCGAAGCCTTTGAGGTCGAGTCCGCAGACGGCGCTCCGGTGCCCTTGCTTCACCAGGAACTGGCGGGAGCCCGGCTCGAGCTCCTCCTTGATGAGCGCGAACTCGCGCTCGGTGAGGCCGAATCCCTGACCGTAATCCTCCCAGCTGGCATCCGCATTCGGAAAGAACACCTTGGTGGGCGTCTGCTCGATGAGGGTGCGGCTGATGGAGCTCTCGAGCACATCGCTTGCGCTCTGGGTGGCGAGCGCCATGACACCATTTAGCTTCCGCCAGGTCTTGGGCCCATCCTTCGCGAAGCTCTCGAAGGCAGGGTCGGCGAGGAGTCGCCAGAACTCATCCATCCAGCACACGAGCCGCCGGCCATCGAGCAGCTGCCGGACCAGGTGGAAGAGATAGAGCGTGATCGGCGTGCGACACATCGGGTGATCGAGGAAGTCCGTCACGTCGAACCCGATAAGGGCGTGCCCGCGAAGCCGCGGCACCACGATGTCGTCTTCGTTGTCGAACACCCAGGCGTAATCGCCGCCCGCGGCCTCGCACCAGGGAGAAAGGCGTGCGTGAAGGCCTTCGGCATCGGTGGAATCGAGAAACTCCATGAGCCGCGACAGGCGTCGCGCGGGCGGCTCGAGGGCGAGCGTCCCGCGAAGCGCGGCATCGAGATCGGCCTGCTGGCGCACCGTGAGGGATCCGTCCGCCGGTCGTACCAGCACTCGGAGCCAGGACTTCAGGAATTCGAGATTGAGTGCGGACGGCGGGAGCTTGAGTGGATTGAAGCCCGTCGGCTCGCCATTCTTGAGCGGGCAGTACTCCCCGCCGAGTGCCCGCACCAGGATCTCGAGTCCCCGATCCTTGTCGAACAGCACCTGTGTCGCACCGTGGCGGGTCAACATGGCCACTAAAAAACCGATGAACACGGTCTTGCCGGAGCCCGTCGGCCCGCAGATGAGCGTGTGCCCGGTGTCTTTGCGCGAGCCTCCCTCTGGATCCTTCGCGTCGGAGGCGTGAAGCGAGAAGTGAAACGGTGAACGCGCGCTCGTCACAAGCACCGTGAGTGCCCCACCCCAGTGGTTCCCGGAGGCGCGTCCGCTCGGGTAATTGTGAAAGGGCGCCATGGCCGCGAAGTTGCGCGAGGTGATCGGTGCCTTGCGCGGGCGCATGGAGAAATTTCCCGGAAGCTGCGCCCAGAGGGCGGCCTCAAGCGCCAGATCCTCACGGGCGACGGTCATCCCGGTGTCGGCGAGCAGTGCACGCGCGGCGGCGACATGATCGTTCAAGGTCTTCGTACGGCGCGCGCTGGCCTCCTCGTTCTCTTCGCTCCAGGTGCCTCTGACACGTCTTGTTAGGGATTCAGGATCATCCGCGAGGACGAGCAGCGAGAAGTGATGGTCGCCCATCACGAATTCGTTGCTGGTCAAGGCATCGAGCGCATCCTTGAGCTCCTCGGCCTGAGAGACCGCGAAGTCTCCCGCGTTCACCATGCGATTGAACTGCCGCTGCAGCAGCGCCTGTCCCGAGGCCTTGGTCAGAAAGGCAAACGATTGCGTGAGAACGAAGGGGTAAGGGGCTGAGAGGAGGCCATCGAACATGCCGACGTGCGTCGGTGTCGGGTACTCCTTGATGCCGAGCATTGCGCCAGCTCTCGTGCGGGTCGGCTGGCGGTACTCGAGCACCTCGGTCCCGAAGAACATCCGGGAGGTCGCCAGCACCTCGTTGATGGGTGCCCGGGGCAAGGGGACCTCGCGCACCTCCCCATTAATAAGAGTGGAAAATAAGTTAAGTGGCCCCGAGTACGCCCGACCGTCCTTCGAATAGATCCCCAACACCTCGGGCTCATACCGCTGGAGCGAGGCCTTCAGGGTTTCGCGCAGTTTCTCGCAGGCATCGAGTGCGTCCTCGAGCTCGAAGTCAACGCCTTTCCGCTGTGTTCCCTTGAGCAACCGCGATGCGAGACCGGCGGCGACGCCTGCCGTGGGCCGGTAGACGAGGCTCAGGTAGAGCTCATTTACCATGAGCGTCTGCTGCGCGAGGCGCGTGCGGTACTTCCTCTCGAGGCTCCCCGCGAATCCCGTGGCGCCCTCCATGACATCCGTCACTTCGCGCCTGCGAATGACGTGTGCCCAGAGCGCCACCTGGGCGGAGGCACAGTTGCGCCACAGCACATTGAGGCGCGCGTGCCAAGTGTTGAGCGTCTCATCATCCGCGCACTCGAAGCTCGCCCCGAAAAGACGAAACACCTGCACGTAGTCGCCGTAGACCGTCTTGACGATGTGCGGCGATACATGCGCGATGTAGGGAATTCGGCTTACCGTCGCAGCCTCGCGTCGAACGGCGGCCTCTTTCGGAAGCGCGCTCATCGCGGGCGCGCCTTGAGCCAGGCGACTACGGTCGGCTCGATGGAGGTCCGGCGCTGCCCGTTCCGACTTGGGAGGTCGAGGTTTAGCGGTGAGTAACTGCTCGACTTCCAGAGGCGGGCATTGGCGAGCAGCGCCGGGATTCGTGTGCGGCAGGCGAGGAGCGCGAGATCGAAGAAACGCGGGTCGCGGGCGCAGAGCAGCGCACAGACCCCGTGAATCGGCACGGCAAGGAGCAGCGTGAGGAGATTCTTAGTGAGCAGGAAGATCTCCATGGTCACTACCCCATTCATGAGGAGCGCCGAGTACGTCACGCCCCAGCGCATCGGCGGTCGGGTGGCTCCAACGAAGAGCGCATCTGCCGTGAGTCCCTGATTTCTCTCGCTCACGAACCTACACTCCGAACATGCCCCGAACCCAGGTCACGATCTGAGTGGCGCCAAAGGAGATCGCGATCCCCAAGATCGCGGCAATGCACCAGCCCCAGGAAATTCGGTTTGCCATCGCCATGGCTCCCAGCACCATGACCAGGATGATCGCCACGGGGGTGAGCCAAGCGAGGATATTGGTCTGCAGTGCCGTGGCGCCGGTCATGAAGGGCGAGGCCTGAGCCAGAGCCAGCTCGGGTAAGACGAGAAGGGGGATCGCAAAAAGAGTTCCGAGCGCGGGACTCGTACGGTGAGTGCGGGGATTCATAGCGGTTCGCTCCGCGTGTCTATGTTGGGATCTCTCGAGCGGTATCCCAACACGTCCTGTGCGCCGCGGCGACTCAGGTATGCGCCGAGTTTGCGCAGATACTCAGTGATTTTTTTGGTGAGTTATGCGAATTCTCGACAGAAACTTCGACAAAAACCGGTGCGCTCATCCGTGTCAGCTCACGCACTCAGCATGGGCAGAATTACTTGATCTTCAAGGCTCATTCGCCTGCGTGCGAGCCCACGCAGTCGAGTAGCGGGATCGGCAGGAACCCTTCAAGATCGGCTGCGCCCGCGCCAGGGGCCGGGAGAGCGCCGACCCGCTGTGGCACGGCCACGAACTCACTCCGGACAACCTGCTGCGAGCCGAGCGCGGTACCCGCTGGCGTTGCCGAGAGTGCGGACCGGAGCGCGCTGCCGCGTGGGGCCTTCGACATCCCACGGCGGCGTAACCGAGAGCAATGGCCGGAGACGACCCTCCTGCGACAGCGCAGCAGCTCTGAAGCCGTCATTCAAAGTCGCCGCAGCGGTCATTCGCGCCCCACGTCATGGACGCGAGCTTATTTCTCCCGCCGGGCTGATTTTTGAGATTCGAATCGCTCCAATTCCTCGGCCAGAATCGGCACACCTTTGGCACAGGACTGAACGCCCATGGAAACGCAGATTTGCAGGACCGTCATGATCTCCTGCACGGTGGCGCCGAGCTTGAGGGCTGTCTTGATGTGTCGCCGCGTGCCTGGCGCGTACATGTGCGTGACGGAGGCGTCAAAAGCAATACTGAGAAGCTCGACAAACTTCGGGCTGAAGACGGTGCTCTTGTAGAGGCTCGCGCCGAGCGCGAAGAATTCATCCGTCCACTGCGGGGAAAGTTCAAGGAAAGGATCCCACGCGGGGTTCCATTGGCCGATGGCGCGCATCGCGTCGCACGCCGGCGTCGGCGGTTTCGTGGCGTCCGCAGGTTTTAACCCTGCCACCTTCATCTCTTCGAGGAGGATGGGCGCGCCCAGGCTGCACGAATGGACCGCAAGGCCAAAGCCCATTTTTAGCACCATGAGAACTTCGTCGCGCATCGCACCTGCCTCGAGTGCAGCGCGGATGTGCCGGCGCATGCCGGCCTCGTCCAGATTCGTGCATGCGCAATTCAACGCCAGCGAGATAAGCTCGACCTCCTTGAGGGTGAAGACGCCGCTTTTCCACGGACTCGCTCCCACCTGAAGGACAAGTCTGAGCCCATCGGGATCCCATTCCTTGAATTTGTCCAACGAGGCACCCCACGGATTTACCTCATCCGTACTCATTTGTTGTCTCCATCAGTGCAACGAGGCGCAGTTGCGCGGCGAGTGCACAAGTTCGACGTCGGTGCCAATGCCTTAGAGATCACATTTTTTTAAATGGCTACCATAATCTTGCCGCCAACTATCTCGACCGGATAGGATGCAACCCCGCTGTCCGGATTGAGAGTGAGGCGACCGGTCGTTACGTCATACTTCCAGCCGTGCCCGCGACAGGTGAGGATCTTGCCGTTGAGCCTCCCCTGAGCGAGTGACGAACCCTGGTGCACACAAGTGTCGTTAATTGCGTAGATCTTCCCATCGACGTTGAAGAGCGCAACGCCGGTTTCTCCAACGTAGACGAACAGACTCTGGCCGGGCGCGACTTGGTCCAGTTGCGCGGCCTCGACAAAATCCGCCATTGCGGTTCCCTCTTTTGGATCTACGCAGTTTTCCGCGCCATTCTCCGAATCACGCGCTTGCCGCGGACCTGGCCATGTCACCGGCTAAAGGATGTCCGTCGGAACCCAGCGGCTTCTGCGCAGGAAGCTTGCCATCGGTCGGATAGAGGACGGAACCCGTCTGACCCTTCGCCCGATTCGGCGGCAGACCAAGATTGAACAGGGTCTCCTCAACTGTGTCGTACCAGACCCCGATCTTCAGGAGTCGGTGTGCGTCCTCGGCGGTCGCGATCTTGCGGCCAAGCTCCTCCGCCATGCGGACGTTCTTTTCGACCATCTGCACTGCAGTCAGATGTTTACCCTTCTGTGCGTCCCAGAGGTTGTCCTCGATGCCCGCCCGCGTGTGCTGGCCCAGCGCAATCATGAAGCCCGCGAGTGGCCAGCTAAACCTAAAGACGGTCTGGTAGGTCCACTTGGAGCCGTGCGGGGTGCGACGGACCAGTTCCATCCAATCAAAAGGATTCACTCCAGCGGACCCTCCGCCCACCAGGCTGAAAAAGCCGTTCAACGGACCTTTGTAGATCCCGAATCGGATCAGGCGCTCGACCTGCTCGAGCTGATGGACGGAAGTGAGCGCGAAGTAGGGCTGGATTCTGTGCTCTTTCAGGCGCTTCAGATGTTCGATGTAGAACTCGGGTGTCGCGTCGGTCACCATGTTGGCGTACTGCCACCTTACCTTGGGATCCGCTAAATGAGTTCCCTCAAGGTCGGCTGGGTCCACCACGCACGTCAGGTCCGCCGACGTGGAGCAACACGTCATGGTGATCTGATCCGGCTTGGGATCGATTTCGGTGAGCATGTGGCGGGTGTCGTACCCACTCCATTTTGCGGCGGTGGCCCCAGGTGGTGGGGACAATGAGATGGAGCCGCCAATCTGCAGGACCATCTTCGGCACCGCCTGACGCAGGCGTCCGATCTGATCGTTGTACTCGGCGAAGTTCTTGGATATGTAGCCGGTCTTGGGATCGCGAACGTGGATGTGCAAGATACTGGCGCCCGCGTTGTAGCAATCGACCGCAGCCTGGACCTGTTCCTTCCAGGTTACGGGTACCTGTCCCGGATAGTCGTCCGGCATAAAGAACGGGCCATAGGGTGCTGCCGTGATCATTAATGGGTCTTGATTCTCCGGAAGCAGTGAGTCGTCAGTGAAATACATGGCTGGTTCTCCTGACTTGATTGCGCCCGTATTCTCCTGGATACGGCTCAAGGATCCCAACTTAAACGCGACCTTGACACGGTTCGGCTGTAAGACGCATCCGGGAGATTCGGGAGGCTGACGATGCTGTCAACGTACATCGAAAGTGGACCAGCGATCGGCGTCCAATATTGACCAGGGTGGTTTCGGCTTTCTCTGCTATCAACGGTGCCACCGCGATGCAGTCTGACCGGCCGAAGGCCGGGCAGAAGCTCCTTTTTGGAGAGGGTCTGGTCGGAAGCGACCGCATAGGAAGGCCTGAGAGCGGCGATCGATGGTAGACCCGCTACCTCGCGTCGTCGACCTCGTGAATCAGCTCGATGCCGAGAAGCGTGAGGGCAAAGCCGGTCGCCTCACCGCACGGCTCCTCTACCAGGACGTGATCGTCCTCGATGAGCTCGGCTACCTGTCTGAAGAAGCGTGCCCGCTTGCCCTGCTGGATTGCATGCCGGGCGAGCGCGGTGGACAGGTGCGTCTTGCCGGTACCGGTGCCGCCAACGAACACGATGTTGCGGGCGGTGGTGAGGTATTCGCCGGTGTAGAGCTGGCGGATCTGTGTCTCGTTCACTACTGACTCGCGGAAGTCGAAGGAGTCCAGATCCCGGGGTACCGGGAAGTTAGCCAGTCGCAATCCGTTCTCCCAGGATGGTGGTGCGCTGCTCTTCCACCTGATCAGCAAGCTCTACGAGCGCGTCTCGCTCATCGTGACGACCAATCTGTCCTTCGGGGAATGGAGCAACGTGTTCGGGGACCCAAAGATGACCACGGCGCTGCTCGATCGACTCACGCACCGCTGCGATATCATCGAAACCGGTAACGACTCTTACCGCTTCAAGAAGCGCAGCTGACCGGTAGGAACGCGCCTGGCGATCGGCGATCTCAGCGGAGAGCAGCTGCCCCAACCAGCTCGTTGGGGCGAGCTTCTTCTGGCTCAGTGCCGTCAGGCTCTCCTCGAGCGCACTCGCCATGCCGCGCAGCCGCAGCATCTTCAGTTGTTCGATCAGTTGAGCTTGCATCGGGGTTCTCCGGTGTGGGGTGGATGATCGCCACGACCGATCTCAGCAGTCGGTCGTAGCGGTCGCAGTTGGCGGCGGGCTCCAGGGTGAGCTTCAGTGACTCCGGTACCTGCAGGATGGGCGCAGCGGCGGCGGTCGCAGTGCGATGCAGGAGGTTGACGACGTGGGCACTTGAGACCACGTGCTCATCCAGCGCGGCAGCGCAGGCCTCGCTCACCGCCTCGAGTCCGTAGAGGGCGACCATGGTAAGGATCTCGACGAACTGACGGTCGCCATCGGCGTACTTGGCGAGACGCTCGCGCAGGCGCGTCATTGCCGAGGGTAGGTTCCAGTCCTTGAAGGGGGCACCGTTGCGCAGCGCGCCGGGTTTCCGCTCCAGCGCCGCTACGTAATGCCAGGGGTTATAAAGAGTGCGGCCGCGCTCGAAGCAGCGCGGATGCTCGCCGACCATATTCCCGACGCAGGTGATGACGATGCGCTCAGCGTAGGCCCGCACCGTGGCCACTTGTCCGACGTAGCGACACTCGACGCTGTAGCGATTGCGCTCGAAGTTCACAAGACAGGTGGCCGAGATACGGCAGGTCTTCTCCGCAAAGCCGTCGAAGGACACCGGCATCGCCCGTAGCGCCGTGCGCTCCTCCTCCCACACCTTGATGATCTTGCGATCGCTCTGCTCGGGATGAGAGCGTTCCTGGGCGAGCTGCAGACAGACTGTGGCGGACGCGATCCTCGATCGGTTGATCCACGCATCCCGCATGAAACCGGCCGTGTCATCCCTGCGGATGACGAGCGTGTGTCGCGGTGCTATTTGAACACCTCGACCCTAGCGTAGGGCTCAGCCGACTGAGGGCGGAAGCGGTTGATGGTGAACTTTGTGGGCTGGCCGGGCCTGACCTCGACGTGCAGATAGTTATAGTCCTCCTTGGGAGGCTCGCCTTTCCAGTACAGGTCCTTAGGGTAGTCCGCCGGAAGGTTCTTGAGTGTTGTTCTCCCCGGCAGAATCGGGTCCTGCTCTGCGCCTCCGCCGCCCAAGACAAAGTACTTCACGCCATCCACTTGGAAGAGCTCGGTGGTGTGCACGTGGCCGTTGAATACCACGATGTCCAGGTCTTTGGCATATGACGCCAGAGTTGCGTGTGGATTTTGTACTTCGGGAATCGGGCCCATACCGGCGCGGCAATACACGGGGACATGGAAACTGATGAAGACTTTCTTGATCCCGCTAGACTTGGCTTCATCCAGCCACTTCTTTAGCTGCACCATCTGTGCTTCGTATACAGGCTGCGTGGCCTCCCATCCGGAGGGATGGCGGTAGTCGTAGGGGCCGGTCCACAGGAAAATGAAACGCGCGCCCCGAAAGTCAAACTTGTAAATCAGCTGCTTTTCGGAGACACCCAGCTTTCTCAGATACGGGAATGATGCCAACAGCCCTTGGACATCGGAGTCTGCCCACACTTCGTGATTGCCCACGGCGGGAAAGACACGGCCATCCATCCTGGCGTTCTTCATCTCTTCATCTGGCGGCGGCAGCTGCTGCAACACTTCCTTGTCGACGAGCGTCCAGTAGGGATTTGTGGACGGCTTATCGCCCTGTCTGCCCCACCACACCAGGTCGCCGGTACTCAGGAGAAACTTGGCGTTGCCGGTCTTGATGTCTCTAACGACTTCGCGCGCGACCCACTCGCCACCCTCCAAGCGGAACATCGTGCGGCGCACACCCGGTAACAGCTTTACATCCTCGACCGAGGCCGAAGTGACCCAACCCTTGTCCAGAGTCAGCGTGGTCACCTCGTTGTGGGTTATCACCAACTGCACCAGCTCATGGGTGGACGGGTCGTAGATCAGCTTCACGTCCTTCTGCACTGCGCCTGCCGCGACCTTCTCCGGAAGCACGAGCTCGAACATGTCCACCATCAGGTTGCGGGCATCCGCTTCCTGAGCTGCCTTGTACGGCAGGTACATCATCGAGCGCGAATCGCCATATACGTCGAACGAAAACGCCGAATTTGCGGTGCTCTGGGCGTTCTGGGCGATTGCCGAATGCATCAGCATTTGACCGAAGAGGGCCACCAACAAAAGGTGCTTCATGGAGACCTCGTTAGAATAATTT
>Ga0318551_10000641_pt1 | contig 11047 bp, 7 predicted proteins | sample GRESIP082b2f19_FD_203511 | JGI IMG/M metagenome (GOLD analysis project Ga0318551, IMG submission 203511) | Tropical soil microbial communities from Luquillo Experimental Forest, Puerto Rico - GRE.SIPMG.082b2f19 | ecosystem: Environmental > Terrestrial > Soil > Tropical forest > Bulk soil...
ATTCTCCTCAGCTTCATTCGATTGCGGTCGCGCCGGTGCTCGGCGCGACCGCGGACCGGGCCGATCTGTGCGGCCGCCTGGTCTGGGACGAAGACGTGACCGCACGGGTGTTCACGCCGTTCGCCGGACGGGTCCGCCGGGTGCTGGTGGACGCGGGCCAGCGCGTCGCGATTGGAACGCCGCTTGCCGAGGTCGAGTCGCCCGACTTCGGCCAGGCCCAGGCCGATGCCCGCACCGCGGAGACCGGCCTGAGCCTCGCCGAAAGCAATCTCGCCCGGCTGCGCGAGCTGTTCGATCACGGCGCGGCGGCGCGCAAGGACGTGGAAGCGGCCGAGGCTGAGCGCGCGCGCGCCGAAGCCGAGCGGAGCCGCGCGAACGCGCGCCTCGCGGCGTGCGGCGCCACGGCGGGCGCAGTGGACGGGATCTTCCTGCTCCGGAGCCCGGTGCGCGGGGTCGTGGTCGAGCGCAATCTCACGCCGGGCCAGGAAATCCGCCCGGATCAGATGCTCGCGAACGCGCCGCAGCTCTACTCGCCGCTGTTCGTGCTGAGCGATCCCGCGCGGCTCTGGATCGAGATCGAGGCGACCGAGTCGGATCTCGCGCTGCTTCACCCGAGCCAGGCGCTCGAGTTCACGACCGACGCTTATCCCGGCGAGGTTTTCCAGGGGACGATGGAGCGCGTCTCGGAGGGGATCGATCCGACGACCCACACGCTGCGTGCGCGCGGCCGCGTGGACAATGCGTCGCTCAAGCTCAAGGCCGAGATGTTCACGCGCGTCCGACTGCCGGAGGCCTCCCACGCCGCGGCGGCGGTGAGCGTTCCCGCCGGCGCCGTGATCCTGCACGAGGACCGGCACTTCGTGTTCGTCGAAGCGCCGCCCGGCACGTTCACGCGCCGCGAAGTGCAGCTCGACGGCCGCGGCAACGGCGCGGTCACGATCTCCGACGGTCTGCATCGCGGCGAGCGCGTGGTGACGGAAGGCGGCCTCCTCCTCGAGGCCATGCTCGACTGACCCGGATCGGCGCTCGCGCCACATGATCCGGCGTCTGGTCGTCTTCGCGCTTCACCAGCCGTTCTTCGTCGCCCTCCTTGGCGTGCTGTTCGTCGCGGGAGGGCTGATTGCGTTTGCCCGCCTCCCGATCGAGGCGTTTCCCGACGTCTCGGACATCCAGGCGACCGTGATCACGCTGTATCCGGGCCGCGCGCCCGAGGAGGTCGAGCAGCAGGTCACGATGCCGCTCGAGACGTCGCTCAACGGTCTGCCGCACATGGTGCGGATGTTCTCGCATACGCAGTTCGGTCTCTCGTTCATCATGCTGACGTTCGACGACCGCGCCACGGACGCCTCGGCGCGCCAGCAGGTGCTCGAGCGGCTCAGCTCCGTGGACCTGCCGCCCGGCGTGAGCCCGCAGCTCGCCCCGCTCTCGACCGCGATCGGCGAGATCTACCGCTTTCGCCTGAAGGGCGAAGGCGCCGACTCCCGCGACCTGCGCACGCTCGAGGACTGGGTGGTCGAGCGCAACCTGCGCGGCGTCCCCGGCGTCGCCGACGTGGTCTCTTTTGGCGGGCCGGTGAAGACGTACGAGGTCAATCCGGATCTCGCCCGGCTGCGCTACTACGGCATCTCGCTCCAACAGCTCTACGCCGCGCTCAATCGGGGCAACTCGAACGTGGGCGGGAGCAAGGTCACCGAGGGCGAGCAGCAGTACCTGATCCGCGGGGTCGGCCTGCTGCGATCCGCGGACGAGATCCGGGGCATCGTGCTGAGCGCGCGCGGCGGGGTGCCGGTGCGGGTGCGGGACGTCGCCGACGTGACGATCGGGAACCTTCCGGTGGAGGGGATCGTCGGACAGGACGCCGACGACGACGTGGTCACCGGCATCGTCCTCATGCGGAAGGGCGAGAATCCATCGGAGGTGCTCGCCGCGCTGAAGCAGCGCGTGGCGCTCCTCAACGACACGCTGCTGCCGAAGGGCGTGAAGATCGTGCCGTTCTACGACCGCACGTGGCTCATCCACACCACGCTCGAGACCGTGTTCGGGAATCTCACGGAAGGCGCTCTGCTCGTCACGCTCATCCTGCTCTTGTTCCTCGGCAACCTGCGCGCCGCGCTGATCGTCGCGGCCGTGATCCCGCTCTCCCTGCTCGCCACGTTCATCGGGCTGACCTGGCGTGGCATCCCCGCGAACCTCCTGTCGCTCGGCGCGATGGACTTCGGGATCATCGTGGACGGCGCGGTGATCATCGTCGAGAATATCTTCCGCCGCCTGGCCGCGAACGCGGAAGGCGAGCGGCGTGCGGTGCGCGAGGTGATCGAGGAGGCGACCGTCGAAGTCGGGCGCCCGGCGTTCTTCTCGATGCTGATCATCATCGCCGCCCACCTGCCGATCTTCACGCTGCAGCGCCACGAGGGCCGGATCTTCGCGCCGATGGCCTGGACCGTGACCAGCGCGCTCATCGGATCGCTGCTGCTGTCCCTCACGCTCGTGCCGCTGCTCTGCCTCGCCGCCCTGCGCGGACGGCTGCCGCACGGGGAGCCGGCGTTCGTGCGACGGCTGCGCGGCGGCTACGAGCGCGTGCTGGAGCGCGCGCTCGCGCGCCCGCGTCGCGTGATGCTCGGCGCCGGCCTCGCGCTCGCCGCGAGCCTCGCGCTCGCCCCCGGGCTCGGCACGGAATTCCTGCCCGAGCTGGACGAGGGCACGCTGTGGGTGAACGCGAACCTGCCGCCCGGGATCTCGGTCGAGGAGGCGCGGATCCAGTGCCGCCGCATGCGCGAGATCCTGCTGCGCACGCCGGAAGTGCGCTCGGTGGTTTCGAAGTCCGGCCGCCCCGAGGACGGCACCGATCCCAAGCCGATCAACATGGCCGAGATCTTCGTCGACCTCAAGCCGACTTCCGAATGGCGGCGCGGAATGACGAAGCGCGACATCATCGCGGAACTGGACCGCGGGCTGGCCGCGATTCCGGGGGTCGAGATCAGCTTCTCCCAGCCGATCCGAGACAACGTGCTCGAGAGCATCTCGCAGATCGACGGCCAGGTGGTGGTCAAGGTCTTCGGCGACAACTCCGCCGCGCTGCGCCGCAAGGCGGGCGAGCTGCTGCAGCAGATCGAGGGGGTGCGGGGCGTGGCGAGCGCCGAGGTGGACCGCGCGGGCGAGGTGCCGCAGGTGTTGATCGAGATCGACCGCGCGCGCGCGGCGCGCTACGGGCTCAACGTCGGGGACATCGAGGACGTGATCGACATCAGCCTCGCGGGCCGCGCCGCGACAGAGCTGTGGGAGGGCGAGCGGCACTTCAGCCTGGTCGTGCGCCTGCCGGAATCGCAGCGCGGGCTCGAAAACCTGCGCCACGTGCTGGTGGACACGCCCGACGGCCTCCACATCCCGCTCGAGCAGGTCGCGGAGTTCCGTGAGATCTCGGGGAGCATGAACATCAGCCGCGAGGATGGTACGCGGCTCTCCGCGATCAGCGTGTTCACGAAGGGCCGTGACATGGGGAGCGTGGTCGCCGACATGCAGCGCCAGGTCCGGCGCGTGCCGCTCGCGCCCGGCGAGCGGATCAGCTGGAGCGGGGAGTTCGAGAACCAGCAGCGCGCGATGAAGCGGCTCGCGTTCATCGTGCCGCTCAGCTCGTTCCTGATCTTCCTGCTGCTGTTCGACGCGTTCGGCTCGGTGCGGAGCGCGCTGCTCATCCTGCTCAACGTGCCGCTCGCGATGATCGGCGGGATCGTCGCACTGCGCCTCACGCATATCCCGCTCAGCGTCTCGGCGGCGATCGGGTTCATCGCGCTGTTCGGCCAGGCGGCGCTGAACGGCGTGGTCATGGTGAGCCGCTTCGACCAGCTTCGCGAAAGCGGAATGACCGCTGGCGCCGCGGTGCGCGACGGCGCCGCGACGCGCTTCCGCACCGTCCTCATGACCGCGCTGCTCGCGATGCTCGGTCTGTTGCCGATGGCGACGTCACACGGAATCGGCTCCGAGATCCAGCGCCCGCTCGCGGTCGTCGTCATCGGCGGACTCGTGTCCGCGACGCTCCTCACGCTCGTCGTGCTGCCGACGCTCTACCTCGCGATGGCGCGCGATCCGCGCTCCGGTTGAGAACGGGGCCCGGGGACCGCGCTTCGTTAGCCTTGACTAATACGGACGTTTGGCTAGACTAACGCGGGCATGGCTCCGAATGCCCTTTCGCGGTCCGAACAGGACTACCTCAAGGCGCTCTACGCGCTGACACCCGGCGGGGCCGCCGCTCCGACGTCCCACCTCGCGCGCCGGCTCGCGGTCTCGGCGCCGTCGGTCACGAAGATGCTGGGGCGGCTCGCCGCCGCGAGGCTCGTGCAGCACACTCCGCGCGCCGGGGCGCGGCTCACGCGCGAGGGAGAGCGCGCCGCGCTCTCGATCCTGCGCCGCCACCGCATCCTCGAGGCGTTCCTCGTGCGCGTGCTCGGCCTCGACTGGGCGGAGGCGCACGACGAGGCCGAGGTGCTGGAGCACGGCGTCAGCGATCGCGTGCTGGCCGCGATCGATCGACTGATCGAGCACCCGAGCGAGGATCCTCACGGCCACCCGATTCCCGACGCGAACGGCCGGCTCCGGCGCCGCGCACTCGCGCCGCTCGCGTCGCTCGGCGCCGGCGCGAGCGGCACGGTGCGCGAGATCCGCGACCGCGACCGCGCGCGGATGGCGCGCTGGAAGGAAACCGGTCTCGTGCCGGGCGCGCGCGTCCGCATGCGCGCGGTGCGGCCGGTCGACGACGTGTTCGAGCTCGAGGTGGACGGCCGTCGCATGGTCACGGGAAGCGAGGGCTTGGACGGCGTGCTGATCGAGAGCGCGGCGCCGTCGCGTGGCGCGGCGCGCGCGCGGGGGAGGCGGCATGGGCGTCACGCCTGAAGCGCGCTCGCTGCCCGAGATGCATCGCTCCGTCGCGCTGCCGGCCGGCTCCTGGGTGCGCCGGCTGCTCGCGTTCGCGGGCCCCGCGTATCTCGTGAGCGTCGGCTACATGGACCCGGGCAACTGGGCCACCGATCTCGCCGGCGGCGCGCGCTACGGGACGCGGCTCCTGTGGGTGCTGCTGATGAGCAACCTGATGGCGGTCCTGCTCCAGACCCTGAGCGCGCGGCTCGGCGTCGTGACGGGCAAGGATCTCGCGCAGGCGTGCCGCGAATGGTACCCGCGCGCGCTGATCCTGCCGATGTGGCTGCTGTGCGAGGTCGCGATCGTGGCGTGCGATCTCGCCGAAGTGCTCGGCGCGGCGATCGGGCTCCAGCTGCTGTTCCACGTGCCGCTCGTCTTCGGCGTGATCCTGACCGGGCTCGACGTGCTGCTGCTGCTCGGGTTGTCGCGGCTCGGGATGCGGCGGCTCGAAGCCATCATCGTCGTGCTGGTCGCGACGATCGGCGCCTGCTTCGCAATCGAGATGCTGCTCGCGCGCCCCGACCTGCCCGGGGTGCTGCGCGGGCTGCTGCCGCGCGGCGACGACGGCCGGCTCGCGCTGATCGGGCGCGCGCCCGGGGGAGTGCTCGCGGTGCTCGGGCTCCACCACGACGCGCTGTACATCGCGATGGGCATCATCGGTGCGACGGTGATGCCGCACAATCTCTACCTCCACAGCGCGCTCGTGCAGAGCCGCGCGGTCGCCGACTCGACGGAGGGCAAGCGCGAGGCGTGCCGCTTGAACCTCGTGGATTCCGCGGTGGCGCTGAACTGCGCGTTCTTCGTGAACGCCGCGATCCTCGTTCTGGCCGCGACCGCGTTCCACCGCACCGGGCACGCCAGTGTCGCGCGCCTCGAGGACGCGCACCGGCTGCTCGCGCCGCTGCTCGGCACTTCGCTCGCCTCGACGCTGTTCGCCGTCGCGCTCCTGTCCTCCGGCCAGTCGAGCACGATCACCGGCACGCTCGCCGGCCAGATCGTGATGGAGGGCTTCCTCCATCTGCGCGTCCGGCCGTGGCTGCGCCGCATGCTGAGCCGCGGGCTCGCGATCATTCCGGCGGTCGCGTTCATTCTCGTGCGCGGCGAGCGCTCGGTGGACCAGCTGCTGGTGTTCTCGCAGGTCGCGCTGAGTCTCCAGCTCTCGTTCGCGGTCGTGCCGCTCGTCTCGTTCACGTCGGACCGCCGGCGCATGGGCGAATTCACGAGCCGGCCGTGGGTGAGCGCGCTCGCATGGACCGTCGCCGCCGCCATCGCGATCCTGAACGGCAACCTCGTGGCGCAGGAGCTCGGGCCGTGGCTCACGGCCACGCTCGCGCGCGCGCCGCTCCTCGCGCTGCCGGTGGTCGCGATCATCGTCGCGCTCGGCCTCCTGCTCGCCTACCTCGCGCTGGCGCCGCTGCTCGAGCGCGTGGCGCCGGCATGGGTGAGTCCGGCGGCGGAGCGCTCGCCGACGCCCGCCGCCGCGCCGGTGGTGCGCGCCGCGCGCGCGGTCGCGCCCGCGCCCGCGCTGCCTCCGCTTCCGGCCGGCCAGCCTCGGCGCGTCGCGATCGCGCTCGAGCTCGGCCCCGCGGACCCCGCGGTCATCGAGCACGTGCGCGCGCTGCCGCTGCCCGCGGGGTCCGAGCTCGTGCTGATGCACGTGGTCGAGAGCGCCGCGGGCCGCTACCTCGGGCCCGAGACCGGCGACGCCGAGGCGCGCGAGGATCTCGCCACGCTCGAGTCGCTCGCGGACGAGTTCCGCACGCGCGGGCGCAAGGCGTCCGTGCGTCTCGGCTTCGGCAGCGTGAAGCCCGAGCTCGCGCGCCTGGTCACGGAATCGGGAGCGGATCTGCTGATCACCGGCGCGCACGGACACCGGCTGCTCGGCGACCTCATCCACGGCTCGACCACGTCGGGGCTCCGTCATCTCGTGCGCGTGCCGGTGCTCACCGTGCGCGCGCCCGAGCGGCGCACGACGTCCGCGCCGCCCTGAAGCCCGTTTGTGAGCGATCCTGGTGGAGCCTAGAATGCCGCCGTTTTCCCGCCGCCATCCGGCTCTTGGCCCGCAGGAGAGTTCGCTTGACCCTGGTCCCGCCCTTCGCGCGAGCGCGTGCGTGAGCGACCGTCTCCACGCCGGCTGCCTGCGCGGCTCGATCGCCGACGTCGTGGACGCCGGCATGGATCTGCTCCCGCACTTCGAGATGGCCGCGATCACCGTGCTGGACGCGCTCGAGCGCCCGGGCGAGCTCCCCGCGGTGCGCCGCCGCCTGCGCGCCGAGGGTATCCGCGCGGTCGAGCACCGTGGCGCGCTGCTCCTCAAGCCCGGCGAGCTCGATCAGTTTTCGCTCGTGGGCCTGCTCGCCGGCAACGACGAGGTGTATCTGTGCGCGGACTGGAACGAGGAGTTCGAGCCGTTCCCGGGGCGCATCACGAGCGACCACGCGAACTTCAACGAGTCGACGCCGCTCGGGCTCGAGGAATGGATGGTGGACGCCGGCTGTCTGATCGCGCTCGGCGACGGCCCGGGCCTGAACTTCGCGACTGCGGACGCGCTGCTCGCGAAACGCCTCCGCGCGCGATTCAAGCCCGCGGGTTGAGCGCGCGCGGATGACGCGGGCCGGAACGAGGCTGGTGCCGCTCGTCGTGTCCGGCCCCGCCGGTCCGCTCGAAGCGCTGCTCACGACGCACGAGCCGGAACGTCCCGCGTTCGTCGCCGTGGTCTGTCATCCGCATCCGCTCTACGGCGGCACGCTCCACAACAAGGTCGTGCATCGCACGGCGTCCACGCTGCACGAGCTCGGCGGCGACGTGCTGCGTTTCAATTTCCGCGGCGTGGGGCAGAGCGCGGGCACGCACGATCGCGGCGCGGGCGAGCTGGACGACGCGCGCGCCGCGCTCGAGTTCCTGCGCGCGCGTCATCCCGGAGCGCGCGTGTGGCTGGCCGGATTCTCCTTCGGCAGCTGGGTCGCGGCACGGCTCGCCGCGGCCGAGCACGGCATCGAGCGCGCGATTCTGATCGCGCCGCCGGTGACGAGTCAGAGCTTCGACGTGCTGCGCCGCTCGCCCGTTCCAAAGCACGTATTCCAGGGCAGCGCGGACGACATCTGTCCGCCTGCCGCGCTCACGCCCGAATTCGCCGCCTGGGCGGAGCCGAAGCACCTCACGATGATCGAGAGCGCCACCCACTTCTTCGACAAGCAGTTGGGCGCCCTGGCGCAGGCTTTGTCTCAAGAGCTGCGGCCGCTCGCCCAGGGAGGGACTTCATGTGCTACTTGAAGGTTGCGCTGATCGCGGCTCTCGCGCTCGCGGCCGCGCCCGGCCCCGCGCAACGGGGGTCGGCGGCGCCGGGTGCGCCGCCCGACCATCCGTTCGCGCAGCCGCTCTGGGACGACGGGCGCGCGGAGGTGTCCGTCTACGGCGGCACGACGCTCCGCTACGGGCAGCTTCGCCCGACGACGGCGCACCTCATCGTCGTGAAGGAGGACCTGCTGCGCGAGAGTCTCGTGAAGAGCGACTCCGGGCCGGTCCCGGGCCGCACGCTGACCGCGATCAAGTACAACTTCATCGCGGACTTTCCGACCGGCACGTACACGTACCATCAGATGGCGACCGTGATGTTTGACCGGCGCGATCTGACCGTGCTCAAGGAGACGATGAGCCACACCGAGGGCTGCGGGATCACGTTCGTGCGCATCGGGCCGCAGCACGGCGCGTGGATGCACGAGGCGCACTCGTACTGGGAAGGCGAAGCCGACCGCGCGGTCGCGGTCGAATGGCCCGAGGGACCGCGCGCATTCGCGGACGCGCTGCCGGTATGGCTGCGCGGCTGGACGCGCGCCGGCGCGCCGGCCGAGTTCCGGCTCTGGATGATGCCCGCGCAGGTGAGCGGGCGATCTCCGGTTGCGGCGACGCGCCCGATCGAGGCGCGCATCACGGGCTCGGACGGCGGCACCGTGCGCGTTCCCGCCGGCGCATTCCCAAGCCGCGTGTTCCGCGTCGTCACGGCGGCCGGCACGGACACGCTGTGGTTCGACGCGAATGCGCCGCATGTGATGCTGAAGATGGCGACCGCGGCGGGGCGGCGGCTCGAGCTCAGGAAGACCCGGCGCCTCGACTACTGGAAGCACACGCAGAACGGGGACGAGCGCCTGCTCGAGTGAGGCGCAGCGTCGCGCGAAGCGTCAGTCCCGGGCCCTGAGCCCGCCGCCCTCGCGGGCCCGGGCGCGCTCGCTCTCGAGCGCCGGCTCGACGTGCACCACCACGTCGGTGAGCCCGAGAAAGCGCTCGCGCAGCCGCCGCTCGACGCGGTGCCCGATCGCATGAGCCTGCGCGAGCGGCGTCGCGGGATCCACGAGGATGTGCAGGTCCACGTGGATGTCGTCGAGCGCGCCGCGCGAGCGCACGTTGTGCGCCTCGAGCACGCCGGGCTCCTCGAGCGCGCATGCCTCGGCCTGCTCCGGGGCGATGCGCCGCTCGTCGCCGAGGGTCGAGAGCGTGCCCCTCAGCACCTGGTAGCCGGCGTGCAGGATGAGCCCGATGATCAGGATCGCCGCCACCGTGTCGGCCTGCGGGACGCCGAACCGCGCGCCGAGGAAGCTCGCGAGCACGAGCAGGCTCGCGAGCACGTCGCTGCGCGTGTGCGCCGCATCGGCGAGCAGCAGCTCGCTGCCCTGGCGGCGGCCCTCGCGCGTCTCGATCAGCACGACGACCACGTTCACGGCCATGGTGAGCGTGAGCACCACGAACCCCTCGGGCGTGATGCGCGGCGGGTGCGGATGCAGCACGTGCTCGATCGCGCTCGTCCCGATCTGCCAGCACGCGAGCAGCAGCATCGCGACGATGCCGAGCGCGGCGAATGTCTCGTACTTGCGATGGCCGTACGGGTGGTTCGCGTCCGGCGGACGGCGCGCCGCGGCGACCCCGATCAGCGCCGCGACGTTCGCCCCGGCATCGAGCAGCGAATGGATGCCGTCGGCGGTCATCGCGAGCGCGCCGATCCACGCGCCGTACGCGAGCTTCGCGCACGCGACGAGGAGGTTCAGGAACAGCACGCCGGTCAGCACCCGGACGATGCGCGTGCGGCGGTTTCCGGCGATGGAATTCACGGCGCTCCTCGGTCCGGATTCGAGGTCGTGCGATTGCGACCCCCGACGCGGAGGCGCATGATGGACCGCGCTGTCCGAGGGATGCAACCGGCCGCCGCGGCCGGGCCGGTCCGGCGGTCGTCGGGCCCGAAACGGCACTCGTCCCATGGGGCTTAGGGCCGCCGCGACCCTGCGGCAGTCTCGATCGTCTCATTCGTGTCGGAGACTCCCCACCCGGGAGGTTCGGTTGGACCCCATGGAGCCATCACGGTGAAACGCATCCCCTGGCTGATCCCGGCTGTGATCGTCGTCCTCGTCGTGGCGTTCGTCGTCTGGCGTTCCCGCGGTACGGGCGGCGCGACGCCTTATCGCACGGCCGATGTCGAGCGCGGCTCCATCGAGCAGCGCGTGACCGCGACCGGGACGATTCGTCCCGTCGTCCAGGTCCAGGTGGGCAGCCAGGTGAGCGGCACGGTCGCGAAGCTCTTCGCCGATTACAACTCGAAGGTGAAGAAGGGCGACGTGCTGCTCCAGATCGATCCCTCGGCGTTCCGCGCGCGCATGCTTCAGAACGAGGCCGCCGTGGAGCACGCCCAGGCGGCGCTCGATGATGGCAACCGCCAGCTCAAGCGCGCGCAGGAGCTGATCCAGGACAATCTCGTCGCGGAGACCGACCTCGAGGCGGCCCAGGTGGCGGTGAAGCAGCGCCAGGCCGACCTGAAGCAGGCGAAGGCGCAGCTCGAGGCGTCGCAGGTGGATCTGCAGAACACCACGATCCGCGCTCCGATCGACGGCGTCGTGATCTCGCGCTCGATCGACGTGGGCCAGACCGTGGCCGCGAGCCTCCAGGCGCCGCAGCTGTTCGTGCTCGGCAACGACCTCACGCAGATGCAGGTCGAGACCAACATCGACGAGGCCGACATCGGCCAGGTGCGCGTCGGACTGCCGGTGAGCTTCACGGTGGACGCGTTTCCGGACGCCACGTTCCGCGGCCAGGTCTCCCAGGTGCGCCTCGAGCCGATCACGCAGCAGGGCGTCGTGACGTACACCACGGT
>Ga0318551_10000642_pt1 | contig 11039 bp, 11 predicted proteins | sample GRESIP082b2f19_FD_203511 | JGI IMG/M metagenome (GOLD analysis project Ga0318551, IMG submission 203511) | Tropical soil microbial communities from Luquillo Experimental Forest, Puerto Rico - GRE.SIPMG.082b2f19 | ecosystem: Environmental > Terrestrial > Soil > Tropical forest > Bulk soil...
CCATAGTGAGTGGCACTAGCTTATATCAGAAGTGTCACTTATGGAAGAGGCAGTCTCGAAAAGCATCTGATGGCTCTGGCAGCCTCGAGCGTTTGGGGTCCACCGATGGCAGTGCAAGTCATTTGATGAGAGGCGACGGACCCGCCTTGATCTGCATGTTCGTGCCGGCGCGCGGCAACGAGCTGCCGAGAGCGCGCCCGCGAGCTCAATGAGTGGTGCTAGCTTGGTTGATATGCGAGGCTAGCTTAGGTCGTTAGTCATACTTATGATGCTGGCCGGGAAGTCTCAATACGAGGTATGGGCGCTGATGGGAGCCTCAATCAAGGAGGAGAAGATGGTCGAGCGGCGCCGAGGTGAGCGACGTTGACTACGAACTACGTCACGAAGCGTCGAAACGGACGCCGCCCTCCGGCGGAGGTCAAGGACCTTGTGCTGCGGGCGGCGAATCGACTGTTCTCGACGCAGGGGTACCACGGCACCACTACCCGTCAAATCGCCGACGAAGCGGGTGTCGGCGAGTCGGTTCTGTTCCGCAATTTCGGAAGCAAGGCAGAGCTCTTTGAGACGACGATCCTGACCCCCCTTGCCGACTTTGTCGATCAGTGGGCCAACACGTGGAACGTCAGCGTCGCGGCAGCCACCGATTCAGAGGAGATCGCACGCGCGTTTGTCAAAGGCTTCTTCGAACTGGGTGTCGAACATCGGGAGTTGTTCCGGACCCTCATCGCGGCGCGGGTACAGGGAGGTGACCCGGTACTCGCCGAGGTAGCCGGGCGAGTCAGCGCCAAGCTCGCCGAAACGTTGGGGACCGTGCAGAAAGTGTTGCTCGAGCACGGCGCCGCCAGGGCCTTCCGGGAGCTTGACGCTCCAGTGACAGTCGCGGTGTCCGTGGGATCCGTGCTGTCGCTCGTGCTGCTCGACGACTGGCTTTTCCCGCCCCATCAGCGTCGGCCAGGAAAGGCGCGCCAGATCGAGGAGGCGACGCGGATGCTGCTGTATGGAGTCACCGGCCGCGACCGATAAGGATCTCCTACAGGCAGTTCCAAGTCCGCCGTGGAAGGCACCTCCAACTGAGTCATTTATGAGCCCGTGGAATCCAATAATCGCGACTATGCCCCCAGCCGGATGGGGTGCGACGAGCGACGCCATCGGCAAGGTGGTGCTAATTGGGAAGCTGCCGCACCGTGTGAGACGAGACTGTGCCGCGGTGTTAGCTTACCTACACGCAGGACTGCACTCGACGGTGCAACGTCACGGGAATGGAACATCGTTTATGGCCGATTCGGATCCCTCCGACCTGACGGCTGTGGCTCGCCTGATCGTCACGGCCGTGGCTCGTCATGATCTTGACGCGTTGCGCCCGCTCTACCATGACAACCTCGTCGAGGACGTGCCAATGGTCGGGCGACTCGACGGCGCTGATTGCGTGCTCGGGTATTTCGCGGAAATGTACCGGGCGATGCCGGACTTCTCGCTCACGGCAGAGCAATTCGCCGCGAGCGGTGCGACGGTGTTTGTGCGATGGCGCATGACCGGCACATTCAACGGTGCGAGCTGGAATGGGATCGATTCCACTGGGGCGTCGATCGACCTCCGTGGCATGGATTGCATGACCTTCGTCAACGGTCGACTGCAACACAATTTCGTTGCCTATGACTCCTACATGTTCGCATCGCAGGCCGGCTTGATCTAGAAAACTAGCATTCCTTGTTCTGCCCCTCAGCGGTCAGGCAGCGGACCAGTCGCTGAACCGCCGGACATCATCCTGCCGCGCCTGGGGCGCGGTTCTTCGTACCGGCGTTCCGCTCGTACTGGTACCTCGCAATGTGGGCGGTCCGCACCGTCGCGGGCATCGGGGGCAGTGATGGTGCGTTTTGACGACCGCTCGTACCGCTCATCGACGCTGGCGGCCCTAACCCCGACTGCCGGCTTGCCGCTAATCCGGCCAGGGGTGTCAAGCTTCCCCGCAAGACCCCGAAGGACCGCAACTACCTGACGGCCACGCAGGCGTGGGCATTAGCCGACGAGTCCAAGCATCCTGACATCGTTTTGCTGCTCGCGACGACAGGGCTGCGTTGGGGCGAGATGGCGGCGCTGCGGGTGCGTGACATAGATCTTGGGCGTGGCCGCATCCGCATCGAGCGGTCAGCATCAAAGGTGAATTCCAAGACCGTCATCGGCACCACCAAGACGCATGCATCGCGATCGGTGGCGGTGTCAGCGTCGGTGCTCAAGCTTTTGGCCCCGGCGATGGTCGGCAAGGCCCCCGATGAGCTGTTGTGGTGCCGCGCAGATGGGCAGCCGTTGCGGCCCCCGACGACGTCGCATTGGTTCGGCGCGGCGGTCAAGCGATGCCAGGCCGCCGATGCGAAGTTCCCGCGGGTGACCGCCCATGAGCTGAGGCATACTGCGGCCTCGCTGATGATCGCCGCGGGGGCCAACGTCAAGACGGTGCAGTCGCAGCTAGGCCATAAGACGGCGACCATGACGCTCGATCAGTACGGGCACCTGTTCCCCGATGACCTCGATGAGGTGGCCGACAAGATGGACGATCTTGTTTCGGGGCGTGCCCAAAATGTGCCCACGGGGGCCGAATCTGGGGAAGAAAACAGCCCTTGACCTGCATCTCTTTTGGTGGAGCTGCCGGGAATCTTACCCGTTTTAGGAGTGCTGGTCTCTGAGGCGAACCGGCGCTGAGCTGCGAAATGACATCATTTGTGATTCACCAGAATTGACGTCTGTGGACACTGAGTGTGCCCAAAATGTGCCCAGGCCAGCCAGTCCCTCGATTCAGGGTGCAATCGCGCAACCCGCCGCACCGAGCGCCCGATTCCGTGCGGCATGCGATATGAGCCGCGAGCACCATCCATCAGCGACATCAGCTGTTGTTCAACAACTTTGGTTGCAAGAGACGGTACAATCACTCAAGGGATTTGATGAGTCCGGCTTGTTGCGCGCGGCGGGTGAGGTCGTGAGGGGCAGGCACCGGAATCATCCTGACACGCCTGCCTCAAGCAGCTTGCTGACCGGCCGTCAGGCCTCGGCGGCCGTCGCGATCGGGGCCAGTTTGGTGGGCTGCCCGTTGAGTCGGCGGAGGTGGTCGAAGCATTCGGCGAGGCGCCGTGATCCATCGACCGCCGAGCCCATGTCGCCGGCCATGACCAGCGAGCCGTAGTCGCCGAGCATCACGTGGTTGGCCCCGGCTTCGATGAACGGTTGGATCATGTTGGCAACTTGCTCCGGGGTGCCGCTGAACTTGAAGTGCCGGACCATCTCCGAGGTGATCTGGTCGACGATCTTCATCGCATCTTCGCGGCTCCACTCCATCGGGTAGAGGTCCCGCACGTAGGCGAAGTCTTCACCGAGCGGGTTGATGAGGCCGTGCTTCTTCCACGTGTGGCCGCCGGGGACGAGCGCGGCGGCGTCCCAGCGGACGACCGGGTTGCACAGCATCTCTTCGACCTGCTCCTCGGTGTCACCGATCACGACAGCGAACAACATCAGCCGTGTCATCGCATCGGGGTCCTTGCCCGCTTCCTCGGCGAATCGGTTGAACTGCTTGACTTCTTCGACGTAATCGTCAGCGCTGGAACCCGGGAAGTAGCTAACCCACCCGTCTGCGAGCTGGGCGCCGAACTGCATCGCCTTGCCCGGTCCGCCGGCCACCAGCAGCTGCGGACCGCCCTCGGTGAAGGCAGGCGTGCTGATGCCGCCGTTCCTGATTTTCCAGAATTTTCCGTCGTAGTCGATCGGGTCATTGGTGTTAAACCACAGCCGCAGCAGCTTGAGTGTCTCCTCCAGACGCCCGAACGGCTTGTCCCGCACCAGCCCGTAGGGCACCGACTGTTTGTTCTCGCCCGCCCCAAGGGTGAGAAAGAACCGTCCCTCCGAATAGTGGTCGAGCGTCAACGCCAGCTGTGCCAACACACTTGGTGGGCGCCGCGTGACGTCGGAGGCCGACAAGCCGATGCGGATGTTTTCGGTGTGGATCGCCGCATCAGTCAGCAGCGGCCACGGCTCCAACCACGCGTCGATGTGAAACACCTCGGCGGCCGGGCAGATGTCCGGTGTCCACAAGCTGCGCGGAATGGTCAGGCAATGCTGATCCCAGTAGGTCAAGAAGTCCAGGCCTGCCTGGTCGTAGGCCTGCACCGCGGCCCGGTGAGCCGCGATGGGTGGAAACTCCACCGGGTTGAGCCCGTATTTGATGTCGCGCATGCCGCCTCCAGTACGCCGATGTGACGCACTAAATATACGACATACAACAGCCCTGGTAAAGACAGACTCTCGTATTTGTCATGCCAGCAAAGGATGATTGTCTCAAGGATTCAGCAGGCTGCGCAGAGCAAACTCCTTCAGATACCGCCGGGTCTCACTTACGTCGAGGTCGGCCCGCGGGGTGAAGAGCGTCAAGATGCCCTGGAGCCAGGCGACCATCTCGCGACGCGTAATGTCATCGCGCAGCAGCCCGTGATCGGCGGCGCGACCAAATAGTGGGTCGAAGCACGCGCCGACGAGCGCGTGCATCGGGGAGCCGGGGCTGGTCAGCAACAAGTTCAATCGAACGCGGGGCATCGCCTCGGCAAGAGCGACGAACTCGGGATCCTCGCGGCCCGCCTTCATCATTCGCAGGATTAGGTCGAGCATCGCCTCAACGACATCGTCAGGCTCAGAATCCGTCCCGGCGATCAGCTCGTCGGCGAACTCGCGGCAGCGCTCCACGATCGCGAGTTCGATCAGGTCCTCACGCCCAGACACATATCGATAGACGGCCTGGCGAGACAAGCCCGCACCGCGCGCAACGTCTTCCATCCGCGTTCGTTCGACGCCGGCGCTAGAAAAACACTCGCGCGCTGCCCCGACGATCGGACGCAGCGCTTCATCGCGGGAAGACCGCTTGACGCCCATGGAGTTTTGCATTCATGCCATCGTAAACGCCTCGGCGCGGGTGGCGCGGTAGACATGAGATGAGCCGGGCGCACCCCGAACACAATCTGGTTCGGGCATTTTGTCGACCCCACACAGCGCACGGCACATTGTTCGATCAGCCATTGAACAGCTGCGCCACGCCATCAACGCCTCGGCCAGACGACGAACAGCATGCGCTCGAACACGCAGCGTCGCCAGCCCACTCCTATGCTTTATCAGTATTCTTGGGGCGCAACGCATGTCGACAACTAGTGGTGTGTCCTGCAAATAATTGATGATTGTGTTGTATGATTTGCAACATGAGGCGACCCACTCCAGCTCTGTTGGTGTCCGCAGGCCAGCGTGAGGTTCTTGAGTCCGTAGCGCGGTCGCCGTCGGCGCCGCATCGCGAGGTGGTCCGGGCACGGGCGTTGTTGATGGCGGCCGACGGTCTGGCGAACACGGCTATCGCGCGAGCGTTGTCGGTGTCGCCGGCGTCGGTCAGCGGGTGGCGTGCCCGTTTCGCCGAGGAAGGGCTGGTCAAGTTCGGGCAGGTCCGCCAGGGCCGAGGTCGGAAGAAGACGATCCCGCAGGACAAGATCGACGAGATCGTGGATCTGACACTGAACTACCGTCCGCAGGGCGAGACCCACTGGAGCTGCCGGACCATGGCCGCGGCGACCGGAGTGTCGAAATCGACTGTGCAGCAGGTGTGGTCGGCGCGGGGACTTAAACCGCACCGGGTCGAGACGTTCAAGCTGTCCAACGATCCGAAGTTCGAGGAGAAGCTGGTCGATGTCGTCGGGCTTTATCTGAATCCGCCCGAGAAGGCGATCGTCTTGTGCGCCGATGAGAAGTCCTCCGTGCAGGCACTCGACCGCACCCAGGCATCGCTGCCGATGGTCAAAGGCCGCGGCGAGACGATGACCCACGACTACAAGCGCCACGGCACCACCACCCTGTTCGCCGCGCTGAACGTGCTGACCGGCATGATCATCAGCGAATGCATGCCACGGCACCGGCATCAGGAATGGTTGAAATTCCTCAAGACCATCGACCGGCAGGTGCCCAAAGACCTGCAGATCCACCTGATCCTGGACAACTACGCCACCCACACCCACGACGACGTCTGCAACTGGCTGGACAGACACCCCCGGTTCCATCTCCACTTCACCCCGACATCGTCATCGTGGCTCAACCTCGTCGAACGCTGGTTCCGGGAACTGACCGACAAAGCGTTGCGGCGCGGCATCTTTCATTCCGTGCCCGACCTCGTCGCTTCCATCCAGGAATACATCGACGCCCACAACAACGACCCCAAACCCTACGTGTGGAGCGCCACCGCCGAATCCATCCTCGCCAAGGTCGCACGCGGTCGGATAGCCCTCGAAAAAGTCAGCTAAATACAGGACACACCACTAGGCACACCCGCCTCGGCGTGTCGTGTACGTGGTCTCAGTGTCGCGATATCTGTGCCACCAAACTAGTTAGCCGGCTTCTCCGCGTGCCCGCCGAACTGCTTGCGCATCGCCGACAGCGCCTTATCAGCGTAGTCAGCAAGGCGGCGTGAGGCGAAACGGGAATAGAGCGCGGTAGTCAGAACCGGCGCCGGCACGCCCTCCTCAATCGCCGCAATCGCGGTCCACCGGCCCTCCCCGGAGTCGGAGACCCGCCCGGAGAATTCCGTCAGGTCGGGCGTTTCGCGCAACGCGATCGCGGTAAGGTCGAGCAGCCACGAGCCGATGACGCTGCCCCGGCGCCACACCTCGGCGACCTCCGGGATGTCGATCTTGTATTGATAGAACTGAGGGTGCTCCAGCGGTGCGGTTTCGGCGTCCCCCTGCTCTACGCGTGTGCCGGCGTCGGCATTGCGCAGGATGTTGAGCCCCTCGGCGAGGGAGGCCATCATCCCGTACTCGATCCCGTTGTGCACCATCTTGACGAAGTGCCCGGCCCCGGACGGCCCGCAGTGCAGGTAACCCTGCTCGGACGGCGCGACCTCGCCGGTTCGGCCCGGCGTGCGCGGCGCAGCGTCCACCCCCGGCGCGATGGTGGCGAAGATCGGCTCGGCATGGGCAAAAGAGTCCTGGTCGCCACCGATCATCAGGCAATAGCCGCGCTCCCGGCCCCACACCCCGCCGCTGGTGCCGCAGTCCAGTAGGTGAATCCCGTTCTCGGACAACATCTTTGCGTGTTTGATGTCGTCACGATAGTAGGAGTTGCCGCCGTCGATGACGATGTCCCCGGAGTCCAGTGTCTTGGCCAACTCCTCGATCACGCCAGTGGTGATGTCGCCCGCGGGGACCATCACCCATACCACTCTGGGCTGGGCCATCCTGTCGGCCAGCTCCGAGTACGAGGACACTCCAGTTGTGTTCTCCTCGCCGGCCATCGCCTTGACGGCGTCGGGGTTGTGGTCGTAGACCACGCACTCGTGCCCGTCCTTGGCAACGCGCCGAACGATATTCGCACCCATTCGGCCGAGGCCGATCATCCCTAGCTGCATCTTGTCCTGTTCTCCTTAGTGTGGTGCTTGCGTGCTCTTGGGCAACCAGGGCTCCTGCCAGCTGCGGTGACCATGCAGGAGTGACTGCGCCGCTTCGGGTCCCCACGACCCGCGGTCGTAGGGGTGGATCCGGCCCGGCTTGTCCAGCACCGGCTGCACGATCCGCCACGTCTCTTCGATGGCGTCCTCCCGGGCGAAAAGCTGGCGATCGCCGATGATTCCCGCGTACAGCAACCGCTCGTAGGGCCGCACCGCTTCGCCAAGGTCCTCGGCGAACGAGGAGTCGAGGTGAACGTCATGCCAGGAGTTGCCGGCTTGGGCGGACAGCTGCAGGCGCATCCCCGGATCCGGGTCGATGCGCAGCACGATCTGGTTGGGCTCGGGCGGTCGGCGGTTGGGCAGGAAGGAAAACCCGGGGACATGGTGGAGAAACATCCGGACCTCGGTGACCCTCTCCGGCAGCGCCTTTCCGGCGCGCAAGAAGATCGGCACTCCGGCCCAGCGCCAGTTGTCGATCTCGGTCCGCAGGGCGACGTAGGTCTCGGTTTGCGAATCTTTGGCCACCCCGGCGACGTCGGTGTACCCGCGGTACTGTCCACGCACGCAACGCTCCGGATCCAGCGCCGGCATCGCCCGGAAGACCTCGGCCTTCTTGTCGTTCAGGTCATCGGCACCGGGGCCGACCGGGGGTTCCATCGCCACCAGCGCAAGCACCTGCAGCAGATGGTTTTGCACGACGTCGCGCAAGCAGCCCACCGCGTCGTAGAACTTGCCGCGGTCCTCGATCCCGAAGTCCTCGGCCATGGTGACGTGGATTTCGGAAATGCTGTCGCGATCCCACACCTTGGCGAGGCCATTGTTGGCAAACCGCAGATATTGCAGCTCTTCGACGGGTTGTTTGCCCAAAAAGTGGTCCACGCGCAGGATCTGGTCCTCATCCAGTACCGCGCGCAGCCGGGCGTTGAGTTCGCGCGCGGACGCCAGGTCGTGGCCGAAAGGCTTTTCCACCGCGACGCGTGCGGACTCCAGCAGGTCGGCCTTCGCGAGGTTCTCGACGATCGGCGCGAACAAGGCCGGCGGCATTTCCAGGTAGTACAGCGGGCGGCGGCCCAAGCCCATCAGCTTGGCAAGCCGGCCGTACAGCTCGGGGTCGGTGACGTCACCGTGGAGGTAGGAAAACCGGTGCGCCAGCCGGTCGAACACCGCATCGTCGATCTTCTCGCCGGATTCGCCGATGGCCCGCCGCGCGCGCTCGACCAGCTCCTCGAGGGTCATGTCGTCACTGGCCACGCCCACGATCGAGAAGTTCAGCTGGTCGTTGGACTCAAGCCGGTACAAGGCTCGGTAGGTCATCTTGCGGGCCAGATCACCGGTAATACCGAAGATCACCAGCAGGTCCGAGGCCGTACTGTCACCGTCGGCCAAGACGCGCACCTCCCGAAAGATTCGCTACCCGCGGCGGTCCGCACTCAACCCTAGACATTGCATATTGGGCCGACAACCCGTAACGATCGGGACCTTTGGGAGGATGGCCACCATGGGCGACGCGCTGCATATCGCGGTCTACATCCTGGCCGCCATTGGCGTGATCGAGTCCGTCGCGATCGCCGTGCTCTGGGCACTGCTTGCGCGCAGTCGCAGAAACATCGCCGAGTTGCGACACCGAACCGACGCCCGCAGTTGGCTGCTGTCGGGCGGCCGCGAGACCGTCAAGACGGTGTGGAACGCCGCCAACGTGATGCGCAAGGAGGGCTTCGAAGCGGCCGCGCGCAGCGCGATCGAGGACCTCGCCGGCTGGGCCGAGGTCGAGCGACCCGACCTGGCCCGGGTCACCCCGGACGGCCGGGTGGTGATCCTGTTCTCCGACATCGAGGAGTCCACCGCCCTCAACGAGCGGATCGGCGACCGCGCCTGGGTCAGGCTGATCGGCTCGCACGACAAACTGGTTTCGGGGCTCGTCAAGCGACGGTCCGGGCACGTGGTGAAAAGCCAGGGCGACGGCTACATGATCGCCTTTGCGCGCGCCGAACAGGCGGTGCGGTGCGGGATCGACGTCCAGCACGCGTTGCGCAAAGACGCAAAACACAAGCGGCACGGTGACATTCGGGTCCGGATCGGCATCCACATGGGCCGCTCGGTGCGGCGCGGCGAGGATCTGTTCGGGCGCAACGTCGCGATGGCGGCACGGGTGGCCGCGCAAGCCGTTGGTGGCCAGATCCTGGTCAGCCAGCCGGTGCGAGACGCCCTTCGCGACTGTGACGACATCCGGTTCGACGAGGGCCGCGACGTCGAGCTGAAAGGCTTCTCGGGCAGCTATCGCTTGTTCTCGGTCGAGACCGAGCCCGACCCCGATTTCGACTGAAAGCTCTCGCCGTCGTATTCGGCCAGTCGCTGATGCAGCCGGGAGCGGATCTCGTCGGACGTGTAGGCGCGTCGTTTGCGTTGGTCGCGGGCCACCACCACTCCTCCGGCGACGACGCCCGCGACACCGGCCAGGCCGATCCACTTCCAAATGCTGCGCATGGTTGACAGGCTATTACCGCAATGGACACCCTTCGCGACAAGGTCGCCGTCGTCACCGGATCGGCCAGCGGCTTAGGCCGCGCCATCGCGTGCGCGCTCGCCGGGCGGGGCGCTCACATCGTGGCCGTCGACCTCGACGGTGACGGTGTCCAGGCCCTCGCCGACGACCTGAGCGACCGCGGCGCCGCCGTGCTGCCGCGGCGCGCCGACGTCTCGGATCCGGCTGCATTCGAAGGCATTCGGAGCGCGGCACTACAGCGGTTCGGGCGAGTCGATATCGTCGTCAACAACGTGGGCGTGCTGACGAACGGTCTGCCCGAAGACATTCCGGTCAGCGAGTGGCAACGCATCCTCGACATCAACCTGATGTCGGTGGTACGCAGCAACGCCGCCTTCCTGCCGCTGCTGCTCGACCAGGGCAGCGGACATCTGGTCAACACCGCCTCCTTCGCCGGCCTTTTCACCTATTCCTACGATCGGCTGCCGTATGCCGCCACCAAGGCCGCCATAGTGCAAATCAGCGAAGGCCTGGCAATCTATCTGCGGCCCAAGAACATTGGCGTGACTCTGCTGTGCCCGGGACCGGTGTTGACCAATATCGCCGCCGCCGTACCGCAATTCGGCGGCGGGGCACCGCTGCGCATACCCGGCGAACAGTTCGAACTGCTCGACCCTGCGCCCGTCGGTGAACTGGTCGCCGATGCCGTCCTGCACAACCGATTCTTTGTGCCGACTCACCCGCGCGTCGTCGAGGAGTTGCGCCGCCGCATCGATGACTGGGACGCCTACATCGACTACCAGATCTCGCGCGAACCCCGAAAACGAAAGGCTGAAACCGATGGCTGACACCCGCACTCAGGGTCTAGACGTGCTCCGTCAGATGCTGCCCGGTATCCCCGACGATGCAACCAGCCTGCGCGACGGCGGCGTCGCCGACGAACTCGGCGACCTGAGCCTCGACCACGTCTTCGGCGCGCTGTGGACCCGACCCGGCCTGGATCGTCGGTCCCGCAGCCTGGTCACCCTCGGCGCGCTCATCGCCCTGCGGGCCAGCGACGAACTTAAGATCCACTTCCAGATCGCGCTGAACAATGGGTTGACG
>Ga0318551_10000659_pt1 | contig 10936 bp, 9 predicted proteins | sample GRESIP082b2f19_FD_203511 | JGI IMG/M metagenome (GOLD analysis project Ga0318551, IMG submission 203511) | Tropical soil microbial communities from Luquillo Experimental Forest, Puerto Rico - GRE.SIPMG.082b2f19 | ecosystem: Environmental > Terrestrial > Soil > Tropical forest > Bulk soil...
CCAGATCTCGGCCATCTGGGTGGCGCGGTCCAAGGTCAGGCCGCGTGATTTGACGGCGTCGTAGCGGCCACTGGTGTTGATGTCGTCCTCGATGCCGGACAATCGGAGGGTCTCGCTGGCCCCGGTGAACACGCTGGCGCCTTCGGGTATCAGGTCTTTGATGCGAGTACGCGCGGTGGCGGCGTCGTCGAGGATTTCGACGGTGAAGCCGTGCGCCTTCAGCGCGGCGGCCGCCCGCTCGAGGCGCTGTGCGGGCGCCGGGTCAGCGAACGATGTTGTCGGCATGGGGGTAGCCATGATGCCTCCTAGGCTGGTCGTGGGTGGACGTGTTCGTCTCGGCAGTACGACCGCACAACCCCCCGGAATGTGAGGCGACGCGCCGGCCTCACATTCCGGCGCGCTGTCTTGTCGAACTGGTGAGGGCAGACGCGACCGAGGGAGGTCGGCGACACCATGGCCACCCGATCCGGGCGAGACTCTGCTGATACAGGCGGAGGCCGGCCCGACCCTGGCCTGAACGTGATCACGAGCGAGCGGCGCCGGCTGATCAACCTGACGTACCGGCTCCTTGGCTCCCTGGCCGAGGCCGAGGATGTTGTCCAGGAGACCTACGCCCGCTGGTACGCCATGTCCCGGCCGCAGCAGGACGCCATCGAATCACCCGGCGCCTGGCTGACGACGGTCGCCAGCCGCACCTGCCTCAACCTGCTCGGCTCGGCCCGGGCCCGGCGGGAAACCTACGTGGGCGAATGGATCCCCGAGCCGCTGCCCGAACGGACCGAGTGGCTCAGCGGGCCGGGCCCGGCCGACCCAGCCGACCGGGTGACCCTGGATGAGTCGGTCAGCATGGCCTTCCTCGTCGTGCTCGAATCGATGACCCCCGCCGAGCGCGTTGCGTTCATCCTGCACGATGTCTTCCGCTACCCCTTCGCCGAAGTGGCCGAGATCGTCGGCCGGACCCCGGCGGCGTGCCGCCAGCTGGCCTCCTCAGCCCGCCGCCGCGTCCGTACCTCGCAGGCTCCCGCGACCCCGGCCGCCCGGCGGGCCGGCATCGTCAGGGCCTTCAAGGCGGCCTGGGAAGCCAAGGACATTAACGCCCTGATCGGCCTGCTCGACCCCGACGCCACGGCCATCGCCGACGGCGGCGGCCTGGCCACCACCTTCCTGCACCCCATCGAAGGCGGCGAGCAGATCGCCCGCGCCTGGGTCGAAATCGCCAACCGGGCGCTCAGCAACATCAAGTTCGTGGAGCGCATGGTCAACGGCCAGCTCGGCCTGGTCGCCCAGGAAGACGGCGTCACCGTTACGGTGTTTGCGTTCGAGGTCGCCGACGACCGGATCAGGCACATCTGGGTCGTGCGCAACCCTGAGAAACTCCGGCCCTGGTCCACAGGCTGACTACCGGCGCCTTGCCTCGATGCGGGCGGCCAGGCGGTTGCGCCGGAACGCCGCGGCTGCGATTCGCGGAGCCTACTCGGCCCGGAGCGCGGACGCGGTACGGGCGCGGGCTGCCCAGCTTGCCGGGGCCAGCGCGCCTGCCACCGCGATGACCAGGCCGGACAGGGCGAGCAGGATCAACTGCGGCGCGTGATACACGTCCAGCACGGCCGCGGGCAGGCCGGTCTGCGCAGCGTTGCCCATGACCGGCAGCACATACCAGTGCAGGGCGACCCCCGCGGGGATGGCGATCAGTCCGGCCGCCAGGCCGGTCCCGGCGACGGTGCTGACCACCATCGCGATCGTCTGCCCGGGCGTCATGCCGACCGCCTTGAACACGCCGAGGTCATGCACCCGCTCCCTGGTCTGCAGCACCACCGTGTTGAGCACGCCGAGCCCGGCGACCACCGCGATCAGCAGCGTCAGCGCGCCCACGAGCCCCAGCAGGGCGAAGATCACCGTGCCGCCGTTGTCGTTGGCGCTGACCTCGTAGCCCTTCCCGAGCACGTGGTTCAGCGTGTTCACGTAGGACGCGGTGTCGGTGCCCGGCGCCAGCGCCACCTCGTACTCGTTCGGGGCCAGACCCGGGTCGACAGCCGACAGGGTAGGCAGGGCGCCGATCATCTCCGGCATGCCGCCCGCGGTGTCGAAGACCTCGCCGGCGATATGGACCGTGGTGTGCTGACCGTCTGAGGTGAGCGTGTACATGTCGCCTACCGCAGTGCCGGTGTCGTGCAGGAAGGCGGCATTGACGTCCACCTGGCCGGGACCGGAGTACCAGTGCCCGGCGATCATGGCGTAACCGGTCCAGCTGGCGTCGCCTTCGAAGCCGACGACCGACAGCTGGTCCGACAGCCCGAGCACGCTGATCTGGCCGCTGGCTTCGGCCACGTAGTGCAGCGTGCCGGGCTGGGCACGCAGCGCGGCCTGCACCGCTCGTTCCTGCGCGGCCAGGCTCAGCTTGGCCGAGCTCTGCCCGTTGATCAGCACGAGGCCTTCGCGCCCGGCCAGCTGGACCTGCACCTGTTCGGACGCCGCGCGGGACAGGTCGGCCTGGGCCCGGACCAGCGATGTGCGCAGGCCCGCCGAGAAGATCACCGCGGTGACACCGAACATGATCGCCGCGAGGGTGACCAGGGTGCGGGCAGGCCGTGCGAACGGCCCGGCCAGGCCGATGGTCACCGGCCTGGGCAGCCGGTGCACCCGGCCGAGCAGCCGGTGCGCGCCGTACCCGTGGGCGGGCCGGGGAGCGCGTCCGGTCGCAATCGCCTGAATCGCACTCATCCGTCCCGCGCGCAGTGCGATCGCGAACGCGGTGACGCCGACCAGGGCGAGCATCGCCAGCGGCACGACCAGGCTCACCCAGAACGGCACGGCCAGGCTGCCCACGCCGAAAACCTGCGCGGCCTGGCCGAGCATCGGCGCCGCCACCAGGTTGCCCGTGGTCACGCCCGCCGCGCAGCCGACGGCGGCGGGCAACGCCACCTGAAGCACGTAAGCCGCCACCACCTGCGCGGGGGAGAACCCGATGGCCTTCAGCACGCCGATCCGCCGGATCCCGGCCACCACCGCGCCGCTCACCACGTTGATCACGATCAGCACCGACATCGCCAGCCCGATCAGCACGAACGCGACGATGAACGGCACCCACGGCGCGAACGAGGCGGTCGCCTGGGCCCGGGCGTTCAGCCAGGACTCGGTACCGAGCACGCTGCCGTGCGGCAGCGCGGCGGTGATCGCGGCGATGTCCTTGGCCACCGCGCCGGTCGTCGCGGCGCTGGAGAAGCCGTACAGCATCTGTGCCGTTTGCGGCGCCCCCGCGGAGTGCAGCGCGGCGATCTCGCCCGGCGTCACCCAGCCCTGCGCGGTGCCGGTGGCCGACGTCGCGATGCCGACAACGGTCAGCTTCGGCGAGCCCGCCACCCCGGTCACCGTCATCTGCGACCCGACCCCTAGCTGCAGGCCCGACTGGCTGGACAGCACGATCTGTCCGGGGCCGGTCGGCCAGTGGCCCGACGTCAGCGTGAGGTCGTCGACCGGGCCGCCCGGCGAGGAGCGGCCGACGAGCGTGAGCTCCTGATGGCTGGCGGTCGTGGTCTTGTGGGCGTGGCCTCTGGCGACGGAAACGCTCGTGGCCTGCGTGGTGACCGAGACGCTGGTCTCGGGGAACGGCCCGGCCGACGCGGTCACGCCGGGGAGCCGGGTGGTGGCGGCCAGCTGAGCCTGCGAGGCGCCGCTGACCGTCGCGGTCACGTCCGCGCCATGCTGCGCGGCGAACGCCCGGTTGAAGGGCGCGCTGGAGTCGACCAGCAGGCCGAGCGCTAGCGTGGCGGCCGCGGTCGAGCAGAACACCACCAGGCCGACCACGATGGCCTGCACGCGCCGCCCGGACAGCCCGCCGCGCGCGGCCCGGACGATGGGGACCGGTTTCATCGCCGTGCCCCAGTCAGACCAGCGTCGCTGGCCACCCGGCCATCGACGATCTCGATAACCCGGTGCGCGTACCGCGCGGCCAAGTCGGGGTTGTGAGTGACCAGGATCAGCGTCTGCCCCGAGGAGTTCAGGTCGAGCAGCAGCTGGCCGATCGCCTCCCCGTTCGCCGTGTCCAGCGCCCCGGTCGGCTCGTCGGCCAGCAGCAGCGCCGGCCGGTTGACCAGGGCCCGCGCGATCGCCACCCGCTGCCGCTCCCCGCCCGACAGCCGGGCGGGGTAAGCGTCCTTGTGCTGCCCGATCCGCAGTGCCGTCAGCAGCTCATCGGCGCGGCCGCGGGCTTGCCCGGCCGGCACGCCCGCCAGCTGGGCCGGCAGCAGCACGTTGTCGACAACCGTCATGTCGTCGAGCAGGTTGAAGAACTGGAAGATCATCCCGACCTGGCGCCGCCGGTACCGCGCCACGCCGGTCTCGCTCAGCGTGTCGACCCGCTGGCCACCGACCGTGACGGTGCCGCTGGTCGGCCGGTCCAGGCCGGCGATCAGGTTGAGCAGGGTCGACTTCCCGCTGCCCGAAGGCCCCATGATCGCGACCGACTCGCCGGCGGCTACCTCCATGCTGACGTGTGCCACCGCAGGAGACCCGTCGCTGCCGTACTGCTTGCTCACGTCGCTGAGCCGCACCAAGGTATCCATGCCCGCCAGGCTAGGAACGCAAGGGCCGCACCGTCGTCACGCTGGCGAGCCGTCTTCGGCGCGGCTGGCACGAGGGACGCTGGCCGCGAGCGTCCCCCGCCCGGGGGACGGCAGGAATGAGACGTCCGAATGATGAACGGTCGGCCGGGGGTAGCGGTCTGGCGCGCTGACGGGCCGTGACGGCCCGGCGGTATCTCGGCCGGGTGGCAGACTCGTGATCCCGGGGACCATCTCACGATTGGACCGATCATGGAGAACCCGCCCGCGCACTTTCCCGCCTGGCCCGGCGACGCCGAGGTGGCCGTGGCCTTGACTTTCGACGTGGACGGCGAGGCTCCCTGGCTGAGCGAGGGCTCCGAGTACGCCCGCCGGCTGACCACGCTGTCGCAGGGCCGTTTCGGCCCGGCCCGGGGCCTGGGCCGGATCCTCGGGCTGCTGGCCGAGCTCGATGTCACGGCCACGTTCTACGTGCCCGGCCACACCGCCGATCAGCATCCCGGCGCCGTGGAGGCCATCCTGGCGGGCGGTCACGAGGTCGCCCACCACGGGTACCTGCATCGGGGCACCGATGGCCTGGACGCCGCGGCGCAGCGCGCCGAGCTGGAGGAGGGGCTGACCGCGCTGGGCAAGCTGGGAGTCCGGCCGGACGGCTACCGGTCACCGGGCTGGGAGCTGACCCCGGAGACCCTGGGCCTGCTGGGCGAGCTCGGCTTCTCCTACGACGCCAGCCTGATGGCCGACGACCGGCCGTACTGGGTGACCAGCGGAACCGAGCCGCTGCTGGAGCTGCCCGGTCACTGGAGCCTGTGCGACTGGCCCTACTTCGGCTGGACCTCCTACGACCGGGGGCTGCTCGCCGACCCGGCCGCCGTGGAGCGGATCTGGCTGGCGGAGTTCGAGTCGGCCCGCCAGGACGGCCGGGCGGTGACCTACACGATGCACCCCGAGGCCATCGGCCGCGGCTACCTGGTGCGGATGCTGGACAGCGTGATCATCGGGATGGCCGAGCACGGCCGCCCGTGGTTCGCCACGCACGCGCAGATCGCGGAGCTGGCCGGCGCCCCGCCCAGCGCCGCAGCGGGTGACTCATCCTGACCGCCGCCACGGCGGTAGCTAGGCTCGAGGTGTGATCACCGGCCTGCACGCGATCGTCTTCTCCCCGGACGCGGTGAAGCTGCGCGCGTTCTTCGCCGACGTGCTGAACCTGCCGTCCGTCGACGCGGGCGGCGGATGGCTCATCTTCGCGCTGCCGCCGGCCGAGCTGGCCGTGCATCCCGCTGATGGCGACGGTCGCCACGAGCTCTACCTGATGTGTGACGACATCCACGTCACCCTGGCCGAACTGCGGGCCAAAGGCGTGGAGGTGGCACGCGACGTCTCCGATCAGGGCTGGGGCCTGCTGGCGGCGATCCGCCTGCCAGACGGCGGAGAATTCCCCATCTACCAGCCCCGGCACCCGTCACCCCGGCCACCCTGACCAAGCGCCGCGGGCAACGCGGGGAGCGCTGTCGGCGCTAAGCCACGGGTTCGGTGTCGGCGCTCAGGACGGAGTCGATCAGTCCGGGGAAGCGCCGGTCCAGATCGGCCTGGCGCAGGGACATGTAGCCCTTGGCGCCCTCGATCCGCTTGGTGACGACCCCCGCCTCCCGCAGGATGCGCAGGTGATGGGAGAAGGTCGGCTTGGTCATCGGCAGCCCGGCCTCCTGGATGACCTGGGCGCACCAGGACTCGCCGTGGCGCGCGACGAACCGCACGGCCGCCAGCCGGTGCGGGTCGGCGAGCGCCGTCAGCACGCGCAGCAGCTGGATGTCCTCCGCCGCGGGCTCGATCCCGTCGTCCATCACGTTCCCGAGCATAGCCCAGGGTTGCGGATAGTTCGATAGTTGTAGTACGTTCGACATCTATCGAACTTCGATAACCATCGAACATCGAGGAGCCTTCGTGGCGAATGCCCCGACCCAGTCGGCAGCCCGTCAGCCCGCAGCCCCCTCGCCGGTCCCATCCCGGTCCGGCCCGTCCCAGTCGGCCGGGGCGTACCCGCGCCGCTGGCTGATGCTGCCGGTCGTGCTGATGGCGATGTTCATGGCGGGCTTCGACATCTGGGCGGTAAATGTCGCGGCCCCCTCGCTGCAGCGCGACCTGCACGTGAGCGGGGCCGCGCTGCAGCTGATCGTCGGCGGTTACGCGTTCATGTACGCCAGCGGCATGGTGACCGGGGGACGGCTCGGCGACCTGGTCGGCTACCGGCGGATGTTCATGATCGGCGTGGTCAGCTTCGCCGCCGCGTCGCTGCTGTGCGGTCTGGCCCAGTCCTCCGGCCAACTGGTCGTGGCCCGGCTGCTGCAGGGGCTCACCGGCGCGGCCATGGTCCCGCAGGTGCTGGCCCTGATCACCGCGACGTTTCCCGTCAGCGAGCGCAGCCGGGCCCTGGCCTGGTACGGCGTGACGATGGGGGTCGGCTTCGTGTCCGGGCAGATCCTCGGCGGCGGCCTGATCGAGGCGGACGTGTTCGGGCTCGGGTGGCGGGCCATCTTCCTGGTGAACGTCCCGGTCGGCATCCTGGCGCTGATCGCCTCCGCGCTCGTGGTGCCGCACGCCCGGGCGGAACGCCGGCCCCGCCTGGACCCGCTCGGCGCCGTCGGCATCTCCGCGAGCATCGCGCTGGCGCTGGTGCCGCTGACCCTCGGCCGCGACCAGGGCTGGCCGCCGTGGACCTGGGTCTCGCTCGCCGCATCCCTGCCGCTGCTGGGACTCACCGTGGCCTGGGAGCGGCGGCTCGCCCGCCGGGGCGGCGAGCCCCTGCTCGACCTGCCGCTGTTCCGCGACCGCGCGTTCTCCGCGGGCCTGGTGGTGAACTTCGGGCTGGTCCTATTCTTCGCCAGCTTCATGTTCGTGCTCACCCTGCTGCTCCAGGCCGGGCTAAACCAGCCGCCGCTGCGGGCCGGCATCGAGGCGCTGCCGCTGGCCGCCGCGTTCACCACCATGTCGATCCTCAGCCCCAAGTTCTCGGGCCGGCTCGGGCCGCGGGCCATCACCCTGGGGGCCAGCGTCACCACGCTCGGCACGATCGCGCTGGTCATCACCGGCACGCGCTACGGCGCCAGCCTGACCGGCTGGGACCTCGCGCCCGCCACGGTGCTGATCGGGCTGGGGCAGGGCATCGCGCTGCCGTCGCTGATCGGCACCGTGCTCACCCACGTCCCGCCGCAGCGAGCGGGCGGGGCGGCCGGGATCCTCACCACCACCCAGCAGTTCGGCGCGGCCAGCGGCATCGCCGTCATCGGCGCGATCTTCTACAGCGCCCTCGGGACGGCGCCGTCCCGGGGCACCTTCGTCGCCGCGATGGTGACAGCCATGTCGGTGAGCGCCGTCCTGGTGGCGATCACGGCCATCGTGACGCTGCTCCTGCCCGGCCGGACGGCCCTGCGCCCGGCGCCGGTCCCGGAGACGTGATCGCCGCCTCGCCGCCACGGCAGGTCAGCGCGTGGTCAGCGCCTCGAACGTGACGCCGGTCAGCTCCTCCGACACCTCCCACAGCCGGGCCGCGGCGGCCTGGTCGTGCGCGGCCCGGGAAAACTGCACCAGCTTGGGGTGGTGCCCGCGCATCTCACCCAGGCCGTCCGGCCCGAAGTACTCCCCGCCGTGCACGTTCGGGGCGGTGGCCGCGTACAGCACCGGCAGGGCGCCGTCGCGGGCCGACTGTGCGAACAGCCGCGTGGCCAGGCCCATGCCGCGGGCCATGAGGCCGCCGCCTCCCGACTGGGGCCCGGTGACCTGCAGGTTCGTGGCGGCGAACCCAGGATGGGCGCCGGCCGACACCACGTCCAGACCGGCAGCGCGCAGCCGCCGCGCGAGCTCGAGGACGAACATGGCGTTGGCCAGCTTGGACTGCTCGTAGGCAGGCCAGGGCTGGTAAGCGCGCTCGGCTTGCAGATCGTCGAAGTCGATGCGGCTGGTCCGCTTGTGCATGTTGCTGCTGACGGTGACCACGCGGCTGCCCGGCCGCTGCACCAGGGCCGGCAGGAGCCGGCCGGTCAGCGCGAAGTGGCCCAGATGGTTAGTGCCGAACTGCCGCTCGTAGCCCTGGGCCGTGGTCTCCCGGCGCGGGATCGCCATGACGCCCGCGTTGTTGACCAGTAGGTCCAGGCCCTGGCCGTCGGCCAGGAACCCGGTGGCGAAACGCTCGACCGAGGTGAGGTCGGCCAGATCGAGCTGGACGAGTTCCGCGCGGTCGGCCGGAACTCCGGCGCCGGCCAGCCGTTCCAGCGCCGCCGTTCCCCGGGCGGGGTCACGCGCGGCCAGCAGGACCCGGGCGCCGTGGCGGGCTAGCTGCAGCACGGCCTGATAGCCCAGGCCGGAGTTGCCGCCGGTGACGAGGGCTACCCGGCCCGACTGATCAGGAATGTCGCTTGTCGTCCATCCGGCCATGCATCACACCGTATCCACCCGAAGACCGCCCGGCCGGTCCGAGGGGCGCAGACTGGGGTGGTGCGCATTACCGTCCGGGTCCGGCCCGGGTCGGCCCGTCCCGGCGTGGGCGGCGAGCACGACGGCGCGCTGGTGGTCCGGGTCAGCGCGCGTGCGGTGGACGGCCAGGCGACCGCGGCGGCCCTGGCCGCGATGGCCGCCGCGTTCGGCGTCCGCCGGGCCGCGGTGAGCCTGGTAAGCGGGGCGGCCAGCCGGACGAAGGTCGTCGAGGTGGCGGGCGCAGACCCGGCCGTGCTCGACCGGCTGCTGGCCCGCCCAGGTCGCGCTGGTTAGGCGCCCGCCCCGTGTTACCGGCAGACGAAGGCCGCGACATCGCCGGAGGTCACGAACGCCCCCTGGTCGTCGATCACGGCCTGCACGGCGCGGCGCACATCCTCGACCACGTCCGGCCAGGGCCGGGGGACCTCGTCCTGGTAGTGGTCGCCCGCGCTGGCCACGTAGTCCGCGCCAGCGCGGCGTCGCGGATCACCACCGGCGCCACCCCGGGCGGGCGCACGCCGGTGACCGACCCGAACGCCACGCCGAGCTGCGCGGCCGCGTCCTCGGCCGCGAACGCCCGTTCGGGGGGGCTGCGCATCCGCCATCCGGGCGCGGCCTCGCCGACGGCGCGCTCGACGAGATCGTGCAGGGAGCGCATATGCCGCGCCGTTGGTCACCGCCAGACAGGTGCCCCCGGCCGCCAGCACCCGGCGCAGCTCACGGCCGGCTGACTCCCGCAGGTTGCCGTCGTCCGCGTACTGTCCCAGCGGGTTGAGCGCCATGAAACAACAATGCCCCTGCCCACAACGGTCACGCCCGCGAGCTGACCGTCGAAGGCGGACGCTTAGCATCCTGGTATGACCGCGCGGGGTGATCTCGACCGGGCCAGGGTCGGCGAGCTGCACGCCGGGGAGCTGGCGCGGTTCCGCGAGGCCCGGCCGCGGACGCTGGCCATGGTCCGCCGCGCCCGGGCGCACATGCCCAACGGCACGCCGATGGCGTGGATGGCCTACGACAACGACCAGCCGGTCTACATCGACCACGGTCAGGGCCCCGGCTTCACCGACATCGACGGGTTCGGCTACGTCGACTTCAACGCCTCGGACATGGCGATGTTCTGCGGGCACGCGAACCCCGCGATCGTGGCTGCGGCGGCGGCCCAGCTGGCGCGGTCCACCCAGTTCCTGCTGCCGACCGAGGCCTCGGTGCAGGTGGCCGAGGAGCTCGCCCGCCGCTACCCCGTTCCCCAGTGGCAGTTCACGCTGTCGGCCACCCAGGCCAACACCGAGGCCATCCGGCTGGCCCGGGCGGTCACCGGGCGCGACGTGGTCGTGCTGTTCCAGGGGCACTACCACGGCCACTTCGAGGAGGGCCTGGTCGACCTGACGGACGGCGCGGAAAGCCCGGTGCAGCGCGGCCTGTCCAAGGGCGTCACCGGCCGGGTACGGATCGCCCAGTTCAACGACCCCGCCACGCTGCGGGCGGCGCTCGAGCCCGGGGACGCCGCGCTGGTGCTGACCGAGCCCGCGATGACGAACTATGTGCACCTGCTGGCGCCCGAGCCCGGCTGGCACGAGGCGCTGCGCGACCTGACCCGCCAGCACGGCACCCTGCTGTGCCTGGACGAGACCCACACGCACGTCGTCGGGCCCGGCGGCGCGACCGGGCTGTGGCAGCTGAGCCCGGACATCGTCACGATCGGCAAGGCCGTGGCCGGCGGCCTGCCCCTGGGCGCGTACGGGGTCACCGCCGAGCTGGGCGAGCAGCTGGACGCGGCCCGCAACGTCGCCACCGGCGGCACCCTGTTCGGCAACCCGCTGTCGGCCGCGGCCGCGCGGGCCGCGCTGACCGAGGTGCTGGTCCCCGAGGCCTACCAGCACGCCTCGGCCCTGGGCGGCGAGCTCGCC
>Ga0318551_10000661_pt1 | contig 10921 bp, 10 predicted proteins | sample GRESIP082b2f19_FD_203511 | JGI IMG/M metagenome (GOLD analysis project Ga0318551, IMG submission 203511) | Tropical soil microbial communities from Luquillo Experimental Forest, Puerto Rico - GRE.SIPMG.082b2f19 | ecosystem: Environmental > Terrestrial > Soil > Tropical forest > Bulk soil...
CGCGCTCGGCGGTCGAGGAGGCGTTCGCGCAGGCGGCGACAGACGCGGTGACCGCGGGTGGCGCCGAGGCGGCGCTCTCGTCGGCGCGCGCGGACCACGAGGTGGCTCGGGCCCAGCGCGAGGAGGCCGTCGCCGCGCTCGTGCGCGCCCGTGCGGGCGAGGCGACCGCGGCGTCGGAGCTCTCGAGGCTCGAGGCGGAGCGGATCTGGTGCGACGCCGAGCTCGCCGACCTCGCCGCACGGCTTGACGCGATCGCGCGCGACGCGGGGTCGGACCGTGAGGAGCTGGCCGCCGTCGAGGCGGCGCTGCCTGGGCTGGAGGACGCCGCGGCCCGCGCCACCGAGCAGAGCGGGTGGGCACTGGAGGCGCGCCAGACGATCGAGGCCAAGCAGGCCCAGGTGGCCGAGCTCGCGACGGAGCTCGCGATGGCCGAGGCGTCCCTCGACGAGCGCGGCGCGGTGCTCGAGGGCCGGCTCGCCGAGGTCGAGCGCCGGCTCACCGGGCACGCCGTGGAGCGCGAGGAGGCGAGCCGGCGGCGACAGCGCCTCGAGGCGGACGTGCACGCGCTCGACGCCCTCGCCGGAGTGGTCGCCGAGATCGGGGCGCGCGTGGACGCTGCGCTCGAGTCGGTCTCGCTCGAGTACCGCGAGCAGCTGGAGGCCGCGCGCGCAGGCGGGGCGCGGCTCGAGGCGCTGCGGCGCGAGCGCGCCGACGCCGACGCCACGCTGGCCGACGCGACGGAGCGCGAGCGGGCGATCGAGGTGGAGGCGACAGGCGTCACGGCTCGGCTCGAGGCCCTCCAGGACACGGTGCGCCGCGAGCTCGGCGTCGAGCTCGTGACCATCGCCGGCGCTGCGGCGCCCGAGCTCGACGAGACGATCTCGCCCCAGGTCCGTGCGGGCGAGCTCGCCGCGCGGCTCGACGACCTCGGCCCGATCAACCCGCTGGCGCTCGAGGAGCTCTCCGCGCTCGAGGGCAGGCACCACGAGCTCGACGAGCAGGTCGCGGACGTCCGCGCCGCCCGTCGTGAGCTCCAGGAGCTCGTGCGCACCCTCGACGACGAGATCATGGCGACGTTCGCGGCCGCGGCGGCCGACGTGAACGAGCACTTCAGCGAGCTCGTCGCGACCCTGTTCCCGGGCGGGCAGGGCCGGCTCACGCTCACCGACCCCGACGACCTGCTGCAGACCGGCGTCGAGATCGAGGTCCGCCCGCTCGGCCGCAACGTCCGGCGCGTCTCGCTGCTCTCGGGCGGAGAGCGCTCGCTCGCCGCGCTCGCGTTCCTCTTCGCGGTGTTCCGGTCGAGGCCGTCGCCCTTCTACCTGATGGACGAGGTCGAGGCCGCGCTCGACGACGTCAACCTCCACCGGTTCCTCGGGCTCATCGAGGAGTTCCGTGACGAGGCCCAGCTCGTGATCGTCTCGCACCAGAAGCGGACCATGGAGGCAGCCGACGCCCTCTACGGCGTGACCATGGCCCCCGGAGGCTCCTCGCAGGTGGTGAGCCAGAAGGTCGAGCGCGTCGAGGCGCCTGCGTGAGCCACCTGCTGCTCTGGATCATCATCGGGGTCGCAGCGGTCGTGCTGGCCACCGCGACCGTCGGGCTCGTCCGGGTCCGGCGCGGGCGAGCGCTCGAGGCCACCCGTCGCGACGCGCTCGCGCCGCCCGAGCCGAGGGCGGTCGAGGCGCCGCCGAGCGATGCAGCCGCGGAGGCGCGCGCGGCGACCGCGCCGCCGGCGCCTGCCGGGGTCCCCGAGGCGCCCCCGGCGCCGGTCGAGGCACCGACCCCCTCGCTCGCGACGCGCCTCGGCGCCGCGCGCTCCCTCTTCGACCGCGTGCGCGCGCTGCGCGGCCGGCGCACCGTCGGCGACGAGGACCTGGCGGCGGTGGAGGAGGCCCTCCTGCGCGCCGACGTCGGCACGGCGACGACGGCCGCGGTGCTCGAGGCGATCACGGCCCAGGCGCGCGCAGACGGGCTGGGCGACGACGGGGTGCCCGGCGCGCTGCGTCGGGAGCTGCTCGGGCTCCTGGGCCCGCCTCCCGCGCCGCTCACGACGAAGGTCGAGGCGGACCGCGTGGCGGTCTGGCTCGTCGTCGGGGTGAACGGGGTGGGCAAGACGACGACCATCGGCAAGCTCGCGAACGCCGAGGTGGCACAGCACCCGGTGCTCCTCGCCGCCGCCGACACCTTCCGCGCGGCCGCCGCCGACCAGCTCGCCACCTGGGCGGCGAGGGTGGGCTGCGAGCTCGTGCGGGCCGACGAGGGCGCCGATCCCGGTGCGGTCGTGCACGACGCGCTCCACCGCGCCAGATCGCGCAGCATCCCCCTCGTGCTTGCCGACACCGCCGGCCGCCTGCACAACAAGCAGAGCCTGCTCGAGGAGCTGAAGAAGGTGCGTCGGGTGGCGGACCGCGATCCGGGCCAGGTCGCGGAGGTGCTCCTGGTGCTCGACGCCACGACCGGCCAGAACGCCATCGCGCAGGCTCGCGAGTTCTCCGACGCCGTCGGCGTGACCGGGATCGTCCTCACCAAGCTCGACGGGACGGCACGAGGTGGCGTCGTGCTCGCGGTGCAGCGCGAGCTCGGCATCCCGGTCCGGCTCGTCGGCGTCGGCGAGCACCTGGACGACCTCGTGGCGTTCGATCCGGAGGCGTTCGTGGACGCGCTCCTCGGCGAGTGATCGGGGCGGCCCGGTAGCCTCGGCCGCACATGTTCGACGCGCTCGCCTCGCGGCTCGACCGGATCTCCACGTCGCTGCGGAACCGCGGGCGGATCTCGCAGCGCGACCTCGACGAGGCGCTCGGCGAGATCCGCGCGGCGCTGCTCGACGCCGACGTCGAGCTCTCCGTCGTGACCTCGTTCCTCGACGGGATCCGCTCCCGGTGCGAGCTCGAGGAGCTCTCGAAGAGCCTCACCCCCGGCCAGCAGGTGGTGAGGGCGGTCAACGACGAGCTCGTCCGCGTCCTCGGCGACGAGCCGCTCAAGGTCACCTACGCCTCGAGGCCGCCCACCGTGGTCCTGCTCGCCGGCCTCCAGGGCGCCGGCAAGACCACCGCCGCCGCCAAGCTCGCCACCTGGTTCAAGGCCCAGGGCCGCTCGCCGCTGCTCGTCGCCGCCGACCTGCAGCGCCCCGCCGCCGTGGAGCAGCTCCGCGTCCTCGGCGGGCAGGCGGGCGTCCCGGTCTTCACGCGCGCGACGGACCCCGTGGACGTGGCGGTCGGCGGCGTCGAGGAGGCGGCGCGCGTCGGGCGCGACGTCTGCATCGTGGACACCGCCGGCCGGCTCTCGATCGACGAGGCGCTCATGACGGAGGTGCGGACGATCTCGGCGCGGACCTCGCCGCACTACACGTTCCTCGTCATCGACGCCATGACCGGCCAGGACGCGGTCCAGACCGCGAAGCGGTTCCACGACGCCCTCGACCTCGACGGGGTCATCGTCACCAAGCTCGACGGCGACGCGCGCGGCGGCGTGGCGCTCTCGGTGCGCACCGTCGTCGGCAGGCCGATCGTCTTCGCCTCGGTCGGAGAGCGCCTCGCCGACCTCGACCTCTTCTACCCGGACCGCATGGCGAGCCGGATCCTCGGCATGGGTGACGTCATGACCCTGATCGACCAGGCCGAGCGCACCATGGACGCCGACGTCGTCCAGTCCACGACCGAGCGGATGCTCGGCGGCACGTTCACGCTGGACGACTTCCTCTCCCAGCTCTCCCAGGTGCGACGCATGGGGTCGCTCGGCGGGCTCATGCGCCTCATGCCCGGGATGAACCGGGAGATGCGCGACGCCGCCGACCAGCTCGACGACCGGGAGGTGGACCGCATCGAGGCGATCGTGCGATCGATGACCCCGCGCGAGCGCACCGACCCGGCGATCGTGGACGGCTCGCGACGCCAGCGGATCGCGACCGGGTCGGGGACCACCGTCGCCCAGGTGAACCAGCTGCTGCGGCAGTTCAAGGAGATGCAGCGCATGATGCGGGGCATGGCGAGCGGCGCCATGCCGGAGATGCCCGGCATGGGCGGGATGCGCGGCCGCCTCGCGCGCGCCGCCGCGCAGCGGATGGACCCCTCGGCGCTGCCGCCGCAGCTCGCGTCGCTCGCCGGACCGAGCGCGGTGCCCGGCGCCCTCCCACCACCTCGGCCGTCGACGGGACGGGGCGGCAAGAAGAAGAAGGGCGGGCGGGTCACCCCACCCAAGCACCGATAGACTCGATCGGTCCCGCGCTCTGCGGGCTTCGCCGCGCACGCGGCGGATCGGAGGCAGCGTGGCAGTGAAGCTCCGCCTCGTGCGGATGGGGAAGAAGAAGCAGCCGACCTACCGCCTGGTCGCCGCGGACAGCCGGAGCCCGCGCGACGGGCGGTTCCTCGAGGTGCTCGGCACCTACGAGCCGCGTGGCGCGTCCCGCGCCGAGCCCGAGACCGTCCTCAAGGTCGACAACGAGCGCGCCGTCGCGTGGCTCCGGCGCGGTGCCCAGCCGACCGAGCGGGTCGAGCGGCTGCTCAAGGACTCAGGCGCCTGGGCCGAGTTCCGGGGGGGCACGGAGGCGTGACCGACGCCCACGCCGAGTACGTCGAGGGCGACATCAACCGCGTGAGCGAGGGCGGCCACGACGACCTCGACGGCGGCGCGGCGCCCGACGAGCACAACCGGGCCGAGGCCGCGCTCTCGACTGCTGTCCTCACCCACATCGCCACCGCGCTCGCCGACGAGCCCGACGCGGTCGACGTCGAGGCCGAGGCGCACGGCCGCCGCGTGCTGCTGCGACTCCACGTCGCCCAGCCCGACATGGGGCGGGTCATCGGACGGCGCGGCCGCACCGCGCAGGCGATCCGAGCGCTCGTCGCCGCGGCCGGCGCGAGGGAAGGGCTGACGACCGCCGTCGACATCGTCGACTGAGATGGCCGCCCCCAGGCGGTCGCTCCTCGAGGTCGGCGAGATCGTGCGGCCTCACGGGCTCGCCGGCGCGGTCGTCGTGCGCCTCGTCTCGGACCAGGCGGAGCGGCTCGCACCCGGCTCGACGCTCCACTCGGACCGTGGTCCGCTCGTCGTGACGCGCGCCCGCCCACTGAAGGACCGCCACGTCGTGACCTTCGAGGGGGTCCACACGATCGAGCGCGCGGAGTCGCTCCGGGGCGTCGTGCTGCGCGCCGAGCCGCTCGAGCGGGCCGGCGTGCTCTGGGTCGACGAGCTCGTCGGCGCCACCGTCCGCGACCGCGACGGCACCGCGCTCGGCGTCGTCGCCTCGGTCGAGGCCAACCCGGCGAGCGACCTCCTCGTGCTCGACACCGGCGCGCTCGTGCCCTCTCGGTTCGTCGTGGGCGACGTGCGCGACGGCGAGGTGACCGTCGACGTCCCCGAGGGGCTCCTCGAGTGAGGGTCGACGTCTACACGATCTTCCCGGCGCTCGTCGACGGGTACGCGCGCGGCTCGATCCTCGGCCGCGCCCGCGCCGCGGGGCGCCTCGACCTGCGGGTCCGAGACATCCGGGACCACGCCACCGACGCGCACCGCTCCGTCGACGACACGCCCTTCGGGGGTGGCGCAGGGATGGTGCTCGCGCCCCCGCCGATCTTCGCCGCCGTGGAGGCCGTCGAGGCCACCGACGGCGCGTGCCGTCCCCTCCTCGCGCTCACCCCGCAGGGGCGGGTGCTCGACCAGGCGGTGGTCCGCGAGCTCGCGGCGCTCGAGGGGTTCTCCCTCCTCTGCGGCCGCTACGAGGGCATCGACCAGAGGGTGCTCGACCACCTCTGCGACGGCGAGCTGAGCGTGGGCGACGTGGTGCTCGCGGGCGGCGAGCTCGCCGCCCTCGTCGTCGTCGAGGCCGTGGCGCGGCTGCGCGAGGGGGTGCTCGGCAACGCGGCGAGCGCGGCCGACGAGAGCTTCGACGACGGGTTGCTCGAGCACCCCCAGTACACGAAGCCGGCGACGTTCCGAGGGTGGGCGGTCCCGGCGGTCCTGCGCTCCGGCGACCACGCGAGGGTTGCGCGGTGGCGCCGAGCCCAGGCGCTGCGGCGCACGATCGAGGCGCGCCCCGACCTCATCGAGGCGCGCGGGGGGCTGCGCCCCGAGGAGCGCGACCTGCTCGAGGCGTTCCCCGAGGAGGGGCCGCCGGCGGCGCCGATGGGCTCGGCCGCAGCGGGGGGTGCGGTGCCGCCGGGCTAGGATGGTCCGCTGCGCTCGCAGGAGAAGGGACCCCGCGATGCACCCCACCGATCTCATCGACCGCGACTCGCTGCGCGACGACGTGCCGGCGTTCTCGCCCGGGGACACGGTCAAGGTCCACGTGCGGGTCGTGGAGGGCACCCGGGAGCGGGTCCAGGTCTTCCAGGGCGTCGTCATCCGCCGCCAGGGGACGGGGCTCCGCGAGACGTTCTCGGTCCGGAAGGTCTCCGCGGGCGTCGGGGTCGAGCGCACGTTCCCGGTGCACTCGCCGACGATCGCCAAGATCGAGATCGACAGCTTCGGCGACGTCCGCCGCGCGAAGCTGTACTACCTGCGTGATCTGCACGGCAAGGCCGCGAAGATCAAGGAGCGCCGCACGCCGCGCGGCGCCTGAGGGCGTTGGTAGATGTCGATGAGCGAAGAGGAGCTCGACGAGTACGAGGCGACGCTCGAGCTCTCGCTCGTCCAGGAGTACAAGGCCGTCGTCTCGATGTTCAAGTGGGTCGTCGAGACCGAGCGGCGCTTCTACCTCGCCAACGACGTCGACGTCTCGGTGCGCGCCGAGACGGCGCCGCCGCTGCTCGAGGTCACGTTGAAGGACGCGTGGGTCTGGGACATGTACCGCTCGGTGCGGTTCGTGCCCTTCGTCAGGGTCCTCACGTTCCGCGACGTGAACGTCGAGCGGCTGCCGGAGACGGAGCTCGGGTCCTAATCGACGACCTGCCACAATGGGCCGCGACCGAGGAGGACCCGTGCCCGACCTGATCGTCGAGCGAGCCGACGGCGTCGTCCGTGCGACGCTCAACCGACCCGATCGCAAGAACGCGATCACCCTCGAGCTGTTCGACGCGCTGCGCTCGCTGTGCGACGAGGTCGATGCGAACGACGCCGATCGCGCGCTCGTGCTTAAGGGCGTGCCCGGCGCGTTCTCGAGCGGGGCCGACCTCGGCGACCGTGGCGGCGACGGGCCCGCGCCGGGCTCACCCGAGGCGCTCGAGCGGATCCACGCGGCCGCCCTCGCGCTCCACCGGATGACGAAGCCGTCCGTCGCGGCGGTCGACGGGCTGGCCGCCGGCGCGGGGATGTCGCTCGCGCTCGGGTGCGACATCGTGATCGCCTCGACGAGGGCGCGGTTCAGCGCGATCTTCGTGCGACGTGGGCTCTCGATCGACTTCGGGCTCTCCTGGCTGCTCCCGAGGATCGTCGGCGCGGCCAAGGCCAAGGAGCTGAGCCTGCTCGGGGACTTCGTCGACGCGAACGAGGCGCTGCGCATCGGCCTCGTCTCGCGCGTCGTGAACCCCGACGAGCTCGACCACGCCGTCGAGTTCGTCGTCCACCGGCTCGCGACGGGGCCGACGCTCGCGATCCGCCGCGACGTCGAGCTCCTGCAGGCCTCGTTCGCGCGCACGTTCGAGGAGGCGATCGCCGCCGAGTGCGAGGCGCAGGCAGCCAACCTCCAGACCGACGACGCGCGGGAGGCGATCGCCGCGTTCCTCGAGAAGCGGGACGCCGAGTTCAAGGGCCGATGACCCCGGCGGCCCTCGACGCGCTGGGGCGGACCGCGGCCGAGCGCCGCCCGCCCGGGGTCGCCACCGCTCCGCCGCGGTGACCGCCTGGTCGGTCCGGGGCAGACGGCTCCCCGCGCTCGACGGGCTGCGGGCCCTCGCGGTGCTCGCGGTGCTCGCGTACCACCTCGGGTTCTCCTGGGCGCGCGGCGGGTACCTCGGCGTCGACCTCTTCTTCGTGCTCTCCGGGTTCCTCATCACCTCGCTCCTCCTCGAGGAGCACGACGCGAACGGGTCCATCGGGCTCCGCGCGTTCTGGGGCCGCCGCGCGCGCCGGCTGCTGCCGGCCCTCTTCGCGATGGTCACCGCGGTCATGGTCTTCGTGGTCGTCGACGGCCGTTACGGCCAGAGCACCTTCATCGCGGCGTTCGACCTCCACGCGCTGCGCGGCCAGGCGGTGGCGACGCTGCTGTACGTCGCCAACTGGTACGACATCGCGGTCCACCAGAGCTACTTCGCCCAGTTCGCCGCGCCGAGCCCGCTGCAGCACACGTGGAGCCTCGCGATCGAGGAGCAGTTCTACCTGGTCTGGCCGTTCGTGACGGCCCTGCTCGTGGCTGGCGGGCTGGCCGCGCGGCGCCGGCTCGGGGTCGGCGTCTCGTGCGCCCTCGCGGCGGGCTCGACCGTGCTGATGGCGGTGATCTTCCTCCACGGCGACCTCTCCCGCGCCTACTACGGCACCGACACCCGGCTCGCGGACCTCGCGGTCGGGACCGCGCTCGCGTGGCTCACCGCGCGGCTCCCAAGGACGCCCCCTCGCGTCGCGGCCCTGCTGCGGGTCGCCGGACCGGTCGCGCTCGCGGGGCTCCTTGTGATGATGGCGACGGCGGGCACGGCCGGGTTCGGGGCCGGGGGCGTGCCGTACGCGTTCATGTTCGAGGGTGGGTTCCTCCTCGCATCGCTGCTCTGCGTGCTCGTCATCGCCGACGTCCGGTGCGAGGGCTCGCTGCTCGCGCGGGGCTTCGCGCTCGGGCCGGTCGTCGCCGTCGGCCTCGTGAGCTACGGGATCTACCTCTGGCACTGGCCGGTGATCGTCTTCCTCGACGGCCACTCGACGGGGCTGAGCGGCGCGGGCCTGCTGTGGACGCGCCTCGGGGTGATCGCCGCGCTCACGGTGGCGAGCTACTACCTGATCGAGCGGCCGGTGCGCCGCAGGACGGTCCCCCTCGACGTCCGGCGCGTGCTCTACCCGCTCGTGGTCGCGGGGACGGTCGCGGCGGTCTTCATCGGGACGACGCCGTCGATCGTCATCAGGGCCAACGTGCGTGCGACCCTGCTGCGCTACGCGCCGGCGGACCCGATCCGCGGCGCCGGCGGCACCGAGGGCCAGGCGCCGATCCGGGTCGGGTACGCGATCAGCCGGAGCGACCCGTTGCGCGTCGTCATCGTCGGGGACTCGATGACCTACGTCGCGAGCCCCGGGGTCATCGCGGCGCTTGACGCGACCGGCGAGGTGCACGCCACGGACCGGTCGTTTCCGGGCTGGGGGACGGCCTCGATCCGGCGGTGGCGCGGGTACGTCGCGACGGCGGTGAGCCAGACCAGGGCGGCCGTGGTGATGGTGACCACGGGCTGGGACGGGCGCGCGGCGATGGACCGGTCGGCGTACCGCGCTCGCATGCGCGAGCTCGTGGCGGTCGCGCGGGCGGCCGGTGCGAGCGGCGTGGTCTTCCTCCAGTACCCGAGGACAGAGCCTCTTGCGGCGGTGACGCCCGCGCTGCGCGCGTCGTCGGCGCGGCGGATCGCGGCGTGGAACGCCGCGGTCGCCGGGATGCCGGCCCTCCTCCCGGGCGAGACCATGTACTTCCCGATCGCCCCGAGCGTCGAGCTCGACGGCCGGTTCAGCCCGTGGGTCCCGCCGCCGCGCGACCCCGGTGCGCCGAGGACGACGTGGGACCGCGTCCGCCGCGTCGACGGCGTGCACCTCTGCCCGCCGGGGATCGAGCTGTACGCCGCGGCGATCACCGCCGACGCGCAGGCCACCTTCGGCCTGCCTCCGCCGCGACCGGGCTGGTGGGTCGACGGGTGGCACCGCGCCCCCGTGATCGCGCAGGGCGCCCAGTTCTGTCCCGGCGACCACCCGCCGCCGTGAGCGACGGCGAGCGCCGCAAGGTGGTCGTGCGCCCGATCGAGGAGCGCGAGTGGCCGGCCGTCTGCGAGATCGTCCGGGCCGTCGTGGCCGACGGCCGCACCTACGCCTACCCCGAGGACCTCGACGACGCCGGCGCCCGTGCGATCTGGGAGGAGCCCGCACCCGGCGCGACGGTCGTCGCCGTCGAGGACGGTGCCGTCCTGGGGACAGCGAAGATGGGCCCCAACCGGCCCGGCCGTGGCGACCACGTCGCCACGGGGAGCGTGATGGTCGCACCCGGCCACGAGGGCCGCGGCGTCGGGCGCGCCCTCGGCGAGGCGGTGATCGCATGGGGGAGGGCGGAGGGGTACCGCGGGATCCAGTTCAACGCCGTCGTGGCGACGAACGAGCGCGCGCTCGCGCTCTGGCGCGCGCTCGGGTTCGAGGTCGCCGGCAGGGTCCCTGGCGCCTACCGGCACCGAGAGCAGGGCCTCGTCGACCTGCTCGTCATGTACCTCGCGCTCAGCTGACCGTCGCGGTGTGGCGGGTCGGGAGCACCGCCCGCCGGTGGCGGAGCACCAGCCACGACGCCGCCTTCTCCACGGGCATCGGGGGGGCGAGCCGGCGCCCCTGCACGAGGTCGCACCCCGCGGCCGCCACCGCAGCCCACGCCGCCTCGGTCTCGACGCCGACGGCCGTGAGCGAGAGGTCGAGGTCGTGGGCGAGCGCGGCGACCGAGCGCACGACGGCGGTGTCCGCGCGGCCCTGGGCGACCCGCGCGACCACGGACGCGTCGAGCCGGAGGCCCTCGATCGGGAGGCCCGCGAGCGCGCCGAGCGCGCTCGGCCCGCGGCCGACGCGGTCCACGATGCTGCGGACCCCGACGGCCCGCATCGCCGAGAGCGCGTTGCCGATCCCCGCGGGGTCCGCCGCAACCGCCGACTCGGGGACCTCGACCATCAGCACCTCGGCGGGCTGCCCGTTCGCCGCGAGCTCTCGCTCGACGACGTCGCGGAGCCCCGGCCAGGCGAGCGTCCGTGGGGCGAGGTTGATCGAGACGGGGATCATCCCCGCGGCGACCTGGAGGACGCCGGTGTCGCGCAGCGCGCGGTGCACAACC
>Ga0318551_10000668_pt1 | contig 10885 bp, 10 predicted proteins | sample GRESIP082b2f19_FD_203511 | JGI IMG/M metagenome (GOLD analysis project Ga0318551, IMG submission 203511) | Tropical soil microbial communities from Luquillo Experimental Forest, Puerto Rico - GRE.SIPMG.082b2f19 | ecosystem: Environmental > Terrestrial > Soil > Tropical forest > Bulk soil...
AGGGCATCGGCATGGTCTCCGGACGCGTCTCCAGCGCCCAATTCGCGGCGCTGCTTTTGAGGAGCGCCGCGCGCAGGCGCTCCGCATCGACCCCGAGCCGCTCCGCCAGCTTGAGGCCCTCGTGATTGGCCGAAATGCACGACCACAAGATCAGATTGTTGACCATCTTGCCGACCTGGCCGCCCCCAGCTGACCGAGATGAAAGATACTGCTGGCGAAGCTCGCAAGCGCCGGTTTGCACGACTCGAAAGCCTCGGCATCGCCGCCGACCATCACCAGCAGCTCCCCCGCCTCGGCCGCCGGCTCGCCGCGCGTGAGCGGCATGTCGAGAAGCACGATTCCCGTGTCAGCAAGTCGTGCGGCCAGCCGCGCCATAGTGCTGGGCGCGACCGTCGAAGCGATGCCGACGATGAGCCCGCGACGCGCGGCGCCGGCGATACCGTCGCGACCGAGCAGGACGGCTTCCGCCTCGTTGTCGAAGCCGACTACGATGATGACAAAATCGCTGCGCTCCGCCACCGCGCGGGGATTGGCCGCCAGAGCGATGCCGGACTGCTGCGCCTGGGAGCGCGCGTGCGCGTCGATATCGTATCCCGTGACCTCGAACTTGGCCCGTGCGAGATGACGCGCCATCGGGTGTCCCATCTTGCCAAGCCCGACGATGCCGACACGACGAACGACGCTTGTGCTCATAGCCCGACCTTTCTCGTATCCACCGGCTTCACGCATTGTAGACGCGAGCCGAATTTTGGCGACAACAAACCGCCGCGCGCCCATGGCGTCCCGACCGGGCTCGAACGCGGCGCCTCGCCGCAGCATGGAGGGAACGCGGGTCGGGATATTGCAGCCGCTCACGCTCGCTGCGTATCATGTTGCGCGACCACGCCGGATCGAACCCTTCATCGCCGCCGTAAAGATCGAGCCGTCATGACGCTTGCGCTCCTGGTCGAGCAGCTTTTCAACGGCGTGCAGTTCGGGCTGATGCTGTTCCTGATGGCCGTCGGCGTGACGCTCGTCTTCGGCATCATGCGGGTCATCAATCTGGCCCACGGCTCGCTGTTCATGCTCGGCGGCTATTTCCTGATGGCCGCGCTCGCCTGGACGCGGTCCTACGGGCTGGCCATTCCCTTGGCCTTCCTCGGCGCCGCCTTGGTTGCGGTCGTGCTCGAAATCGTGGTGCTGCGGCCGCTCTACCGCCGCGGTCCGCTCGACCAGGTGCTGGCAACGTTCGGGCTCACGCTGTTCTTCAACGAGGCGGTCACGGTGATCTGGGGCCGCGAGTCGATCCCGCTGAGCATTCCGCCCTTCCTCACCGGCTCGGTCGAGATCATTCCCGGCAGCGCCTATCCGATCTATCGGCTCGTCATCACCGCGGTCGCCATCGTGGCCGGACTGCTGCTCTACCTGCTGATCGCGCGCACGCGCATCGGCGCCTTGATCCGCGCCGGCAGCGACAACCGCGAGATCGTGGCCGCGCTCGGCATCAACATCAACCTGCTCTACACGCTCATCTTCGCGCTCAGCGCCATGCTGGCGGCGCTTGCCGGCATCATGATGGGGCCGCTGTTGTCGGTCGAGCCGGGAGCCGGCGACCCCATCCTCATTCTCGCGCTAGTGGTGGTCGTGATCGGGGGCATCGGCTCGGTCCGCGGCGCGCTCGTTGGCGCGCTGATGGTCGGCATCTTCGACACGCTGAGTCGCGTGCTCATTCCGCTGGTCATTCAGACCAACGCGACCTCCGCCTTGGTCGGCATGGCGGTCTACGTGCTGATGGCGGTCGTGCTGCTGTTCAGCCGAACCGGCCTGTTTGCCGCGCATCGGGGCTAAGATGACGCTTCGACGCGGCGCGCTGCTCTTCCTTCTGCTCGCCGTCGCGATCGCGCTGCCGCCCTATTGCGGCACCTATTACACTCGCTTCGCGACGCAAATCGCGATCTATGGCATGGCGGCGCTCAGCGTCGACCTTCTGCTCGGCTATAGCGGGCTGATCACCTTCGGGCAGGCGGCGTTGTTCGGCGTCGGCGCCTACGCCGCGGGCATGCTGACGGTCTACGGCCTCAGTGACGCCCTCGTGACCTGGCCGCTCGCCGTTTTGGTATCGATGCTGTTCGCACTGGCGATCGGAGCGCTCTCGCTGCGCACGCGCGGCTTCCAGTTCATCATGGTGACGCTCGCGTTTGCCCAGATGGTCTACTACTTCGCCCAGAGCCTGCGCAATTGGGGCGGCGACGACGGCTTCACCCTGCCCCAGCGCGACAGTTTGGGGTTCATTTCCCTCGCCGATCACACGACCTTCTATTACGTCGTGCTTGTTCTGCTGGTGCTGGTCGTGTTGCTCGCGAACCGGATCGTCAAGTCGGAGTTCGGCATGGTGATCCGCGGCATTCGCGACAACGAGCGGCGCGCGGCCGCCGTCGGCTTTCCGCCCTACCCGTACAAGCTCGTCATCTTCGTCATCGCCGGCGGCATCGCGGGACTGGCCGGCGCGCTCATGGCCAATCACGCGAAGTTCGTCAGTCCCGCGTCGATGAGCTGGCAGTTATCGGGTGAATTGCTCGCGATGGTCATCCTGGGCTCGGCCAATTCCCTGATCGGGCCGATTCTGGGCGCCGCGTTCTTCCTCGCCTTTCGCGACGTGCTGTCGGATTTCACCGAGCATTGGATGCTGTTCTTCGGTCCGCTGCTGGTCGCGCGCGTGCTGCTGGTGAAGGATGGCATTTGGGGCATGCTCGTGCGCGCGACCGGCGCTGACGACAAGCTCGGCGAGCCCAAGGTCGATTTCCCCGAGGCGCTCGAGCGCGCGGCCGATTCCAAGCCGGGAGCCGCCAAGTGAGCGAGTTCCTGCTCGAGATCGAGCACTTGCGCAAGGCGTTCGGGGCGCTCGTCGCCACCGACGACGTGACGCTCGCCATCCGCAAGGGCGAAACCCATGCGCTCATCGGTCCGAACGGCGCCGGCAAGACCACGCTGGTCGGACAGTTGGCCGGCGAGCTCAAACCGGATGCGGGGCGCATCATCTTCGACGGGCGCGACATCACCGAGCTGTCGACCGCGCGCCGCGCGCGGCTCGGGCTGGCGCGATCGTTCCAGATCACGAGCATCTTCGACAGCTTCACCGCCGAGGGAAACGTTGCGCTCGCCGTTCAGGCCACCGAACGCCACAGTTTCCGATTCTGGCAGCCGGCGGAACGCATTGCGCGCCTGCGGCGGCCGGCGCGCCAGCTCATCGCGGACGTCGGCCTTTCCCGCCTCGGCAACGTCATCGCGTCGAAAATGTCGCACGGCCAGCACCGGCAGCTCGAGCTCGGCATGGCGCTCGCGACCCATCCGATCATGCTGCTGCTCGACGAGCCCATGGCGGGTTTGGGCATCAAGGAGTCGCGCGCGATGTCGAAACTGTTGGCGAGCGTGAAGGGGCAATACACGATCCTCTTGATCGAGCACGACATGGACGCGGTGTTCTCGCTCGCCGACCGCATCACGGTCCTGGTCGGCGGCCGCATCGTCGCGTCCGGGACCGCCGACGAGATTAGAAACCATCCCGGCGTGCGCGTGGCCTATCTCGGCGAAGAAGATGACGCGGGAGACGTCCGTGCTGACGGTTGAAGGGCTCGAGACGAGCTACGGCCAGAGCCAGGTGCTGTTCGGCCTCGATCTGGAAGTACGCCGGGGCGAGGTGGTGACGCTGCTCGGGCGCAACGGCATGGGCAAGACCACCACCATCCGTTCGATCATGGGCATGACCGCGCCGCACGGCGGCAGCGTCACGTTCGAAGGGCGGCAGCTGCGTGGGCTCAGCTCGTTCCGCATCGCCAAGCTCGGGCTGGGTCTGGTGCCGGAAGGACGCTGCATCTTTCCGAGTCTCACGGTGTGGGAGAATTTGACCGCGACCGCGGGGACGGGGCCGAGCGGCACGCCGCGTTGGACCACCGATGCGATCCTCGAGCTGTTTCCCTGGATGCGCGAGCGCAGATCGCAAATGGGCGGCCAGCTCTCGGGCGGGGAGCAGCAGATGCTCGCGATCGCGCGCGCGTTGATGACCAACCCGGAGCTGTTGATCCTGGACGAAGCAACCGAAGGCCTCGCCCCCATCATCCGCAGCGAGATCTGGAAAGTCTTGGGTCAGCTCAAGCGCGGCGGCCAATCGATCCTGATCGTGGACAAGAATCTCAAGGTCCTCGCTCGACTTGCCGACCGCCATTAGGTGCTCGAGCGCGGACGCGTGCGCTGGAGCGGCGACTCCGGCGCGCTGGGCAGCGAATATGAGACCATCCGCCGCTTCGTCGGCCTCTGACCAGCACAATCGCCCTTCCGTCATTGCCGGGCATAGCGCGTCGAAGACGCGCGTAAACGCGCTTACGACCCGGCAATCCATCCCATTGCGAAAAATGGCTTGAATCTTGCGAAGAAGATGGACCCGCGGATCAAGCCCGCGGGTGACGCGACAGAGCATGAGATTGCACGTTGCTCCGTTCCAACCAGTTTTGGACGGAACTGCGGCTCGATGATAGGTTTGCTAAAGCGTTGCAACCAAAAGACCGCCAGAGGGAGGAAACGACGATGCGACGGATTGCTCTAGCCTCGACGATGCTGCTTGCCCTTTGCATGGGCGCGCAGGCTGCCGATCAGGTCAAGCTCGGCAACCTCACGCAGCTCAGCGGCCCGATTTCACCCGCAGGCACCGAAACCAAGCGCGGCATCGATCTCGCCCTCGAGGAGCTCGGCAACAAGCTCGGCGGTCTACCGGTCAAGTACACCGTCGTCGACGACAAGACCAACCCGGCCGAAGCGGTGCAAGGGGCTTCGAAGCTCATCGACGACGCCAAGGTCGACTTCGTCACCGGGCTCGGCGCCTCGAATACGCTGATCCCCGTGTTCAAATCGTTCGTCGACGCCGGCATCTTCGCGGTCGGCGCGCTGGCGGGGCCGTTGCAATTCGCGGGCAAGGAATGCCACCCGAACGGCTTCTTCGTCTCGTTCTCGAACGACGACTGGCCGGCGGCCGTCGGCAAATACATGACCGACAAGGGCGTCAAGAGCGCGTTCTTCCTCGGCGCGGATTATCAGGCCGGCTACGAGCATGTCGGCGCCGCCATCCGCTACTTCAAAGGCAAGGCCATCGGCCCGGTCTACACGCCGCTGACCCAGCTCGACTTCGCGCCCGAGATCGCCCGCATCCGCGCCGAAAAGCCCGACGCGGTGTTCGCCTTCCTGGTGGGCGCCGGCGGCGTCGCCTTCGTCAAGCAGTACGCGCAGGCGGGACTGCAGCACCAGCTGCCTTTCTACACCGAAGACCCGGTCGCAAACCCGCTCACCTTCCCCGCGCAAGGGGATGCCGCGCTCGGCGTCATCATGGGCACGAACTGGACGGCCGATCTCGACAATGCGGCGAACAAGAAGTTCGTCGCGTCGTTTGCCGCGAAGTACAACCGCCTGCCCGCCACCTTCGCCGCGCTCGGCTACGACGCCATCAAGCTCATCGACTCCGCGGTCACTGAGGTGGGCGGCAAGATCGAGAACAAGGACCCCGTGCGCGCCGCGCTGCGCAAGGCCAACTTCCAATCGGTGCGCGGGTCGTTCAAGTTCAACAACAACCATTTCCCGATCCAGAACCTCTACATCATGGAGGTGAAGAAGGACGAGAAGGGAAATCTAAAGGCCGTGCTGAAGGATACCGCGATCAAAGACTGGCAGGACCCCTATCACCAGGAATGCCCGATGAAGTGGTGAAATCAATACCGACTCTTCAACCGGGAGGCCCATGACCCCGCCTCTGGACTATGGGCTCCTGCCTTCGCGGGAACGACAGGCGAGTACTCAGCAACAAGGTGAGAAACCATGAGCTCAGCCACCCCCACGCACGACTACACCGCCCGCGCGCGGCTATTCGGCGGCAACCGCATGAAACTCGGAGTCATGGCTTTCAATTGCAGCCACGGCTCCACCATCACCACCGTGCCGGAGGCCTGGAAGCTCAACTGGCCCGACACCAAGGACATCGCGCAGGCGGTCGATCGTGCGGGCATGGAGGCGCTGCTGCCGGTCGGGCGCTGGAAGGGTTACGGCGGGCCGTCGAACTTCAACAACTGCACATTCGAGAGCTTCACCTGGGCGTCGGCGATCGGCGCGGTGACGAACTATTGCACGGTGCTCGCCACCGTCCACGTTCCGCTGGTGCATCCGCTGATGGTCGCCAAGATGGCGGCCACCATCGATCACGTCACCGGCGGCCGCTTCGCCATGAACGTGGTGTGCGGATGGTTCAAGAACGAATTCGACATGTTCGGCGCCCACATGCGCCCGCATGACGATCGCTACAAATACGCCACCGAATGGCTCGATTTCGTGCGCCGGGCATGGACACAGGACGAGGAGTTCGATTTCACCAGCGAGAGCTTCAATGCCGCCGCGGTGTGGAGCCAGCCAAAGCCGCTGCAGAAGCCCCATCCGCCGATCATGAACGCCGGCGGATCGCCGGCGGCGCAAGATTTCACCACGCGCTACTGCGACATGAATTTCGTCATCCTCAAGGACCGCACCCATCTCGAGGGCGCAAAGGCGCAGATCGATCATCTCAAGCAAATGGCCCGCTCGCACGGCCGCGAAACGCGGATTTGGATCCACGTCTACGTCGTCTGCCGCGCGAGCGAGAAGGAGGCCAAGGATTATCTCAACTACTACGTCTACGAGAAGGGCGACTGGGAGGCCGCCGGCAATCTCCTGAAGATTTTCGGGCTGCACAATCAAACTCTGGACGCCAAGACGCTCGACGGACACAAGGCGCATTTCATCGCCGGTCACGGCGGCTACCCGCTGGTGGGAACGGCGGAACAGATCGTCGACGAGCTCGCCGATATCGGGGTCGACGGCTGCCTGATCTCCTGGGTCAGATACAAAGAAGAGCTGGCGCAGTGGAACGAGGAGGTTCTTCCGCTGATGGTGCAAGCGGGATTGCGCGCGCCGTTCCGGCCGGCGCAGACGCTGCGCGCCGCGACGATGCCGTCGCGCGTGGGCGGCGCGGCGGTGGCTTGAAAGGTATTCCGACGATGCGTCGGGTCGCGACTGCGCTGGCGTGCTTGTCTCTGCTTGTGTTGATCTCGGCGTCGGGCGAACGCGCGCGTGCCGACGAACCCTATCCGTCCAAGCCCATCCGCCTCGTTCTTCCTCAGCCTGCGGGCGGCGCGGTCGACCTCATTGCACGCGCGCTGGGCGACCGCCTGAGCTACGCGCTGCGCCAGCCGGTGATCGTCGAGAACCAGCCCGGCGCCAATGGCGGGCTCGCGGCCGGACAGGTCGCCCGCTCCGCGCCCGACGGCTACACCTCCTCGCATGATCCGCCTAGCGATAAATCAGCTCGCGTCGAATTGCAGACACGACGCCACCACAGCCTAGTAGATCGCCGGGACGTACATCTGCTTGGGAATCGGTTCCCGGTGATAGTCGGGGTTGTGGACGCGCGGCGGCAACGCGATCTCGTCATGATGGATGCGCTCATAGGGAATTTGGCTCAACAGGTGCGCGATGCAATTCAAGCGCGCCTTCTTCTTGTCGTCGGCGTCGACGATCCACCACGGCGCCTCGGGGATGTGAGTGCGCTCCAACATGACCTCTTTGGCTTTGGTGTATTGCTCCCAGCGCGCCCTCGACTGGACGTCCATGGGACTGAGCTTCCATTGCTTGAGCGGATCGTGGACGCGCATGAGGAAGCGAAATTGCTGCTCTTCGTCGCTGATCGAAAACCAGTACTTCAGCAGGATGGTGCCTGAACGCACCAGCATGCGCTCGAATTCGGGAACGGAATGGAAGAACTCTTGGTATTGTTCTTCCGTGCAGAATCCCATCACCCGCTCGACGCCGGCGCGGTTGTACCAGCTGCGGTCGAACAGGACGATTTCTCCGCCGGCGGGAAGATGCGCCACGTAGCGCTGGAAGTACCACTGGCTACGTTCGCGTTCGCTCGGAGCCGGCAGCGCCGCGACCCGGCAGATGCGCGGATTGAGGCGCTGCGTGATCCGTTTGATGACCCCGCCCTTTCCCGCCGCGTCGCGGCCCTCAAAGATGATCACGACCTTGAGCTTCTGCCGCACGACCCAGTCCTGCAGCTTCACCAGCTCGCCTTGCAGGCGAAGCAACTCCTTGAAGTAGACGCGACGATCGATCGTCTGCGGCTGAGGATGCTCGGCGATCTCGGTCAGCAGCTTGGCCAGGCGATCGTCGTCGATCTCCATCTCGAGTTCTTCGTCGATGGTGTCGAGCATCTCGCCATTGATGCGATGGAACCGCGCATTCGGATCATTGGTCATGGCTGGGATCCAGGATTTGGCATTGGCTTCGACCTGTTACATTCGATGCGCATGACGATTGTGTGACACTCCCACTCGTGCGCCGCGAGACCCGGGACCGCGGCGCAGACTCAGCCGTAAGCCTCACGTCTGAATGCGGATTTCGCACAAACCGAGCGTCAAGGCGGTTTTATAGCGGTTTGCGGACTGCGAGAAATGGTGCAGTCTGACAATTCCCCTCGTTGAAAGGCTCCAATGACGGAGACCTATAGATGAGCGAATCGCCCGTTCTCATCACCAAGGACGCGCGCGGCGTTGCCACCGTCGCGATCAACCGTCCGCAGGTGCGCAACGCCATCGACGACAGCGTCATCCATTCGCTGACCGATGCATTCAAGACGCTCGGCGCGGACGGCGAAACGCGGATTGTCGTCCTCACCGGGCGCGGCGTCGCCTTTTCGGCCGGCGCCGATCTCGGCTGGATGCGACGCATGGCGGCGGGCAGCGAGGCGGAAAATTTCGCGAGCGCAAAAACGATCAGCGCGTTGATGCGCACGCTCAATGAGCTGCCAAAGCCGACCATCGCCAGAGTGAACGGCGCCGCCTATGCCGCAGGCGTCGGGCTGATCGCAGCCTGCGATATCGCAGTCGCCGTCGAAGCGGCGATGTTCTCGATTTCCGAGGTGCGGATCGGCCTCGTGCCTTCGACGATCAGCCCCTACGTTCTCGCGGCCATCGGCGCCCGAGCAGCCCGCCGCTACTTCTTGACCGGGGAGCCGTTTTCCGCCGCGGACGCATGCCGATTGGGTCTCGTGCACAAAGTCGTTCCGCAGACCGACCTCAACGAAGCGGTCGAGGACGTGATTTCGGCTTTGCTTGCCGGAGGCCCGCATTCACAATCGCGCGCCAAACGGCTCATTGCCGGGGTCGCGGGTCGTCCGGTCGACGACGCGCTCGAGGCTTTGACCGCTCGCAGCATCGCCGAAGCGCGCGCGTCGCCCGAAGGGCGCGAAGGTATCGAGGCATTTCTCAACAAGCGCAGGCCCGCCTGGCGGCACGAATAGGGAGGCGACAGCGGCGGCATTAAAACTCCGCTCATTCCCGCGAAAGCGGGAATCCAGGAGGAACTGGGTCCCCGCTTTCGCGGGGACGAGTGGATTTTGAGAACGCCCGCCATGACGCATCACGGCGCCGCCACCGCGAGCGCTTTGGCGCAGGCCAGGAGCCGCGACCACGTGCCCTGCGGCAGGGGAATGCCGTCGCGCATGCGCGCCTGCAAGATGCTGTCGCCGCGCTCGCCCGGAAGGTAGATGCGCTCGACGCCGTCGGCAGGCGCAAGCGCCGCAACGTGGCGCGCCAGGCGATCCGCCTCGCCGAGAATGCGCTCGCGGTCGCCGAACACGGCAAGATCGAGCGCGACCGCGACGCCGTTGAGAAACGGCGCATCGAGCTTGCCGCCGGCGGCCAGCGCAGGCGCGATGATCGGGTTACCGACCGTGAGGCTGCAGAGGCATTCGATCATGAAGGAAAGACCGGAGCCCTTTGGTCCGCCGAGCGGCAGCAGCGTCGCGAGCGTCCTGGGATCGGTGGTGTCGCGTCCCCGCGCGTCCAATCCCCAGCCGAGCGGAATCTCGCGCCCGGCATCGCGCGCGCTCATCACCTTTCCCATGGCGACAGTCGACGTGGACATGTCGACCAGTAGTGGCGGCCGGTTCTTGGCCGGGAAGGCAACGGCCAGCGGATTGCTCGAGACGCCGGCGGCCTTGGCGCCGTGATAGGCCATCATCGGCCCCGACGCCGACATCACGATGCCGGCCATTCCTACGTTCGCGGCCTGCAGCGCGAAGTAACCGACGGCGCCCGCGTGGGTGATGTTGCGCGCGGCGCACCAGCCGACGTGGACTTCGCGCGCCCGCGCGATCGCCTCGTCCATCGCCATCGCCATTGCGACAGCCCCCGGCGCGCGATCCGCCTCCAACACCGCGATGGCCCCGGAGCGCCGTTCCACCCGCATGTCGGGGGCGGGGTTGATGGCCTTGCTCTTGAGGCGTTCGACGTAGCCTGGGATCCGCAACACCCCGTGGGAATCCACACCCCGCAGATTCGCCCACACCAGCGACTTCGCCCATTGATCGGCCATGGCCGGCGCAACGCCCGCCGCTTGGAACAGCGCGCCCGCGAAGCGCTGGAGATCGGCGCTCGAAATCACGTGCACTTCAAGCTTCGATGGCATACCGGCAGCCCGCAGCAACTTCGGCGAAGGAGGATAAGTCGCGGACGATCTCTATACGAACGGGCGCGGCAGGCAACAATCCCGCGCGCGCTCAACGCTTGCACGGCAGGATTCGCGCAATGGTCGGCTTGTCTAACCGCGCAGCGAACGGCACTATGCTCGCGAGCGCGGCAAAGATCGCCATGCGATCCGGGAGGAAGAAACATGCACGAGACGAAGAGAGCGGTGCTGGTCGGCCTGATCGCTGCGTCCTTCGCCTGGGCGGGTGCGGCGGCGCAGGAGATCAAGCTGACGCTTGCCGACCAGAACTCTCCGACCGGATGGGGGCCCTCGCACGCGCTGCAGCCCTGGGTGAAGCAGGTCGAGGACG
>Ga0318551_10000673_pt1 | contig 10861 bp, 7 predicted proteins | sample GRESIP082b2f19_FD_203511 | JGI IMG/M metagenome (GOLD analysis project Ga0318551, IMG submission 203511) | Tropical soil microbial communities from Luquillo Experimental Forest, Puerto Rico - GRE.SIPMG.082b2f19 | ecosystem: Environmental > Terrestrial > Soil > Tropical forest > Bulk soil...
GCCGACGAGGTTCCCGATGTAGCTCGAGCGGAAGAACCGCTCGCACCCCTGGAACAGGCAGGGGTGGTGGTCGCCCCAGGCGATCCCCTCGCCGGTCCGGAAGTTCTGCGTCGTCTTGTCGGTGGCGGCCCAGCAGGCGGCGGCGACCTCGAACAGCCCCGGCAGGAACGCCGGGCTGGTCTCGTCGGCGAGCACCGCCGCCTGCTCCGGCGGCAGCGTGTAGCGGCCGGTCGTCGCGTCGAACGTCACGTAGCCGGCGGCGGCCTGGGCGTTCAGCCACTCCTCCACGTAGCGGACTGCGGTCTCTGTGCGCTTCCCCAGCTCGGCCGGGGTGACGGGGCCGGCGGCGGCCATCGCTTTCCAGAGGCCGAGGCGGTCGCCGATCACCACCAGGGCCGAGCTGACCGTCGCCCCCACGTCGACCACGGTCTTGTTCAGGAACGCATTCAGCTTCTGTTCGTCGAGTGTCATGTTCGTCCTCCTGTCTTGGGGTTGCTCCCCAAGAAGGAGGCGTGACGACGGGCCGGAGCGACGTTCCGGCGCGCGCCGGACGGCGGGGCGGAACGATGTTCCGGCCGCGGGTGGAGCGGCGTTTCAGCGGCCCGGAGGCCGGCCGTCGGGCTCGTACGCGCAGAAGGTCCCGGTTCGGACCGTCCAGTCGAGATGGCGGCCGAGCTCGGCGTCCTGGGCGGCGATGCGCGCGATGGCCTCGCGGATGCGGCGTTGAACCGTGATGCGCGCCCGCTCGGCGGCGGCCCCGACGCGGCGCGCGCGCCCCCCGAGGCCGACCGCGGCTGCCACGTGCTCGGTCAACGTATCGAGCTCGTCGCGCAGCCGGGCCGCCCGCCCCACGTCGGCGTCGCGCTCGGCCTCATCGACCTCGCAGCGCAGGTCGGCGATCCGGCGCCGGTAGGCGTCCCGGGCCTGGGCGTCGATCTGCTCGCCCGCGTCGCCGAGGTCGATGGCCGCGCCCGGGCCGCCGGCTGTACCGCCGGCCAGGTCGAGCACGTGAACCTCCCGACCGGGCGTCTCGAGCAACGTCGCCAGCATCCCGATCCCGCGCACGTCTTTCAGTCGGAAGCTCCGTCCCGCGCGGGCGACGGTCCACTCGGCGCCGGTCCGCGTCAGCGTGAACGCGGGCGTCGAGGGCGCGGCCAGGACCGGCGGTGCCGCCACGGCCTCAGCCGATCCCGCGGCGGCGAGGGCGCGCTCGGCGCGCGCGATCACTTCGGGCATGCCGAGCTTGGCGCCGATGGTGCGCGCCGTCTCGAGCGCGGGGCGCGTCCCTGCCGCGCCGGCCAGCCCCTCGCCCAGGGTCAACGAAGCCCATGCCCGGTGCGCAGGGGCGTCCATGCGATCGGTGAGAAGGAGCGCCCGCCGGCAGTGCGCGGCGCCCTCGTCGGCGCGGCCGAGGGCGAACGCCAGGGCGCCGAGCACCTGCGCGATGGGCGGCCCGCAGGCGAAGGCGAACGGACCCCAGGCGGCGTTGGCGTCGTCGTCGGGCGCGAAGGTGGCGTAGAGCGGACGGTAGATCTCCGGGACGCCGGCGAGGACAGCCGCCTCGGCGATCGACGCCCGCGACATCCGCGCCGTCATCACGTTCGGGGGCTTGAGCGCGCGGAGCGCGCGGAGTGTCCGCTCGCCCGCGACGAGCCGCGCCCCGACCACGGCCGTCACCCAGGCGCAGAGCGTGGCCCCGTGAGGGAGTGGATCGAGGACCCGCAGCGCTGCAGGTTCCTGGGCGCGCAGCTCGTCGGGGCGGCCGGCGACCAGCAGCATCGACAGCCGGTGGATCTCGAGGCAGCGGCCTGCGTTCGGGTCGGACACCTCGGCGGCGAGCGCGCGCGCCTCGGCGATCTCCGCCTCGCAGTCGGCGAAGCGCCCGTCGGGCATCGCGCGCATCGAGCGGAGCAGCGGCGTCTGCCACAGGTAGCGGGGGTGGCCTATCGCCTCGGCGAGCGTGCCGCGCGCCGCGATCGCGGCGTCGGCTGCGGCTACGTCGCCGCGCTCGAAGTGATCGCAGGCGAGCCGGGTCAGCGCTCGTAGGCGGAGCACGCGGTCGCCGACGGCGCGCGCGTCGCCGAGCAGGCGCTCGTTGACGGGGATGCGCTCGTGCGGCGGCGCGAAGTCGGCGAGCGCGGACCCCACCGCGACGTCGACGTCGATGCGCGCGCGCGGATCGGTCTCGCTCTCGATCATCGCCAGCGCCGCGCGCGCGAGCGCCAGCGGCTCTTCCGGCGTCGGGCTGGGGGTGAGGGCCGCGGCGAGCCGCGCCTGCAGGCGGGCGCCGAGCCGGCGATCCTCGTCGGCGGGGGCATCTCCGAGGGCCGCGAGCGCCTCGCGCAAGGCGTCGACCAGCTCGCTGCGGATCTCGGCGAGCACGTACTCGCCCCCTTGCCCGAGCGCCGCTCGTCCGAGCAGCCGCGGATCCCCGAGGACGCGGGCCCGATCGCCGGCCCGGCGGAACACCTCGCGGCCGCGGGCGAGCTCGCCGGCCTCCGTCAGCGCCCACCCGAGCGCGAGCTCGATCTCCGCGATCTCGCGCCCGTCGACGCCCGCGGGGACGGCCGCGGCGAGCGCCCGCTCGAGCAGCGCGATCGCCTCCTCGTACGCCAGCCGCGCGCGCGCCAACCCGGCCGCCGCCCCGGCCGTCCGGATCGCCTCGAGCGGATCGCCGGCCGGTAGGGCGGCGAGCGCGTGGTGGGCGAGGGTGGCGAGCGCCTGCTGGTCACCGCGCGCGACCCTCGCGCGCAACGCGCGCGCAATCGCGGCGTGCAGCTCGGCGCGCCGTTCCCGGACCAGCCCGCGGTAGAGCGCCTCGCGGACGAGGACGTGGGAGAACGCCCAGCGATCATCGCCCCGCTCGATCAGGATGCCGCGAGCCACCGCCTCGTCGAGCTGCTGCCGCGCCTCGAGCGACTGCAGCGCAGCGACCTCCGCGAGGAGCGGCAGCTCGATCTCCCGGCCGAGCGCGGCGGCGACATCGAGCAGCGCCCGGGTCCCGGGCGCGGCCTGCGCGAGCCGGTCGCGGAGCAGCGCCTGCACGCCGCCGCCGAGCGGCACCCGGCGCAGCGCCTCGAGGGGCTGGCCCTGCGGCCCGGCGGCCACGGCCACGAGGGTCTCGTGCACGAACAGCGGGTTCCCCTCCGTGAGGTCGTAGAGCGCGCCCGCGAACGGGGCGTCGAAGCGACCGAGCTCCTGGCGGACGATCTCGGCCACCTCCTCGCGCGCGAGCGGGCGAAGCGCGAGCACCTCCCCCTCGCGGGTGATCCGCCGCAGCACCTCGGCCACCGGGTCCATCCGCGACTCCGCGTCCCGGCAGGTACCGAGGATCGCGATCCGCGACGACCGCAAGCCGCGCGCGACGAAGGCGAGCAGCTCGAGGGACGGCAGGTCGGCCGCGTGCAGGTCGTCGAAAGCCAGCAGCAGCGGCCCTTGCCGCGCGCAGCCGCGCAGGAAGGCGGCCACCGTCTCGAACAGATCGAACCGCTCGCGCGCGGCATCCCCGCGCGCGCCTTCGGCGAAGGCGATCGGCGAGGTGCGATCGAGCAGCGCGGCCAGCCGCGGCGGCACCTCCCGGCCGTCAGCGGCGAGGACGCGGAGGATCTCGATCCAGGGCCAGTAGGCGGGGGCGCCACCGGTCTCCCAGGCGCGACCCCAGGCAATGGAGACCTTGCGCTCGGCGGCGTGGGCGGAGATCTCGTCGGCGAGCCGCGTCTTGCCGATCCCCGGCTCGCCGACCACGACCCGGATCCCGCCCGCGCCGGCGGCGGCCCCGTCGAGGAGCTTGTCGAGGGCTTCGATCTCCCGGGAGCGGCCGATCAGCATCGCGAATCGCGACGGAGCTTAGCTCCGCCGGATCCGGCAACCCAAGCCCCGTCGACAGTGACGGCGAGCACTGCCCGCGACGCTGACGGGCAGGCCGGCGAGCGAGGCCTTTCAGCCCGCTCGCAGAGAGAGCGTCGCCACCGCCTCGACGTGGCGGGTCTGCGGGAACATGTCGAAGGGAACGACCCGCGCGCAGGCGTAGCCGGCGGCGCCCAGCCGGGCGACGTCGCGCGCCTGCGTCTCGGGGTTGCACGAGACGTAGACCACCGCCCGCGGGGCGAAGCGCGCCAGTTGATCGAGGAAGGCGTCGCCGCAGCCCTTGCGGGGGGGGTCGACGATCACCACCGCGTCCGCGCCGGCGAACGGTACGGCGTCGAACACGGCGCTGGCGTCGGCGGCAAGGAAGTCGCAGTTGCCGCGCCCGTTACGGGCGGCGTTGGCACGGGCCCAGCGCACGGCGCTCTCGCTCACCTCGACGCCCAGCACCCGCTCGAAGCGGGGGGCGGCCGAGAGGCCCAGCAGGCCGCTGCCGCAGTAGGCATCGACGAGGAACCGCGCGCCGCTCCCCGCCGCCGCGTCGGCCACGTGGGCGACCAGCGTCGGCAAGAGGAACGGGTTGTTCTGGAAGAAGTCGCCGGCCAAGAACTCCAGCGCGAGCTCGCCGACCCGCTCGGTGATCACGGCGCGCGGATCGACGGTGACGCCGGACGACGCCTCGCGCACGAGCAGCGTGGCGCCGCGGCGGTAGCTCGCCCAGCGGCCGAGCACCTCGGCGCGCAGCTCGGCGAGGCGCGCGTTGACGGCGGGCGTGGCGATCGGGCAGGCGGGGACGTCGAGCGTGATGCGGCGACCCGCCTCCAGGAAGCCGATCGCCGGCGGCCGGTCGGCGCGGGGGCGCGGGAAGTGCGGCGTCAGCTTCGACCGGTAGCCGTAAATCGCCGGGGAGGCGACGCAGCTTTCGACGTCGACCCCCGGGTAGAGGCGACGCACCTCCTCGGTCTTGAGCGCGAGCTGGTCTTCATAGGGAAGATCCTGGAGCTGGCAGCCGCCGCAGCGGCCGTAGAGCGCGCAGCGGGGCGCGGCCGCGCTCGCGGGGCTCGGCGTCGCCGATGTCACGGACATCCGGCGAGGTTACCCGATTCGCGCACCGCCTGCGGGTGAGCTACGATCGTGCGACATGCAGACGGCCATTGGCGCCTTCCGCGTCTACCTCACGACCGAGAAGCGCGCCTCGGAGCACACGGTGCGGGCGTATCTGCACGACGTCGACGAGCTCGCCGCCTTCGCGCGCGCCACCCTCGGCCACCCGCCCAAGCTCGACGAGCTTGACGTCCTGCTCTGCCGCTCCTACCTTGCCTCGCTCCATGGACGGAACGAGGCCGTGAGCATCGGGCGCAAGCTGTCGTCGCTGCGGGCGTTCTTCCGTCTGGCCGTCCGCCGGCGCCTCGTTCGCTCGAGCCCGGTGGCCGCGCTGCGCGCCCCCAAGCGCAAGAAGCGCCTCCCCACCTTCATGGGCAAGGAAGACGTCGGCCGGCTGCTCGACCCGCGCGTCCGGCGCCCCGACGCGACGGCGGGCGACCTCGCGGTCGAGCGCGCGTTGTTCGAGGTGATCTACGGCGCCGGGCTGCGCATCTCCGAGGCCTGCCGCCTCGACGTCGGCGACGTCGAGGTCGACGGCGGCCGGGCGACCGTCCGGGTCCGCGCGGGTAAAGGACGCAAGGATCGCATCGTCCCCCTCGGGACGAAGGCGCGTGAGGCGCTCGACGCCTACGCCGCGCACCGGGCGGCGCGCCTCGCGGTCGGGCGGAAGCGGCTCGACGTCGCGGCGCTTTTTCTCTCCAGGCGCGGCGCCCGCATCGGGCCGCGCGTCGCGCGCACCATGCTCGCGCGCCGCGAGCGCGCCAGCGGCGCTCCGCTCGCCTCGCCGCACGCGCTGCGCCACAGCTTTGCCACCCACCTCCTCGGCGAGGGGGCCGACCTGCGGTCGATCCAGGAGATGCTCGGCCACGCCAGCCTGCGCACCACGCAGCGCTACGCCCACGTCGACATCGACCACCTGATGGCGGTCTACGACAAGGCCCACCCGCGGGCGAGGGGCGCGTCGTGAAGCGCGTGCGCATCCGCTCGACCACGGTGCTCGCCGTCCGGCGCGGCGGCCACGTCGTGATCGGCGGCGACGGCCAGGTGACGATGGGGAACACGGTGGTCAAGGCCTCGGCGCGCAAGATCCGCCGCCTCGCCGACGGCAAGATCGTGGCCGGGTTCGCGGGCTCCGCCGCGGACGGCATCACGCTGTTCGAGAAGTTCGAGGCCCGGCTCAAGGAGTACAACGGCAACCTGGCGCGCGCCGCCGTCGAGCTGGCCAAGGACTGGCGCACCGACCGCGTGCTGCGCCGGCTCGAGGCGTTGCTCCTCGTCGCCGACAAAGAGAAGATCCTGCTCCTCTCCGGCACCGGCGACGTCATAGAGCCCGACGGCGACGCGGCGGCGGTCGGCTCCGGCGGCCCCTACGCGCTCGCCGCCGCCCGCGCGCTCTTGGGCGCGACCGAGCTGCCGGCCCGCGAGATCGCCGAGCGGGCGCTGGCCATCGCCGGCGACATCTGCATCTACACCAACGCCACGCGCGCGTTCGAGGAGCTCTGACCGTGTCCTCGTCGCCGCCGCCCGCGCTCAGGCGCCCGCAAGATCTCACGCCGCGGGCGATCGTCGAGGAGCTCGACCGCTACATCGTCGGGCAGCGCGCGGCCAAGCGCGCGGTCGCCGTCGCCCTCCGCAACCGCTGGCGCCGGCAGCAGGTGGCGCCGCCGATGCGCGACGAGATCGCGCCCAAGAACATCATGCTCATCGGCCCGACGGGGGTCGGCAAGACGGAGATCGCGCGCCGGCTGGCGCGCCTCGCCGGCGCACCCTTCGTCAAGGTGGAGGCCTCCAAGTTCACCGAGGTCGGCTACGTCGGGCGCGACGTCGACTCGATGGTCCGCGACCTCGCCGAGACCGCGGTGTCGATGCTGCGCGACGAGGAGCGCGAGCGCGTGCGCCCGCGCGCCCGCGAGAACGCCGAGGAGCGCCTGCTGGACGTCCTCCTTCCGCCCGCGCCGCGGCCGCGCCCCGGCACCCCGCTCGCGCCCGGGCAGGAGATCGCCGTCGCCCACCCGCCGGCCGACAACGCCACCCGCGAGAACCTGCGCCGCCTGCTGCGCGAGGGGAAGCTCGACGACAAGATGGTCGAGATCGACACCTCGGACGCGCCACCGTCGTTCATCGACGTGTTCTCCGGCACCGGCATGGAGGAGATGGTGCTGAACCTCCGCGACATGATGCCGCAGGGCGCCCGGCGCACGAAGCGCCGCCGCCTGCCGCTCCCCGAGGCGCTCGAGGCGCTGACCGAAGAAGAGGCCAACAAGCTCATCGACCTCGAGCGCCTGCAGAAGGACGCCCTCCGGCGCGCCGAGCAGGCCGGCATCATCTTCATCGACGAGATCGACAAGGTGGCCGGGCGCGAGGGGGGCGGCCACGGCCCCGACGTCTCGCGCGAGGGTGTGCAGCGCGATCTGCTCCCCATCGTCGAGGGCTCGACGGTGTCGACCAAGTACGGCCCGCTTCGCACCGACCACGTGCTGTTCATCGCCGCCGGCGCCTTTCACGTCTCGAAGCCCAAGGACCTCATCCCCGAGCTGCAGGGCCGCTTCCCCATCCGCGTCGAGCTCGAGTCGCTCTCCGACCAGGACTTCGTCCGCATCCTGACCGAGCCGGAGAACGCCCTCACGAAGCAGTACACCGCGCTCCTCTCGACGGAGAAGGTGACCCTCGACATCCACGCCGACGCGGTCGCCGAGATCGCGCGCATCGCGACCCTCGTCAATTCGCGCATGGAGAACATCGGCGCCCGGCGCCTGCACACGATCATGGAGCGCGTGCTCGACGACCTCGCGTTCGAGGCCCCCGAGCTCGGTCAGACGACGATCCCGATCACCGCGGCGTACGTGCGGGATCGTCTGGGAGAGATCCTCAAGGACGAGGACCTCTCCCAGTACATCCTCTAGCCGCCGCTACCGCTTGCGGCCGTTGCCGTTGCCGCCGCCCCGCGACTGGCCCGGCGGAGAGTGAACCGGCGCTGGGGCCGGACGGCTGCCGCCGCCGACCGCCGTGCTGGGACCACCACCATGGGCCATGCCGCCGCCGGCCGGCGCGCCGCCGCCGTGGGCCATCCCGCCGCCTTGATTGGCCATGCCGCCGGGCGGGCCACCGCCGTGGGCCATGCCGTAACCCGGCTGCGGGGCGGGCGCGCCGGGCGCCGGGCGATAGCCGCCCGCGGTTCCGCTCGGGGGCGGCGCGCCCGCGGGCGTCGCCGACGGGCCGCCGTGCCAGCCCGGAGGGCCGCCCTGCGGGTTGTTCGCGGCCGGCGTCGCCGTGGGCCCGCCGTGCCAGCCGGGAGGGCCGCCGTGCGGATTACCGTTGCCCTGGTTGCCCTGCGCGCCTTGGTTGCCCTGGTTGCCCTGCGCGCCTTGGTAGCCCTGGTTGCCCTGCGGGCCGCCGTGCCAGCCGGGAGGGCCGCCCTGCGGGTTGTTCGCCGCGGGCGTCGACGACGGGCCACCATGCCAGCCGGGAGGGCCACCAGCGGCTGGCGGGTTGCCGCCAGAGGGCGGAGGCGTCGCCGCCGGGCCGCCACGCGGCGGGGGCGCGCCACCTGAAGGGGTGGAAGCGGTCGGCGTCGTCGCACCGCCGCGCCAGCCGGGCGATCCGCCTGCTGGCGGCGGGTTGCCACCGGCCGGAGGCGGCGTCGCTGCGCCGCCTCGCCAGCCGCCGCCCGGCGCCGTCGTCGCCGTCGAGGGGGGCGGGTTGCCGCGCCAGCCTTGATTGCCGGGCGGCGGGTTCGCCGGCGCGTTGCCGCGCCAGCCCTGATTGCCGACCGCCGGCGGCCCCCCGCGCCAGCCAGGCGCCTGGCCGCCCTGCCAATTGTTGTGCGCGGGCTGCGCGCGCCAGACGTTCGGCGCCGCCTGCGGCGTGCCTCGCCAGGCCTGCGGAGGCCCGCCACGCCCGCCGCCCCAGCCGTACTCGCGGTAGCCGTTCGAGCCCTGCCAGTAGCCGCGGTAGAAGACGGGCCGCCCATCGACGTAGACGTAGCTCGGGGCGATGTAGACGTAGCCGACGCGCTGGGGGGCCCAGTAGCCCGTCGACCAGGACCAGTCGTAGCCGGACCAGTCCCAGTAGCCATCGACCCACATGTAGCCGTAGCCCGGCGCCGGTGGGCGGTACTCCGGGATCGGTTCGGGAGCGGGTGTGCCCGGATACACTGTGGCGTAATCGCTGCCGGGCGCTGCATAAGCGCCCCCAGGCGGGGGCGGCGGCGGCTCGGCGTAGACCGGCGCCGGCGGGGGCGGCGCGGGCTCTGCGTAAGCGGGCGGCGGCGCAGGCGCGGGTGCGGGCTCCGCGTAAACGGGCGCCGGCGCAGGCGCTGGCGCGGCGTAGGCGGGCGGCGGCAAGGGCTCCACGTAACAACCTGCGCCGGCGAAGGCCGCGGAAAGCGCCAACACCGGGGCTCCAAAACGCAACACGCTGTTCATGGGGGCACTCTCCTGGAGGGGAAAACGTTACCTGCGATGATGGCTACCAGCAAGGATCGGACCGCCTGCGCTTGACCTTGAGCGCAGCCGCGTCTAAACAACGCGGGACGATGGAGACCGTCTTCTCCGGTATCCAGCCCTCGGGAGAGCTGCACCTCGGCAATTACCTGGGCGCGGTGCGTAACTGGGTCGAGCTTCAGGACCGCTACCGCTGCTTCTACTGCGTGGTCGACTACCACGCGATCACGCAGCCGTACGACGCGGCGACGATGCCTGCGCGCGTGCGGGCGATGGCGGTCCAGCTGCTCGCCTGCGGCATCGATCCGGAGAAGTCGACGCTGTTCGTGCAGTCGGCGGTCCCGGAGCACACGGAGCTGGCCTGGGCGCTGTCGGCGGTGGCGCCGTTCGGCGAGCTCGGCCGGATGACGCAGTTCAAGGACAAGTCCGAGCACCAGCCCGACAACATCAACGCGGGCCTGTTCATGTACCCCGTGCTGCAGGCGGCGGACGTGCTGCTCTACGGGGCCACGCGCGTGCCGGTGGGCGAGGACCAGCGGCAGCACCTCGAGCTGGCGCGCGAGATCGTCCGCCGCTTCAACGCCCGCTTCGGCGAGACGTTCGCCGAGCCGCAGCCGCTGTTCTCCACGACGCCCAAGATCCTCGGGCTCGACGGGCAGGCCAAGATGTCGAAGAGCCTCGGCAACACCATCGCGCTCGCCGAGAGCGAGGCGGCGATCTGGGACAAGCTCCGGACCGCGGCCACCGACCCGGCGCGCGTCAAGCGGACCGACCCGGGCACGCCGGAGAAGTGCAACATCTACACGCTGCACAAGTTCTTCTCCAGCGCCGAGCGGCAGGCGGAGGTCCACGCCGGCTGCACCAGCGCCGGGATCGGCTGCATCGAGTGCAAGAGGTGGCTCAACGAAGGGGTGAAGGCGGATCTCGCCCGCATCCGCGAGCGGGCCGCGGCGCTGGAGGCCGATCCGGCGCGCGTCGATCGGATCCTCGCCGAGGGGGCGGCGCGCGCCCGGGCGGTTGCCGTCGAGACCATGCAACGTGTGCGCGCGCGGCTCGGCCTGCCGGCGGCGGGGGCATGAAGGCGGCGGCCCTCGTCCTCGCGGGCGCGCTGGCCGTGGCGGCGGTGGGCTGCGGCGGCCGCGACGACGGCTCGAGCCCCGAGGCCGCCGTGCGCTCGCTCATCGCGGCGGCGCGCGCCGGCGATCGGGCCGCCGTCTACAGCCGCTTCGGCCCGCTCACGCGCGCGCGCATCGACGCCCTGCTCTCGACCGCGCGCAAGACCGGCGGCACCCACGTCCTCCGTCCCGAGGACCTCGTCACCGTCGGCTGGCTCCCGCCCGCCTGGGAGCCGTCGGGGACGCGCGTCCTTCACGGCGACGACACCGAGGCCGAGGGGGTGGTCTACGCGGCCGGCGGCGACCGCCAGGCGATCCGCACCGGGAAAGAGGGGT
>Ga0318551_10000677_pt1 | contig 10848 bp, 10 predicted proteins | sample GRESIP082b2f19_FD_203511 | JGI IMG/M metagenome (GOLD analysis project Ga0318551, IMG submission 203511) | Tropical soil microbial communities from Luquillo Experimental Forest, Puerto Rico - GRE.SIPMG.082b2f19 | ecosystem: Environmental > Terrestrial > Soil > Tropical forest > Bulk soil...
GAACATTCCGACGCTGCGCGAGTCCGGCGTTCCTAACTTCAGCGCCCCCTCGTGGCTGGCGCTATTCGCCCCGCGCAGCACGCCGGACGACCGTGTCATTAGGCTCAACGCCGAGATCGCCAAGATCGCAGCAATGCCCGAAGCGCAAAAGGTCCTGTTCGTCGCGGGCCTCGAGCCTGCCCCCAACAGTCCGAGTGAGATGCGCAGCATCATCGCAGCGGACTACAAGAAATGGGGTCAGTTGATAGAGGCGACGGGCCTCAAGGCCGAGTAATGCGAATCTATCGAAGCCAGGAGTCGACACACCATGTGGCGCGCGCGAAAAGCTTTCATGTTGCTATCTCTGATCGTCGCCCTGTGGAGCGCAGCCGTGGCGCAGCCGGGCGTCACGCCAGAGCATCGACCGACCCCACCCGATTCCGATGAGCAGCGCATTGCTGATCTTGTTGTCGCGAGCCGAATTCTCGTCCAAGAAGGCGTGCTGGACAGCTTTGGACATGTGACGGTTCGCTCGCTGAACAACCCGAACCACTATTTCATGCCGCGGGCGATGCCGCCTGCGCTTGTGACCGCAAAGGACATTGTCGAACTTAATCTCGATAGCGTGCCGATCGACGCCAATGCGCCGCGGACGAACGGCGAGCGATTCATTCACGGAGAGATCTATCGCGTTCGCCCCGACGTTGGGGCCATCGTGCATAGCCACTCGCCAGCCGTGATTCCCTTCAGCATTTCGCCCGACCGTCCCCTTCGACCGGTGCTGCACATGGCCGGATTTCTTCCCGCTCGCGTTCCCGTGTTCGATCACCGCGATCTTTCGAAGGATGATTCGAGCCTGCGCGGCAAGCTGATGGTCAACAATGCCAAGCTTGGCGCTAGCTTGGCGAAGACACTGGGAAACGATTCCGTCGTTCTTATCCGCGGACACGGCAATGCCGTGGCTGGCGCCTCTTTGCCATGGGCGGTGTTGCGGGCGGTGTATACACAGCTCAATGCCCGGGTGCAGATGGACGCGATCGCGCTTGGCGGTCAGGTCATCCATCTCGACGAAGACGAACTCAAAATGCATCCGGTCGAAGTCTTCGACGTGGACCGACCCTGGCAGAACCTGAAAAGCCGGCTTCCGAAAAATCCCTGATTGCCTGTCTTGCGGACCTCGTCAGGCGATGCGACCGTGCCACCCAGCTTCACAAGCTCTTCGCGAAGCGCAGCGATCTGCGAACGACCCTCCGGATCGGCCTCAGGGTAGTCGTCTGTCAACCTGCGCCGCCTGAAGGTCAGTCAACCTGTTAACCTGCCCCTGTTTTACGTGTTAACCGCGGTAAACCTTATTTTTCGAGATGCGCGGCTGGCGCCCCCTCGCACGGATGCCACCCGCGCCGCTTTTGCCACCAGGAAGGACCCGCTCATGATTGCCGCTATTCGTATCGCCTCATCGCAAGGACGTGACACGGCTGGGGATACTTCGCATTGGTTGCAAGCTCATCGAGCAGCACCCTTGCCAGATGAGCAGCGTCATGTCCTATCACAGCACGGCGGATGGGTGGATGAATGTAGGACTCGGGTACAATCGGATGGAGGCGCACCTATGCGGGTCCGAGCTCGAGTCGCTCGATCAGGAGCTTTCGATCCACGGCTCCTTCCCACGATGCGATCACGATTGTCGCAAGCGCATTGCCCAGAATGTTGACGGCAACAAATCCCGAGGACATCAAGCGATGCACCCCGAGAATAATTCCCACGGCAGCTACGGGTATCGTGCCGGTCGCTGCCAGAGTCGACACCAGCACCACGATCGCCGACCCCGCGACCCCTAGATGTGACGAGCAGAATTCCCAGCAGACCGAGTTGCTGTCCCAGCGAAAGTTCAAGACCGACCGCCTGAGCAAGAAAGAGCGAGGCGGCTGCAAAATAGAGACAGGTGCCGTCATGATTGAAGGCATAGCCGGTCGGCAGCACCAACCCTACCACCGATTCCTCGCAGCCGAGATTGGTGAGCTTGTCAACGAGCTGGGGGAACACCGATTCGGAGGAACTCGTTCCGAGCACGATCAGCAACTCGGTGCGAATGTAGCGCGCCAAACGCCACAACCTGATCCCGTTCCAGTAGGCGATCGGCCAAAGAACGATGCAGATGAACAAAGCGCACGTCAGGTAGAATTCGGCCACCATTGCGCCGAGTGACACAAGCGAGCCGATGCCAAATCGACCGACGGTGAAGCCGATCGCGCCCATGGCACCGATCGGCGCGAGCCACATGATGTAGCTGATAATCTTGAACACGATGCGCTTCGTGAGCTCGATCATCTCGATCATCGGGCTTCCATCCGCGCCGATGGCGTGTAGGCCGAAAGCAAACAGCACCGAAAGGAACACGACCTGCAGCACATTGCCTTCAGTGAAGGCCGAGATTGCGGTATGGGGAACGACGCTCAGGAGAAAGCCGCTGCCGCTAATCTGCTGCGCGGTCTTCAGGTAAAGATCGATCGCGGATCCGGAAATTGACTGTAGATCCACGTGCATGCCTCGACCTGGTCCGAGGAGATTGACCATGGCTAGACCGATGACGAGCGCAAAGGTCGTCACAACCTCGAAATAAATCAGGGCCTTGATCGCTATCCGGCCGACCTTCTTCGCCTCCCGCACTGTGGCAATGCCATGCACCACCGCGCAGAAGATGATCAGCCCGACGAACATCGCAATCAGCCGGATGAACAGATCGCCGAGGGTGCGCATCCATTCCGCTGATTGCGGCCACAGCCAGCCGATCAGCGCTCCCGAAGCCATGCCGGCGAAAACCTGCACCGACATGTCGCGATAGAATGGCTTCGTGCTGCGCGCCTCTCCGGCTGCCGTCGTCGAGTTCATCGCGAGTCTCTTTCAATTCAGAGGTTCTGTAGCGGGATCAAATCAAAATCGTTTCAACGTCTAGACCGCAATTCCGCGAAGAAACTGCTGCCCGAGGCGCGCCCTCTTGACCACATCGCTTAGGCTTTCTTGCGCCGTGGTCGCCTATTGTTTTTCGAGGCCCCCTTCCGCAATGACGCGGGCCCATCGCTCAATTTCGGAGCGCATACGGTGGTCGAGCGGTTCTGTCGCCATCGGGCGCGCATCGAATCCGATCTCCTTGAACCTCGCCTTTACATCCGGCTCTTCAAGAATTTCCGTTGCTGCCCGGCCGAGTACGTCTACAGCCGCTACCGGCATGTCCTTCGGACCGTAAAGCGCGTTCCAAGAAATCACTACGAAATCGGGAACGCCGGCTTCCTGCATCGTTGGCACGTCGGGTAAGTCGGGATCTCGGCTGGCCGAAGTTATGGCAAGTGCGCGAATTTGTTTGGCGCCGATTTGAGATCGCAATCCGCCATACGCGTTGATGACCACGTCTACCTCATTACGCAGCAAAGCGACACTTAGTTCGGAGGGGCCGCGATAAGGCACAACGGTGAAATCCAGGTGTTAGATCGATCGCATTAGCAGCGCGGCGAGATAATTAGTCGTACCTGGGCCCGATGTGCCGATGGTCAGGGTGCCGGGCTTTTCCTTTACCGCTGTCATCCACTGTCGCAGAGTGCTGAACGGCGAGTTCTCGCTTGTGACGAAGAGATAGGCAAACTCGCTTACTCCGACGATCGGTCTCAGCTCCTTGCGTGGGTCCACCGGCTCCTTGAATAGGCTCACGCCGATAGCGGTGTTGTTGCCAGCCCATAAGATTGTGTAGCCGTCAGCTGGCGCATTGGTGACCGCACGCTCCGCAATGACACCCGCTGCGCCCGGTTGGTTTTGCACAAGCACGGGGACACGGAAGCGAGCAGCCAATTTTTCGGCGAGAATACGAAGCGCGATATCCGATGCCGCTCCTGCAGCCAAAGGCGTTACAATGCGGATTGGGCGCGATGGATAGGACGCTTGAGCGGTTGCCGGGGTGGAAACCACCGTGCCGCACCACAGCATCATCGCTAGCAACGCAGCCCAGCGAAGACGCTTTAACATTATCAATTGCTGAAGCATGCAAACGATCACGTCTGCCGATTTTCGGATTGAGGCCATTGGAGGCATTCGGCGAGACCGCGCCCCATGATCCATTCCTTGTCCGAAGCGGACAAAAAATCCATGTGCTCGGTGAACAGCTTCACGCAGTTGCCATAGCTGCAAGTGGTGCGCTCCAGCATCGCTGACGCGTCGGTTCCCCAAAAACAACGCTTAGGTCCGAAGGCTTCCACCAGATGGCGGATGTAGGGATGAATATTGTTGTAGGGGTAGGGCGCGGTGGAAAACACCGGCACCAAGGTCAGCTTAACGTAGACATTGGAATGTTTGGCCAAAGTCGCCGTGCTCTCCGAGGCGGCCTTGAGCAAATCATCCTTCTGCGTGGTGCGCGCGCCAAGATGGTCCATGATGATGCGCAGACGCCGGTGCCGTGCCGCGACCTCGCCGATTTCCTTGTGCGTATAAGGCGCATTCAGCATCACCGGAATGCCGAGCCGCTCCGCCGCCGGCCAGAACCAGTCGGCGGTGCCGTCCTGCATCCAAGTGCGATCCCATTCGTGATGCAGCGTGAGCCGCACGCCAAGCATGCCCCTCTGGTCGCGCCAGGTTTCAAGCTTGCTGCGCTCCTCCGGCTTATTGATCGGAAAACGACCCATTACCGCGAACCGATCGGGATATTTTTGCGCCGCTTCGAGGCTGTAATCGACGCGGTCACCTTCCCATGAAGGAGGAACGAGGATGGCGTGCTCGACGCCGGCCTCCTTCATCATCGCGCTGAATTTCTCATATGTCAGCGGCTCCGGAAGATGCGCCTTGCGACCGGGCATCCAGGGGCGGTCCGGCGCTTCAGGCCGCCAGACGTGAACGCCGGCATCGATGATCATCATCACCTTTTCCCCATCTAAGCTGCAGCCAGCACGCGCGTCGTGTCGTCGAACAGTTCGTCAACCGACATGCGGCGCGGGATAAGCGTTTGCTGGTGGCAGAAGTCGATGATGATTTCCAAAATCGGCCGGCAGGCCTCGACACCGAAACGATAGGGATCGAGCTCCCCGCCGGCGGGCAAGCCGGCGGCCCGCTTGCTTGCGTGCAACTGCCGGAAAATGTCCTTCACCACGTCGGGCCGGGAGCGCGACAACCCTTGCCTGACCACTACCATGTGATTGATCGGGACGCCGTGGTGGCGCTGCGCCCAGCTCTGAGCGGCCGCCTCGGCATCGGGAATAAGATGCTTGAGTTTCGGGTCGGGCAGCTTGTCGCCGACGATCCCGGCGGCGATTTCGCCATCGAGCAGCATCTGGGTGAGTTCCTTGCCCTGCGGCGCGCGCTTCACGAAGGCGGGATCGCGATACTCCGCCACATGCGGATCTTCGAAGGTGATCCATTCCACCTTGTTGATGTCGAGGCCGTAATCGCTTGCCAGAATTCCCCTAACCCACGTCCCTGTCGTCACCGTGTAGGCGCGCACGCCGACACGCTTGCCCTCGAGCTCGGAGGGCTTGAGCGCACCGCGCTGCGGGTTGTAGGCGATGGTGTGGTGCTGGCCGCGGCTCACGACCACCGCGGGCAACAACACATAGGGTTTGCCGTAGGCCTTGGCCTGCAAGTAGGTCACGATGGCAAGCTCGGCGACGTCATATCTGGCATCGCGCACGACTTGCTTGAACAGATTGTTGGCGACCTTCACCTCGACAAAATCGAAATCAACCAGGTCCGAACGAACCGCACCGCTCTTGAGCGGCTTGGTAATCGGATAGTTGCCCAGCATCGTGTGCAGCTTGAGCTTTGTTGCAGTCGCCATGAGAGCGTTTCCTTATCACTTTGCCAAAGCGGGATAGAGCGTGAGCGCGGTCTTGCCAAAGATCCAGTCCTGATCGGAAGGCTTGGCAAAGGCAAACGCCTTGCACGCGGCGCCGAGGATCTCGGACAGCGTGCCGACCGAGTTCGGAAAGTTCGAGCCCCAGGCGATGCGGGAAGCGCCGAACATATCGACGACCTTGCCGAAGAACGTATCCGGCGCACCCCTCCCCCAGCTCTTGGGCGTTACATTGACGGGCGTGATCTTCAGATAAACTTGCTTGTATTTGGCAAGCTCGAGGAATTCCGCTGCCGCCTGGTAGGGTGGGCCATCCGCGAACGGTGCGCGCGCCAGGTGATCGAGGATGATGGTGACCTTGGGGAAGCGATCCATGATCTGGCGCAGCAGCGGGAGGCCTTCCTGCTTCATCTGCATGCAGACCGGAATGTTCTTCGCCGCCGCATGCTCCCAGAATGGGTAGGTCTTCGGATCGACAAACCAGGTCGCCTGATCCGGCAAGGTGCTGCCGGTGGTGAAGAGCCGCATGCCGGTGCAGCCGCGCCCGAGCCAGTAATCGAACGTCTTCACCGCGTTGGGCGCCAAGACGTCGATCGAGCACACCGCCGTGAAGCGTGACGGCACCGCCGTCACTGCGTCCGCCACATAGCTGTTGTCGTAGCCATAGGCAGTGGAGGAATGCACGATCGCCGCCTTGTCGACGCCAGCCTCGTCCATTGATTTGATCAACGTTTGATAGGTGGTCGGCCGCTCGCTCGACCAGGTGGATTGCGTGCCGCCAAGCGGGGCCAGCGGATAACGCTGAGTATCGGGCGAGACGATGTGCGGATGTATATCTATGACAGGCATGGACGTTTCACTCCGCGTTGCGGTTTATAGGAACTGGATCGATATCGACAAACACCCGACCGAGTTGCGGACGCGACGGTATCAGCTTCTGCTGCAGGCTGTAGGTGATCAGGGCCTCGATGCTGGGACGATTAGCCGTCATGCCGTAGGGCAGCGGATCGCTCATCAAGGACAGGAATTTGCAATAGCGTTTGTCTTCCGGACTGTCGCCGTGACCGCGCTTGAGCTCATCGAGATACGGCTTTTTTGCTGCCACGAAGGCGTCCATGAGCGAACGCGCCAGCCAGGGATAGCGTTTGATGTGCTCGTCCTTCACGACGATGAGACCGTGGATCGGGTAGATGCCACTGCGGCGAAACCAATCGGCTTCGACCTGTTCGACATTGGTAATCAATTCCGGATAGGTATCCGCTGCGGCAGCGGCCTCGCTGGCCTTATCCCAACCACTGGCAGGCCCGGTAAATCCGGCCTGGATCTCGCCCGTCTTCATCATGCCCTGCAGTGATTTGCCTTCTGGCGCGTGCACCACATTCGGCGGCAGCTTGAGCGCCGTGACGTGCTCCTCATCATCGACCACCCAGGTCACCTTTGAGGAGTCGAGCCCGTACTCGTTGATGAAGATGCCGCGCGTCCACACTCCGGTGGTCACCGAATAAGCGCGTACTCCGACCTTTTTGCTTTCCAGGTCCTTGGGCACTTTGATGCCCGAATCCGGGCGGACCACGAAGCCGCCGTGATGAAAGCGGCGCATCAGGAAAATCGGCAGCGCGATGAACGGAGCGCCGAGCGCACGCGCGATCATGTAGGTGGTGGGCGCCATCTCGCAGACATCAAACTCGACATCGCGCACCATGCGCCGGAATGCCCCTATGATGGGTACGACCTCGACGAAGTCCCGCTCCACTCCTGCGATGGCAACCGTCCCGTCCTTGATAGCCTTGGTGTGCCCGTAGGTGGCGATTGCAATTTTCAGTCGCGGCGGCTGTGTCATTGTTTTTCGATGCCTGCCTTCTCGATCACCGCCGCCCATTTCTTGACGTCCGCTGCCATGCGGTCGCGCATTTCCTCGGGCGTGCTGCCGCGGGCGTCCATGCCGAGCGCGGATGCCGTGGCCTGGAGGGTTGGATCGGCGAGCGCGGCATTGATTTGCTGACTGAGAACGCCGAGCGTTTGGGCCGGCATGCCGGCCGCCGAAGCGAGGCCGTTCCAGCTGGTCACGATGTAGTCGGGAAAACCACTTTCCTTCGCGGTCGGCACGTCGCGCAGGAGCGGATTACGTTCCTCGCCGGAGGTCGCAATAATTCTGACCTGGTTATCCGAGATCAGCGATTGCAGTCCGGCATAGAAATCGAATCCGATATCGATGTCGCCGCGCAACACCGCCGTCACCAGGTCGGGCGTTGTCTTGAAGGGAACGATCGCGACGTCCACGCCGCTCACCTGCTTCAGAAGGTGCGCCGACAGGTTTTGCGTGCTGCCGGGATTGATGGCGCCGAAATTGAGCTTTCCCGGATTTTTGCGGGCGGCGGCGACCACGTCCTGTAGGTTCTTCAGTGGCGAATCCGCCTTGACCGCAAGCAACATCTCGAAGCGAGCCGTAATCGACACGAACGTGAAGTCGGTCAGCACATTGTAGGGCCGCGTCTTGAACAGCGACATAGCGATCGCCTGCCCGTTTCCGATCACATCAAGCGTGTAACCGTCCGGCGGCGCTTTGAGCACTTCCTTTGCCGCTAGCAGGCCGGCGGCTCCCGGACGATTTTCGATGACGACCTGCTGCTTTGTTCTCTCGGTCAGTTTCTGCGCGAGCAGCCGCATGGTCAGGTCGGCCACCCCTCCGGCACCATACGGGATGAAGATGTGAATCGGCTTGGTGGGGAAACTTGACTGTGATCGAGCGTGATCGTGCGCGATCGTGCTGACGATTGCCGCCAAGAAAAGGACAATGGGCAGCCGCAAGAGTCGCAGGCTGCCATTCTTGAAGCCCAGGCGATGCGCGCACATCTCAAAGCCTCCCTGATCTTTCTTTGCTTGCCGCCGGGTTACGCCACCGGCTTTGTAAGCTCGCCGGAGAGATGACGACCACGGTGCCAATCCAGGCCAAAGCGATCGGCGGGCATCCGACGGGAGGGCGAGCCGGGACCCGTAACCACAGGCCATCCCTCAAGGATAGGCCGTTGGTTGTCTCGCTGCGCTGGGCTGCCGGGGGGATGACACCGTCGCCCTGTTCCTTATCTCATAGTCGCACAGTGCGGGCTTTCCCGCGCAATTGAAACCGCGCACGGAGCCATAAGTTTTTGCTATTCTTTGACGCAAAGTCCGCTGAGCGCGAACCCCATGCGCACACGACCCGATTCTCCTTCACTGCGCCAGCTTCGGGCATTCGAGGCGGTTGCTCGCTGCACTAGCATTGGTGGCGCCGCGAAGGAGCTTGGCTTGTCGCAGCCCGCAGTGACGCAAATGATTGCCCAACTCGAGACCGTGCTCGCCGTGAGCTTGCTGGAGCGTCGCCGAAGCGGATCGTTTCTGACACCGCTCGGATCGGTGCTTTTACCGCGGGTTCAGCGGCTGTTCGCACATATTCAATCAGCGTTGTGCGACCCAACTATCGGCGCATCGCTTTCAGGTCGTGAAACGATCAAATCGGTGGAGAACAAGATTACGGACACGCATGTCCGCGCTCTCACCGCGATCGCAGAAAGCGGCTCGTTCGAGGCGGCGGCGCGCAGGTTCAACATATCCCAGCCGGCGCTGCATCGATCGGCTCGCGATCTCGAGCGCGTGGTTCGCAGAAGCCTGTATCAGCGAATAGCGCGGGGATTGGCGCCAACCGATCAGGCACGCGAATTCGCGCGCCGGCTAAAGGTCGCTCTCAGGGAGCTCGAATATGGGATCGAGGAAATTCGGGCAGCGCAGGGTGTTTTTACGTCACGAATAACGGTCGGCAACATACCCCATTCTGGCACCCACCTGCTGTCGACGACGATCACCCGGTTTCTTGCCATTTATCCGCGCGCATCTGTTCACGTCGTCGATGGCCCCTACGAGGTGCTGCTCGATACCCTGCGGGCCGGCGATCTCGATCTGCTGTTCGGGGTACTCAGACGCCCCGCCTGGGCGACCGACGTCAGGGAAGAATTTTTGTTCTCGAATCCTTACGCCGTTTTCGTCGGCCGACAGCACCCGCTCACCCGCGTTCGGAAGATAACGTTACGAGAGTTGGCCCGCTACGGTTGGATTTTGCCCACTCGTGGAGCTCCACGCAGGGAGGCATTCGAGCGTCTTTTTGCGGGCTCGGCGCATTGCCCGACTGTGCGTATCGAAACCACCTCCTTGGAGATCTACAAATCCATTCTTGCGACAAGCAACATGATCGCGCTGCTCTCGACTGTTGTGGAAGCGCAGCTCGGCGAGGCCTTGACGATCCTTCCTTTCGACTCTTCCGCGCTGGAGAGAAATGATGGTGTAGCAAGCCGAGCAGATTGGCAGCCGACCCTTTTGCATCAACAGTTTCTTGAATTATTGCGAAAGGAAGCGCAGCAGTATCAACAAGCTCGAACTGTACCGGCCGACCTCAATCGAAGATCGCTTGCGCAAGCCCTGTAATCAGATCTTCGATGTCTCTGAGTCCATTAAAACGTGGTGCCCCGCTAAGTGCGGCGTCAGGATCACGTTATCAAACGCAAGCAACTCGTCATCAGAGCGGCCCGGTTCTTCATAGATGCGCCGCGGACGAACGGCGAGCTTTTCCGAGTGTGGCATGCGCTGTCTGCCAGTCGAGCATGGCGCTGCCGTCACCCAACTACGTACACGGAGACCAAGCGATATCTGCGAAATGCCGCGGTACCACGCCGTTTTCTGCGGTCTTCCCATGTTAGGTGGTGGAGACCGGACTGGCTGGCTGGGGTGGGAGGACTCGAACTCAGAAATGTCGGCGCAAAATATCCCCTTGAAAGGCTTTTCCGGTGATCCAGCCGAATTTTGGCCGCAGAGACTATTCGCGTTCGAGCTGCGGCGTTGGGAGGCGCAGCTCGGGCCCAGTGCCAGGATCTCGGCAGGATGCCGGGGTCAGGCGCTGAATTTCGCGCAGTCGTGTTGACGCGCCCGACGCCGAAAGCGATTGCAGGGACATTCTCTGCACAGGAATGGCGGTGTTTCGCGGAACCAGTAACCTTCAAGGCTGCCCGGTCGTT
>Ga0318551_10000681_pt1 | contig 10830 bp, 18 predicted proteins | sample GRESIP082b2f19_FD_203511 | JGI IMG/M metagenome (GOLD analysis project Ga0318551, IMG submission 203511) | Tropical soil microbial communities from Luquillo Experimental Forest, Puerto Rico - GRE.SIPMG.082b2f19 | ecosystem: Environmental > Terrestrial > Soil > Tropical forest > Bulk soil...
CATAAAACGTCCCTAACGTGTCGGATCGCCGGCACGTACATCGCGTCAAACAATTCATTCCGTCGTCGCACAATCGACCCTGGTCATCGCAGAATTGACGCCAATATCGCACATCAATCGTCGTGCATCAACGCCTGCATTTCCTGCCAAACAGGGCAAGTATCATCGTGCCTAGTCTCAAGTCTCCAATCTATCGGCAGCTCGCCCTTTTCCCTCGTCAAGCGCAGTTCCGAATCGCAATCGGGACAGTACCTATTCTCAACCACATCCTGCAATATCTCCCGATCAGGCACTTCATCCTCAAAAACAATTATCAAAGTCTTCACTTCAATTCCTTTCCTCGCGCGCGTACGCCCACTCACGCTGACGCACAGGACGTTCGCCCCCCTAAAGGGGGCTCGTCCGTGCGCCACGCGCGAGGATGGGCGAGTACCGGTTTTTAGCATGCCCAGTATCGGACGCTATAAGTTTTTTGCGACTTTTTAGCAGTCAATTCCATTGTCCACATAGTTTTTTGCGAGTTTTTAGCACTCACTACGTTCACGCCTCTTCCGTTTCCGGAGGAGCATTTTTAGCGGTCTACCTGTTTTCTTGGATTTGCGCTCTCCGACGTCCAGGTAATTACTTTCCGCTATTTCCTTCATCAAGACCCTTCTATCCAGCCCCAACAACTCGCAAACAACCCTGATGGGTTTGCCACAAAGCGGGAAACAAGTGCGATCAAACTTACTGGGTCTGCTAGGTACTTCGTCCTCCGTGACTTCGACTTCATACGTACCTTCTTCGCCCACATAGTCAACAGTAAAGTTAGGAAGAACCTCGAAGTTACGAAACTCACGTTCTACCCTTGTGGTCGATCCTTCCTTCTCAAGGAAAAGAGCCGAGCTAGTCCAGGCGTGAAAGGCCTGTGACCCTAACAGACGGCGCCCACCCTTCTTCTCAGTATCCTTTCCGAAGTGATGCAGAATGAGGATGGCGCAGCCCGTCTCCTCTTTCAATTGCAGGAGCCACACTAGAATGGGCCGTATCTCTGAGGCTCTGTTCTCGTCGGCGTCCCCTAACATCATCTGGAGCGGGTCGAGGATGAGAAGCTTGATTTCTTTGTCTTCTATTTCTTTTCTCAGCCCATCCTTCTGCCCAGTATTAGTCAGGTCAAAACCTTGTCTATTACGAAGATATAAAGGCACAGGCTCAGGAAGACGCACACGAATAGAACCATCAACTTTTTCAACCGTGCCTCCTAGTCCCTTAGCCATTGCTATGTGCCTCAATCTCTTTTTCATCTCTGCATCCTCAATCTCCTCTTGGATGAGGAGCACGGGGCCGGCCTGCTTCACGGCGAAGTGGCCCAAACACTTCGTCCCTGTGGCTACCGACAGCGCTATGTCTATAGCCAGATACGACTTGCGGGTCTTGGGCTCACCTGCCATGATCCCGTGTGATTTATTTGTCCACAAGCCCTCGATCATCCATGTAGGATCGGATGTCTCAACCGCTAGATACCTGTCCAGACGTACTGCTTCCTCCTGTGCTTTCCTTACTTTCTTTGCTGTCCCACTCCCGTTCAGACTTGCCGCCTTGTTCACGTCCGCCCACAGCCGAGAACGATCCTCTCCAAACTTGTTCCAGACTGTTCGCTCTACAAGGACTACTACCTCGCCCGGCGAGAGGCCAACCTCGAGGAGCCCGTTGATGAGGGCCCAGAGGACCTTGCTTCGATCTCCCGTAGGCGTCTTTGCGGCAAGTTTTCGTCCAACACCCGCGGGGACGACCTGCCGATAGTTGCGAAGTATCTCACGAGCTGACGCAGTAGCCCGTTCACCCGATGCCTTTCTTCCCGTCCCCCCAGACCCATTCCCGCCGTCACCGATGATGGTCTCTTGTATGTCACTCAGTACCTCCTTGATTTCTTCATAGCTTCTTATGTCCACAGCAGTTTCACCTCAGGTTCCTCCGAGTACTTGTGGTTGATTGTGCCTGGTAGTCGGAGTACCTGGGTGGCGTCCCATCCGCCCTTATCTGCCTCCAATTGATACGTCATGGCTCGATTGATCTCCTGATGCTCGTCTTCCTTTAGTGCTCTGTCCAACAACCACATAGCCTGGTATCGACAGGGAGAGCTTTCCCACGCAATCGAGGGATGCAACACCTTCCCGAACTGAGCCTCAATACCTAAGGGGTCGACCTGATCTAGGTCCGCGTACAACCACCGAGATGGCCTCATCAATCCCTTGCGCCGACGAGGGCGCTCAAAAAGATTGGGACAGAAGTACACGTCCCCCAACCCCTTATCCGGAATCTCTATCGGATCCCGTCCATACTTGAAAGCGAGGTCCTGCCATTCGAGGGGACCTCGCCGTAGAGACACCACAACAAACCCTTCGCCCTGCACCTCCCAAATGGAATGCAGAAACTCGAGGGAGTCCATCGTCACCTCCCGTCATAGCCATCAATTGCCCATCAATTACCTGACCCATCAATTATAAATGCCCTGCGTGGAGAATATAAAATTACCCTATACTGTGAAAGGGAGACGTAGAAATGGTTGACAGCCTATCGTCCGCGTGCGATGATGTATGTGTACGCGACGAAGGGAGATAAAATGCAGGACCGCATCTACCAAAACCGTCGCGGGGAGACGGTGATGTCCTACAGACACCTCAAGAGCCTCGACCCCACCAAGGTCGGGATTCATGCGGAACAGACACCGTATCCCCGCAAGCGCAGCAAACGGAAGCGACGCCGTGCCGCTAAGTCAAAACAGTAACCGCGCGGCAACGTGGAGTGTGTACTACCGAAGAAACAAGAAATGGAGGCGCAAAAGATTCCAAGAGGATTTCGGGGCCGCCCTGCGATTCTACCAGGATTGCCCCCACGAGGGCAAGACACTCCACTGCGACAACGTAGCGTTCAGGCCGCCCACGTACATAACCGAACACGAGGTTATAAGGTGGGAAGTAGTCAGGATCAAAGGAAAGAAGTACAAGCGAAGAATAGTCACCACGCACAACCGCATGATGGACTACAACCGCAAAGGCGTGTGGTGGTGCCCATACTGCATCAAACTACGCAGGTTCAAGGAACTACAAACCGCAAGGGGAACTGAGATGTGCTGTCCCGTGTGCTGGGTCAGCAACTACATGTTCCATGTAAGACAGTGCAATCCCCAAGCTGCAATCATCGAGCAGGGCAAACAACCAAGGAGAACAACTCATGCCAGACGAAGACGACGTGTTTGACTCAGAGGATGCGCCTCCGTTCTGGAAGGTGCCCGATCATCTGCGTAAGGTTGTAGAAGCAACGGGGTTCATCCAGTTCGGAGAGACCGTACAAAACGACGAGGATGAGGAAGCAATCTACGCGCGGATGCGCGCGGGCAAGTGTATGACGTGTGCTCAAGACCTGGGGGAGAACACCAACTTCATCATCAACCGACACGGTGTGGTCGGCGCGTATTGCTCAGGTGTCTGTCACTCAGACATGGCAATACTCGGATACCTGGGGGAGCAGCACACAGAAATCATGGAGCAGGTCAAGTTCAGAATGACAGGAACTGCAGACAGCGCGCCGGGAGACGACGATGCCGATACCGAGGAATAAACGATGCCCCAACTGTGGATACTTACTTACACCTGGTTGGGTAGATGCCCAGTTGTTCTGGGACTCGATCAAGAATCTGTATGTCTCTGGTACCCGGGGGCACACTGCCCAACAGACGCCGCGTCTCAACGATGTTCCCCTCGACCTACGGGATCGAAACCTAATCGCCTCGCTCAGGCAAGACAGGAAAAAAGCAATCAGACTCGACAGTGCCGAACGCATCCTTGCCCACTCAAACCTAGACCCCCACATACCGGATGAGATATTCCTTCAAGACTAAGCCGTACGACCACCAACGCAAGGCGCTAAAGAAGCTGCTCGCGCGCTCACGCGGGGGCGGTCTGTATATGGAGATGGGAACGGGCAAGACGAAGGTCGCTATCGACTACGCCTGTGCAAGGGAGCAGAAAGGTGAAATATCCCAAGTTCTTGTCCTTGCGCCCCTGTCCACACTGGGCGTGTGGGACACCGAGGTACGTAAGCACTGCCCATCCGACACCCTCCGCTGGAGGGTTCTCAACTACGACAAGGCACGGATGCCGCACTACCTCCAGCAGCTCATTACTTATTGCTTGGACGCGCCGACGATGCTGGTGTGCGACGAGGCGCATAAGCTCAAGAACCCCAACAGCAAACAGTCAAAGGCCGCATATGTTCTGGGTAAGAGAGCAGTTTGTGCTCTTGTTCTTACAGGAACGCCCATCACGAAGCACGCCCTCGACCTGTTCGGTGAGTTGCGTGTGGTCGACGATGGGATACTGGGGACGTCATGGGGGGTCTTCAAGCGGCAGTACGCAGTATGGGGTGGTTACGGTGGGTATCAGCTCATCAAGTACATAAACCTCCGCAACATGCGGCAACGCGTCGAGCCGCATATCTTCAGAGCCAGGAAGGATGAGTGTCTTGATCTCCCAAAGAGAACACATGAGGTTGTGCCTGTGGATCTACGCAAGAGTCGTAGCGTCTATGAGCAAATGGCTCGTGAGTCAGTGGCGTTCTTCAAGGACGGGAGTGTCTCAGAGGCGCCAATTGTCCTCACCCGACTTCTCCGTCTATCGCAGTGCACAGGAGGTTATCTTCGTAAGGACGACGGTGAATACGCCCGAGTGGGCGAAGAGAAGCGAGAAGCACTTGACGAGCTCGTGGGAGAGATGGGGGAACAAGAGCGACTGAAGATAGTGATCTTTGCTCGGTTCCTCAACGAGGTACGAGACGCCTGTCTCGTGTGCGCGCAACACGGCTACCGCGTCCTGCCCTTCTATGGCAAGGTACCACGAAGCAAGCGAGAACAACGCATCTCAGTCTTCGAGGAAACAAAGGAACCCACAGCGTTTGTGGCTCAGATAGCCACAGGGTCACTCGGTATCTCCCTCGCCGCTGCGAGCGAGGCGATCTTCTTCTCGCACTCGTACGACTACGCCGAGTTCGCCCAAGCGTGTGACCGTCTGCACCGCATCGGGCAACGGCATCCCGTAACTTACTACCACATCATCGCCCAAGATACGGTCGATGAGGCGGTATGGATCTCACTCAAAACCAAGAAAAACGTAGCAGAGACAGTACTACACAGACCTGAGCTACTGACATAGCTACAACAACCACTGGAGACGATATGGCACCAGACGAACCACAGCTAGACGAGCACGAGGAGTACGACGAGCATGCCGAGCTGAACCCGCACACGGGCATGCCGATGAGTGGAGGTTTCCCCGAGGAGGCAAGGGGAGGGATAGAGATCCACGATGAAGAGGAGAATCGTCATGATATTGGTGGAGGGTTGCGACGGATCGGGCAAGACCACACTGGTCAACCGGCTCGCCGAGGATTTGAGCCTACAGATCGGCCCGAGGAGTACCGCGAGTCGGGACGATTTGTATAAGGTCACGCGGATAGACACCTACACAGCCCTCGGTATGGCTGTTGAGGGAGGCCGGCCGCCCTACATCTGGGACAGGTTGGGCCCCCTCAGCGACCCCATCTACTCTCAAGTGCAGGGGCGGACTCAAGCGTTCCATCCGCGAGAGATAGAATACTTCGCCGGCATCGTTCAAGCCCTCCGGTGTCCCGTGATCGTGTGCAGAACCGACCGCAAAACTACAGAAGACAATGCCAAGCGATCACACCAGATGGAGGACGTGCTGCCTAACGTCCCGTTCATCTGGAACGCCTACAACCGTCTGATAGTTGTCACCCCGTGGATGACGCCGTACAACTATCAGGCAGATAAATACGAGGAAGTGAAGGAGGAAGTAGAAACCTACGTGAAAAGGAGGAAAGTAAGAGAATGGCAATCGTAGTCATAGACGAGTGCACCATCGGCGCCTCACCCCTCCCCACTGGGGGAGCTGCCCTGCACCTGAAAGAGATCAAAGGCTTCCCCGAGGGCATGGAGCTTGTGGTTCAACTGGGACCCAACGCCCTCGAAGAGTTCCTCAAGATGTTCAAGCCGAAGGTCGAGACGGCCACACCACAACAAGCCCAGAAGGAGGCATCGCTTCATGCCACAGCTGATAGACTTGCAGGACCGCCTTCATAAGTGGCGGAGGGCCAACTTCCCCGGAGCCGACCCCGCTCAACAGTTTGAAGGCATGGTCGAGGAGCTGGGCGAGTTGGCCAAAGCGAGGTTGAAGAGAAAGCAAAGAATACGAGGCACCATCCAACAGCACGAAGAGAGGGAGCAGGATGCGCTGGGTGACTTACTTATCTATGCTCTGGGGTACGCGTCGTACCGGGGATGGAACCTCGGCCTGGTTCTGGAAAAAACGGCGGATCAAGTGATGAAAAGGGACTGGGCAAGGTATCCCCACGACGGACTGACCAAATGAGAACGGCCAACTACAAGGACCTCACCGAACTCTGGCATCGAGAGGCTGAGACAATGGTGATGGCAACAAACGAGGAGATAGACTTTGTCTCGGGACTGGACGTGATCCGCTATGACAACATGGTCGGGTGTGACTCGATGGCATATGACTTCGATCTGGGTCGTGATCTCTGGCTCAATCGCCAGCGTTTCACCGTACTCCAGCGTGAGTACTTGGACTTGGCGCATCTTGAAGGGTTCCTCACACGGGCAAAGGAAATTGGTTTGGGAGGTGTCAAGCACGGCGTCGTTACATCTATGCCCTTCAAGGCTCAACAGCTTCGTGCAAAAAAGCATAGATGGGGTGGTTGCATGTCTTCGCTTTGCTTCCGCATGTCGAAGGAAAAGCAACCCGTCCTCATCCTACAATCTAGAGTGACCTACATAACTTACATGGGAGGTGCAGACCTTGCTCTTTGTCACGTTATCGCTCGAGAGATTGGAAAGAGGATCGGTAGGGACCCATCTGAGTTTGCGTTTCGATGGGCTTGTGCCTCACATCAAGCTCACTCGTTCAAGGGCATCCCTTACCTCTTCAGGTCGGGTCTGTGGCCTCTCATTGTTGATCCTGAGGCGCAGATGGAGTATCCTGATGGGGACTACCCCGCACTACGCCTTATCCGTAAGTGGGGTAGAGTTATCGTGTCCAAGTATGAGAATAGTGAGGACCTAGAGACAGAGAAGTACGGGCCGCTCAAACGTGTGCGGCGAAGATATACAGAGTGGATGAACGATGAACCCCTCCCGAAGTGTCCAATCAAGACCCTCAACCTTCAACCCCTCCGCGAACGCGGCTAAAAACGAACACCTCCACAGGGTTGATCGAGGATCGACCACGTGCGACAATGTATGCACGTACAACGCGAAAGGAGGAAACCAATGGTAAAGGTAAAGCAAAAGGGTAAGACAAGACCTAAGTTCTCCATCGAGGATCTGATGGAGCAACAGGTTCAGAACATCGACGAGGCAATCGAAGCGATAGACCGTCGCCTTGCTCCATACAAGGCGATCATCATGGAACGAGAGAGACTCGTTCGTGCGCGTCGAGCGCTCGTCACCACGGGCGGGGTTACCGGCAACGCTGGGACCCGTGTCACCGTGGAAGAGGTGTATAACTGGTTCAAAGAACACCCGGGCGCAACGACGTCTGAGGCAGCTGAGCACTTCGGAGTTGCACTTTCAACCATCTCATCCCACACGTACCGCAACAAGGACAGGTTCATCAAGAAAAACGGAAACGTGTGGGCGAGGGACCCCGAGGCGGGTATCGACACCGCTGAGGACGTAGAGGAGTAGTACTACTACAAGGAAGGAGAAGTACCATGAAACTCAGATACCTTGTCGCCCTCGCGGCGGCAACGCTAGCCATACCAGCGACGGCAAGCGCGGACAACGCGCATTGTGTCCGACACTCGGGCAACGATGCGAACTCGGGGCTGGTGATCTACTGCTCGCCGACTGTCAGCACCGGCTGGTGGCAGACGCTGACCCACGGGGCACTCGCGTTCGGTCCTGTAGAGGCGGAAGCAGATGCGCCCTACAGCGAAGCGGTGCCCGCCATGAACACATCCGAACTCATGCCCACGCGGGCAGCGGATCGGATCACCGCGACGGGCACTTGGCGAGTGGACGGCGGGATCATCGAACGGGTGGACTTCGCGTCCTGTCCGGTGATCGAACATGGTGGACCGACCTCGCCGCGCTACAACCTCGGCATCGAACTACCGCCGTGGATCGTGCAGGGGCGGGGTGGTCCCTACCCGGTCGAATTGAGGGAGTCCTTCGCCGCAACGCAGTTCCTCGGCGACACATTCCCTGCCGGGTGCGTGGCGCAGATGGAACACGAACAGCACGAATACAAGACCGTCTGCGAGCTTGAATGGGGAAGCGAAAACCCATACGGGCGCCCGCAGGGCCTCGAAGCGGGATCGGGGTGTGGACCTAACTTCACGCCGCATACGGAACCAATCTCGTTCATCATCGGACCAGCGAGGTACCACGGATGAGACACCGCAAAGCAGAAGCGGTTGCGCTCATAGCCCTGTTCGTCTCCCTCGGGGGAACGAGCATAGCGAGCACAGCCTACATCATCACCAAAACCAGTCAGATCAAGCCGTCCGTCCTCAGGCAGCTGCGCGGCAATAGCTCGCGTGGGGCAACGGGTGCGACGGGACCAACAGGCGAACAGAAAGTCACAGTCATCGGCGTCACGGGTCCAACCGGCGAACGCGGCTACCCGGGCGCGATCCTTGTGCCCCCGCAGGCACCAGGCATCCCCGGTGAAACCGGCGCTAACGGAAGCAACGGCGCCACGGGAGCTCAGGGACCAACCGGACCATCGGGAGGACCCACGGGACCCACGGGTGCAACGGGCAAACAAGGACCACAGGGCAACATCACCAGCATCAAAGTGGTAGAAGGCGAAGCTAAAGGCGAAGGTCCGCTTGGTGCACAGGCAGTCTGCCCCGGCGGCTCTACGCTCGTGGGCGGTGGTGGATTCGTGTTTGCCGAACACGGACTAGCGGATCTGCAAGGTTCCTATCCAGAAACAGAAAAGAATAGATGGGTGGTGACGGCGGACTCGCTGCATGCCGGGCACTACGAAGTCATCGCCAGGGCGTTGTGTAGCCCATGACCCTAATTGGATTCGATTCGTTCTACCACGACATAGCATCAGATCTCATGTTCTCGGGGGAGAACGTCGAGGTGCCAACGTGGCAAGCCCTCCCAACCGAAGGTTTGCCACAAGGCAAAACCGTAGAGATCACTGATGTAACCATCGCCTACGAGATACCACACGGTCAGGAGGAACTACAACGAGACATCAAAGCAAATCAGCCCTTTGCAGAGGCACAGTTTCAGGATAGGGTCAGTGGGGAACCGTTGAACCCGCCCCCGTCACATGAGCTGTGGCCTTGGGCGCATCATAATCCCGACCATCAAAAGGAGGAGAAGTTCAGTCACTCATATCCCGAACGATTCTGGTCCAAGAATGCAAAGGTGCTTGCCGCGAACGGAGTGCGGTACCCGTGGTGGACGTATCCCAACGTGGGAGATCTCAACGACGTACTTGCCCTGCTCGCCGAGCAACCCACAACCCGACAGGCATATCTGCCTGTCTTCTTTCCCCACGACACGGGGGCAGTACACGGGCAACGGATACCCTGCACGCTAGGATATCTGTTCATGTTCCGCAGGGGGCAACTCAACATAACCTACTACATCAGGTCCTGTGACTTCCTCCGCCACATGAGGGACGACATCTACATGACCTGTCGTCTCGCTCAGTGGATGACGGACTGTCTGAGGGGGCAAGTACACGAACCCACCCACGAGGTGTGGGAGAAGGCAGAGGTTGGGCACATGACCATGCACATAGGGTCGCTGCACATCTTCAGAGGCGACCTGCCACAGCTAAGGAAACTGTATGAGCAGAATCACGAGACCTGAGTTGTATATGGGCGCTGCACAGCTATTCTCCCATCGGAGTACGTGCAGACGCGGACAAGTGGGCGCTGTCATTGTGGTCGAGGGACGCATAGTGTCCTCCGGCTACAATGGCGCCCCGCCGGGGATGCCACACTGTCTAGACGTAGGATGTGACACACCGCCGTCTCTCATACCCGGCAAATCAGCAGAAGTGGGGTGTCAGCGAGCAATTCATGCGGAGGCAAACGCAATCGCTTGGGCAGCGCGTTACGGCGTCCGTACAGAACACGGAAGTATGTTCTGTACGCACGCGATGTGTCGCGCTTGCGCGCAGCTCTGCGTCGCCGCAGGAATCCAAGCTGTAACGTATAAGGAGCCCTATCGTGACGATGGGCTTGAGTTCCTCGAGGAAGCAGGATTGGTGGTACTGCAACATGGATCAGATTCGTAGTCACCCGTCACAAGCACACCCGGAAATGAGGATTTTACGACTCCTCCAGGATGTGAGAATTGTGGCTGTAGTGGAAACCCCGCATAATGGTCAAGAGAAAGAACTAATCCTAGACTCAGTCGTCCGCCCCATCCCAATTCCGTACTCGGAGCAACCATGATGCCTAACCCCGACACACGGGACGAGAAGTCCGCTCCATCGTCCGAATGGCAGGCGGGTTATGAAACGGCCAAGGCCGAGGCCGAACGCCGAGTGCAGGAGTTGGAAATAGCACTCACGCGGTTCATGGCGGTGTCAGAACTGCCGGGCACTCGCGCCGAGCTAAGCGACGAGACGGAGAAAGCCAAGTCATTCGCCCGCGCCGCCCTCGAAGCTGCGAGGAAGCAACCATAATGTGGCAGGACAAGATACGAAACCCCAACTGTACTCTCTGTCCGTTGCACGAGCAGGCCCAGTATGTCTGCCTGATGGGGACGGGGAGCAAGAA
>Ga0318551_10000684_pt1 | contig 10818 bp, 10 predicted proteins | sample GRESIP082b2f19_FD_203511 | JGI IMG/M metagenome (GOLD analysis project Ga0318551, IMG submission 203511) | Tropical soil microbial communities from Luquillo Experimental Forest, Puerto Rico - GRE.SIPMG.082b2f19 | ecosystem: Environmental > Terrestrial > Soil > Tropical forest > Bulk soil...
CACCGCGAGATAGCCAAGCGCGCCGACCTCGGTGAGCAACGGAAGCGCGGCTGTGGACCCGATCCCGCCGTCGAGGACCGTGAGGTCGGCCAGGTATACCGCGGTGCGGTCGCGCACCGCGCGCGGTCCCGGCGCGTCGGAATCGACCGTCCAGCCCACGGACGTGACCGGCACCTGCGCGGCGGCATCGCCGCGCGCGAGCGGCTCGAACCGGTGCCCGTCGGCGGACAGCATGCTGATGACCACGTGCGCCGCGTCCAGCCGGGCACGGACCGCGGCCGACACCTGGTCACCGACGGAGCTGACCGTAGCGGCATCGGCGAGCACCGCGCCCAGCTCGGCGGCCTCCCGCCGGGCCTCCGCCATCGCTCGCGCCAGGCGCGCGCTGTCCCGGTCCTGCACCGCCGACATCCGGTCCGCGACCTCCTGAGCCAGCACCCAGCCGACCAGGACGACCAAGGCATATAGGCCTGCGTCAGAGCGACCGAAGCCGGAGGCGGCAGCCCCAGGTGGGCGAACTCGCCGTACCCGGCCGCCGTCATGTAGTTGGCGACCGCCGCGAACGCCGCGCCGGTGAGAACCACGCCCAGGTCACGCAGCCGGAGCGCCGCCCACGCCAGGATCGGCAAGAACAGCAGGCCGGCCACGTCTCCGAAGCGGAACGCCACGACCGAAAGCCCGGCGGTGAGCAGGACCACCAGCACCAGTTCGACCCACCGCGAGGACACCAGCGCCCGCCGCTGCGCCCACAGCAGCAGCGTGCCGCCGATGACCAGGACCGCGATCCCGTCCCCGGCCCACCACTGCAGCACCAGCCCCGGCCACCAGCCGCCCCGGCTCACCCAGCTCACCGTGGCCCCGACCAGGCCGCCCACCACCGGGCCGAGCACCGCGGCGCCCAGCACGAACTGGGCCAGACCGAGGCGGGTCGAGAGGTCAGGCCGCCGTCCTCCGCAGAACCAGCGGACGAACGACGCGCCAGCCACCGGCTCCACCGCGTTGGCCAGCGCCGACGCCAGCGCGACCGCGAGCGTCAGGTGATGCTGCAGATCGACAACGACCTCGCTGGCCACGATGGCGGCGATGACCACCGGCCAGCGCCGCCGCGATACCAGCAGCAGGACCGCCACATCGACCCCGGACGGGGGATAACCGAACGCCAGGCCCGAGCTGAAATGGTGCCACGCCAGTTCCGCGCCCACCACGTACGCGGCGGCGACCACCGCGAACAGGCCCGCCGTGCGCCCAGCCGTCGATCGCGCCCAGCGTTCCAGGTTCGCCGGGAACGCCGCTGCCCCAGAGGCCAGCCGGGCCACGGCCAGCAGGACGCGCTGACCAGCCGGCTCCAGCCTCAGCTGCCCGGCTCGCGTAGCACCCCCGCCTCCCGCGGCCGCCGGCCCCGCACCGCGACCCACGCGCCCTCCACGTGATCAAGCAGAATCCCCCGCCGCCGGGACCCGACCCGGAGATGACGTGCAACGTCGGTCGCCTGGACGTTATCGTCTGGCACGGCATCCCCGATTGCTAAGCCAGCCGGCTTGTCCAGCTTAGGTCTGGCGGGCCCGGACCGCCGGGGAATCGCCAGATCACCTCGAGCGGCCCCGCTCAGTGCCGTGAGCCCGAATCCCGGTCGCCTCCCGCCGACGCGCCCGTCAGTAAGCCGCGGCCGCTGTTGGCTGGCGCAGCGGCGCCATCCCGGCGCTCTAGCGGAGGTGGGCGGCGGCCCAGCAGGTGACACCGTTGTGGCAGTTTTCCAGGGCCACGAGCGCCTGGCGCAGTTCGGGGGGAACTCCCTGCGAGGCGATGTTGTCCAGTTCGAGCGGGTCCGTGGCCGTGTCGTAGTACTCCTGGTAACCGTTGTCGTACACGACGTACAGGGCATTCTCGGTCCGCACCGCCTCGTAGGAGGGTGGGTCGGCCTGGGCATTGACCTGGGCATCCGGGTCACCCGGAAGATCGTCGGGACCGTGGTGCTCGATCAGGATGGCTTGCCGCCAGCCCGCCGGCTGTTCCCCGTGCCACAACGCGGCGAGGCTGTGCCCGTCGATGGTCTTGCGGATCTTCAGGCCGGCCAGGGCCTCGAACGTGGGCGCCAGGTCGATGTTGGACGCGAGCCAGGGGACCGTCCGCCCGGCCGGAACGTGCGGGCCGCTGACGATCAGCGGCACGTTGATGTCGGTGTCGAAGGCGGTCTGCTTCCCCGGCTCCAGCCGGTACTCGCCCATGTGGAGGCCGTTATCGGAACTGAACACGATATAGGTGTTCCTGGCCACGCCCTCGGCCTGCAGTTCGCGCTCGACACGGCCGATCATGTCGTCGACGGCCAGGTCGGCCTCGACCCGCTTGCGGTACGCGCTGGTGATATCCGCCTGCTGCGCCGGCGTCAGCGGCTTGCGCTGGCTCAGCCACGGCGGCGGGTTGACGGGCGGCCGGTCGTAGGCGGCGTTCTTCGCGTACTGCACGTCCGCCGCGGCGTTCGCGTAGCGCGGTGCCGGGACATACGGAGCGTGCGGCGCGAACGTCGCCACCTCAAGCAGGAACGGCTTGTGTGACGAGGCCGACGAGGCGATGAACGAGGTGGCCTTGGCCGAGAGCACGTCGGTCAGGTAGTCGTCGGGGGCGTCCCCGTAGTAATACGGCGTGCCGTTCTGGTTGAGGCTGTAGTCGAACTCCGCGTAGGCGTTGCCCGCCGCGTCCCACACGTCCCAGCCCGGCGCGACCGGGTCGGCGGGGTCGTAGCCGTTGAGGTACTTGCCCATCAGCGCGGTGCGGTAGCCGGACTTCTGCAGCGCCACCGCGAACGACTTCGCCGGGTCGCCGTGCGCGTTGTAGGAGTCGTACCCGCCGTCGCTACCGGTGTTGGTGAAGACCCCGTTGTCGTGGGGGTACTCGCCGGTGAAGATCGCCGACCGCGACGGGCAGCACAGCGAGTCGACGACGTAGTAATTGCGAGAACGTCACCCCGGCCTGCTGCAGCTGGGCCACGTGCGGCATGTGGCTGACCAGGTTCCAGGCCAGGTCATCGGTGAGGACGAAAACGAAGTTCGGCCGCGGGGCGGGCGCTGAGCGCGCACCGCCCGGCGGACCGCAGCCGGATCCGGCCAGAACAGCGACTAGGGCGCCAGCCATCACCAGAGCGATTTTCCTGTTCACTGCCGGATGAGGATAGCCTCACCCCGCTGCCGCGACCACGGCGTAACGGTCAAGGGAAGCATCAAAGTCAGTGTCGACTTCCCTCAGCCCCGCGAGCTCAACGCGTTCGCGTAGTTCGCTGATCGTGAAGGGACGGAACCCGATCCGGTATTCGTGTGGCTCAACCTGGCCGCCGTCCTCAAAGACGAACACCAGATGGGCGATGTGCTCGTCGCCGAGGCGATCGGGTATCTCCCAGGCGTAGAGCACGAAGCATCGTCGCCCCCCGCGCGCTACCACCCGGTCAGCAATCTGGACGATCTGGCGCTCGGCGTGCAGCTTCTCCCAGTTACGGGAATCAATCACCACATGTCCCCCGGGACGGGCCATCCGTCGCAGCCCCCTAAGCGCCTGAACCATCGCGTCGCGGCCGGCGGCATGCACCAGCGAGTTCCCGATACACAGCACCACGTCAAACCGCTCGCCGGTAGCCGCGGGAAGATCCGCCCAGGTAGAGCGCAACAGCGGGATCGTCAGCCGCTCTTGCCGGAACCGGGCTGCCGCACACTCGGCCATCGCCTCGCTGCCGTCTGCTGCCCACACGGCGAAGCCCCGGCGCGCGAGCACCGCCGCGTCGACGCCCGTGCCGCAGGCCGCATCCAGCACGAGGCTGGTGTGACTGATCCGCTCCAGCAGGCGTGCCGTCGCGGGCAGATTGATCGCCCGCCCGTTAGCCAGCCCATCGTCGCCGAACATCCAGTCGTAGTCGGCGGCGAGCATCTCATAGGCGCCAGCCACGACGCGTTAACCGACGGCGCAGGAGCCGTCGTCGCAGCTCGCGTCGGAGTTGCTGTCGGTCGCGACGGTGACGGGCGTGAGCTGGCTTGTCTCGTCGTAAGCACGCTGCAGGAGCTGCAGGAGTACCTCGGGCGGCTGCGCGCCGCTGACCGCGTATTTGCCGTCGGCGACGAAGAACGGGACGCCGTTGATCCCGTACCGCGCGGCCTGCTGCTCGTCGGCTCGCACCGCGTCGGCGTAGGCGTCTCCGTCGAGGACGGCCTGTACCGGAGCGGCGGGCAGGCCGGCCTCGGTGGCCAGCCGCACGAGGGTGGGCTGGTCGGCGATCGGGAGGCCTTCGGTGAAGGTGGCGCGCAGCAGCCGCTCCTTCATCTCCGGCTGCAGCCCATGATCTTTGGCCAGGTGGAGCAGCCGGTGGGCGTCGAAGGTGTTACCGCCGCGGATGAGGTCGAACCGGAACTCCAGGCCCTCAGCGGCCGCGCGCTGGGTCATCTGCTGGCTGGCCTGTTCGGCCTGGGCGATTGTCATGCCGTACTTGCGGGCCAGGTGCTCGGCCTGGGTTCCGGTGCGCTGCGCGGGCGCGCCCGGGTCGAGCTCGAAGGACCGGTAGGTGACCGTGACCTCGCCAGGATGGCCGAAAGAGGCAATCGCGCGCTCGAACCGGCGCTTGCCGATGTAACACCACGGGCACACGACGTCAGACCAGATCTCGACATTCATGCCAGTAGCAACCTTCGTGACGATGGCGTGATTCCACCGCAGCCGGCCACCGGGAGGCCGTGCCCGCACGACGGCGTTCACGTCTTGGGCAGGAATATCCCCAGCGGCTGTACCACCAGGCGGGCCACGGCCCCGGTGTCGTCCAGCTCGAACTCGGCGGTGACGCCTGGCTGGCCCTTCACCTCGAACCGCAGGCCGCGTCTCGGCTGTAGCTCGAACGGCGGAGCGCCGGGCGCGGTGACCGTCAGCACGTCGTCGCCCTGCCCGGCGACCACTATCTCGATGGGACCCATGACGTAGGTGCCGCATAGCCGGCGGAGTACCTCCGGGTCCCGGGCCTGGGCGTCCGGCAGCCGGTCAAACCGCAGCGGTCCGACGGATGGCTCGAAGGGGACGGTGAGGGCGGTGATGTCGCCGTCGGGGTCGGAAAGGAACATGAGCGGGAAGAGATGGGACTGGTCGCCAAGCTCGTGCCATTCCAGGTCGAACGTCTCGTAGTGGCGATGCGCCAGGCTGAGATCCATCGTGCCCAGGCGCGGCTGCAGGGTGCCTGCTTCGGCGGTGATCGTGAGGGTGCCGTAGCCGGGGTGCTCGTAGTCGCCGGCGTAGGCGTCCAGGGGCCTGGGCAGCGGGGCGCCTGCGACGACGCGGCGGGCACCGCGGGCCTCGCGCATTCCGGCCATGGCCGCGTCGAAGCGGGCTTTGAAGGGCGAGAACCAGTCGAGCGGCTCCAGGTTCAGCAGCTCATCCAGCACCCGGTAGGCGACCACGGGCGCCATGGCGCTGGAGGAGGTGTTGGTCAGCACGACCACGCCGATGCCGTCGTCGGGCAGCAGCATGCACTCGGTCTGGAACCCGTCGATGCCACCGCCGTGCTCGGCGAGCCGGTGGTCGCGGTAGCGGCCGATCATCCATCCGAGCCCGTAGGCGTGCCGGGTGGAGGCGGGAAAGGTCCGGTCCTCGGGCAGCACCATGTGCGGCTCCTGCTGGCGGGCCACCGTGGCGGGTGACATGACGGCCTGGCCGTCCACTTGCCCGCCGCTCAGCTGCGTCAGCAGCCACCGGGCCATGTCGGAGGCACACGAGTTGATCGCGCCGGCCGGCGCCATCGCCGCGATCGGCCTCGGCGGCACGGAAACGACGACGCCCCGGCGGCGCTCGTACCCGGCGGCATGGTCGGGGTCGGCGCCCAGGTCGGCGACCGACAGGTTCGACCGGCCCATCCCAAGCGGCCCCAGCAGCCGTGACCGCAGGTAATCCTCCCAGGTGACGCCGGAGAGCACCTCCACCAGGTGCCCCGCCGCCAGGTACCCGAGGTTGCAGTACTGGAACTCCTGGCGCAGATCCCTGCTGAGCGGCAGGTAACGCAGCCGGCGGACCAGGTCGGCGCGGGACCGGTCCGGGTGGCCGACCCACGCCAGGTCGTGGCGAGGCAGGCCCGACCGATGCGACAGCAGATCGACAACGGTCAGGCGATCGGTCGCCACGAGGTCATGAAGCCGCAGGTCCGGCAGATAGTCGCGGACCGGGCGTTCCCACTCGAGCAAGCCGTCATCGACGAGGGCCCCGACCATCGACGCCGTGAAGGCCTTGGTGGTGGACCCGATGGCAAACAACGTGCCTGCCGTAACGGGCAGGTCCGCCTCCAGGTCGCGCCGGCCCCAGCCAGTGGCCAGGACCACCTCCCCGTCCCGGACCGCGGCGACCGAGCATCCCGGGACCTCCCAGGCCGCCAGCTGTTCCACGACGAACCGCTCGATGCTCTCCATGCCGGATCTCCAAAGATCGCCTCAAGGATGCTGACGCACGACAGACCAAACTCAGGATGCCGAATCTGATCTGAAGCCCCGACACCGACCGGCAAGTCCGCAGGGAACCGAGACCGGCGGTGAGTTTGCGGGCCGTACCACCCGGCGCGCCTCCACCAGCGCGTCTTCGCATCCCTTCCAGATCCAGTTGAAGCTCGTCGCGACGTCGAAGCGGTCGTCTTCGAAGGGCAGCGCGAACATGTCACCGACCCGGAAATCACCGGCGGGAGTGCGCGCGCGAGCGATCGCGATCAGCGCCTCAGAGGCATCCAGCCCGCACACCTCGGCCCCGCGGCCAGCGGCGACGTTGGCGGCGTAGCCGGAGCCGCAGGCGATGTCCAGCAGCCGGGTGCCCGGTCCCGCGTGGACCTGGTCGAACAGCGCGTCGTTGACCCGACGGGCGTACGGCTCGACCAGGTAGGCCCAGTCGGCCGCCCGATCACCCCAGGCTCGGCCGGATTCAACCCAGCTCATGCTCCTCACCCCGACCCCCAGCAACCCTGGTGCCTCGCGGGGCCGCTGCTGGCCGGCGCCGTGATCAACCGTCCGTGCGGTCCCGCGAGATGATAGCCCTGTTACGTGCTGAGCCAGAAGTCCCGGCTGGGAGGAGGATGTGGCCATGGGTGACCGAGAACCAGCGCCCGGCGGCGGCCCCGGCGAGGAACCAGGCCACGGCCCCGAGGCGCCGGACGAGGCCAGCGAGGCGGCGATGATGCGGGAGATCCTGCGCCGGCAAGAACGGCACCGCACTGCCGCTGACCGATCCTGGCGTCCAGCGCGACCTGCTCAAGCTGCTCAACGGCGAGAAGCTGTCACCCGTGCTCGTGACCGATCAGAAACCGGGCGCAGATATAGCCGACGGATACCACCGTGTCAGCCTGGCTCATAACATCGACCCGTTCATGAGCGTGCCCTTGAGGCTGGGCTAGCAACCGCGGGCCGGGTGCGCTGATGGTCCGGCGGGTGGCGGTTGCGGGGAATGGTGCGGGATCCTTCTGACGTGGTATCTCGGGTACCGCTGACCACGCTGCTGTCCTGGATATGGGTCGCGTTCACGATCGAGGCGGATAACGCGGTCGAGGCGGCGGGCTCGGAGCGGGTCGGCCGGCTGTTCCGCATTTCGCTGCCGATGTGGGCCAACGGGCTGCGGTTGATCGGTGAGGACGGCATCAGCGTGGCGGAGCTGCGGGCGCGAGCCCGGGCCGCGTGCAACATCGGCGGGCTGGAACGGTGGGGCTGGATCACCGTCGGTGATGCGGGGGGCGAGCGGCGAGCGGGCTATGGCAGTCACCGGGGCGTGACCAGCGGCACGGTGCTGCGGGTGACGCGGGCCGGCGCTTACGCGCGGCGGCTGTGGCCCGAAGTGGCGGCCAGCACCGAGCAGCGGTGGCGGGATCGTTTCGGCGGCGCGGCGGTGGATCCGCTGCGGGACGCTCTGCGGCGGTATGCGGGGACGATGCCGTCGGCGCCGCCCGAGGTCCACCCCTCGGACGGGTTCCGCACGCACGTCGTCGAGGGCCCGGCCGCGGAGGAGGACGGGTGGCTGGCCGGGCTGCTGGGCCAGGCGCTGACCAGCCTGACGCTCGGCCACGAGCAGGGCTCGGCGGTCCCGCTGCCGCTCGCGGCCAACTCCCTGCGCGTTATCGATGACGCGACGGTGCGGATCCGCGACCTGTCGGCGTTGTCGGGCGTCTCGCGGGAAGCGGTGGCCATGGCCACCGGCTACCTGGAGCGCCACGGCCTGGCCCAGTCCGGCCCGCAGCGGTCCATCACGCTGACCGCCGCCGGCCGTGCCGCGCTCGGCGACTACCGGGCCCGCGCCACGTCCGGGGAGGACGAGGCGCTCCGGGCGGCGCTGGAAGCCGTCGTATCGCGGCGCGAGGCGCTGGCCGAAGGGCTCGTCCCGCCGCCGGGCGGCTGGCGCGGCGAAAAGCCTTACCTGGCGCAGACGCGGCGCATGCTCGCCGACCCGGCCGCGGCCCTGCCCTGGCACCCCATGGTGCTGCACCGCGGCGGCTGGCCGGACGGCTCCTAGCGGCCCGTGGTTCCGTCGATGAGCTCGCGGAGTATGTCGGCGTGCCCGGCGTGCCGCGCGGTCTCTTCCAGCAGGTGCATGAGCACCCAGCGCAGGTTGACCGGGGTTTCCCCGGGGGGCTGCCGGCAGGGCTGGTCCAGGCCCGCCGCCGCGGTAACGGAGTCGGCTCGCGCCCAGGCGGCGCGGTAGCCGCCGACGACGCCCGGGATCGTGTCGCCGGCGTCCACCGTGTCATCGGGCACGGGCACGTCCTGGCCGGCGAAACGGACCAGGATCCACAGGATCTCCGCGCGGGTCATGTGCTTGACCAGCCACAGCAGCGTCGTCCCGCTCCCGACCACCGGCTGGCGGGCCGCCGCCTCGCCGGTCCCGGTGATCTTGCGGACCAGCGAGTCCCGCTGGTACTGCAGCAGGACATGCAGCGTTTCCCGTTCGCCAGCGCTGATCCTGGGCGGCTTCAGGTCCGGCACGCGGCCATCCTAAGGTCAGGGCCCGCTAGGCGCCGGGCTGCCCGCGGCGGGCCAGCCAGGTGGCGAACTGGTCCGGGGTGCGCACGCCGTCCTCGATCACCGCGGTGTAGATGTCCAGCCCGCCGACCTGGCCGGGGTATTCCGGCCGGCGGTGCCACGCGTCCTTGATGCGCAGCACCGCGCTGCGCTGCTCGGCGGTGATCCGCTCGCGCAGTTCCTCGTGCCAGCGGGTGACGTTGAGGTGCGCGTCGTGCAGCCACAGCGTCAGGTCGATCTGCCAGGGCTGGCCCGCCCGGTCCACGGTGAAGGTCACGTGGTAACGCTCGTCGCGGACCTGACCGGTCACGCAGCGAGGGCCGCGTTCGTCGTGGTACTCCAGCGACGTGACCGCCACCCGCCCCACCAGCCGCGCCAGCAGCCGCATCACGTCCTGGGGCGAGAAGTCACTCCCGGCCAGCACCATCACGTCGACCTCGCGCCAGCACATCAGCCCGGACACAAAGCTGCCCGTGACCAGCGGCGGGCCGATGCCGGCGGTCAGCGCGGCCAGGTCCAGCCCGGCCAGCACCTCGCGCGCCTCGGCCTGCAGGGCGGACTGCCGGGCCAGCAGCTGCTCGTCGGACGCCGGGGACATCAGCGGGCTGTTCAGCAGACTGGGCCGCGGCTGGTTGCGACGGCAGCGAGCATCGACCGGACCACGGTGAAGTCGACCGCCGCGGGGCTGCGGTACCTGATGCATCCCTGGCCGACGTCGAGGCCGGCCAGCTGCTCACGGTGGGCGTCGAGGACGTCGGACCGCATCACGTACAACGAGATGTACCGCTTCTGGCTCGCCCAGGCGATCTCGGCCACCCCGTCGCGGCTGTAGGTGGGCATCCCGTAGCGCATGCCCTCGTCAAAGCCCGCCAGCAGCCGGCCGCAGAGCTCCCGCAGCCCGCTCAGGACCTCGCGCCGGTCCGCGGGAACCTGGGCGAGGTAGCCCTCGACGTCGTCGGCATCGCTGCGCACCATCGCATCCTACGGTCGTTCGTGCGGCTGGCGGCCTCCCGCCGCGGCGCCTCAGGCGGGGTTCAGCTGCGCGAACGGCGGCTGGGCGGCCTCGTCGTCGGTCAGCTGGAGCGGGAGCTCCACCCGGCCGAGACGGGCGGCCCGGTAGGCGGCGTAAATGATCTCCAGGACCACGCGGCCGTCCTCGCCGGTCTCGCTGGGCACCGCGTCCTGCGCCACGCACCGGGCGAAGTGGTCCATCTCCTGCGGCAGGCCGGAGTTCCACAGCTCGTCGGACGCCGTGAACGTCCAGCCGCGGGTGTCGGGGGCCTTCTCGACCGCGTACCCGTACCCCACGTCGCTGAACGTCATCAGCGACGAGCCCCGCACCAGGTCGGCGTAGGTCACCCCCCGGGAGCCGACGATCTCGGCCCGGTCGTCCATCCCGCCCGGCTTGGCCCAGCTGGCCTCGATCAGGCCCGCCCGGCGGCCCTCGAACCGGATCGTGATGATCGCATGGTCTTCGGCGCTGGTGCGTTCGTTATGGACAAAGGTGCCGACTTCCGCGGACACCGTCCGGGCCAGGGGCTTGCCGTGCACCCACCGGGCGAACTCGATGCCGTGGCAGCCCATGTCCATCAGCACGCCGCCGCCGGCCAGCTCCGGATCCCAGAACCAGTCCGAGTGCGGCCCGAAGTGCTGCTCGGTCTGGCGCACCAGGTAGACGTCGCCGAGCGCTCCCTCGTCGGCCAGCTCCTTGGCCCGGACGTACATCGGCGCGAAGCAGATCTCCTCGGCGTACATCAGCTTGACCCCGGCGTCGCGGCAGGCGGCGATCATCTCGTCGGCCTCGCGCAGCGTCCGCGCC
>Ga0318551_10000688_pt1 | contig 10783 bp, 14 predicted proteins | sample GRESIP082b2f19_FD_203511 | JGI IMG/M metagenome (GOLD analysis project Ga0318551, IMG submission 203511) | Tropical soil microbial communities from Luquillo Experimental Forest, Puerto Rico - GRE.SIPMG.082b2f19 | ecosystem: Environmental > Terrestrial > Soil > Tropical forest > Bulk soil...
GGGCCATGATATCCCTCGGACTATGGTGCGCAGGGGAAGCCTGCGACTCCCGCACCTCTGCAAAGCTGGAGGGGACATGAAACATCCGGGGGAAACGGAATGAGCGAGAACGGCAACCCGACCACCAAAGATAACAAGTCCGCCGTGCCCAGCACTACGCTAGAGCTCCACATCTCTTGGGATCAGATGACCGGACAGGTGGGCGTAACGGGTTCAGGGATGATGAACAGCGTAGTGTTCTTCGGCATGATGGGGGCGGCAGCCGATGCCTACCACAACATGATCCGTAAACAGAACGAGCAGGGCTTGATCACCATACCGAGCCCGAACTTGAGGGTGTAAATGCACCACAAAATAACATTGCGGATGGGACGCAACGAAAACCTGCCCTTCAACATACAGTGCGTCTGTGGAACCGGCGGGGACTTCGGCAGCAAGGACGAGGCCATGGGCTGGATGGTACGCAACCACGTCAATCACTTGCGGGGCGTGAACACGGCCGAGCTCGTTGACGAGACACCCAAGCTAGAACCGAAGCCAGGAGAAGAAGAAGCAGGACACCCCGGCCCAGTTGGCGGAGAACCCGAGCCGGAAACCCCGTCCGAACCTGAAGAAGAGGAGACCGGTGATGAAGAAGAAAAAGCCCCCGAAGAAAAAGAAGAAGGAAGAGTAGCACCGGCCCGGAAGCGGAAAGTGAAGAAGTGATACTACGTGAAGAAGGGCCGTATTTTACTTGCGGCCGGTGCCAGCATAAAGTGCCCATCGAGAAGATGGAGTGGGACGCCGGTCGGTTGGTTTGCGCCAAGAGCAGTGGGCTGTATTGCAGTGCTGATGGCGCAATCAACGGGAGTTTAGAGTTGCGCTGGGCCAAGGAAGCGAGCATCAACAAGCATGAGCGGGAGCCGGAGCAGAAGTTGATCAACGTTACAGACCCGGCCACACAGCTAGAAGGGCAGATCCCAGCGAGCAGTGGAGTGTACTGATCCTCGACTAACCCAAGTGCCGGGAGCGACGTAGAGACCCCGGTGGGAGGAGAAGAGAATGAGCCGCACCGTAGCACGCCTCACCGGAGACACCCCATTTACAGACATGATGATAGCGTTGTCCCCGCCAGGAGACATCATTTCGTTTGCCGGGGCGGTGACGGCCACCCGCGTGGCGTTCGGGCAGTATGTGTGGCGCACAACGGCAGCCACCACTGCCTACACGATGGTCGGAGCAGTGTCCGGAGTGATCTTCCGTACTGGCGTACAAGACGACTATCAGCAAGCGTTCGGTAGTACCAGGGCCGGAGGCGCAAACAACCTACCGTTCGCCTGGCCGCAGACCAACGCAACCGGCAACATAGTGCTCGGCACGTTCGTCTCGATCCCGGTACTGAACAGCGTGAACTTCGTTGTTGGCCAGGGCGTCATTATTGACACGGTGGCTAGTGGCGTGCAGGAGTTCGCAATCATCACTTCCATCCCGGATGGCACGCACATCGTCGTGAACAAGATAGCCAACTCTCACACTGCTCCGTATCCAGTGAACGGGAATCCCTTTACTACGCCTGGCCCCCGTCAAGGGCGACCACCCTTCGCCGGATTTTCTCAACTGTCTCCGCAAATCAACCCTCCGTCCAAAGGCATCAACATCCTGCAAATCGCCATCATCTACAACGTAGTCACTACGGCGATCACCGTGCCCACGGCCGGGCTGGCCGTAACATCGTTTTCCAACGTGACGGCACCCGTAACCACTACCCTCATCCCGAACGCAACCAACGGGTTGGCAACGGCAGTTGGTGGGCAACCCTACGTTATCCCGATCCCGGTCCCCGTAGCCAACCAAGGCTTCCTCGTGACGCCGAACTCAGTAGTGTCCGTGGAGTTTGACTTCACTACGGGCGCAACGGGCAACGTAGACATCTACGGGTTCATCATCACCGGGCAGTACAACTACGACTGAGGGCGTATGTCGCAAATTGCAGCAAATCCCTGGTTTTTCACGAACGCCGATCAGGCCGCGACGTTGGCCTTGACCAGTATCGTCAACCAAGGCGAATCGATTTTGGTTACCAGCGCAGCGCACGGCATCGCGGTAGGGAGCTTCGGCGTAGCGGTCAGCCTGCAAGGGACTGCGATAGGGAATTACGCTGGTTTGTACCGGACGCTGACCGTGCCCAGCGCGACCACGGTACTTCTGCAAAACAAAATGGCGAACCGGGGGTTGGCGAACACCGGAGCCGTGGGTAGCATGCTGACGCCGGTAGCCTACGCGGGAGGCGCAGTACGGGCGGAACAGATCTATTGGCAGCCCAGCGTGGCTGCTGACACGCTGCTGATCACCGATGGGTTCGGGAACACAGTTTGGAGTCCCAAGACAACGCAATCGGCAACGGGCGGGAGTTTCGGCCCCTATAGCTACGGCAAGCTGTACTGGATTCAGAACGGGCTGGTGCTGAACACGCTGCCGGCTGCGAATACGTTGCAGATCACGATCAACTGAGGCGGGGATGTGGCCGTCAAGATCAAAGGTAACGGATACTTCGAAGTCACTTACACGGACTTCCAGGGCGGACTCAATGTGCAGGAGCCCGAGACGGAGATGGCTGACAACTGCACGCCCTCGGCCATAAACTTCCAGACTCGCAACAAAGAACTCCGCAGTCGCCCACAGTTTACCCTCCGGTTCAACGGGATGGACCCGAACAATGCCCCGCTGGGCTTGTTCAGTTTCCTGGACGTGAACGCCGTCACGCATACGGTGGCTTGGAGTAACCGGGGCCTTTGGCAGCTGGCGCCAACGGGTCTGCCGCCGGGAGCATTGTCGCCTTGGTTCCAACTGGGCCCACCGAACATGGTTCCGGGGAACCCGGTAGCGTACCGTGCCTTCGCCAATGTGTTGTACTACTGCAACGGCGGCAGCTTCCTAGCCAGCTGGGACGGGATCTCGTTACAGCCTACGGCTAGCAACGCGGCAATACCCGGATCAACTTCCATCGCGGCTATCTCCGTGGCGGATGCCCCAACGGTTATCCCCGGCCCTCCTCCGGCCGTGGGTCCGCTATCGATCGGAGGGTTGTTTCTATCGGAACTGGACAATCATCTCATCCTAGCTAACATAACCGTACTTGACAACGGAACCGGGACCGTCTACCTGTTTCCCAACCAGCTGTGGTACAGCGCGAACGGCATTCCAACGCAGTGGGATCCTGTGGCTAACACCAACGCCGGGAACAACGCTTTCCTAGACGTGCCGGATGCCATAACCGGGTTGGGCACCACTGGAGTTTCCGGCTACATCTTCCGGACGAACGGCATCACATTCTTCGATCCGACAGGAAACGGGGCAGCTCCTTTCCAGTTCGATCATCTATGGGCTTCGGACCACGGAATCGGGAACGTGTTTCCGTGGAGCATAGCATTCTACGGGCCGATCGGGATGTTCATCTCCGTCGAGAACATCTACAAGTTGGGCGTGGCAGACTTTGAACCGATAGGCGGGAACGCCAGAGATGCAATCATGGCGGATTTGGCATTGACGAGCGGGAATCCTACGGCGCAGATTGTGCCGACGGAGAATGCCGGATACGTCTACTTGACGTACAGGGTTTCTATCCCGCTGAATAACTTTACCCGCATCTACCTGTACGATGTAGAAAAGAAGTATTGGAACCCGCCGTGGGACGAACCCTTCTTGTTGCAGACGGGCCGTTGCGAAGAAGTTTCTACCGGGGTCCTGGCCCAGCTGCCACTGGGCGCACAGCCTCCGGGCACGAACACGGCTGGGGGCAGCCCACCTTCCGGCGGAGGCGGGGGTGGCGATGGTGGTAGAGGTGGCGGAGGAGGAAGGCCACTGTTGTAGCGAAATGTTATGCCTCAATCAAATGGTGGAGTCGCAACAACCAGTCGTCTCACGCTGTTCCCGATGGTCGATACGCGGCAGGGAGCTACGGTGGCTTTCTACTCGTTCGACCCGTCGTTCGGGTTCAACGACGCCACGGCCAGCGGGTTCTATACTTTCAAGATGGAGGAGATCATCCCTGGCCGCGTTCCCACGGTACGGAAGATCATCGCCGTGCACCGAGACTTGGGCCTGGCAACGGTTGGCTTCTTTTTTTCAGGGACGCTGTTCTCGCCTCCGAGCGGGCAGCAGCTGGTCTCCAATAGCACTACGGTTACCTTGGGGACGGCCAGCAAGACGGGAAGACTTATGACGGCCCTAGTGGATTTGGAACTTACCGGGATGAACTTGCAGCTTACGATCAACCGCGCAGCGAACGCCGGGCCGGTATCGATAGCGAAGATTATTTTTTGCGGGCAAGTAGAAGTGGATCAGGAGTTCTGATGAAGCCGCTAAGAAGACCGTTGGCGATGACTCCGCAGGGACAGTACAACATGTTGCGGAACCACGCCCGCGTACTCGCGCAGCAGGTGAGTTTCGGCGCAACCACTTCTAACAAAGAGTTTGACCGGAACATTCAGTGCTCCAAGGCGACAGGAACAACTCCCGGAGTGGCCGGGACACAATTCGCCGTGAACCACAACCTGGGCCGGATTCCGGTGACGTTCTTTGGCGATACAACGGCGGGAGTATTGAACCGGGGCGGGACGGCTTGGACCAAGACGCAGATCTTTCTTACTTGCACGGCGGCCAGCGCTGCGTTCGTCATAGTGATTGTTTAGGAGGGGAAATTGCCATCTCCAATATCAGTTTTGTTGAACGCAATCTTGTCGGCCACCGACACGCTCACTACTCCTTCTCCAACGGTGTTCACCAGGAACTTGAACAACCCCAACCTGGCCGTTGCTACAACGTTCTTCGCGGACATGTACTTCCAAGCAAACAGCGGTGGTAGTTCAGTACCACTGCCCGGCGGAGGACCAAGTTTTGTTGGTTACGTAAAGAACAACGACGTGGCTACGAACCTCACCGTTTCCTGGATTGCGGTGGGGGCAGCGGCCAGCACGTTCGTAATGGTTCCCGGGGGAGTGTGGATCTATTTCCAGCCAACGGAGGGAGCGGGGGGGTTTACTTCGCTGACGCTTACGGCGGCAGCCGGCACGATCAACACGGAAGTTTTCGCGGCCAGGTGAGGATAAGATGCCTCCATTCAGTCAAGCACTGGTCAATATAACGTTGCAGGAAGTAGACCTGCAAACGGCCGGGTTGCCCATACCCATAAACCGGAGCGTTCCGCAGCTGCTTGTACCGGCTTCCACCGAGCTATCGTACAGAGGCTACGTACAGGTCACGAACACGAACCTAATCCTTGCCACTGGACTTACAGCGGCCAATCCGGTACTGTTGTTTTTTGTCAGGAATCTGACGGCGAATCAGGGTGGCTTGAACGTGACGCTTACTCCCGTGGCTGGCGTACCGTTTACGATTAACTTAGCGCAAGGGGGCATGTTCATGGAGGGGAACCCGAGCAACCCTTATGGCGCTAACAACACGCTGCTAGGTTTTACGAGTATCATACTGGTCACTAGCGGAGCATCTGTAGCGATAGCCGAGGTCATGTTGGCATACTGATGAACGCACCGGGCGCATCAACGGCGGTGATTGGCGACTTGATTCAGAAAGTTCAAGCGAATCTGCAAAACCGCGCTGACGTCAACGAGAATCAATTCAATCCCGAGATGCGGCCATCGGCGTGGCTACGGGACGCGCTGCGGGAGATCACGGCTAGCAATCCGTTTGAGGAGCTCCGCCAGCCGAATCCTCCGCTGGTGACAATTGGCCCAGGGCTGGGCGAGGGCGGCAGCACCTACAAGTACAACGTGAGCCGGTTCATCAACACGGCGGATGACGTCACCCTGATGGAAGATCCAACGATCTTCATCGATCCGCCAGGGAACACCATCTCTTACCCGATGGACTACAAAACTCCCAAGGCCATCGCCACGTTGCTGAACATAACCGGCGGAGTGCCGTACTACTACACGCGGTTCGGGACGCAGTTTTGGTTCGGAACGCAGCCGGGGCAGCGCTTCACCGTGTACCTGCCCTATCAGGTTCGCCACACGTTTGTTGATTCCAATCTGTTGCTGAGTCCGGTGGGCGTGCCGCCGGATTGGTTTGACATTATTGCGTATGCAGCCGCAGAACGTGGGGCAATTGTGCATCGCTGGAATGAGCAGGCTGGTGTACTTCATACGGTGTTGTACGGTGACGAGAAGTATCCCCCCGGACATCCAAGGCATCGGCCGGGTTTGATTGAGGCACGGCTGTACCAGCAGGAAAGGGACAGAAGATTGTCAACAATTTCGGTTATACCGCAGGTCAGTAGGTATTAGAATACGCGCATGGGAACTATCGCCAATCCGATGCTAACTTCCCTGGTTCCGGGAGCTAATCCTACCGGGAACATGGTCTCATTGATCGATCTGGCGAAGAGCGGGAGAGGAACCAACCCGCTGCTGCCGCAGACTACGGCTGCAGCCACCACGGCAACTTCTCCTGTGTCGCCGAACCCGTATGACATAGTTCCGGGCGGCACCACTCCACCCGCAGCCGCGCCATCTTTCCCGGCGAACGTTGGCCCTTATCCTTCGACAATGAACTTAGGGACGGCCGGTGGGCCGAGTGGTACGCAATTCGGAGGATTCCTGCAAGGCATGACACAGAAGGATATTTCGCGCCTGTTCAGTAGTTTGAAGAGCACTTATGGCGACGGGATGGCGCACCTTATCCTAGACTTCCTCCAGGGCGGGGCCGGTTTTAATCAGCAGGCTGTAAACAATCTGCTCGCCAGCCTACAACCGGGGATTGAACGCGGCGAAGAGAACATTATGGAGCAGTACTCGGCCATGGGCAACCGTTTCGGCAGCCCTTCGGCGATAGCGTTGGGCGACTTCCTGTCACAAGTGAATTTGAACGAAGGGCAGCTAGTCACGCAGATGTACGAGGATTCGCTGAACCGTTTTATGGACGTGTTGCTGGGGACGGGTGGGACTGTTGCTCAAGAGCGAGCAAGTTCTCCGAGTTTCTTTGACAAACTCTTAGGCGGATTGAAAATAGGCGGAGCAGCTGCCGGAGCGGCATCAGCGGCTGGAGTCGGTGGGACGGCTGGAACAATTATGGATATACTCGCCGCAGCGGGAGCGGCAGTCTAATATGGCTCCTCCAGATACACCCGGCACGGTAGTTCCCGGAGTGACCACCGGAACCACTCCTCCCTTCCTACAGCCGCAAACAGGCCCCGGATCTACCGACGACATGACCAAGCGCATGCTGGAGATGATCATGCGCACGGCACAGCAGCGCCGATTCGCCGGGCAGCCCCGCCCGCAGCCGGTTCCCGGCCGTATGGCCGAGCAACCTCCCGCGTACATGACTTCCGGACCGAACCCGCACGCCTGGGGAGCGCAGCGGCTCATGTACGGGATTCAGTCGATGATGCGCAATGCGGTGGCGCAGCATAAAGAAGAGCAAATCACCAAAGCGACGGCGGACTGGGAGTACGCGCAGGCTGCGCTGAACGAATACTACCAGGCGCAATCGAGCGGCGACGCTTCATCGGTGGCGACGGCGCAGAAAAAGTTAGACGTGGTGTTCGGTGACCCGAAGAAGTTGAAGAACATGGCCAAGGCACTGAACCAGGACTGGCTCAACCCCGAGAAAACCACCGTATACGGCGAGGCGCTAAAGCGCACGCTGCAAAAGACGCAGCAAGGCGACCAGGCCAAGCAGCAGGCACGCGGCGGAATCATGAACATGTTCCGCAAGCTGATAGGGCAAGGCCAGCCAAAGCCGCAACTGACTCCAGACGAGCAGAAACGGATGGAGCAGGAGATCATCGAGAAGGCCCCGACGACGGTGGCCGGGTTCGACCTGAACGCCATGCGGACGGTGGCAGACTTCGAGAGGGCAGCGCACGCAGCCGCAACGCACTACAAGTACAGCACCAACGCGGAAGGCGACATCATTGCAGAGAATCCGTTGGATCCGAAAGACGTTCACGTTGTCAGGGATGACGCAGGAAATCCGCTGAAGGGGAAAGTTCCACCGAAGGAAGGCACGCTGTACACGGTGAATGGTGCCCCGATGGGCGTGTTTCACGGTGGGCAGCCGGTAAAGCCGGGTGATCCGAAATGGTCAACCGACGATCAGAAGATGTTTGATCAGGGTGTGTTCAGCCTAAAGGAAAAGCAATTCCTGAGAGTTCCTCCTGAGATCGCAGCAATAGTCGGTGACCCTCCGGACCCAAAGGAGTTCGCAAAGGGCCGGAGTGACCCCGGCTACAGGGCAGCGCTGGCTAAGTGGGGAGACGCAGTTTACAAGAAGGAACTTGAGAAGGTGGAAGCCGGAGGCATAGCTCGCGCCAAGGCATTCAACATGTTCCGACCGCTGGATGTAATGGACGCGGACGGGAACGTTTACTATACCACGGCGCAGAAGGCGATAGAGGAAGGATTCGCCGGTTCCGGGGCGGGGATCAAGCTGCGCAGCCGCGAATCCCAGATGAAGGATATCGATACAGCTTCGGGGCGAGCTCGCCAGGCAATAGTAGCGATGGACAAGAAGCTGACCGCCTCCCAGATTGCACGCTTGAAGTTCGCCATGACGACAGATGACGAGACGCTGGCGCGCACCGAGATGAAAGCACTGGCCAGCGAAGCGTCCAGCGAAAAAGAACAAGACTTTATGGTATGGATCAGCCAGTTGAACGAGCGCGCAATGAGTTTGCGTTCCGTAGCCGGACTCGGTAGCAGCGCACAAGATATGCGCGATGCAATACGAAGCCTACTCCCGAACGTCGGGAGCGGTTCTACTGCGTTGATGTTGAAGCAACTGGATGCTTTCGATCAGCAGGTCAAAGTCTTGAAGGATGGTATTGCTCATCCCGGGAAGGGCAAAAAGAGAACCGTGAGTTTGGATTGATATGTCAAACGGCGCAGGACAAACCGAGAAACTAACCTTTACTAGCAAGGGTCAAGAGTATGAGGTAACGGTTCCAACTGGCTTGTCCGATATGCAAGCCTACGATTGGGCCATGAAGAACAAGCCCAAGTTCGCCGCTTTGAAACTACCTCGCCCAAAGGAAGCTGCACCAACGAAAGAGCCGACATTCCCGGGAGTAGGAACCGAAGCGCAGAAAATCAGCCCGCAGCCGAAGATGTTTAGTAAGGCTTGGTGGAAGCAACGCGCAACGAACATCGAGCAAGCCGCAACCGAAGCCCTCCCTGGTCTCGGAGCTTCGGCCGGAGCCACGGCGGGTGGGATAGCTGGTGTCCCGGCTGGCCCAGTAGGGGTGTTCGGTGGGGAAGTCGCCGGGGCCGGGCTCGGGGGAATGGCCGGGACTGGATTGAAACAGATCCTCCGTCGCGCACTGGGTTGGGAAGCTCCGGCAACGGGAAGAGAAGCAGCGGCCGAAATGGGGCGAGAAGGTATGACGCAAATGGGCACGCAGATTCCATTCTCGATGATGCCGGCAGCTGCGCCCATGCTGAAACGTTCGGCCGAGAGTTCGTACTATAAAGCCCTGGCACCGACGAAGGAACGGACGAAGGAGATAGCTCGTGACGTCGTACCTGGACTGATCAAGCGCGGGGAAGTTGGTAGCATAGAGAGCTTGGAACGGCGCGCAACAGAACGAGCCAGGGAACTTTCCCCGGAGCTAACGAAAGAGTACGGAGCATTCGAGCGAACTTCCCCGAAGTTGCCGGCCAGGGGTGCAGGCGGAAGGATGCAGGCAACTGGGGTTGGGCAAGTCGCCGGAGCCGGTACAACGATTGTGAAGGATTTAGAAACGCTGAAAGGGAAGTACATGGCGAAGGACGCGCTGGGGAACCGCATAGTGGCTAACCAGCAGGCCGTAGACTCCATCTCTGGAGTTCAGGACATCGTGAAAAAGTTCGGGCCGAATATCTCGCCGACTTCCCTGCGGCAACTGCGACAGATATTCGATGAGCCGGTTGCTAAGGCTGGAGCGTATGAAGGAGTTGATCTGGCAACGCACTATACGTTGAACGCGAAGGAGGCTGCCGCGAACTCGATTCGCAAGATCATCCACAGTGGGGACATTAACATATCCGAGTTGGACAAAGAGGTTCACTTTTGGCTGGATGTTCAGCGTGTTACGAGTGAGACGGCACGAAGAAGGGTTGGGCAATCCGGCGGACTGGTGAACGTATTCGCACCGCTGGCTATCGGAGCGGCAGCGGAGACTGGAGTCACAGCGTTCGGAGGAAGCGCAGCGCACGGTATAGAAGCCGGGGTTGGAACGGCAGCATTGGTTCTCGCTACGCGCATGATACGTTCCCCGCAGTGGCGTACATTGTCGGCAGTGACTAAAGATCGGATTGCTGGGTATCTCGCGAGTGGCTCAGTAAGAGAGCTTTCCGCCTTAGCCACGCGGCTTGGGATCGCCGCTGAAAGAGTCGGTCAAGAGCCGGAGAAAAAACCGCAAACAGTAGGTGCTGCGCCGTGAAGTAGAATGCGAGGGAAACTCCGATGGCGATGACATGGTTCACGGCTGAAGCCTACTACTAAGTAAGGGGGAAGTAAAATGGCAAGCGAAATGGTTCCGATCGCAGACATCAAGAAGCCGGAGAAGGATAAGACTTCCGCGCTGTCTTCAACCAGCAATGATCAGCCGATAGTGCTGGAACCAAACAAGCAGATCGAAATTTACTCCGACATGGGGCGCACTAGAACAGGCATTCAAGATTCACACGAGCGTTGGGGAGACCGGCTATTCGGCGCAGGCGATGTAGCTCATCCCTGCGCAAAGCCACAAGATCGAGGGATGAATCCCGCGTACACCGAGCGGCAGCGCAGGTTCATGGGGGCG
>Ga0318551_10000694_pt1 | contig 10769 bp, 9 predicted proteins | sample GRESIP082b2f19_FD_203511 | JGI IMG/M metagenome (GOLD analysis project Ga0318551, IMG submission 203511) | Tropical soil microbial communities from Luquillo Experimental Forest, Puerto Rico - GRE.SIPMG.082b2f19 | ecosystem: Environmental > Terrestrial > Soil > Tropical forest > Bulk soil...
TCCGCGCCTATGGCCGCCCCGCCTACCCCCGGCTGCGGATCTGCTTCACCGCGCTGGCTGGTCTCGGGCCGCTGCATGGCGAGCGGCTGGCCGCCCGGGGCGGGACCGGACCGCTGGCGCGGGGGGTGGTCGATCCGGACATGTTTGTCGAAACGTCGAGCTACGGAAACCGCGCGGTCGACTCGGTACTGCGTGTTCTCGGCGTTGACGAGCTCGTTTTTGGCTCCGACCGGCCGTACGCACGGCCGCACCCCGATCTCGGCCTCGGTGACGCCGCCCAGCACGCGATCCGGGTGACAAACCCGGCGCGCCTGCTGCACGGTGACCAGCTGCCCACCGGGGGCCGGACCGGCCGTCCCGCAGCTAGGAGAGGAGGACCGCAATGACCATTCTCACGCTCCCCGCCCGTTATCTCGTCCAGCGTGAACTGGCTGAACTTGTCGAGAACCTGGCTGGCCGGCCGGGCCTGTGGAGCGAACAGGTGACGTACTCCGGCGGGCGGCGGCACTTCGTATCGATCCAGCGTGACGAGTACGTCGATGTCTGGCTTATCTGCTGGTCGCCAGGGAACGACACCGGCTGGCATGACCACGATGTCTCGTCCGGGGCGGTGCACGTGGTGCGGGGGGCGCTCATGGAATCCAACCCCCGGATCGGCGGCGTGCACGTGCAGAAGGTCGTCGCCGAAGGCTGCTCGTTCTCCTTCGGCCCTGATCACATTCACCGGCTGACCGGTGAGGCTGAGCAGACCATTTCCCTGCATGCCTACTCGCCCCCGCTGTGGCGGCTCGGCCAGTACACCATTGATGACGGCGGCGTGATGCGCCGCGTATCGGTCTGCTACGCCGACGAACTCCGCCCGCTTGACTCACTGCCTCCGGTCCAGGTCGGGTAGCCGCCGTCAGCGTTGACCGGGCCGGCGGCCACTGGCGGCCATCGCTGGCGGGTCAGTGCGCTGCCGCCCGCGGGCCATGGCAGGCACCGGTCAGGATGGCCCGGATGTCGTCCCCAGTGGGTGGGCGCGGCGTGTTCGCGAGGACGTCGTCGTCGAGCGCGTCCGCGGCAATGAGATCGAAATCTGCCGCGGTGATCCCGAATCCGGGCAGCTGCTGCGTGATCCCGGCCCGGGCCGCCAGCGCGGTGACCGCGTCGACCGCAGCGGCCGCGTTCCACCCGGCGCTGCGAGCGGTGTCCCCGGCGCCAGCCGCGAACGCCACCGCGGCGAGGCGGTCCTCACAGGCACCGATATTGAAGCGGAGCACCCCGGGCAGCACCATCGTCAGGGCCACCCCGTGTGCGATGTCGAAGCGTCCCCCGAGCGCGTGACCGATGGCGTGGCACAGGCCCAGCCCGGTGCTGGCCATGGCCACGCCGGCCAGATGCGAGGCGAGCAGCATCTGGGATCTGGCCTCCAGGTTGCTGCCATCAGCGACGGCCCGGGGCAGGTGGGCCGAGATCATCCGGATCGCCTGCAGGGCAATCCCCTCCGACCACGGGTTGGCCCGCCTGGACATGCACGACTCCAGGGCGTGGACCAGGGCGTCCATTCCGGTCGCAGCGGTGCCGCCGGGCGGGAGCGAGGCGGTGAGTTCCGGGTCGAGAATCGCGGCGACCGGCAGCGAGGTGGCACCGCCGACATAGAACTTGCGCCTGGTCACCGGATCGGTGATGACCCCGAACGGGTTGGTCTCCGTTCCGGTGCCCGCCGTGGTGGGCACCGCCACCAGCGGCAGGGCGGGTTCGGCGAACGTCCGCCGGTAGTCGAGGTCCCGGCCACGCTCGGGGTTGACCGCGGCCAGCGCGATCCCCTTGGCCGCATCGATGGATGAGCCGCCGCCGACCGCCACCACCGCCGGGCGGCCGGCCTCGGCTGCCACCGCCGCCACCTGGTCTGCTCCCGCTGCCACATCGCCGGTGGTGGGGTTGGCCTGCACGCCGCTGAATACCGTCACCGTGATGCCGCTGGCTGCCAGCAGGCTGGCCACGCTGGCCACGATGGCTGTGCTGGCGAGGCCCTGATCGGTGACGATGACCGCGGCCTGGCAGCCGGTGCCGTGCACGATCCCGGCGACGGCGTCGATCGCGCCCGCCCCGAAATGCGCGGCCGGCAGCGGGCTCAGGACCATCCTGGTGCCGGCGACGGGAGGAGGCATGTCTACTCCTGCGGTGCGGGCAGGCGGATCGGGGTCTTGGTCAGGTCCTCGAGCAGCTTCATGGGGAGCATCTGCCCGCCCTCGTCGCCGTACTGCGCGCGCGCCCGCCGGTAGATTTGCTCGACCAGGGCGCTGACCTCGGCCGGCACGCCGGTCTGCCGCGCCAGATCGACCGCGAGCCCCAGATCCTTGCAGGCAAGCGCAAGCACAAAGGAATCGTCGAAGTCGCCGCTCTCCAGCACACTCAGCACGTCGTGCTCGAGGAAATGGCTGGCCGCGGCGCTGGCGAGCAGTGACTGGCGCAGCACCGCCGGCTCGACGCCGGCCCGCACCCCGATGGTCAGCACCTCGGCGGTGATGGTGAGGTGGGCGAACCAGAGGAGGTTGATCATCAGTTTGACGGTGTACCCGGCGCCGGGTGGCCCGACATGCAGGATTCGCTCCGGGTCCCCCATCGCCGCAAGCAGTGGCCGCACCCGCTGATAGTCGTCAGCGGCGCCGCCGACGAAGATTTGCAGCATGCCGTCCCTGGCGCCGGTTACCCCGCCGGAGACCGGCGCATCCACCACCGCAACCCCGCGGGATCGGGCGAGGCTCCGCACGTTGTCCGCCACCGCCGGGACGCTGGTGGACATGTCGATCCAGGTCGCGCCTGCGGGGAGGCCGGCGAGCAGGCCGTTCGGCCCGGGCAGGATCTCCGCCACCTGGCTGGGCCCGGGCAGCATGGTGATGACGGCGTCGCGATCGGTGCCCGCCTGGTGGGGCGATCCCGCCCAGGAGGCACCGGCGGCCAGCAGGCCGGCGGCGGCGTCCGGGCGCACGTCGTGAACCAGCAGATCATGCCCGGCGGCCAGGATGTTGCTGCCCATCGGGGCACCCATCCGGCCAAGGCCAATGAAGCCGACTTTCATGATCACTCCTGCGGGTGGCGCGGTCTGATCCCGGCGGCGGGGACGGGCCGCCCGTCGCTGCCCATCAGCACTGTGCCCAGCGGGTGACGGCGGATTCATCAATGTCCGCCCCGAGCCCGGGCCGGGCTGGCACGGCGAGGCACCCCTGCGGGTCAATGCGCAGCGGGTGGGCCAGGAAGAAATCTCGCCGTTGCTCGGTCCAGCCGGGCGGGTCATACGGGAACTCAACATAGGGGCCGCCGCCGACCCCGGCCACCACGTGCAGATTGGCCAGCAGGCCAAGCCCGTTCGTCCAGGTGTGCGGGGTGAACCAGCGGTGCCGGAGGTGCGCCAGCTCGGCTATCGTCCGGGTGCGGAGCAGCCCGACCGACAGCACCACGTCGGGCTGGATCACGTCCAGCGCGTCGGCGCCGAGTGCGGACATCAGCTCGTCCGGGGTGCGGGCCATCTCACCGCCAGCGACGCGGATCCCGGTCTGCTCCCTGAGCATGCGCATGCCAGCCAGGTCGCCCCGGGGGAGCGGCTCTTCCAGCCACAGCACACCGAGTTCGCGCAACTCCATGGCCAGCCGCCGGACGGCGGCGATGTCCAGGGCGGGGGAGATGTCACCGGCCATCCGCCAGCCCTGGTTAAGGTCCACCATGATCTCGATGCCGTCCCCGGCCGCGGCGCGTGCGGCCCGGACGGCGGCCAGCCCGGCGGCGGCGTCTGCCCGGTCGATCCGGATCTTCACCGCGCGGAAGCCGGCCGCCTGCGCCGCGAGCACGGACTCGGCCCGCTCGCCGGGGCTGGTGGCCGCACCGAACGAGGCGTACGCGGGCAGGCTCCGGCACGCCCCGCCGAACAGCGCAGACACCGGCTGGCCGCAGGCCTTGCCATGGATGTCCCACAGGGCCGCCTCCAGTGGCCAGTAGCGGCCCGCGTGGAAGCCGATCGTCTCGATCGTCTGGACGTGGCTGGCGATCTCGCCGGGGTCGCGCCCGAGGAACAGGTCAGCGAACGGCTCGAAGCCGTCCATGGTGTCACCGGAGCCGAACCCGGTGATGCCCTCGTCAGTCTCAACCCGGACCAGGGTGGCGTCGAAATGGCGCCGCGGCACCGGGTCCCAGGCGGCGGGAAACGGCGGGTCGAGCGGCAGCCGCATCCGGTCCAGCCGGATAGCGGTGATCTTCACTGCTCAGCGCCGGCAGGCGGGGTGTAGAAGGGGTTGGCCGGGCGGGCCCGGGCGGCGAGCACGTCGGCCACCCGGGGTGTGCCAGCGGCCCCCGCCCGCAGCGCCTCCCGGGTCGCGGCCCGGTTGTTCGCATAGACCTTGTCGGCATCCCGGGCGGCGGGATTGACCCATACCGCGGCGATGAGCACGTTCTGGTCGGCGTCAGCCGCGCTGAGGATCCCCTCGCTGACGGCATCGGCGACCCCGCCGGCCACCCCGGCCTGCGCCGCCCCCCAGGTGAGGTTCGCGTGCTGGTCATCCGCGATGGGGGCCTTGTTGACGAACAGCGTCATCGGCTTGACCGGGAGCCCCGGGACCACCACCGCGACGAACGGGGCGTGACCGGCGCTGGGGGTGGCCAGCGCCGTCGCCCAGGCCGCCCCCACCGGCCCGGAGCGCTCACCGAAGATGGTGTTCACATGCGCGGCCTCTGCGCCCTCACCGATGAAACTCTCGCCGATGAGCATCTGTGCCTCCCCGCTGCGGATTCCCGCGAATCATGCCGCACCAGGACGATATCCGGGCCGGCCCGGCCCTGGTCAGGCCGGCCACCTGCGGGGCATTCTTGTTCGGACCGTGATCACTGCATGTATTGCAGCGCCGGTAACGAGAAACTACGCTGCCCGGCAGCCGGAAATTCCGGCTAGCGCGGCTAGCGCCGTCGTCAGGGGGATGACGCATGACGACGTATGTGGCGAAGCGCATAGCGCTTGCGCTGGTCACGCTCTTTCTCATCAGCCTGATCGTGTTCTTCGCCGGGCAGATACTGCCCGGCGATCCCGGCCGGGCGATCCTCGGCCCCTTCGCCGCCCAGAGCGCCGTGCACAGCCTGGACCACCAGCTCGGCGCGGACCAGCCGCTGCTGACCCAGTACTGGAACTGGCTCACCGGGGTGCTGCACGGCAACTTCGGCGAGTCCTACCAGTTCCGGTCGCCGGTCGGGCCGTTCATCCGGGCGGCCCTCATTAACTCGCTCAAGCTGGCCGCGCTGGCCTTCGTCATCGTCGTGCCGCTCGGTATCTTCGGCGGGGTGGCGGCGGCACTGACCTACGGCCGGGCTACCGACCGGTCCATCTCGGTGGTCGGCCTGTCCGCCGCCACGGTGCCCGAGTTCGTGTCCGGGATCGTGGTCATCGTCATCTTCGCCGTCGCGCTGAAATGGCTGCCGGTCTCGGCCTCGGCCGGCCCAGGTGCCTCGGCGCTGAGCCAGCTCGACCACCTGATCCTGCCCGCGATCCCGCTCATCCTTGTCCTGTTCGGCTACATCGCCCGGATCGCGAGGGCCGGCACCATTGAGGCCCTGAACGCCGATTACACCCGTACCGCGACCCTCAAAGGGCTGAAGCGGTCGGTGGTGATCCGGCGGCACGTGCTGCGCAACGCGCTGCTGCCGACGGTCGCCGTCATCGCCACCCAGACCGGCTACCTGATTGGCGGGCTGGTCATCGTGGAGACCCTGTTCAACTACCAGGGGATCGGCAACCTCATCTACAAGGCCGCGGTGGCCAAGGACTTCAAGATGCTCGAGGCCGGCGTCCTCATCATCGGGATCGTGTACCTGGTCGCCACGCTCATCGCGGACGTGGTCTCCACGTACCTCAACCCGCGGCTGCGCCTCGGGGGCCCCGAATGACCGACATTACGGCCCCCCCGGCCACGGGTGTGGTGGTCGCGCAGCCGGGGTATTCCGCCGAGCTGCCGCCCTGGCGGCTGCTGCTGCGCCGGCCGACGTTCCTGGTGGGTGCGGCGATCCTGCTGTTCTGGGTGGTCTGCGCCATTTTCGGCAATGCCATCGCCCCGCATGACCCGCTTGCCCAGCAGCTGCTCGCGACGAACCAGCCGCCGTCGGCGGCCCACTGGTTCGGCACCGACCAGCTCGGCCGGGATGTCTTCTCCCGGATTGTTGCCGGCGTCCGCTACATCCTGCTGGTCAGCCTGCTCGCCACCGTGCTCGGCACCGTGCTCGGCACCGCGATCGGCCTGGTCATGGGCTACCTGGGCGGGGTGGCCGACATCGTGGTCGGCCGGCTCATCGAGGCGGTGCTGGCGTTTCCGCTGGTCGTCCTCGCCTTCCTGTTCGTCGTGGCGCTCGGCACGTCGCCGCCGGTCATCATCGCCCGGACGGTCCGCTCCGCGGTGCTGGTGGAGAGCCAGCTCGACTACCTGTCGTCGGCCCGGCTGCTGGGCGAGAAACCGGCGTACATCATGTTCACCGAGATCACGCCGAACGTGCTGCCGACGGTCCTGGTCGAGTTCACTGTGCGGCTGGGTTACGCCATCTTCACCATCGCCGCCCTGTCCTTCCTTGGCTTCGGGATCCAGCCGCCCACCCCCGATTGGGGAGCGGACATCGCCGCCAACTACGTGACGCTCGGCGCCGGCTACTGGTGGCAGACGCTGTTCGCCGCGCTGGCCATCGCCTCGCTGGTCATCGCGATCAACCTGGTCACCGACTCGATCGAGCAGGTGATCGCCTCATGACCACCACCGACAGGCCGGCCGGGGCCGGCGCGCCGGCCGGAGAGGGCGGCACCAGGCCCACCGTCGAGGTGGAGCACATGGACGTCACCTACCAGGTCCGCGGCCAGGACCGGCGGGCGCTGCGGAACGTCTCGTTCCAGGTCGGGCAGCGCGAGTCCTACGGGCTGGTCGGCGAGTCCGGCTCCGGCAAGTCCACCGCGGCGCTGGCGCTGACCAGGTACCTGCCGCGGAACGGCCGGGTCAGCGCGGGGTCGATCACGGTCAACGGGCAGGACCTGCTGGCCATGGGCAAGGCCAGGCTGCGCGAGCTGCGCGCCCGCACCGTCTCGATGGTGTACCAGGAGCCCGGCAAGGCGCTGAACCCCTCGATCAGGGCCGGCCGTCAGGTCGCCGAGGTGTACGAGATCGCGGGCCAGTCCCGCAATGAGGCACTGGAAAATGCCGAGGCCATGCTCAGCAAGGTGCAGATCGCTGACCCGGGCCAGGTCATGGACCGCTACCCGCACCAGCTGTCGGGGGGCATGGCCCAGCGCGTCGTCATCGCCATGGCCCTCGCCGCGAACCCCTCGCTGCTCATCCTGGATGAGCCCACCACCGCGCTGGACGCGACCGTCGAGGCGGAGGTGCTGGATCTGGTCAGCGCGCTGCGGGCAGAGTTTGCCACGTCGGTGCTGTTCATCAGCCACAACCTCGCCGTCATCGCCAAGATGTGCGACCGGGTCGGCGTCCTGTACGCGGGAGAACTGGTGGAAGAGGGGCCGGCCCGGGAGGTTTTCGAGCAGCCGCGCCATCCGTACACGGTCGGCCTGCTGCGCTGCATCCCCCGGCGCGGCCACCGCAAGGACCACGGCCGGCTGGACACCATCCCGGGTTTCCTGCCGCCGCCCGGCCACACCCTCACCGGGTGTGTGTTCGCGCCACGCTGCGCCCTGGTGGAGGACCGCTGCCGGGAGGCGCCACCGCCATCCTTCCCGACCGGCCCGGCCCGGACCTCGCGCTGCTACCGGCACGAGGTGGCACCGGATCTGCCCCGGGCCACGCCGGTCGATATTTCACTGCCCATCACCCAGAGCGAGGCCGAGCCGCTGGCCCAGCTGGCGAACGTGTCGAAGACGTTCACGTCCGGCGGAGCGGCGGTGCACGCGCTGACCGGGGTCAGCCTGGACCTGCTGCGTGGGGAGACGCTCGGGCTGGTCGGCGAGTCCGGCAGTGGCAAGACGACGCTGGCCCGGGTGCTGCTCGGCCTCACCCCGCCCGACCAGGGCGCCAGCATCGAACTGGATGAGCAGCCGCTGCCCGCCGACGTCCGGCGCCGCTCGCGCGACCAGCTCAAGTCGGTGCAGATCGTGTTCCAGAACCCCGACTCGGCGCTGAACCGCCGCCACACCGTCCGGCGCCTGATCAGCCGGCCACTGTCCAAGCTCGCCGGGCTGTCCGGCAGCCGGCTCCGGGAACGGGTGGCCGACCTGATCCGGTCGGTCCGGATGGAGGAGCGGCACCTGGCGCTGCGCCCCAGCCAGCTCTCCGGCGGGCTCAAGCAGCGGGTGGCGATCGCGCGCGCTTTCGGCCCCGGGCCCCGCCTGCTCGTCTGCGACGAGCCCACCTCGGCGCTGGACGTGTCGGTACAGGCAGCGATCCTTAACCTGCTGGCCGACCTGCAGGCCAAGGAGCAGGCGAGCTACCTGTTCATCTCGCACGACCTGGGTGTGGTGCGGTACCTGTCCGACCGCATCGCCGTGCTCTACCTGGGCCGGGTGATGGAGGTCGGGCCCGCCGAGACGGTCTTCGCCGGGCCGCATCACCCCTACACCGAAGCCCTGCTCTCGGCGGTGCCCAGCCTCGACGGGCAGCGCACCGAGCGGATCAAGCTGGAAGGCGAGATCCCGTCCGCGGCCAACCCGCCGGGCGGCTGCGTCTTCCATACCCGCTGTCCCCGGCGGCTGCCAACCGGCGTGTGCGAGACCACCGAGCCCCCGCTGGCCGAGGTCGCACCGGGCCATCTGATGAGCTGCCACATACCCATCGATCAGCTGCGGATACTGCAACGCGCCGAAACCACCAACGTGACAGGAGAGCATCCACCGGCTTAGCTGTTCTGGATTCGCGCCTTACCGCGCGTTTCACTAGGGAGGATCCGAGTGAACATAGATCACGATCGCCTCGACCAGATCCGGGCAGGCCAGGGCGAGATCGCGAACCACATCATCGACGAGTACGCGGCCGGCCGCCTGTCCCGGCGGGACCTGCTGCGCCGCGGTGCCCTCGTCGGCATTTCGCTCCCCGTGCTCGGCGCCGTCATTTCCGCCTGCGGGAGCTCGACTTCCAGCCCGTCTACGAGCGGCACGGGCGCGGCAGGTGCCACCATCAAGGTCGGGATCGTCGTGCCGACCGGGGCGATCAACCCGGTGACGGTGGCCGACCAGGGCGGCCTGGACATGCTCGCGCAGACCGGCGAGTACCTGACCTTCTCCGACCAGACCCTGACCCTCAAGCCCGCGCTGGCCGAGAGCTGGACACCAAACTCCACCGCGGACGTGTGGACCTTCAAGATCCGCCAGGGCGTGAAATTCCACAACGGCAGCCCGCTCACCGCCGACGACGTGGTGTACAGCTACAAGACGATCGGCCTCGGGAGCACGGCCAACGCCCTGTCAGCGTTCCACGGCGTACTCACGCCCGCTGGTGTGCAGAAGGTGGACAGTTCCACCGTCGCGTTCCACCTCGAGGCACCGAACGGTAACTTCCCGTACCTGACGTCGTCCGACAACTACAACATGATCATCATCCCGAACAACTACGACCCGACGAAGTGGCAGAGCACGTTCATCGGCACCGGGCCGTTCATCCTGAAGAGCTACACGCCGACCGTCGGCGCCTCCTTCGCCCGCAATGAGCAGTACTGGGGCACCAAGGCGCTGCCAGCCGCCACCGAATTCACCTTCTACAAGAACCAGACGCCCGCCATCCCGGCGCTGACCAGCGGCAGCATCGACGTCCTCGGGCAGTTCGCGGTGACCGGCGGCGAGCAGCTGCTCACCGGCGGGTTCACGGTCAACAAGCTGAAGTCGAGCGCCCACCGCGAGCTCTCGATGCGCAACGACCAGGCACCGTTCACCGACCCGCGGGTGCGGCAGGCAATCGCGCTCACCCTCGCCCGCCCGGACATCATCAAGGCGCTCTTCAAGGGGTACGCCGACCTCGGCAACGACTCGCCGTTCGCGCCGGTGTTCCCCTCGACCGATACCAGCATCCCGCAGCGGGCACTGAACATCGCCAAGGCGAAGTCGCTGCTGTCGGCCGCCGGGCACCCGAACGGCTTCACCACGTCGCTGGTCACCGAGGACTTCCTGGAGATCCCGCAGTTCGCGCAGATCGTGGCGCAGTCCGCGAAGGCCATCGGGGTGACGATCAACCTGAAGGTCGAGAGCTCGGCTGCCTACTACGGCAAGGCGACGTTCGGGAACTCCGACTGGCTGGACGCGACCATGAGCCTGGTCGACTACGGCCACCGCAGCGTGCCGAACGTGTTCATGACCGCGCCACTGCAAAGCAGCGGCACGTGGAACGCAGCGCACTTCAAGAATTCCCAGTACGACAAGCTCTCGGCGCAGTACATCGCCACGTCCGACCTGACCACCCAGCGCAGCATCGCCGGCCAGATCCAGACCCTGCTGCTGAACGAGACGCCCATCATCTACGCGTACTTCTACAACTACCTGTCCGCCTGGGCCAAGACCGTCACCGGCCCCTACCCGACCGCCATCGGCCACATCTTCCTGTACAACGCGACCAAGAGCTGATCGCGGGCTGAGCGCGACGGGGCGGCCGGGCCGAGGGCCCGGCCGCCCCGTCATGCCATCGGGGAATAATGGGGTGACCAGGGCTGGTTCCCGTGCCCAGTGCCCACCCCAGACTCCAGGGATATGCCGATGACCGCTGCCCGCGACACCGACAGCACAGTTCCCGGGCACGAGCACCGGGACGTCTCCGGCGGCTGGCTGCGGCCAGCCG